>Ga0164242_10010345_pt1 | contig 10001 bp, 10 predicted proteins | sample OricomgcompostMG_FD_108783 | JGI IMG/M metagenome (GOLD analysis project Ga0164242, IMG submission 108783) | Miracle-Growth compost microbial communities from Emeryville, California, USA - Original compost - Miracle growth compost (MG) ... | reverse complement strand
CGGCTGTAGCCCCAGAACGGCATCACCACGGTGATCCGCTTGGCCGAGGCGCGCTTGAGCGCGTCGACCATGATCAGGTGCTCCATGATCCAGTCGTTGATCGGATCGGTGTGGCTCTGGATCACGAAGGCGTCAGCGCCTCGGACCGACTCCTCGTAGCGGACGTAGGTCTCGCCGTTGGCGAAGTCGTACGCGCTGGTCGGCACCAGCGGCGTGCCGAGGTGGGCGGCCACCTCCTCCGCCAGCTCGGGATGGGCCCGTCCGCTGAAGACCATGAGGTGCTTCTCGGTTGTCCGCTTGATGTCGGTGGTCACGAGCGCCGCTCCCGTGTTCGCAGGTCCGCCGGAGGCGGGTTACGTCAGGATTGTGTCGCACCCTCGTCCGTCGCCCCAACCCCAGTACCGCTGGTGTGAGACTCCTCATGTTCACCGGACGTTTGCGCAGGCGTGACCAGGACCCCTGCGGCGACCGCTTCGGCCGCCGCGGCGGCCTGCGCGGTGCCGGCTCGGCGGGTCTGCGCCCAGCCCTCGATCACCCGCAGCGGTCCGGCGCTCACGGCCAGCGCGCCGGCCGGGACCTCACCGCGAACGACGGTGCCGCCGCCCGTCGAGGCGCCGTCGCCGATGGTGACCGGCGCGACGAAGGTGTTGTTCGAGCCGGTCTTGGCACCCTTGCCGACCACGCTGTGATGCTTGTTGACCCCGTCGTAGTTGGCGAAGATCGTGCCCGCCCCGATGTTGGCGCCCTCGCCGATGGTCGCATCGCCCACGTACGACAGGTGCGGCACCTTGGCACCCTCGCCGATCTCGGCGTTCTTGGTCTCCACGAAGCCGCCGATCTTGCCGCGCGCGCCCAGGACGGTGCCAGGGCGCAGGTGGGCGAAGGGGCCGACGTCGGCGCCGTCGCCGATCACGGAGAGCGAGGCCTGCGTACGGGCGACGTGCGCACCCGCCCCGACCTCGCAGTCGGTCAGCGTGGTGTCCGGGCCGATCAGGGCGTCCTCCCCCACCGACGTCGCGCCGAGCAGCTGGACGTTGGGCAGGATCGTGACGTCCTGACCAAGGTCGACGTCGACGTGGATCCACGTCGTCTCGGGGTCGATCACGGTGACGCCGGCGCGCATCCACTTCTCGACGGTGCGCCGGTTGAGCTCGCGGCCGAGCGCGGAGAGCTGGACCCGGTCGTTGGCGCCCTCGGTCTGGATCCGGTCCTCGAGCAGGTAGCCGCCCGTACGGACCCCGTCCTCGGCGGCGAGCTTGACCGCATCGGTGAGGTAGTACTCCGCGCTCGCGTTGGCGTTGCCCAAGCGGGGCAGTGCGCTGGCCAGGAACGCGGCGTCGAAGGCGAGGATGCCGGAGTTGATCTCGGCGATCGCGCGCTGCTCGTCGGTGGCGTCCTTCTCCTCGACGATCGCGTTGACGTCGCCGCCACCGGCACGCACGATCCGGCCGTAGCCGGTCGGGTCCGGCACCTCGGCGGTCAGGACGCTGACGGCGCGGTTGCCGTCGCGGTGGCGCGCGACGAACCACTGCAGCGTCTCACCGGTCAGCAGCGGGGTGTCAGCGGTCAGGACCAGGACATCTCCGCTGGTCGCTCCGGAGGCGGAGAGGCCGACACGGGCGGCGTGACCGGTGCCGAGCTGCTCCTCCTGGACCGCGACCGCGACGCCGGGGAAGTGCTGGTCGAGGTGGGCGATGACCTGCTCGCGGGCATGGCCCACGACGGCGACGACGCGGTCCGGCCGCAGCGCCTCGACCGCCGTGAGGACGTGGCCCACCATGCTGCGTCCGCCGATGGTGTGCAGCACCTTGGGCGTCTTGGACTTCATCCGCTTGCCGTTGCCGGCGGCGAGGACGATGACGGTGAGCTCGCGTGTCATGACACGAGCCTACGGGCCCGAACGGCCGGCTCAGGCGTGCAGGGTGGCGCGCGGTGACTCGCCGTACGCGCGCCGGTAGTAGGCGCTGAACCGGCCCGGATCGCCGAACCCCCAACGGGTCGCGACCTGCGTCACGGTGACGCCGGTGCCGGGCTCGGCGGCCCGAAGGTCCGCGCGCACCCGATCGAGCCGAACGCGTCGCAGGTAGGCCATCGGCGTGGTGTCGAGATGGCGGCGGAACGCCGCCTGGAGCGTCCGGATCGAGACGTGGGTGGCCTGCGCGATCTCGACGATGCCCAGGTCGAGGTCGGGGTTGGCCTCGAGGAAGGCCACCGCCCGCCGTACGGTCGCCTCGGTGGAGCCGGTGCGCTCCGACGACGTCTCGGTGGCCTCCGCGGTGAAGGCCGAGACCGTGGCGGCGGCCAGGAGCCGGGCCGCCTCGCCGAGCACGAGGGGGCTGTTCACCGCCTCCTCGTCGGTCAGGAGATCGCCCAGGTAGTCGACGGTGCGCTGCCAGTGCCGAGCGCGCGGCGGCGCCAAGGGACCGGGACCGAAGCGCCGGACCACCTCCTCGGCCGGCTCGTCGGTGACACGCTCCAGCAGGCTGAGGTCGAGCCCCACAGCCTGCGCGTGTCGAGTGCGGCTCACGGCGTGGTAGGCCAGGTCGGGCTGGGCGCACAGGAAGACCTCGCCGGTGCGGTAGAGCCGCCGGGAGCCGTCGGCGTCGGTGAACTCCAGCTCGCCGTCCTGGACCCGCATGATCAGGACGGACCCGAGCGGATCCATGTCGTACTGGCTGGCGAAGGAGTACTGCACGTCGTCGAGACGGACCTCGCCGAGGTCTCGGCGGCGGTGCGCGAAAACCGGCTCGGCGCCGGGGTCGAAGCGCACCCTGCCCTCGCCGTACGCGGCCGTCAGCAGTCGATGAGCGCCCTCCGGGTCAGTGGCGGTCTGCTCGGTGAAGACAGGCGGGTGCATGGCGCCCCCTCGATGGACTCCGGGACTACGAGACTACCTGCGGCACGGCACGCAGGACAGCCACCATCCGCACTCTGTCGGCCAGCCCGAGCGAGCGCAGCGTCTCGTAGGCCGGGCTGGTCGGCGTGCACCGCAGCTCGACATCGTCCTCCAGGAGCTCCTCGAGCACCGAGGCACCGGAGCCGGCCAGTATCGTCAGCCCGCTCAGGTCCACGATCCGACGCTGAGCGCCATGCAGCCGAGCAGCCAGCTCGGCCTGCGCCTCCAGGGCGATGGTGAAGTCGAGCTCGCCGCTCACCGACAGGCCTCCCGAGGCGGGGTCCTGCTCGATCAACAGCTTCCTGCTCTTCAGTGCTCAGCCCTCCTGCGAAATACCCCCGGTGGTACCTCCACTCTCGCGGTAGGAGAGCAGCCCGGTCTAGGCATCGAGCGCAGCCTTGCGCATCGAGCCGTACCGAAAACGAAGAGTGCCGCGCCGATCGCGCGTGCCCACCTCGCCTTGAACGCGGCCAGCACAGCGGCAAGGATCGCGGCATGTCGAGCGTCGTCGAGCACAGCGTCGAGATCGCCGCACCGGTCGCGGAGGTCTTCGCCTACGTCGACGACTTCACCACCACCAAGGACTGGATGTACGGGCTGCACAGCATCGAGCCGGTCACCGACCAGCGCCACGGCGTGGGCGCCACGTACGACGGGGTGATGAAGCTCGGCGTCTCGCTCACCTCCCGCGTGCGGTGCACCGCCTACGAGCCCGGCCGGGTGATCGAGCTGTCCTCGATCAAGGGCGTCAAGAACACCCAGCGGTGGACGTTCACCGACCTCGGCGACGACCGCACGCGCGTCGAGGCGTGGATCAGCTACACGCTGCCCGGCGGCCCTGCCGGGAAGGTGATCGAGAACGCGGTCAAGCCGCTGATCGGCGTCGCCATCAAGCACACCAGCGAGACGCTCGTGCGCAACATCGAGCACCGCTGAGCGGTGCAGTGCTGAGCTCCCCAGGGTGGAGTCGAACCACCGTCGCTAATCCTGATTCAAAGTCAGGCGGGCCCTGCCGGCAGACCAACTGGGGATTGATGGGCCAAGACTCTCAGATCTGAGAGCGGTAGCGCGCCAGCACCTCCTGGACCTTGGCCTCGTCACGGTCCTGGATCGGGATGAGCAACTCGGCCACCACGTCGGTCAGCTCAGCGATGCGGCGGTTGAGCTGGCGCAGCTCCTGAACCTCGTCCTCGAGCGCGGCCAGGCGGGCACGTACGGTCCGCCCGGTGGTGCGCTCAGCCTTCCACTTCTCGACGTTGTCGCGCAGCTTGTCCGTGACGCTCATGCTTGACTCCCCTTCGGCGAAGGCCAGGTCGCCCGGATCCGGCACACCGCCGGGTCGGGTCGGTCGAACAGGTCGGTCCCGGGGCCGACCTCGATGTGCTCGATCACGCCGCCGCGCTCCTCGATCTCCGCGACGACCACGTCCGGGTCGACGCGTCGGGCACGACCGTCGCTGTCGAGCGGGCCGGCGGGCTGCTCCTCCGAGATGGCGACGAACTCCAGGAAGAGGGCGTGCCGGCCGTCGCGCAGCCCCATCGAGCACAGCTGCCACAGCTGCTGGCGGGCGGCGGCATCGATGGCGTTGAGCAGGTGGCGGGCGTAGACGTGGTGCGGGTCGCGAGCCAGCCGAGCACCGAAGGTGAGCGCATGCCGCAGCTCCCCCAGGATCAGCTGCTCGGTCTGGACCGGCACGTCGTGGCGCCGGATGCGCCGGGCCGCGGCTCGGAGCGCGCCGCGGGAGAAGTCGACCGCCCAGACCCGGTGACCGCGCTCGGCGAGCCGGACCGCGTCCCGGGCGTTGCCGCACCCGATGTCGACCACCGCGGAGCCGGGCTCGAGCTGGCTGCTCACCCAGCGCCGGAAGTCCGAGCTCTTCCGTGGCACGCCCCCGGCCGCGGGCCCGGACCAGAACTCGGTCCACAGCCCCATGGTGCTGCGGAAGCCGCGCAGCCAGCCGTTGAGCCGGCGGACCCCGTCGACCGGGTCGGCGTACTTGAACGAGGGGTCGGGCACGCGCCAGTTCTCGCCGTAGAGGAAGGCGAGCATCGCCTCGGGCTGCGCCGGCGCGGGGAAGGTGTAGCCGTGCAGCTCGACCTGCGAGACCGGGAGGATCACCTCGCGCGGCAGCCGACCGCTGCGGTTGCCGAGCTGGTAGAAGGTGCCGCGGACGTAGAACGCCACGAAGATGTCGATGTGGCACACCCGGCCGTCGCTGAGCCGCAGCAGCACCTTGATGTCGCCACCCGACATCCGCAGCAGCACCCAGCCGAGCTCGCGCATCGTCCGCTCGATCTTGTACGACTCGGCGATCAGGTCGGCCGGCGACTCGTGCCGCGAGAGGTAGCAGACGTCGGTGTCGGAGTCGTGCGCGATCATCGCGCCGTCGCGGATGGCGCCGAGCAGCGCGCCGTAGTTGAGATAGGCCTCGACGCCGCAGACCTCGCGCAGGTCGCGCAGCACCCGCTGGGTGCCGTCGAGGATCTCCTCACGGATGCCCTCGTCCGTGGCGGCGAAGGAGCGGGTCAGGTGACCGACCTTGTCGACCGAGAGCGGGGCGCCCTCGCCGTCGACGATCTTCAGGGCGCCCTCCCCCGAGCCGAGCGTGACGTCGGCGTCGAGGTAGACCGTCTCGCCGGTCACGTCGGCGACGGTGATCCGGCCGGTCCCGTTGAGGAAGCGGACGAGTACGTGCGGCCAGGCGACGAGCCACCCGCCAGACTCCGGCGTACCGTCGCGCTCCGGAGTCAGGGACCAGAGGTAGCGATCCTCGACGCTGAGCACCAGCGGGCCGGTGCCCTGGGCGGCGACGTGCACGCCGCGGTCATCGACGCTGACGCCTCCGACCGGCGCGGGCCGCGCGGGTGCGGGGACAGATCCGGTCACGAGACGCGCTCGTCCCCTCGGTCGAGATGGCGGCGCAGCGCGGTGCTGGAGGTGTGCATCGTGTAGGGGAAGTAGACGACCTCGACGCCGACCTCGGCCATGTGCTGCTCGAGCCGCGCACCCTTCGCGGTGCCCTTCCAGTCGTCGCCCTTGAAGATCTTGTGGAAGCCGACCTCGCGCCACGCGTCGCGCTTGTCGGTGGTGACCTCGACGTAGGCGTCGTCGACGATGCCGATCGCCCGGACGATCTCCAGCCGCTCGATCAGCGGCACCGTCGGGGTGATGCCCTTGGTGGCCTGGCATACCTCGTCGGAGACGACGCCCGCGACGAGCACGTCGCACATCGAACGCGCCTGACGCAGCGCGTTGAGGTGACCGACATGGAACAGGTCGAAGACGCCGGGGACGTAGCCGACGACGTTGCTCATGGGCCCCAGAGTAGCGAACCCGACTCATTAGGCTGACTTTCATGGAACGTTCAAGCCTTGGTCGGGCGGACCGACCGGGGCGGATCGTTCTGGTGGACAACCACGACTCGTACACCTTCAACCTGGCCGCCCTGCTGACCGCCGCAGGGGCCCAGGTGTGCGTGCTGCGCAACGACGACCCGGCCCTGCTGACGGTCGCGGACGTGGACGGCATCGTGCTCTCTCCGGGTCCCGGCTCGCCGCTGGTCCCCGCGGACGTGGGGCTCGGCCCGGCACTGCTGGCGCGGCTGCCGGCGGTGCCCGTGCTGGGCGTGTGCCTCGGGCACCAGCTGCTCGCGCTCCTGCACGGCGGGCAGGTGGCACCGGTCGCGCCGGCACACGGCAGGATCGCCGCGATCCGACACGCCGGTACGGGCGTGTTGGCCGGTCTACCCCAGGGCTTCGCCGCGACTCGCTACCACTCCCTCGCGGTCACCTCCGCACCTGGCTGCAGCTTCACCGAGACGGCCTGGAGCGAGGACGGCACGGTGATGGGACTGGCGGTCGACGGGCTGCCGAGGTGGGGCGTGCAGTTCCACCCCGAGTCGGTCGAGACCGCGCTCGGCGGGCGCATCGTGGCGGCGTTCGTCGAGCTGGTCCAGGGCACGTCGGTGCTGCGGCACCAGCTGCCGGGGTCGTTCGATCCTGCGGTGCTCTTCGAGGAGCTCCTCTCCGCGGAGCCGTACTCGTTCTGGCTGGACGGGCCGACGATCACCTATCTCGGCGCCGGCGTGCCGGTCACGGCCGCCGAGGCGGCCGCCGTGGCTCCGACCGGAGCGGCACGGTTGCGCGACCCCCTGCCGGGCGGGTTCGTCGGCTGCATGGAGTACGAGGGCGCCGAGCACTGGCTGCGCAGCTCGCGGGTGCTCGCGCTGACAGCGGCCGGCGTGGAGCTGCGCGCCCTGCCGGGTGAGGGAGCCGATGAGTGGATCGAGGCCACCGCCGCCGCCGTCGAGCCGCTGCGTGCGATCACCTCGGCCGTGCCCGTGGAGCAGGTCGTGCCGGCGGTGCCGCGCCCCGCCCGCACGCGCGAGGAGTACGTCGCGGACATCGCCGCCTGCAAGGAGCTGCTGGCCCGCGGGGAGACGTACGAGATCTGCCTGACCAACCGGCTGCGCCTTCCTCCGGTGGCGGAGCCGCTCGCGCTGCACCGCCAGCTGCGTGCCCGTACTCCCACGGGACGCAACGCCTACCTCCGCCTCGGCGAGACCGCGATCTGCTCGGCGACGCCGGAGACGTTCCTGACCGTCAGCCCGGGCGGCACGGTCACCGCCCGGCCGATCAAGGGCACCGCCGCGCGCCACGACGATCCGATCGCCGACGCGGCGGCCGCCGCGGCGCTGGCCACCGACCCGAAGACCCGGGCCGAGAACCTGATGATCGTCGACCTGCTGCGCAACGACCTCAACCGGGTCTGCGAGCCCGGCTCGGTCGGCGTGCCCGGCTATCTCGAGGTCGAGACGTACGCGACGGTGCACCAGCTGGTCAGCACGATCACCGGTCGACTGCGCCCCGATGCCACGCCCCTCGACGCGGTCCGCGCCGCCTTCCCCCCGGGCTCGATGACCGGCGCCCCGAAGGAGCGCACCGTCGCGCTGCTCGCCGAGCTGGAGCCCGAACCGCGCGGGATCTACTCCGGCGCGCTCGGTGTCCTGGGCGCCGACGGCTCGATCGACCTCTCCGTGGTCATCCGCACGGCGGTCTGCACCCCCGACGGCGTCACCGTCGGCACCGGCGGCGCGATCGTGTGGGACTCGGTGCCCGAGGAGGAGTACGCCGAGACGATGCTCAAGGCGCGGGTGCTGTTGGAGGCCTACGCGGCGACACGGTGAGTGCAAGGATCGGCTCATGGACCTGCCGGTGATGCCTCCGATCCTCCCGATGCTGGCCAAGTCGGTGCCCGCCATCCCGGACAAGGACGGGTTCTCGTTCGAGCCGAAGTGGGACGGCTTCCGATGCCTGGTGTTCAAGGACGGCGACGAGGTGGAGCTCGCCTCGCGCAACACCAAGCCGCTGACCCGCTACTTCCCCGAGGTGGTCGAGGCGATGCGGGGGCAGCTGCCGGCGCGGTGTGTGCTCGACGGCGAGCTCTTCGTGGCCATCGGCGACCGGCTGGAGTTCGAGGTGCTGCAGGAGCGGATCCACCCGGCCGCGTCCCGGATCAAGAAGCTGGCGGAGGAGACACCCGCGTCGTACGTCGCCTTCGACCTGCTCGCCCTCGACGACGACTCCTACCTCGAGCGGCCGTTCCGGGAGCGGCGAGCAGCGCTCGAGGAGGCGCTCTCCGGGATCGGCGAGGAAGGACCGTGCCACCTCACCCGCACCACCACCGACCCCGCCGAGGCGACGGCATGGTTCACCCGCTTCGAGGGCGCCGGCCTGGACGGCGTGGTCGCCAAGCCCCTGGACGCCGCCTATGCGCCCAACCAGCGCACCATGCTCAAGATCAAGCACGCCCGTACGGCCGACGTGGTGCTGGCCGGCTACCGGCTGCACAAGACCTCGACGCCCGAGAAGCCGCTGCTGGGCAGCCTGCTGCTCGGGCTCTATACGGAGAGCGGCGAGCTCGCGCACATCGGCGTCGCCGCCTCCTTCACGGCGAAGCGGCGCGCCGAGCTGGTCGAGGAGCTCGCGCCGCTCGAGGTGCCCATCGAGGAGCACCCGTGGGGGAAGTGGTCCGAGTTCCTGACCGCCAACCCGGACCGGGTGCCCGGCACGCAGTCGCGCTGGAGCCAGGGCAAGGACCTGTCCTTCGTACCGCTGCGCCCCGAGCGCGTGCTGGAGGTGGGCTACGACCACATGGAGGGCCGGCGCTTCCGGCACACCGCGCAGTTCAAGCGCTGGCGGCCGGACCGCGACCCGGAGTCATGCGGGTACGACCAGCTCGAGGAGCCCGTGTCGTACGACCTCAACCAGGTCTTCGGCGGCTGATCTAGAGTCACGACCATGGCTGACACCACGACCTACGACGTCGTCCTCCTCGTCGAGCAGGCCCTGACCACTGCGGACGCCGCCCGGGTGCACTCCCTGCACTCCGGGATCGAGGACCCGGTCCGCTACCACGTGCTGCTGCCGGTCGACGACGCTGCCGCCCGGGTCGAGGCGGCGATGGGCTCGCTGCCGAGCAGCGAGTTGCTGGGCGCGCCGGGCGTGCTCGCCGAGAGCGTCGACCTGCAGGCCGTGGAGAAGGACGCGCGCGAGCGCTCCGAGGCCGCCCTGGCCGCGACCCTGAAGGCGCTGACCACCGACGGCGCCGACGCCGTCGGCACGCTGGTGGAGGACCCGATCAAGGCGCTCGCCTCGGTGGTCAAGGAGGTCGACGGCCGCGAGGTCATCATCCTGACCCAGCCGCACGTGGTCGCCGAGTTCTTCCACGTCGACTGGACGGCGCAGGCCCGTCGCAAGCTCGGCGTCCCGGTGCTCCATCTGCTCGAGCACGAGACCTTCGACGAGCAGGCCGGCGAGGGTGAAGGGATCAGCGGTTTCTGAGCCCTTTCCTCCCCACGAACCTCTCTGATTTCTGTGGCTCTTCTGTTACCGAACGGGCCCCGGATGTCACCGAGGCGAGGATGAGATCCACCTAGAATCGAGTGTGCACTCGCGGTTCGGGGGAACCACGGGAGCAACTCGGAGGCGTCGAAACAGCAGCAATGCCAGCCGAGCGGTAGGTCGGGGGACTCACCGCTGGGTGTTTCGTAGTGGCCCGCTGCGCGATCGGGGGATCAGCGCGGCGGGCCTGCCACATTTACGGG
>Ga0164242_10010344_pt1 | contig 10003 bp, 12 predicted proteins | sample OricomgcompostMG_FD_108783 | JGI IMG/M metagenome (GOLD analysis project Ga0164242, IMG submission 108783) | Miracle-Growth compost microbial communities from Emeryville, California, USA - Original compost - Miracle growth compost (MG) ... | reverse complement strand
TAGGGCAACAAGTTTGTCTTCGGAGTCTAGGCTGTCGTCTGGGATCAAGACCTAGGTCAGAAAGGCAATTAGCGGTCCAACACTGCAACAGACTCGTCGAAACGACAGCACTTCTCGTTACTGTCTTATTCACGTACCTTCCGATACGCGGCGCATCCCATTGAAGGATGCTCTCTAGGAAGTGCTGCATAGGGTTGAATACTATCCCTTCCCTGTACACCCCGATTGGCAAGGTCTCGAGGTTGGGGTTGGCCAAGTGACAGAAGCATCCGGTGGCCGCCGTTACCGATAACTTCTTTACCGGCACTCTAGGTTGGTTGCGGACTTGACGCAGCGAGTCTCCGGTCAAATACATTAAGCCCAGGTGGGTTGAACCGAGTGGTTCCTTCGTGCAACCTCACAGCGACGACAGTCTGTTCGGATCCGTGCCTTGGATGATGCCCGTGATGCATGGTAGCCTCATGGAGAGGCTCGCCAAGGGACTGGGATACTAGAACTATCGTCGGGAAACGAGACTGCCGCATAGTCAATCTACGAAGGTTGGGCACATCCAAGGCTATGGAATACCCAAACGCCAGTTTGCTTCATCTGTCTGCTCGTCTACCTACCAATGGATTCTTGCCTTACATTATTGAGCACGCAATATCCCCCTATGTTTGGTAGTTACCACCTTGGAGGATGCTACGGAGCAGGTGTTCGTATAACCAGCCAAATTGGAGGTTCCAATCTTCCACCTTCCAAGCAGGGGCGAGATGTTTCTCGGAATCATCACCAGCCAGGCTAGCAGGAGCTGACAGTGAGAGATTAGTCAACTTCCTTCGGACCTTGGGACCAACGCAATTTGTGACGGTGGCGACGGTGGCCAAACTCGCCCTCGTTCATTGCCAAGGTTGAGGATAGGGGGTTGAAGCCGCGTTATGCGGAAGCAGTCTGCGTTCGACTCTGGTGTCTCTCGCCACCTCAGCCGCGGACCTTGGAATGTTCGGTGATACTGATTGGCACATCTTGACGAGCTGAAGCGAAGAAGAGAATGTTATGACATTCCTAGCGGCGAGTGGTCGTTACTCCTTGTATCCAGAGATTCTCGGTGTCCTATAGGAACGACTAGAGGGAACCGGGATTCTATCTTATGCTTCACTCCGTGGATACCTCGACGAACCTGGTCGGCCGACATCAACACTACCAGATGCCCGGCGAAGCTTGAGTTGATAGCAGTGGTTAAAATGAAGGCACTCTTTGGAGTTCGCACAACCCAAGGGCCAAAACATCTCATAACACTTGTCTTGACTATCGTCACTTCTTGGTTTCGATGACCCATAGAGATCTTCAACATGTCGGCAAAATCTTGGCCGTCTCCCTACTTTCTGTCTAGCAGCCCCGAGTAAGAAACGGTCCTCACGTCGATTGCCTTGATAGTCATCGATTGGCCATCGACGAGAACTACGTGGCAGACAAGTGTCTGAAATAAACATCGTCGTGGACAGACCCTGGAACCCTTAACTGAGTCCAAAATATCATACGGTGCTCTCCGCAGAACACCCCAAGGAGGTGCAGTGGCATATCGTGGCCGATCGGGTGGGATGGACACCACAGCTATAGAGAGGATATTTCCTAGCTAGAGCGAGTTGCGGGCGCTCTAACATCCCCCAGGAAGGTCCGTTTCAGGAGAGTTCCTGCTAAGGAGCAGCGGCAGCCATAATCTACGTGTCGATCGTGGAATGCATACTCTACTCCACGGATAGCTGGGAACGGGTCTGGTCCGCCGCATGAGAAGCAACTCTTCAGGTGTTGCACAACTAGCCTTCCCTTTGGGCTTACCCAGAACACGATTAGATTTACGCAACGGGAGCTCTCGACTTTTGCCAGTCAGCGATGAAAAGCCCCTTTATCGACCGGAAATAGACTGACATCCCCGGGTTAGAAAAGGCAGTGGAAGCATTGGATAAGAGAGCCTAGAGATGGCTGATCTGTGGCTGGACCCTAAGAGCTTTGCGTCGTTGGGTCAAGGCATTGATACGTCTACTACCACCTCGACTGCAGTCCTTGGACCACCTCTGACCAAGGAAGCTTTCTACCGAGGTCTGGTCGTACGGAGACATCATGTTACCATCCCGCCGGAACACTGGGTTAATGGCCATGCGGGTGGCGTCTCATACTCTCCGGATTCAATACCTTCGAGAGTATCACGGACGCGTATTGTGGTCGGACTCTGCATGGCTCCCAAGGGCACATTGCCTAATTCGACCTCGAACTCCCTCAACCCCGACAGACGCCCGTTCTAAATGTGTCAATAGAAGCTACACTAGAACCCTAGTCATCATGCCTCGTGGCCAGACCGTTCCCTAGGATAGCCGCACGGAGCTACTTGTGTAGGTAGTATGCGTATGCAGCCGTGGTTAGCTCCCCTGGATTCGTCAGGGGAATTCGGACCGTTAGTTGCGACGTGGAGCAATAGCCTCAAGTGGGCACGTACCACTGCAACCGGATCTAATGCCTACGTTGAGCCATCGACACCGATTAATACCCTGAACCTGCGAGAGTAAGATGCGACGGGCTCTTTTTTCTCTGAAGGATCACTCGCGGGCGGGCGGGGGTGGAAAGACGGGCCTTTAGTTGGTCCCGAAGTGTTAACTCCCCTAAGAGACTCGGGCCTTTTTAGTCTCAGCACGCGACGCCGAGTCAAGTGGGTGGCGAACTGGAGAACTTCGACTACCACCTTAGACGCGTTCGGGGCAATTCAGGCGATGTAGTATGCACGTGGTCGGTCCGATGGGGTTTTCGTGTGGTAGTGATCCAGACTGCTGGTTCTCCGACTGTAACCATGCGACAGACAGGGTCGTCGGCCCCTTCTTTTCGAGCTCCAGCTAGTGTAGTGCCCGAGTCCGGATTCTAAGCCGGCCAAATACCAACCTTCCGTCGGCCGTCGACCGTTGACATTTGCTAAGCGCAGGATCTCACCACCCCAGGAATGTTTAACTGTCAGGACTCGAGGCGCCCAATAAGAGTACGATGGCACCATCCCCATCAACCTTTCACATGCCTCATCATCCATCCAATTATTACCGGTCCGGCTTATTACAAGGTTAATTTGAGCGCTACGCATGCTAGTGGAGCCATCTGACCTCGTTCAATTGGTGTCTATTTTCAGTCGGCCGAGATGACTCTCTTGATAATGAACCCTGACGAACGGGAGTTGCCAAGGTTCGCGAGCCGATATTGATCGTGGCTCGTGCCCGACTTGGTTTGGCGCGGCTGAATCCAGCAAAGATGGCATCATTGGCTTACATGGCAGTGATCATGGACGGCCCTACGAAGTCCTCGCGGGGATCGAACGTTGTAATTGCAGGGAGGGGAATTGAGCAGGTTGTCGAGCCTCACCAACCGCCCCGGGGCATGATTTCCCTTCGGCGCCACCACTGCAGCGACGGCGGTGAAGTGGAGCACATGCGGCGTAGCTGACACACGCCCGGTCAATATTTTGACGGACGGGGTATGTCTTTTTCTGTTTGGCCCGACGTTGTGACGACGCCTTCTTCATATGAAGACCCCCCAATCTTAACTCTGCCTTTTTCTTACACGGCACGGCACGGCACGGCATACGGCACGCCGCGTAACGGGGGTCCGGTAGGTGCTTTGCATCTGCCGCTCTCAGAGAGATGAACAAAGTGAGTGCATAAATATCACGGGCACTGTATCGCTGAGGCTTGACCTCATGAGACACTCTCTGCCGCCCCATCAGCCACTTTCCACCAACGTGGGGGGGTGAGGGAAACTGTCGGTCAACGAAAGGTATGTACACGTACAAACGACAGGAGGGAGAGCATGGCGGGGAAGGAAGGAGGGGTCATAGTGAAAGAAAAAGGAAATCTTTCAGCTTCCTCGAGGCTGGGTGGCTGTTTTGATGGGTTGATGACACCGAGCCGTGGATGCTGTGATGCATCTAAGCCTGGAGCTAATTAGTCGAAACAAGGCCGACAAGTCGGCAGCTGTTCCAGATCCTGACATAAATATGGGCAAATTGAACGTCCTCAGAGCCTGCGAACCCTCAGCCCTGGATGCAAGCACCTCGGGTTCGTCGGTTCATCCAGTGTCGGCCCCTCGGGGAGGGGGGATGCTGCAAGTCGAAATTGCGTCGGTATTTGCATAGGCTCTTTTGGAGAAACCCAGAAAGCGACTTGGCAAGGTCTGGTCCGCTCCCCGCCGCCCGATGATGCATGGACTCCAATACGAGGGGAGGGAAGCGGCCGCGCCCGGTGAGGTCAGAGCTTTGATTTTCGAGTTGACGACAGGGCGGTCAGGGATCCTGGTCTCCCGGACCTGGAGGCTGAAAAGGAAATGAGGGATGACGGGCAAGATGGCGGGCGGCATCAGTGCGAACGAAATGCGAAGAGCCCACTTGCCAGACTTGCCGGAGGTACCAGGGAACCCGCTGGACTGGGCTTTGCTCCTCACGGGGCGGAATGCCGTGTGTGCGCTACATTAGCACACACACACTAACGCGTCCCACGGATTCACTCCAATGGCATCCCTGCCGACACGAGGCTTGGGATCCTAACCCCTGGCAACCCATCTGACCTGGTTGAATCTGCACCGGTCGATAATTCCGAGAACAGGCTAATTGCCGCCTCTGTATTGCCGGCAGGTGGCCATTCATGATAATTACTGCAGGCAATGGGCCAACGGCCTTCCGACCCTCACACATACACACTGTGACAAGAGCAATGATTTTGGGGCTTGCCAACCCGCCCTAGACTGAGATTGACATACCGAGATTGACGAAAGCAACCTCAGCTGTGATGTCCTTTATGCAACAGCTCCAGCTTGACTGGTTGAATACCTACCTAGTGGCCCAAACCTGCATAGAGAAGTATGCTCATCGGTGATGGCTTCCACTCTCAAGGGGGGGTTGATTGATATCCGACGTCGTTTGTCGGGTTGTCGGATCGGTCGGGTTGCGTTCGTTGCAACGGCCCCATTCATTTGCACAGTCTTATCTCGATTTCGATCAATTCATGCCAGGTTTACTTGACGGAGCTGGGTCCTGGAGTTCACCAGCTCGCTCGTCAAAACTGAACAACAAAGTCCTCAAGCCAGAAAGGTGAAGGGAAGGAAATGGACCAATCGCACCGCGTCATTACTTACACACCCCCCCTTGGATGTCTCCGTCGGCTCCTCCTCCGTCTGCCCACAGGAGGGCGTCTCCGCTGATTGGTCCCAGCGGCTCGCCAACCCATGCTGGGACGAAATTTGATCATGCCTAAAAATAGACGAATTCGACCCCACTTGCACTAACACGCTAGGGAGCTGCTAGTGTTGCCTCTTCCTTCGCCCTTTGCCCTGTTGAGGAGAAGACCGACGTTTCGCTTCTTCATGCCCTGTTCAAACAGAGTCATCTTAAACGTGGAGAGATCAGGGAGCTCGGAGCCTATCTTGAGTGGGGTCAGGATGGGGCTGCCCGCCCCGAACGTTTCGGCTAGCCGTGTTGGTGATTCGCGGCATTTCTTTCATTATTGCTTGAGTCCGGAGCTAAGGAAACGCCATTGACAACCCATCTCTGCCAACTCGTTGCAGCATTTGGTAGCAATATTCCACCAGAGCTGGAGCTGGAAGAGACCAGTCCGCTACCCTTGCGTACTAATTACTCCACGGCAGCGGTACGTACGCACGTAACAGCTCCTTCACCTTTTCCACTCAATGCACCGGGGCAATTTCTTGGCCTCTGTGCTTCTTGCTTACTTCGGTGTAGCGTGGGTCCCTTCTCCGCTCCGAACCAAAAGCCGGACCTCTTCGGCATCTTTATCTAGTGCCAGTTTCGATGGGCGATCAGCCGAAGCTCGCGAGAGATTGAGTCGAGCTGCCAGCGACGATCCCCCACAGCCACACGCTAACTGACAGGACTCAGGAAACCGGCAGGCAAGGAAAAGAAGAAGAAAAAAAGCACAGAACAAAACCCCATGCGTGTGCATGTGCTGATTCTCAGTTGTTGACCGAAGACATTCCGTGACTCGGTAACAACGCTAGAAGTTGTCTTCTTGTTGGGGGAATCTTCCCCTCTGGTCACCGAAAAGGGAAGCCGGATACAGACCCAAGAATGGCTATGTCTGCAGGAAACCTTGCATTTGTGAAAGACTAGCAATTTCTAGAAGGCGAGAAGTGACGCCGACGTTGACCCTGGCGCCGACAGGTCTACCCCATGTTCTGAGTCCATGGCTCGGCCCCTTTCATGCTTGACGGTCCTGTTCGGGGTCAATAAATGTACGTGGCCTTGACTAGATCAGGTCAAGTCCCCGACCGGCAGGACCTCCACAGGTATTCATCCTCGATGGTTTCTCGGTGGCGTAAAGGCACAGATACGGCATTAATAAAGACCTACCAGATACGGCGTGTGGGGTTTTGGTTAGGGGGAGAATCTAGTGGTAGGAATCGGTCGACCTCCGAGGTTAACTATTTTGTACTAACCTTGTTTTTGCTATGAAAGATACGCGCACACCACCACGAACAGCGAACCCCGACCCTTAGGCTAGGACCGGGTCGGCAAAGCTGATGGCACGGTGATCTTGGCCTCCTCAGAGGGGGGACCCCCGGACGGGATGGTGCGCAGGCAGAGGACCCAAGCGTGCGACCCAGCGATCCCAGTCACTCGGCCCCCAAGCCTAAATTGTCGATCCCATTAAGACTGCCTGAGTTTGTTATTACCGGTAGCATCTTTTTATTAACTCTCTCTTGCCCTTGCCGATGGGGCTTGCTGGATAAATCACAGGACCGATGCAGGTTTCTTGGGAGGCATTGACCACACCCCCTACCTCTCTCTCTCCACCATGTTCCTATTTTCGCGCGGGTGAGTGGTGGAAGATTTGCATTTCGTGTGCCTCCAACTGCAACCATTTGTCTGATGCCTTTTTGGGGACCAAAGTCTCCTCCGTGGCAGTTCCAAATTTATCTCGGTCCATGTAACCCTTTTTCGCCAAGGCCGGCCGCCGTCGCAAAACGGGGGGAGGGAAGCGGGAGTGAAAATGATGGGACGCAGTAGCTTCGCTGCTAATGGCGACGATCCGAGTCCTCGCACTCGGCTGGTGTGGCCGTACGTACGGTCGGGGAAGGAGGTTCAGTGACCCTGCAGAGACCCCGCTATGGATTCCGACCTTGGCTGTTCGAGGAAGGTTGTCGTGCAGGCCTCTCTCCCTTACTGTACCTTGCTGGGTGGTGTTCGTTTCAAGCGAAACAAGAGTTCCTCCGTTATCCCACCAGACCTTCCGGTCCTGTCACCTGCTTACGCTGCACACTGGCTCGCGGCTGTTAGAGGCGGCGCGATAGCTGCTACATAATTAACAAGAGCTTGCACGAGGAAGCCCCCGTTCAACTACAACGTAGCGGTTGGCAAGGGCGATTTCGGGGGAGGTTTCTTTCTCGCGAGAAAACGCCGAAAAAAAGAACTGGCGACGATCTAGTGGATCACGGATGGACGATCACGTCCGGCAGATACCTTGCGAGCTACGCGTCATGATACCGCGGTATTCAGAATCTGGCGATGACATTTATTTTATGCGCCGCAGCTCTGCTTTCTGGTGATCCCCGAGGAGCCTGCGAGGGAAGCTGATCGTTACCACGTAGGTGAACTGTGGCCATGGGTTGGTGGTTTTCTAGGGCCTGAAGTGAATGTAACCATGAGAAACCAACACCACTCAAAGCCTGAGACACAGGGCCCCCGGCGGGGATCCACTGCGCTCATTGGAGCATCTACGGCACTTTCAAGCTGTTCGTTTTCGTTTTCCTCGCTCTTCCTCGCTTCTTAACCTGTTTAAGAAACGATAACCGAAACCGTCCTGTTTGTTGATAGGTGCTAATGCAGAACAACGGGGAGGGGAAAAGCCAGCGAAATACATGGGTACAGATGGGAACTGATGGCAAGGAAAGCAATAATGCGCACGAATAAGAAAAGAGGGAAAAGAAAAAAGAGAACTAACTACCGGCTGGGCTACCCAACCTCGCTGTCGTCATCTCTCCCGTCGTTACGCACGTGTGCCGCCAGGAGCCAGGGTCGGTTCGTCGGGAAGCGTTGGAGCGTGTCTTTAGCTCGTGTGCAAGCGGCTGGTCGAGCGTCTGGATTTGCGAAGATAGTGCCATGCAGGCAGCCATTTTCGGGAGAGGAGCCTTGTGTCTGGGAATTTCATGGGTGGTGGAAATTGCGCGAATTGACCCGAATCCCGGAGGTGGTTGGTTCAAGAGCTCGAGTCCTTGTGAGATACGAAATCATCCAATTGCTGCTGGCTCAAGGATCTGCCGATGGAGCTGTTACATTGTCATTAATCTCCCCCCCAGGGGCGCTTTGGGTTTTTTTTTTGGTCTGGCTGACTTCAGGCATTCATTGCCAAGGAAAAAACACGATGCTTTCATCCCAACAACGGACTGTTGGAACGGGCGGGAGATGGGATAAGACGGGAGATGGGATGGGACAGCCGTGGGATGCGGAAATGTGGGATGGATGGACCTAGAATGCACGGCCTGGGACCAACAGACAGAGTTGGCATCGCATTGCATTGGAATATTATGAACCGGCAAATTTGGTAGGTGAGCCGAGTGGTTACCACCGAAAGCAGCGCTTGAAGGGCTGCGAATCCATCCGTAGGCGATCATATCTCGGTACTGCGAGCAACACCATCGAACAAACTGGGGCGATGCAACTCTGATCAAGCATTGGCCCGAGGGACACCTCGTGCTGTGGTGTCGCCTGGAGAGGGTACGACCAGGCCTGTCGTGCAGCGCGCTACGAGAGTTCTACGCATACAGCGTATCACACGACGCCCCCCCGGGTACTCCTGCGTCCAGGGAGGACCGAGAGAGAGAGCTGGGTGGGGAGCCGAGCTTCCTTCCATTTTCTAGTGTCGCGAGGTTGAGTAGCATTCTCCGCTTCCCACGGAGGGCTTAACGGGCCTAACCGGCCTAGCGGGTTACATATATCCTAATCCAGGAACGATGGAAGCGGAGGGGAAGAGGGGACAGATAGGAGAGGGGGTGTGTGTGTGTGGGAGGTTGGAAGCACGCAAACACGGAGCGAGCGATGCGCGTCCAGACAATAGTCACGTTGAGCAAGAATAAGCGACAAAGAGAGAGAGAGATCAAGCAAGCGAGTAAAATTGTGGCGTTGGCGGCATGGTGTTGGTCTTTTTTTGAGTGTTGCGCGCCGGTTGCGAGTTCCGAGAAGAAGGCGGGATCTCTCGCGTCGCCCCTCTAATATCTCTAATATGGGCTGCTGCTCTCTAATATGGATTTGAGTGAAGGGGCACGAAACGAGCCAACTGATGACCTACTCCGTACAGTACTACTACACTGACTGCCAGAACTTGGTGAGGGGGTTCGGCTCTGGGGGAGGGGGGGGGCGGGAGGTGTGTCTGTTGTGGGTGCTCCACAGCTCTCGCTCACGGGCTGTTGATGAATCCCGAATTGAGAGATCCCAGGGCATTGGGATCGAACTAACGACGACATGCCGAGCCCGCCTTATTAGCCGCTACTATAGTGTGAAGGTAGGGGGGGTGTGGAGGGGTCCCTCAATGTGCATAGCCCGCCTTGCCGGCCGACTCAGCACCTCTTAGGTGTGTCTGTTTTAATGTAAAGTTAGAGAGCGGCACGGATGTCTTGACGAAGTAAATGAACTCGGGCTGGAGAGTATACGTAATTGCGAATTAACTTTGTCTCTGCCAGTCTTTCTGTCTATCTGTCTGTCGCTCTGTCTCTCTTTCTAATTGTCCGTCTGTCTATCGAGTGACGGCGCGATGGGGTTTATTAGAGGGGAACTGCGAGTCAGTAATACCCATTTGAGGGGAGTACCTGAGCAGGGGGGAGGTCGCCGAGATGCCTGGCAGGGAGTGCATGCAGTATTGGCACGCTACGGGCGTATGTCGAGTGGCATTGCGACTTGTTTTGATCCTCCAGACTGACTGGGGGAAGGGTGAGGGGGAGATTGAAAGAGAGTGAGATCGGACGAGAGATGAACATGATCTGATCT
>Ga0164242_10010343_pt1 | contig 10003 bp, 11 predicted proteins | sample OricomgcompostMG_FD_108783 | JGI IMG/M metagenome (GOLD analysis project Ga0164242, IMG submission 108783) | Miracle-Growth compost microbial communities from Emeryville, California, USA - Original compost - Miracle growth compost (MG) ... | reverse complement strand
GCGCAAGCGCGCGCGCGAGCACGTGCATTGCGATATGTCGCGCTTCATCAAGGAGATGAAGCTGGATGAAGGCGACGCGGTGCCGGCCGAAGATGAAATCGTCACGCCGCAGGATCGACTGGCCAATCTGAAAGCGCTGCTGCAGAAACCGAAGGCGGCATGAGTTCCGCATGCCGAACCGCATGCAATCAACCAACCGAGAGTAAATACGCATGTCCGATGCACTGACCCGATCGATCAGGAAGCGCGCGCGCCATACGGCCCGCGTGTCGCGCCATTCCTTCCGCATTATCGTCTTCCTCGGCGGCGCCGCCTGCGTTGCGCTGTTCTCGCTGCTGTTCGCCGCGATCGCGGAAAGGATGTTGGAGTGGAACCGGGAAATCACGCAGGCCTGGTGGTGGAGCAGCCTGCTGATGCTGCCGGCGGGCTTCGCCCTGATCCGCTGGCTCACGATGCGGCTGGCGCCGCAGGCGCGCGGCAGCGGCATTCCGCAGGTGATCGCGGCGATCAGCATACCGGCCGGCCCTGCGCAGTCCATGCTGGTATCGATGCGCCAGGCGCTGTGGAAGATCGTGCTGACGGCAGCAGGCTTGTTGATCGGCGCCTCGATCGGGCGCGAAGGGCCGTCGGTGCAGGTCGGCGCTGCGGCCATGCTGAACTGGGGGCGCTGGTGGCAGAACCGGCCGCGTTTCGCAGTCAGTTTCCGGCCCGAAGCCCTGATCGCGGCCGGCGCGGCCGGCGGCCTGGCTGCGGCCTTCAATACGCCGCTCGCGGGCGTGGTGTTCGCAATCGAGGAGCTGGGCCGCGGCAGCGCAGTGCGCTGGGATCGCCTGGTGATGTCGGCCGTGCTCGGCTCCGGTTTCATCTCGCTGGCGCTGGTCGGCAACAACCCTTATTTCCAGATCAACGCTTCGATATTGATGATGCATACCGCATGGTCGGCGGTAGCGGTGTGCGCCCTGATCAATGGTGTGCTTGGCGGTTTCTTTGCGAAAGCGCTGCTGGTCGGTCCTTCCTTATGGCTGCCGTCGCGCCTGCGCGAATGGCCTGCGCGCCACCCGGTGCTGACTGCCACCTTCTGCGGCCTGGTGGTCGCCTTGCTCGGCCTGCTGGCGCGGGGCACGACCTACGGCACCGGTTACGAGCAGGCCAATGCCGTGCTGAACGGCCATCCGCTGGACAGCCTGCTGTTCGGCATTGCCAAGCTCGGCGCGACCATTTTCTCGTATATCGCCGGCCTGCCGGGCGGCATCTTCACGCCTTCGCTGGCGATCGGCGCCGGCATCGGAGACAATATTGCGCATCTGCTGCCGACGCTGACCGACGCGCGCCTGATCGGCTTGCTGTCGATGGCGGCGTTTCTCGCCGCCGCGACGCAGGCGCCGATCACCGCGACCGTGATCGTGATGGAAATGACGCGCAGCCAGGATGCGACGCTGATGCTGCTGGCGGTCACGCTGGCGGCTTCCTTCGTGTCGCGCCAGTTCTGTCCGCGTCCCTTCTATCACACGGTATCGCACAGTTTTCGCCGCGAAGCAATGCACCGGCATCAGGCCCTGCATGAACAGGCAGAACAAGGAGCCGGCAAATGAACGAAGATCGCATCATCGACATCGAGATCAAGCTGACGCGCCAGGAAGACTTGCTCGAGACGCTGAACAAGACGGTGTACGAACAGCAGAAGAAGCTCGATGAACTCGAAGCGGCATGCGCCGCGCTGGCGCTGCGCGTGAAGGAGCTGACCGAGGCCAGCCAGCAGACGCCGCTCAACGAGCCGCCGCCGCACTACTAAAAACAGACGAAGCATGATGACGCCCGAGCAGGAGCAGCAACTGCTGCACGCCAAGCTGAATATGGAGACCGCGCAGATCGCGTGGTCGGAACTGCTGCGCTACTTCGCTGGCGGCCATGTGATCGCGATCGGCAGGCAGCTCGATCTGATCGAGGTGGCGGCCCGCATCACGGCGGACGACACGGCGGCTGTGCAGCAGTGGCTGGACGCGGGCCACATCGCGCGCGTGTCGGACGAGCAGGCGCGCGCCTGGCTGGAAGCCGACGCGCTATTGTGGACCGTGGTCGCGCGCCCCTGGGTGCTGGTGCAGGAAGGCAAGCCGGCCTGAGCTTGGCTTTGCGGCGCATCGGCTTGCAAGCATCGTGATGCAAAGCAAGACGTGGCCGCTCGGCAATGCGGCGCAACGCACATTGCAGGCAGCCGGACAAGAACTTTCAAACAATGGCGTCAGTCAGTAAATAAGCTGCTGCGCCATTTCCCGGGCAGCATTCCCTGTCACCATTCAAGAGGAGTTGCCATGTCCAGATACCCTGTGATTCTTGCGGGCGGCCTGCTGGCCTTGACGGGCCAATTCGCACTTGCGCAATCGACTGCCGAGACGCCGCCTTCCGATCCCGCCTATATCGATCAGTCGCGCATAAACCAAACCAATGATCCCTACATCAAGAAGCGCGTCACGGTAAAGAAAGCCAAAAAGCAGTACAAGGCTGAAAAAGCCGAGGCCAGGGACGAGTACAAGGAGAAGAAGTCGGACGCCAAGGAAGACTACAAGGCGGCCAAGCGCGACGCGCGCGAAACCCGCAAGGAAGAGCTGAAGGAAACCGGCCGCTAGCGGTGGACCATCGCGGCGGCGGATGCGAGAATGCATCCGCCGCTTTTGCGTCCGGGGCGGCAGCGCGCCGGCGCCGGTAGAATAGCTCGTCTTTCTCCCGTGCCCGTGCAGTGACCGCGCCTCCCCGAAAAATCATCCATTGCGATTGCGACTGCTTTTACGCGGCAGTCGAGATGCGCGACGATCCTTCGCTGCGCGAGCGCCCGCTCGCGGTCGGCGGGCGGCCCGAACAGCGCGGCGTGGTCGCGACCTGCAATTACGAAGCGCGGCGCTACGGCGTGCGTTCCGCGATGTCGACCGCGCAAGCCTTGCGGCGCTGCCCCGACCTGATCGTGCTGCCGCCGGCGATGGAAAAATACCGCATCGCTTCGCGCCAGATTCTCGCCATCTACCGCGACTACACCGAACTGGTCGAACCCCTGTCGCTGGACGAAGCCTATCTCGATGTGAGCGATGCGGCGGCACTGCACGGCAGCGCCACCGCGATCGCGCAGCAGATACGCGAGCGCATCGCGCAGACGGTCGGCATCACCGCCTCGGCCGGCATCGCGCCGAACAAGTTCATTGCGAAAATCGCGAGCGACTGGAACAAGCCGAACGGGCAGTTCGTCGTCAAGCCGCAGCAGGTCGATGCCTTCGTCGCCGCGCTGCCGGTGTCCAAGCTGTTCGGCGTCGGCAAGGTGACGGCGGCGCGCCTGAACCGGCTCGGCGTCGAAACCTGCGGCGATCTGCGCGCGTGGCCGATGGCGGAACTGGTCGAGCATTTCGGCAAGTTCGGCGACCGTCTGTACGAGCTGTGCCGCGGCATCGACCGGCGGCCGGTCAACCCCAGCCGCGAGCGCAAATCGGTCAGCGTCGAGGAAACCTATGCCAGCGATCTGCCGGACCTCGGCGCCTGCGAGCGCGAGCTGCCCGGACTGATCGAAAAGCTGCAGGCGCGCGTGCAGCGTGCCGGCGCCGGCAATGCGGTGCGCAAGCTGTTCGTCAAGATTCGCTTCGACGATTTTTCGCGCACCACGGCCGAATGCGTCGCTTCATCCGTCGATCGGGCGCAGCTGGGAAAATTGCTGGAAACCGGCTTTCAGCGCCGGCAGCGGCCGGTGCGCCTGCTCGGCGTCGGGATACGGGTCGCGGAAAACGGCGAGACGCAACAGATGGGTTTGTTCGCAAGCGATGCGACCGCGCCGATGGCGGACGGCTAGAAGAGCAGACGCGCGCATGGCCGCGCGCCTGCCGCTGCGATCAGTGCCCGGTGGAATCGCCGCGGCGATTCGCCTCGAACAGGAACCAGGTGCGCTGCTCGGTTTCGTCTATCCAGTTCTCGATCAGGCTGGCGGTCGCGATGTCGTGATGCTCGTCGCATACTTCGTGCGCTTCGCGCAGGCGCGCCGCCAGCATCTTGTTGTCTTCCTGCAGTTCGGCCAGCATGCTGCCCGGCTCGACATACGCGGCGTCGTTGTCCTTGATGCGCTGCCGGCGCGCGATGTCGCCGATCGAACGCAGCGTCGGCTGGCCGACCTTGCGGATGCGCTCGGCGATCATGTCGACCATCGCGTAGACCTGCGTCGCCTGTTCGTCCAGCAGCAGATGGTAGTCGCGGAAATGCGGACCGCTCATGTGCCAGTGGAAGTTCTTGGTCTTCAGATAGAGGGCGAAGACGTCGGCCAGGATGCCGTTCATCGCTTCGGCGATTTTCGCCGTGCCCTGGCTTTTCAGGTCGCTGGGAGTGGACAGCGGCGGGCTGATCTTGCTCGCGTTCTTTTCGGTGGATGCGGTTGCGGTAGTCATGATCCTCTCCTTTTGTCGGGGAAACGGTAGAGTCGCCGGGCGCGCATAAGTTTCGGCGCGCCTTGCGACTATAGGAACACTTGCGCCTCACTTGTCCGTTTTTCAATATCGTGCGCGGATGAAAGCTTTCTATCGATGGGATTGGTGTTGTCGAACGCGCAGCAAAAAGCCCGGCACCTGGCCGGGCTTCTGTAATTCGGGAAACTTTCTCCCTATTTTTTTTCCTGCTCGCCTTCCGCGCCATCCTGTCCGTAGAACAGCACGCCGAGCTTGATGCGCTCGCGGCCCTGTTCGCGGCGATGGCGATTGGTGTCGCGCAGCGAATACACGCAGCCGCAGTATTCCTGCTGATAGAAATTCTCGCGCTTGGAGATTTCGATCATGCGCGCGGAGCCGCCTTTCTTGCGCCAGTTGTAGTCCCAGTAGATCATGTCCGGGTATTTCGCCGCCGCGCGCTTGCCGCAGTCGTTGATCTGCTCCATGTTCTTCCAGCGCGAGATGCCGAGCGAGCTGGTAATGACCGGGAAGCCGTGCTCATGCGCATACAGCGCGGTGCGCTCGAAGCGCATGTCGAAGCACATCGTGCAGCGGATGCCGCGCTCGGGTTCGTCTTCCATGCCTTTCGCACGTTCGAACCAGTTGTCGGTATCGTAGTCGGCGTCGATGAAGGTGATGCCGTGCTTTTCGGCAAAGCGGATGTTCTCTTCCTTGCGCAGCAGGTATTCCTTCTCCGGATGGATGTTCGGGTTGTAGAAGAAGATCGTGTAGTCGATGCCGGAGGCCAGCATCGCTTCCATCACTTCGCCGGAGCAGGGCGCGCAGCAGGAATGCAGCAGCACCTTGCCGGGTTTGCTCGGCAGCGGGATGGGGTCGCGCTTGAAATCGGGTGTCGAATCGGTCATGACGTTTCCCGCTGCGGATGAGTTCGCGCAACGGGCCTCGATGGAATTCAGAAGATTGTTATGGTAGCAGAGTAAAAAATGCGTTGAAGGTAGCGCTTCGCCAGCTCGTCATTCCCGCGCAGGCGGGAATCCAGGAAGCGCTGCGAAGAACCGTCTGGATTCCCGCCCGCGCGGGAATGACAGTTCTGTCTATGATCAGGGGCTCGCCCACGTTCCGCGGATTCGCTTGCAAGCGAATTCCTTCGAGCCCCGCCGCGCATGCGCGCTCCACTCCGCGACTAGCATGCCTGCGGCATGGAGATGAAATGAAAAACGCCCGCTTGCGCGGGCGTTTTATTTGGCGGAGTGGACGGGGCTCGAACCCGCGACCCCCGGCGTGACAGGCCGGTATTCTAACCAACTGAACTACCACTCCTAAAGCTGATCGTTTCAGGACCTTGCGACCGATTGGTGGGTGCTGAGAGGCTCGAACTCCCGACCTACGCCTTGTAAGGGCGCCGCTCTACCAACTGAGCTAAGCACCCGCACACTGCGCTTGCTCACCCGGCTGCTTGTTGGCGTCGACCAACATGCCTGAAGGGGGCGAAGTATAGAGCAATTGGCGGGCTTTGTCACGCGCGTTTGCGAAATTCTTTTATGCGCGGCCCGTTTTCTTTGCAGCGACTGCCGCGACATCCACGACATCGCCATGCCCGAGGTTCGCGGAACGTCTCAGCTCTGCAAGGCGTCTGCTTGCGCCTTTCGTTTTTCCTCGGCCGCCGCCTGCATTGCGGCCGGCGCCGCCAGCTTGATTTCCGAGGCGACGCGCAGCACCGAGGAGGGAATCGCGAAGGAAACACCGCGCGCGGCGCAGGCCTTCATCAATTCCAGGTTGATGGTCTGCTGGATATCCATGTACAGGTTGTAGTCCGGATCGAGCACGTAATACACGACTTCGAAGTCCAGGCTGCTGGTGCCGAATTTTATGAAGTGCGCGCGATCGAAGCGCACCGGTTTTTGCGTCAGGATGATGTCGCGCACCACGCCGCCCAGCTGTGCCAGCTGTTCTATCGGCGTTTCGTAGGCGACGCTGAAGCCGAACACCACGCGCCGCTCCGACATGCGCTTGTAGTTGTGGATCACCGACTTCAGCAATTCGGTATTCGAGCGGATCAGCTGCTCGCCGCTCAGGCTGGTCAGCCGCGTGGTCTTGACGCCGATGTACTCCACCGTGCCCATCCAGTCGTCGACGATGATGAAGTCGCCGACTTCGAACGGTTTGTCGAAACCGATCGCCAGCGAGGCCAGCAGATCGCTGAGGATGGTCTGCAGCGCCAGCGCGATCGCCACGCCGCCGATGCCCAGGCTGGTGACGAAGGCGGTGATGTTGACGCCCATGTTGGCCAGCACCGCCAGCAGTAAGGTCAGCAGCACCGCCAGCCGCAGAATGAAGACCATCGTTGTGGTGGTGGCGCGGTTGCGCAATGCCGGATCGGTCTTGGGATCGACCACCTTGTCGATCCACACGCTGATGGCGCGATTGAGCCAGAAGGCCAGCTGCAGCCCGATCACGACCGCGAGCGCATGCGACAGCCATGTCTCGACCCTGTCGGAGAGGTCGACGTTGTGCAGGCCGATCAGGATGGCAAACAGCAGAAGCAGGCTTTGCTTGGTGCTGCCCAGCGCGGCGGCGACGACATCGTCGATGCGGCCCTTGGTACGCTGCGACAATGCGGTAAGACGTTTCGTGAGGAAGGCGCACAGTGCGCTCAACAGCAAATAGCCGACTCCCGCCATCAGTATGGCCTTGAGCCAGCCTTCCATCGATGCCCAGAACAGCAACCCGTCTTGCAGCACTTTCATTACACGCTCCTTCCTTATGCGACAGCCGTCCATTGCAAGACGACTTGCCTGCCATCGAAAAAGAGAGAGTTGATCAGGCGGGAATAGTTCGCGGCAGTGACCCGCATGCATATTGCGAACCGGAATGACGAGCAAGGTATTCCACCGCATCCTTCGCTACAATCGATGCCGACTACTTCGGGAGCCACATGGACGATTCCGCGTTACCGCTATTTCCGCCGGTGCAGCCCGCGCGCAGCGGCATGCTGGCGGTTGATGATCTGCATACCTTGTACTGGGAGGAGTGCGGCAATCCCGACGGCATTCCGGTGCTGTTCCTGCATGGCGGCCCGGGCGGCGGCTTGTCGCCGAAGCACCGCCAGTTCTTTCATCCCGAGGCTTATCGCATCATCCTGTTCGACCAGCGCGGCGCGGGACGTTCGACGCCGCTGGGCGAAGTGCGCGACAACACCACGCAGCTGCTGATCGCCGACATCGAAGCGATCCGTCGCATGCTGGGCATCGACAGCTGGCTGGTGTTCGGCGGCTCCTGGGGCGCGACGCTCGCGCTTGCCTATGGACAGGCGCATCCGCAAGCCTGTCTCGGCTTCATCCTGCGCGGCATATTTCTGTGCACGCAGGCGGAGATCGTGTGGTTCATGCACGGCATGCGCAATTTTTTCCCGGATGCGTATGAAGAATTCGTCGCGCCGATTCCAGCCGAAGAACGCGGCGACCTGCTGCAGGCTTATGCGCGGCGCCTGTTCAGCGAAGATGCGGACATCGCGTTGCGGGCGGCACGCGACTGGAGCCGCTACGAGAGTCGCTGCTCCTTTCTTCATCCGCCGTCCGATGCGTCATGCGACGACGTGGTCGCGCTCGGCATCGGACGGCTCGAAGCGCATTACTTCCTTCATCACGGCTTCATCGAAGAAGACCAGTTGATGCGCGAACTTGGCCGCATCGTGCATCTGCCGGCGCTCATCGTGCAGGGGCGCTACGACATGGTCTGCCCGCCGGCCGCGGCGTGGCGTCTGCATCGGGCCTGGCCCGGTTCGGTGCTGCGGATGGTGCCCGATGCCGGCCATGCCGCGATGGAACCCGGCAACGCCGGCGCGCTGGTCGCCGCGACCGAGCAGTTCCGGCGGCAGCGGCGCTTCGATTGAAGCCGAGAAACCTCTGCGCATTAATATGATCAAACCAGCAAGGCCACTACCACGATCACCATGAAGACCCGCCATCTCGCAGCGCTCGCGCTGGTGCTATTGCTGTCCGCCTGCGGCACCGGCAAGGAGCCGGAAGTGCATCTGTCGGAAACCAGGCCGGACGCGACGTCGACCGCGACCACCGTGAACGGCTACAAGCTCGCGCTGGCCAACCGCATCGCACAGGTGAGCTCGATCAAGGTCTTCATCGGCCGGCCGCAAGCCTTGTTGCGCTCCGTGGTCGTGGTCAAGTATTCGGTCGATGCGCAGGGCAGGCTGCTGCGCAGCGATATCCTGCGCTCGAATCGCGATCGCGCGACGGAGCGCACCGCGCTGGCCAGCCTGCGCGCCGCGGCGCCCTTCCCGAAACCGGCGGCATCGCTGCTGCGCAACGGCCGCGTCGATCTGGTGGAAACCTGGCTGTTCGACACCGACGGGCGCTTCCAGCTGCGTACGATAGCCGAACCGCAGATGAACGAATGAAGCAGATGCCTTGCGCCAACGATAAGGGAATGCGATGAATCAAAGCTGGATCGTCAACTCGGCGATGAGCGCCTTGCTGCTTCTTCCTTTCAGCCTGATCCTGTTGTGCCTGCTCGGCATCGCGCTGCGGCGGCGCTGGCCGCGCTTCGGCCTCAGCCTGTCGCTGCTCGCCTTGCTGATATTAACGCTGTTCAGCACGCGGCCCGGCGCCATGCTGCTGGTTGCGCCGCTGGAGCGGCTGAATGCGCCGCTGGCGCTGAGCAAAGCGGTTGGCGCGCAGGCGATCGTCGTGCTGGGCGCCGGCCGCATCGCCAACGCGCCCGAATACGGCGATGCCGATGTGCCGAGCGCGGCAGCACTGCAGAGGCTGCGCTACGCCGCCAAGCTGCACCGCGATACCGGCCTTCCGCTGCTGACCAGCGGCGGCATGCCGGACGGCGCGAAAGTGTCGGAGGCCGTCATCATGGAGCGCGTGCTGCGCGAGGACTTCGTGGTGCCGGTGCGCTGGATGGAGCAGCATTCCAACAATACCGAGGAAAATGCGCGCGATTCCGCCGCCATGCTGCAGCAGGCCGGCATTCGGCGCATCCTGCTGGTGACCGACGCGCTCCACATGCAGCGCGCGCGGCTGGCCTTCGAGCGCACGGGGCTCGCCGTGGTCGCGGCGCCGACGGTGTTCTACAGCGCCGAACGCGCCACCATCGTCGACTATTTCCCGCGCAGCAAATGGCTGCAGCGCAGCGACTATGCCGCGCATGAATGGCTGGGCCTGGCATGGTACTGGCTGCGGCACCAGCTGGCGGGCGGCCAGGCGAGGTCGCGATGAGGGTGCTGAGCTGCGATGTCGCCGTGATCGGCGCCGGCAGCGCCGGCATGACGGCCTTCCGCGCCGCCAGCGCGCACGGCAAGCGCGTGATGCTGATCGAGAGCGGCTCTTACGGCACCACTTGCGCGCGCGTCGGCTGCATGCCGAGCAAGCTGCTGATCACGGCGGCCGACGCGGCGCACGCAGTGGCCACTGCGCCGGCCTTCGGCGTGATGGCCGGCGCGCCGAACATCGACGGCAGGGCAGTGATGGAGCGCGTGCGCGCCGAACGCGGCCGCTTCGTCGATTTCGTGATCGGCAATATCGAAAGCATCGATCCCGCGCAGCGCCTCAACGGCCATGCGCGCTTCGTCG
>Ga0164242_10010342_pt1 | contig 10005 bp, 7 predicted proteins | sample OricomgcompostMG_FD_108783 | JGI IMG/M metagenome (GOLD analysis project Ga0164242, IMG submission 108783) | Miracle-Growth compost microbial communities from Emeryville, California, USA - Original compost - Miracle growth compost (MG) ... | reverse complement strand
CGCCGCCGGCCTGTCCTGGACCGTGCCGGCAACGGGCTTCGGCGCTTCCTTGCCGCTTGCGCCGCTGGTCGCGGCCGGCCCGCCCGCCGGGCGCGGGATGATCGGCAGGTTTTCGCTGCCGTAGGCCAGCACGCGCAGGCGCGACAGCAGCAGGCGCGTCTGGGTCGGCCGTGGCTTCGCATCGGTGCCGTAGGCCGGGGCCGATTTCAGGCTGAGGAACACGTCCACGTAGTCGCCGGGCAGGATGCGGTTGCCGGCACCGGACAGCTCGTCCACCGGCACCGCGAGCGCGCGTTCGCCTGGTTTCAGTTCCATGGCCACGCCGTGTGCGAGCAGCCTGGTGGTGATCGCGGTGCCGGCCGGGATGTCCACCAGCGGCACGTCCCCGACGACGGCGTCGACGGTGGTGTAGCCGTCGGCTACAGGTTGCGCCACCTCGGCCACGCGCAGGGCGGCGCGCGCGATGGCCTGGCCGGCCGGCAACGCACTGCTGGCGACCACGGCGGGCAGCATGGCCGTCGACGCGGGGCGGTCGCCGGCGACCGTGCGGCCGGCCCGGGTCGGTCCGTTGCCCGGCTGCATGGCGCGGCGGCTCAGGCTGAATGCCACGATGGCCAGTACCACGGCCAGTGCGACCAGCAGCAAGGCAGCGGCGCGGGTGACTTTGTGCATGGTTCAGTTCTCCGTCGGGCGCGAACCCTCAGTTCCCTTGCATGTCGAGTTGGACGGTGGCCGAGCGGGTGATCAGGTTCCCCAGCACCCAGCCATACAGCTTTTGCGTACCGGGCACGAAGGGGTGATCGTCGTAATCGAAGGATGTCGTCACCGTCATGCACTGCGCGGCGGGCGTGCTCGGGCAGCTGCCGAGCGGCGAAACGGTGATGGCGCCCGATGCGCACGGATCGGCGTCGTGGGAAAAGTCGAGCAGCCATTGCATCGACTGCTGCGCCGTGCTGCAGGCGTTGTTGGCCCGTTCGGCGGGCGTGCCGTAGCGCAAGGCGGCGCGCGCGCCCTCGGCAGCGGCCAGCGTCAGCGATTGCTTGGCGGCGAACGTCAGCACGCCGGTGACCGTGAGCAGCAGCAGCGGCAGCATCCCGAACAGGAACACCAAGGCGAATTCGACCGCCACCACGCCGCGCTGCATGCGCTGCGACCCGCCGTGCGGGCGCTGGCGCGATGAGATCGTCCCGGGCACGGGGCTCATGGCGTCCACCAGTACATCAGGCCGGGCACCAGCACGGTGACCAGCGCACCGACGCCCAGCCACGCCGCGTAGGGCAGGCCTTCGCGTCCCTGGCGCGCGGCGGCGATGCGCCGGCCCAACGGCGAGCCCGCTACCCGCGTTTGCGTGGCCAGCCAGCCCGGCATGGTCTGGCCCACGCCGCTGCGCGACGCGAGCAGGACGACGGCGTGCGCGCCGGCCAGCAGGCTGCCGATGATCCAGATGGGCAGCAACGCGCCTGCGCCCAGCAGGAATCCCAGGGTGGCGAAGAACTTCACGTCCCCGGCTCCCATCCAGCCAAACACGTGCATCGGCAACAGCACCGCCAGCCCGGCTACCAGCCCCGACAGCGCGGCCCACGGCGGTCCGGCGGTGCCTTGCGCCCACGCCGTGCCGAGCACGCCGGCTGCCAGCAGCAGTGCCGCCAGCAGCCATGCATTCGGCACGCGGCGCGCGTACGCGTCGCTGCCGATGACCAGCGCGCTCAGCAAGGCAGCCAGTGCGGGCAAAGGAGCAAGCAACGAAAACCTCCGGCAATCACCCTGCAGTGAATAGATCGAGCCACCGACGGGCGATCCGCACGCGAGACCGGAACGTGGAGTCCGCTCGTGCGCGGGTCGCCGCTTCAAGCCTCAGCCATCCCCCGCATCCCCGGACACGGCGCTGTTCAACTTGACGAAGATGGCCTTGAAAAGATCCGACAGCGGCGTCTTGAACGCCACGACGATGACCCCGGCGACGATGGCCGCGAGCAGGCCGTATTCCAGTGCCGTGACGCCGTCTTCCTCGGACAGGAATTTGCGAATGGACGTGTTCATGGTGCGTCTCCCGGGAGCCCAGGGCCCCTTGTGAAGTTCATGCGCCATCGGCGTGGGCGATGGTCGCGCGGAAAGCCCGCGGTTCCGAACCGCGGAGTGGTCCAGTGGCCAGGGAAGGGACGAAGCCGGTTGCCCGTTTCGCGGACATGGCTGGCGCGGGCCTCCGCCAGCGGCACGGCCCAGCGATGGTGGGCGCATGTCGCCGTGCGCGAGCCCCGGGTTGCGGATTGCCCCGGGCGGCGGCTTCTGCTTTCTGCGGGCAACCGCCGTTCCCGGCCATTGGTCATGTGCGTGCGCGGGCGAAGCAGTACGTAACCTCGCGCCCGCCTGGCTCGATATTCATGGCCCCCCCAGCCGTTTCAGCGATCGATATCCCGGTGAATCGGGACAGAAGCTACTGCGCGAAAAGGAGACACGATGCACAGATTCGGCAAAGCAATCATTTTTGCCGAATCCGTGCATATCCACCGATGCACATGGGTTTCAATCGACAAGTATTAACAAGACAATGTGCACATATCAGCGATGTGTGCATATCCGGACAGAGCGCTGAGAAGTCCACTGCTCTGGATAATAAGGCGCGCGATTCGCCGCTGATGGACGCTATTATGGGATTTGGGGAGGGGGGCAATTCGCGCTCGTGCGACCTAGTGTCTCTTGGCGGCATGCTCCGTGTTTGCGAAGTGGAAATGGTGCTGCTGGAGGGCCGCGGTCCCGACGCCGCGGTCGAGTCGCACGTATCCGGTGAAGCGATCTTTTGCAGCGGCGAAGCCAATTTCCCATTTCGCGGCCGCTTCGCGCTGCCGATCGACTGGTGCCTGATCGGCTATATCCACCATACGGCCGAAGGGAGCTGGTGCCACGGTACCGCCCTCAGCCCGGGCATGGCGTTCACCGTGCTGCCGGAAGGGCTCACGGAATTCGTGCTGTGCCCGGGCAGCCAGCTCAGCGTGGTGCTGGTGCCGCTGGCGCGGTTGCGGCAGAAGCTCGACGAACTGGAGCCTCATCACCCCGAGGTACCCGGCCGCCTGTTGTCCCTGTTCAAGCCGTCGCACGAGTCGCGGTCGGAGGATCTGCGCGGACAATTCGAGCGGATTCGCGGGTACCTGGCCGATCCCGCGACGCTGGCGGAAGGCCAGGCGCTGCACGACATGGACGTGGATACGCTGCTGGCAAGCCATTTGCGGGCGGGTTTGTCGGCATCGCCGGACGACCGCCCGCGCTCCTCGCGCGGGCGCTGCACACATTACTTAATGGTGCAGCGGGCCGAGCGCTTCATGCGCGCGAACCTGCGCCACGAAATCTACATGAGTGCGCTGTGCAACGCCGCGGGCGTGAGCGAGCGGGCGCTGCGCTACGCGTTCGACGACCTGTTCGGGATCTCGCCGATGCGCTACCTGTCGATGCTGCGGTTGAGCACGGCGTGCCGCAATCTCGCCTTGGCCGACGCCAATCGGCGTTCGGTGAAGTCGGTGGCGCTGAGCTGCGGCCTGTGGGACCTGTCACGGTTCGCCGACAGCTATCGCCGCGTGTTCGGCGAGCTGCCGAGCGAGACATTGATGCGGGCACCGTCCGGCGAATCGATGCCTCCACGCTGAGGCGCATCGTTCCAGGCGGGGATGCCGATTATGCGCATTCGCCGGCCAAGTTGAATCGAGTTTCAACGCGTATATATACGCGGGCTGTAATGGCGTTGATTGATTCCGCGCAGCCCGCTCATGCCCCTGTGCCGTATTTGCCTAGCGCAATGCCGAATATGTCCAGCGCCATGCCGCTTTGGCGCATCGGCCGCCCGCATTGGAGCGTTCAATAACCTGCAGGTATGTCTGCGTTCGCGTGGACACGTATGTCCATCGAGTGATCGTCATGGTGGTGCCATGGGCATCCACTGCAGGTCAAAGGGGGTAATCAATGAATCACGTCTATCGTCTGGTGTGGAGCAAATCGCGCAAAGCGCTGGTGGCCGTATCCGAGTTGGCCTCGTCGAGGCGGCATGCGGCGTCGTCCGGAATCGTGCGCGGCGGGAAATCCGCGCGTCTGCTTTCGCTGGTATTGATCGGTGCCGGAGGTTTCATCTACGCCGCGGGCGCGCACGCGCAATCGACCGGCGACGTGAAGCTGGACAACCTGCAGTCGTTGGTCAACAAGTATGGCGCGCCGGTGCAGGCGCTCGTGGGCGCCGACGGACAGGGTGTCGGCGCCCCCACCGGCGCGCCAGTCAGCCACGTGCTGTCTGCCGCGACCGAAGCCGCCTCGGGCTTGCCGGTCGTCGGGTCGGTATCGCAAAACGCCGGCAAGGTGGTGGATGCGGTGGCTGCTGCCGTGTCCACCGGCATGGCGCCGGACCGGTCGGCGGCGAATGGTGCACCGGTTTCCGGCCTGGCGCGGGCGCTGGGCATCGCGGATTCCAGTCCCGTCTCGTCGCTGCCGGTGGTGGGTCCGACAGTCGCGGAGGTCGGCGACGTTTTGGGCTCGGCGGCATCGGGCTCCGGGAATCCAGGCGGCGCAGTCCGTGGCGTCGTCGGCGGCGTGATCGACACGGCCTCGAAGCTGCCGGTGGCTGGCCCGGTGGTGGCGAAAGTCGGCGACGTGTTGGAATCGGCGACGTCGGGCTCCGGGAATCCAGGCGGTGCGGTCCGTGGCGTCGTCGGCGGCGTGATCGACACGGCCTCGAAGCTGCCGGTGGCCGGCCCGGTGGTGGCGAAAGTCGGCGACGTATTGGGTTCGGCGACGTCGGGCTCCGGAAATCCAGGCGGCGCAGTCCGTGGCGTCGTCGGAGGCGTGGTCGACACGGCCTCAAAACTGCCAGTGGCTGGTCCCGTGGTGGCGAAAGTCGGTGACGTGTTGGGTTCGGCGACGTCGGGTACCGGGAATCCTGGCGGTGCGGTCCGTGGCGTCGTCGGCGGCGTGGTCGACACGGCCTCGAAGCTGCCGGTGGCCGGTCCGGTGGTGGCGAAAGTCGGCGACGCGCTGGGTTTGGTGACATCCGGCGGCGGCGACGGCACGGGGCACACCGATCTCGGCGGTACGCTCGGCAAGGCCGTGGGCGGCGTGGTCGACACGGCGGCGACGTTGCCGGTGGCCGGATCCACGGTGGCCAGTGCGGGCGAGGCGCTGAAGACGGCGACTTCCGGCGGCAGCATCGGCGGCGGCCTGGAAGGCCAGGCTGGCCAGGTCTTGGGCCACCTGGTCGGCACCCTCGCGCGCACGCCGGGCGTCGGCCCGGTGGTGGCGGGAGCGGGAACCACGCTGGCAGACACCACCGCGGACATCGGCCAGGGCAACGGCGACGCGGGTGCTGTTTCCGGGCTCGTGGATGGCGTGGTCGACGCGACCTCGAAGGTGCCGGTGGTCGGCCCGGTGGTGGCTAAAGTGGGCGACGTCGTCGACTCGGTGACGTCGAGCACGGGGAATCCGGGTGGCGCGGTGAATGGCGTCATCGGCGGCCTGGTCGATGCAACCTCGCAGCTGCCCGTGCTGGGTCCGGTCGTGGGCCAGGTGGGCCAGACATTGGCGACGGTGACCTCGGGCGTGGGTGGCCTGGGCCAGACGTCGCCGTCCGCAGCGGCGGCGGCTCCGGCGGTGCGATCCGCAAGTCTGGCACCCATGGCGGTGCCCGTGGTCCCGCCGGCCGCGTCGGTACCCAGCGGCCTGGTCGTCAGCAACGGCGGCACGGTGGGCAACATCAGCCAATTGCTGGGCACGACCGAGAACGGACTGTTCAACAATTCGGATCCGAATGGATACGTGACGAACGGCGGCCTGCAAGTCAGCAACGCCAACTTCTCCCAGGGCTACTCCACGCTCAGCCTGCTCGGTTTGCCGCTGTTGAACACGACGCCGGTGGGCACCTTGCTTACCACCGTGGACGGTACGGCCCTCGGCGGCACCGGCGCCAATTCCCACCTCACCCTGGTCGGCTCGGTCATTTCGGGCAACTACATCAGCAACATCAACAATGGCGCAGCAGGAGGGCTGGCCGGCCTCGTGCTGCCCAACAGCGCGCCGGCATGGGCTTCCTCCTGCCTGAACGTGGCGGGCGTGCTGACCGAATCGTGCTGGGCGGTCAACGCCGCCCAGGACAGGCAGGTGCTGATGGGAGACGGCGCCTCCGCCAACGGCTCGAATGAAGTGGTGATCGGTACCGGCGCCAGCCACACGCTGCCCACCGTCGATGCGTGCACCGTGTTCCCGGGCAATGGCCGGAACGATGCGAACGATCCCTGCGGCGTGCCGACGGCGGACTATGCGACGCGCCTGGGCCATTCGGTGGTCATCGGCGACGGCGCCTCGGGCTCCGCCGACGGGCAGACCGTCCTGGGCGCCGGGGCCAGCGCCAGCGCGGCGAACAGCGTCGCCCTGGGCCACCAGTCCGCAGCCGATCGTGGCGCGCAGACCGGCTATACCGCCTATGGCCTGGCCACGCCCCAGAACTCGGCGGGCGAGGTCTCGGTCGGTTCGCCGGGACAGGAACGCCAGATCACCAACGTGGCCGCCGGCAGCGCCGAAACCGACGCGGTGAACGTGGCGCAATTGCGGAGCGTGCAGTCCACGGCCGACAACTCCGTGCAATACGACGACCCGGGCAAGGCCGCGGTGACCCTCGCCGGGACGGCGAGCACCGACGGCGGCAAGACCGACGGCACCACGATCAGCAACCTGCACCAGGGCACGCTCGGCGCCGGCAGCACCGACGCGGTGAACGGCGCGCAGATGTGGGAATGGACGCAGGACGTCAACAACGTCTACAGCAACTACAGCCTGTACAACAGCATCAAGAACCTGCCGGGGCCGGGCACGGGCGGCGTCAAGTACTTCAGCGTGAACTCGACCCTGGGCAATTCCAACGCCAGCGGCGAGAACGCCATCGCCGTCGGCCCGGAGGCCAACGCCAGCGGCGGCAACAGCGTGGCGCTGGGCAATGGCGCCACGGCGTCGGCCGACGGCTCGGTGGCGCTCGGCGCGGGCTCGGTGGCCGACCGCGCCGATACGGTGTCGGTCGGCAGCTCCGGCCACGAACGGCAGATCGCCAACGTCGCGGCGGGAACCGAGACCACCGATGCGGCCAACGTGGGCCAGGTGCAGCAGGCCGTGAACTGGGCCAATGCCTATACCGACCAGCGCTTCAACCTGTTCAACCAGCAGCTGGACCGGGTCGGCCGCAACGCCAATGCCGGCATCGCGGGAGCGATGGCGATGGCCGGCCTGCCGCAGGCGTACCTGCCCGGCAAGAGCATGGCTGCAGTGGCTGCGGGCACGTTCCGCGGCGAATCCAGCCTGGCCATCGGCATCTCCACCATTTCGGAGGGCGGCCGCTGGGTCTACAAGCTGACCGGTTCCACCAATACGCGCGGCGACGCCGGCGTGACCATCGGCGCCGGGCTGCAGTGGTGAGGCCGGCGCGGACGCGGATTTACCTGGACGAGAATCAAGGGGGTGCAGCGATGGACGGGATCAACGGATGCAAAAGGCCGGGGTTGGCCGTGCTTGCGGTCGGGCTGATGCTCATGGCGGGTTGCAGCACGCTGGGCGGATCCGGGCAAGGCGATGCCGGCCCGGTGTTCCCCGACCCGGATCGCTCGACGATGCCGGAAGGTACCTTCGTCAACCTGGAGAACCTGCGCAAGGTGGCTCCCGGCCTGACCAAGGACCAGCTCTATGCCTTGCTCGGCACGCCGCACTTCAGCGAGGGCGTGTTCGGCGTCAGGCGCTGGAACTACATCTTCGACTTCCGCCGGTCGGATGGCAGCAACAATTTCTTCCGCTGCCAGTACCAGGTCGAATTCGGCGACGACGGGCTGGCCAGGGCGTTCTACTGGAAGCCGGAGGCGTGCAAGTCGGTGCTCGACGTGGCGCCACCGCCTGCGCCGCCGGCGCCGCCACCGCCTGTCCAGTTGCCGAAGGAGCCGATCCGGCTCTCGTCCGATGCGTTGTTCGACTTCGATCGCGCGGAGCTGAAGCCCGCGGGGCGGGCGAGGCTCGATGAGCTGGTACAGCAGGTGCGCTCGGCCAGTGCGGTCGAGGACATCCGCATCGTCGGCTACACCGACCGCATCGGCAATGCCCAGTACAACCTCGCACTGTCCAGGCGCAGGGCCGATGCCGTGCGCAACTACCTGGTCGAGCGCGGCGTGCCCGCTTCGGCCATCCAGGTAGAGGGCCGCGGCAGCGCGGATCCGGTGGTGCAGTGTGGAAAGATGAAACGCGCCGGGCTGATCGCGTGCCTGGCGCCGAACCGGCGCGTCGAGCTGTCGGGCATGGCCAAACCGCGAGGTTGATTGACCGGGTACAAGTCTTCCGTGATCGGCACCGTAGGCGACACACCGGCGATCCGTGTCGAACCCGCCGTGCTTAGCCCCCTGAGTGCGGCGTTCCTACGGTGTCGATCACGGAAGATTTGAGCGTGCTCCGGAGCGCGGCTGGCGCCCCGGACGAGCGGACTGCTGGAGATCGCATCGGATGCCGGAGCGGCTGTTCCGGCCAGGCCCGCCAGCCGGGCCTCAGGACGGTTTTTTCTTCGGGCGCGCGCCGCTGCGCCGGACGGCGCTGCGCTGCCCCAGGGACTTGAAGCCGGCGAGGTCGCCCAGGAAATCGTCCGGCGGGTTGGCCAGGTACAGCGCGCGATACCAGAGGATGGTCAGGAAGCGGGCGACTTCTTCCTGGGTCGGATACGCCTCGCGGAGTATCGGGTTCTTCTGCACGAAGTATTCGAACAGGTAGCTGTCGGCCGTGCCGGCGAGCGCGTAAGCCAGGGACAGGTATTCCGCCTCCGTCTTGAACGCCTTCGGCATCTGCCGCCGGATGTTGGCGGCTATGCGCCGGTTCCAGTCCAGGGTCAATTCCCGCCACATCGGCGCGAACGGCGCCACGGCCTGGTCGGCTTCCAGCAGGCAGCGGATCGCCCCAGGGCTCGCCGCGCACAGGGCGACCATGCGCTGGTTCGCGTAGTGGATCGCCGCCAGCGGGCCGTCGTCCTTCGGCCGGCCGGCCACCTCTTCGCGAAACGCACCCAGGAGATCCGACAGCACCTCATGGGTGATGTCGGTCTTGCTGGGGAAGTAGTGGTAGAACAGGCTGACGCGCACGCCGGCCTCGCGAGTGATGTCCTCGAGCCGGATCTCGTGGAAGGCGCAGGTCTGCAGCAGCTTGGCCAGGGCGTCCTTCAGGCGCTGGCGGGTGGCGCGGCCACGCCGGGTGATCGGCTGCGGCGGCTTGGTCTTCACCGCATTGCGTCGCCGGCTGCGCCCCGGACGCACCGCCGCCGCATGGTCCTCGCTGGCTTGCCTGGAAGCCGCGGCCGGGGTCTTTGCGCTCGATGGCTTCTTCTTCTCACTCACGGCGACACATTCTCCAGGTGGATCTTCTTCCCGCCGCGGCGCCTGCCCGATGGCCGGAGCTGCCGCGGCGCAGCGCGCGGCCACGAACCGAATTCATGTTCGAGGCTGCGCCCCGCCATTGCAATACGGACCGGCGCCGCTGGCACGTGGCCGGCGCCACGGGCATGGCAACCGCGGCATCGCCGCCGCGTCCGGCCGATGGCGAACCGCGCCCGCCGGTCACCGCCGAATGCTCCGGCCGCGTGTCGTGGCCTGGCCTGTCTTTCGGCAGCAGGCGGCGCGCCGCCCGGCCGGCCATGCTTGCCGTACCCGCGCGTCCGTCCCGGCGCGCACCGTGCGGCGGCGGCCTGCGCGGTCCGTCACGACTCGAACGGAATGGCCTGGCGCGCGAACGTGGCCAGGTCGATGTTGGTGCCGCAGACGAGGACGCCGACGCGCTTGCCGGCAAGGCGTTCGCGCAGCGGTCCGCACAAGGCGGCCGTGGCCGCCGCGCCGGCGGGTTCGACGGCGAGTTTCATGTCGGCGAACAGCAGGCCCATGGCGCGCCGCATGTCGTCGTCGCCGACCTTCACCAGGCCGTCGACGAAGCGCTGGCACAGGCCGAAGCTGTAGGGTGCGGCGTGCGGCG
>Ga0164242_10010341_pt1 | contig 10005 bp, 6 predicted proteins | sample OricomgcompostMG_FD_108783 | JGI IMG/M metagenome (GOLD analysis project Ga0164242, IMG submission 108783) | Miracle-Growth compost microbial communities from Emeryville, California, USA - Original compost - Miracle growth compost (MG) ... | reverse complement strand
GACCGACACCCTGCGGACGTTCGCGGACCAGGTGACCACCGTGGCCCGCGAGGTCGGCCTGGAAGGAAAGCTGGGCGGTCAGGCCCGGGTGCCGGGCGCCGCCGGGACCTGGCGTGACTTGACCGACAACGTGAACCTGCTCGCCGGCAACCTGACCTCGCAGGTGCGGAACATCGCCGCGGTCACCATCTCCGTCGCCAACGGGGACCTCTCCAAGCAGATCACCGTGGACGCCAAGGGCGAGATCCTGGAGCTGAAGGACACCATCAACGCCATGGTGGAGCAGCTGCGGACCTTCGCCTCGGAGGTGACCCGCGTGGCCCGCGAGGTGGGCACCGAGGGACGGCTGGGTGGCCAGGCGCAGGTCCCAGGCGTGGCCGGCACCTGGAAGGACCTCACCGACAACGTGAACCTGATGGCCAACAACCTCACCGGCCAGGTGCGCGGCATCGTCCAGGTCGTCAACGCGGTGGCCGGCGGCGACCTCACCACCAAGCTGACCTTGCAGGCCAAGGGCGAGATCGCCGCCCTGGCCGACACCATCAACGGGATGACCGACACCCTGCGCACCTTCGCCGAGCAGGTGACCACGGTGGCCCGCGAGGTGGGCATTGAAGGGAAGCTGGGCGGTCAGGCCAAGGTGCCCGGCGCCTCCGGGACGTGGCGCGATCTGGTGGACAACGTGAACCAGCTCGCCGGCAACCTGACCCTGGAGGTGCGCGCCATCTCGGACGTGGCCAGCGCGGTGATCAAGGGCGACCTCACCCGCACCATCGACGTGGAGGCGATGGGCGAGGTGCTCGCGCTCAAGGACACCATCAACCAGATGATCCAGAACCTGCGCGACACCACCCACACCAACAAGGAGCAGGACTGGCTCAAGACCAACCTGGCCAAGTTCTCCGGGATGATGCAGGGCCAGCGCAGCCTGGAGTCCCTGGCGCAGCTGTTGATGTCCGAGCTGACGCCGGTGGTCTCCGCCCAGCTGGGCACCTTCTACGTGCTGGACGGGGCCGAGCCGGACCGCGCCACCTTGAGGCTGTTGAGCAGCTACGGCTACGAGCGCCGCCGCGGCGTCTCCAACCGCTTCGAGTTCGGCGAGGGGCTGGTGGGGCAGAGCGCGCTGGAGAAGAAGCGGATCGTCGTCACCGACGTGCCGGACGCCTACGTGCGGATCAGCTCCAGCCTGGGCGAGGCGCCGCCGCGCAACATCGTGGTCCTCCCGGTGCTGTTCGAAGGTCAGGTGAAGGCGGTGATCGAGCTGGGCTCCTTCCAGGAGTTCAGCGCCATCCACCTCACCTTCCTGGAGCAGCTGATGCTCAGCATTGGCGTGGTCTTCAACATGATCAGCGCCAGCCGCCGGACGGAGGAGCTGCTCCAGGAGCTGCGCCGCAGCAACACCGCGCTGGAGAGCCGCTCGCAGGAGCTGGAGGAGAAGGCGTCCCTGCTGGAGGTGAAGAACCGGGAGATCGCCGAGGCGTCCGACTCGCTGGAGGAGAAGGCCAAGCAGCTGGCCCTGGTCTCCAAATACAAGTCCGAGTTCCTCGCCAACATGTCGCACGAGCTGCGCACGCCGCTCAACAGCATGCTGATCCTCTCCGGCCTCCTGTCGGAGAACCCGGACGGGAACCTCTCCGAGAAGCAGCTGGAGTACGTCCGCACCGTCCACACCGCCGGCAAGGATCTGCTGGCGCTGATCAGCCAGATCCTCGATCTCTCCAAGATCGAAGCGGGGAAGATGCAGATCGAGCGGCGCGGGGTCTCGCTCGCGGAGCTGAGCGGCTCCATCGAACGGCACTTCCGCCCCATCGCGCAGCAGCAGTCTCTGGGCTTCAACGTCTCCATCGCGCCGGACGTCCCCGCGCAGGTCACCACCGATCCCCAGCGGGTGGAGCAGGTCCTCAAGAACCTGCTCTCCAACGCCTTCAAGTTCACCGAGCACGGGCACGTGGATCTGGAGTTCCGGCTGGAGCCGGACCGGCGGCTGCTCGGCGCCTGGCGGCCGGAGACGGTGATCAGCATCTCGGTGATCGACACCGGGATCGGCATCCCCGCCGACAAGCAGCAGCTCATCTTCGAGGCCTTCCAGCAGGCGGACGCCTCCACCAGCCGCAACTACGGCGGGACGGGTCTGGGCCTCACCATCAGCCGCGAGATCGCCCGTCTGCTCGGAGGAGAGATCCACCTGCGCAGCGCGCACGGGGCCGGCAGCACCTTCACCCTCTATCTGCCCCTGATCGCCGCCGAACGGCCCCAGGAGCTCCTGCCGGAGGCCGCCCGCGAGGAGGAGGCCACGCTGGTGCTGCCGGAGGCCACCGCGCCGGAACCCCTGGCCGGCAGCTCGGTGCTGGTGGTGGACGACGACGTGCGCAACCTCTTCGCCGTGACCAGCTTGCTCGAACAGCGAGGGGCCGAAGTCCACGCGGCGGGAAGTTGCACGGAGGCCCTGGCGTTGCTGGAGGACCACCCTGAGGTCTCTGCGGTGTTGATGGACATCATGATGCCCGAAGTGGATGGGTATGAAGCCACCCGTCGCATCCACGCGCAGGAGCGCTTCCGGGACCTCCCGGTGATCGCGCTCACCGCCAAGGCGATGCCCGGAGATCGCGAACGCTGTCTGGAGGCCGGCTGCATGGGCTTCGTCCCCAAGCCGGTGGAGGCCTCTGCCCTGATCCATGAGCTCGAGCGCGCCATCCCGAAAGGCACTTCGCCCACGTGACTGAAGCGAACGACGAAGAGGTCGGCATCCTCCTGGTGGACGACCGCCAGGCGAACCTGCTCGCGCTGAAGGGGGTCCTCGAGCGACCAGACTACGAGTTCGTGCTCGCGGAGTCCGGCGAGGAGGCGCTCTGGCACGTGCTCCGGCGCGACTTCGCGGTGATCCTGCTCGACGTGGCGATGCCCGGGCTGGATGGCTTCGAGACCGCCACGCTGATCCGCCAGCGCAAGCGCTCCAGCGTCACGCCGATCCTCTTCGTCACCGCCACCGGTCACGACGAGGAGAACGTGGCCAAGGGCTACGGCGCCGGCGCGGTGGACTACCTGCGCAAGCCCCTGGACGCGTTCGCGGTCCAGTCGAAGGTGGCGAGCTTCGCGCAGCTCTTCCGGCAGCGGCGTCAGCTGGAACGGCAGACCGCCCTCCTGCGCGCCGCCGAGCTCTCCGCTCGCGAGCTGGAGTTCACCCGCCAGCGGCTGGCCAGCGAGGCGCGCTACCGGGACCGGCTGGCAGCCCAATACGAGGTCGTCAGCCGGCTGGGCGGTGCGAGCTCCCTCGCGCAGATCGCGCCCGGCCTCCTCCAGACCCTCTGCACCCGCCTGGGCTGGCTCCGCGGCGCGCTGTGGCAGGACGCCGGACAGGGAAAGCTCCGCCCGCTGGCCACCTGGCCGCCGTCCCAGGAGCCGGGGGTGCCCTCCCTCCGGATTCAGGGGGAAGGACCCTGGGGCGAGGCGTGGCGCAGCCGCGCACAGGTGATCGCTCCGTCCCCGCCTGACGCGGAGGCGGGCGATGCGGGGCACACCCTCTTCCATCCGGTGCTGTGCGGCGAGGAGGTGTCCGCCCTTCTGGAGCTGCACGCGTCCGCCGTCCCGGAGGACGCCAGCGTTCGGACCATCGCCACCATCTGCGGGCAGCTGGGGCTGTTCGCGCAGAGGACCCGCACCGCCGAGTCCCTGCGAACGAGCGAAGAGCGGCTCTCCACCACCCTGCGCAGCATCGGGGACGCGGTGATCTCCACCGACGCGGACGGCGCGATCGAGTTCATCAACCCGGTGGCGGCGTCCCTCACCGGCTGGTCCGAGGAGGAGGCGGTGGGCAAGCCTCTGGGAGCGGTGCTCCGGCTGATCGACGAGCGCAGCGGCGCCCCGGTGACCCCCGCCCAGGCCCGGCCCTTGTCGTCGTCCGCGGAGGAGATCCCGCTCGCGATCATCCGCAAGGATGAGAGCTTGCTCTCGGTGGATGACAGCGACTCGCCCATCCGGGACGAAGCCGGAGCGCGGGTGGGCGGGGTGATCGTCTTCCGCGACGCCACCGAACAGCGCCGGCAGGCGAACCGCCGGAGGCTGCTCGCGGAGTCCACCGCCCTCCACCGCTCGCTCGACCACCGCGACACCCTGGAGGCGCTGGCGGAGCTGGCGGTCCCGGCCCTGGGAGACGTGTGCCTGGTGCGGTTGTTGGAGGCGGAGGATCGCGGCCCTGCGCTGGCCTTCGCCCATGCCCAGCCGGAGCAGGCCCCCTCCCGGGGCGAAGTGGAGGCGTGGCTGGAGAGCGCCGCCCAGAGCCCCGGGGAAGGGGCGGACCCGCTGCGGCTGGCCGTGGCGCGCGGCCAGGCGCTGCTCTGGGCAGACGTGGCGGACGCCCAGATGCCGCTCGCCGCCTGGGTGCGGCGCCTGAAGGCCCGCTCGTGGATCTCCGTCCCGCTCATCTCCCGGGGCGAGGTGATCGGCGCCTTCCTGATTGGCCGGACGGATCAGCGCCAGCGCTTCGACACCGCGGATCTGGCGATGGTGGAGGAGCTCGCGGGTCCCGCCGCCGCCGCGGTGGAGAACGCGCTCCTCTACTCCCAGTCGCGCAACGCCATCCGGCTGCGAGACGAGTTCCTCTCCATCGCCTCGCACGAGCTGCGCACTCCCCTCTCCTCGCTCCAGCTCCAGCTGGAGATGCTCCGGCGGGTGCTCCGCAAGGCCTTCTCCGAGGACGCGCAGGTGACCGCCAAGCTCTCGACTTCGCTGCGCCAGACCGGACGGCTGGCCCGGCTGATCGACGGGCTGTTGGACGTGTCGCGGATCAGCTCCGGGCGGCTGGAGCTGCAGCTGGAGCGGTTCGATCTCAACGACCTGATCAACGAAGTGGTCGAGCGCTTCCACGACGACGCGGCGCGCGCGGGCTGCGAGCTGAAGGTCTACGCCAGCCCGGGTGTGGTGGGGGTCTGGGATCGCCTGAGGCTGGAGCAGGTCTTCCTCAACCTCCTCTCCAACGCGGCCAAGTACGCGTCCGATCAGCCGATCGAGATCCGGCTGGAACGGCGGGACGGGAACGCTTCGCTCTCCGTGCGCGACCACGGGATCGGCATCGCCGAGCAGGATCTGCGGCGGATCTTCGGCCTCTACGAGCGGGCGGTGCCCATCCGCCACTTCGGCGGGCTGGGCCTGGGGCTGTACATCGCCAGGCAGATCGTCGAAGCCCACGGTGGGCGGATCAACGTCCAGGCCGTCCCCCAGCAGGGCTCCACCTTCACCATCGATCTGCCGTTGCTGGCGCGAACCCAGGAAGGCATCCCGGCCAGCGCCACCCACTAAGCGCCGCCCGGACGATCCGGTCCGCGAGACCGGTCCACGGTGAAGAACGCCACCACGGCGCCCAGCGCACACCCGAGCGCGCAGAGCCAGAGCGCACGATGAAGCCCCGCGATCAACGCGGCCGGCGCCCGTCCGCTCAGATCGGAGAGCCCCGCCGCCGCCGGCAGGAGCGCCACCGCGAGCAGCCCCGCGATCCGCGCCACCGCGTTGTTCACCCCGGAGGCGATCCCGGCCTGCGCGGTCCGAACGCCTTGAAACACCGCGGTGGTGAGCGGCGCGACGGTGAGCCCCAGGCCCACCGCCAGCACGCAGACCCCTGGGAGCACGCCGGTCAGGTAGGACGCGCCCAGCCGCACCCAGGTGAGCAAGAGCAGCCCGCAGCCTGCGACCAGCGGCCCCACCGTCATGAAGATCCGGTGGCCGAAGCGGGTGGTCGCCTTCCCGGCCAAGGGTGAGAGCACGAGCATCACCCCCGTGAGCGGCGCCAGCGCGGCTCCGGCGGCCAGGGCGGAGAACCCCAGCGCCGACTGAAGGGTGATCACCACCAGGAACAGGGCGCCGTTCAGCGCGAAGTAGAGCGCGAGCGTGGTCACGTTCGCCCCCGAGAACTGACGCGAACGGAAGAGCGAGAGCGGCAGCATCGGCGCCCGGCGCTTCGCCTCCACGAAGACGAAGATCCCCAGGGCCAGGGCGCCGGCCATCCCCAACGTCCAGACCCGTTCGATCAGGCCGTAGGTCACCCCCGCCAGACCGAGCGTGGCCAGCGTGGCGCCGAGCACGTCCAGCCTCCGTCCCACGTCCGGATCCCGGGTCTCCGGCATGAAGCGCAAAGTGAAGAGGGCGCCCAGCGCCGCCAGCGGCAGGTTGAGGAAGAAGACCCACCGCCAGGAGAGCGCGTCGATCAGCCAGCCGCCCAGCAGCGGCCCCACCGCGGTGGTGACCCCGGAGAGGCCCGACCAGATGCCGATCGCCCGGCCCTGATCCGCCTCGCGGAACACCGCGCGCACGATGGCCAGGCTGGCCGGGACCAGGAGGGCCCCGGCGATCCCCTGCACCACCCGCGCGGCGACCAGCCAGACCGCGGAAGGGGCCAACCCGCACGCGCCCGAGGCCAGCGCGAACATCCCCATCCCCAAGAGGTAGATCCGCCGCCGCCCGTAGCGGTCCCCCAGGCTCCCCCCCAGGAGCAGGAGCGCGGAGAGCGTGAGCAGGTAGCCATCCACCGTCCACTGCAGTCCGGCCATCCCCGCGTGCAGCGACTTGCCCAGCGCAGGCAGCGCCACGTTCACCACCGTGGAGTCGAGGAAGACCATCCCCGATCCCAGGATGGTGGCGATGAGCACGCCCCAGCCGCGCCTCTCCAGCGCCAACCCTCCCGGGGCGTCGCCGGCCGAGTTGCCCTCGGCGCTGGGCGCGCCTTGGCCTTGGGGGACTCCCTCCGGGTGGCTCACCTTCGCCGCCCGCGGTGGCCGGGCGGAGGTCCGGGTGGGAGTGCTCGCGGGTCGACTCTTCGCATCGCTCGCCTTTGGCCCCGGAACGGGCTCCGGGTGCGGTCGTCGGGTCGCGTTTGTAGCCCGGCGGGCCTTTGGTGTGGCGTCAGGAGGGGCCGCTTCATCGGATTCCGGATGGCTTCCCCGCAGCGGCCGTCCGGGATAGGAGCGCACCTGGATGGCTCTCGACACCGTGCTGTGCGACCTGGGAAACGTGCTCGCGCCCTTCGATTTCTCGCGCGCCGGCCGGCGCTTCGCGCAGCTGGTGGAGCGTCCGTTCGAAGAGGTCTTCCCGCTCCTGCGCGGCGAGCCCTACCGCGCGCTGGAGACCGGACAGCTGACCCCCGAGGCTTTCTTCGCCCAGCTGACCCGGACCCTGGGCCGCCCGCTCCCCTTCGAGGTGTGCCAGGAGGCCTGGAACGACATCTTCACCATCGACCAGGGGATGGCCGCGCTGGTGGCCGGGCTCGCGGAGCGGCACCCGGTTTATTTGTGGTCCAACGTGTCTCCCCTTCACCTGGAATGTCTGCGCCCGCGCCTCCCGGTGCTGGAGCGCTTCGCCGGCCTGCACGTCTCCTTCGAGCTGGGCGCGCTCAAGCCGGACCCGGCCTTCTATTCGGCGGCGATCGCCCGGGGTGGGCTCTCGCCCGAGCGCTGCGTGTTCATCGACGACGTGGAGGCCAACCTCGCCGGCGCGCGCGCGTTCGGAATCCAGGGGGTGCTGCACGTCTCCACCGAGGCGACCCGCGAGGCGCTGGGAGCGCTCGGCCTTTAGAGCTTCTTCTCCGTCTTCGCCCACAGCCTCTGCAGGTTCCCGCGGTGGGTCCAGAGGATGAGCACGAAGAGCGCGGCGGTGAGCGCCGCGTAGGCGGGCGGCGCGAAGAAGACGGCCAGCACCAAAGCGGTGACCGCCCCCACCAGAGATCCGAGCGAGCTCACCCGGAAGATCGCGAACATCACCAGATAGGCGAGCGCGCCGGCGAGGGCGGCCCACCACTCGAGCACCACCAGCACGCCCAGCGCGGTGGCCACGCCCTTCCCGCCCTTGAAGCGAAGCCACACCGGGAAGACGTGGCCCAGGAACGCACACAGCGCCACGCCCGCATGCAGCCAGAGCGCCTGGGGAAGGAGCGCACGCGCGAGCAGCACCGGGAGCGCCCCCTTGAGCGCGTCGAGCAGGAGCACCAGCACCCCCAGCTTCTTGCCCGCCACGCGCGCCACGTTGGTCGCGCCGATGTTGCCGCTCCCCTGACTGCGGACGTCCACCCCCTTCACCCGGCGGGTGATCCAGACGCCGAAGGGGATCGATCCGGCCAGATATCCCATCAGCAGCAGGGCCACCGGCAGCACCCGCGTCCACAGCGCCGGCCCGCCCGGAGACGCGACCACCCACACCATCGCCAGGAAGCTTGAGGCCACGCGTCCGCCCTTCAGAGCAGCTGGGGAAACTTCGCCTGGACCACCACGAACGCGTAGTTCACCACGGCCGCCAGCACCACCAGCGCGCGCACCGCCCGGGCCTCGCGCGCGGTCAGGGTCACCTCCGGGAGCGGCATCCGGAAGACCAGGTGCAGAAGCGTCAGCACCGCGGCCAGGGCGAAGAGCAGCGCCGCCACCGTCCCCAGCGGGTTCGCGTGCCAGGCGCCCGGCAGGTTGAAGTGCGCCACCCGGTCCGCCACCCGGGTCAGCCCGCACGCAGGGCAGGGCCAGCCGGTGGTCTGCCTCAACGGACAGCCCCAGAACGGGACCCACTTCGCCACCGGGATGAAGCGCGCGATCAAGAGCCCCAATAGGCCTGCGATCCCCAGCGCGTCGATCATCCCGGGTATCCGGTTCGGCTTGGGCCAGTCGACCTTCATGGGGCGAATCTAGTGCATCGCGCTGCCGAGCAAACCGGCGAAGACCACGCCGAGCACGCAGCAGCTGCAGCAGGTCAAGACGAAGGGTGTGAGGGTGGCCGCCGCCGCCTTCCCGTGGGTCGTCTCCTGCAACCGTGCCAGACCCAGGATGGTCAGCACCACGCTGTAGATCCAGCTCACCAAACCCAGACAGCTGATCGCGAACGCGTAGGGGGAGCAGGCGTACGCCAGGGCCCGGAAGGTCGCCCAGTAGCCGTTCTTCGCGGCGCTGAAGAGCAAGGCGAAGAGGTGAAGGATGGCGGCGATGATGACCAGCCCCACCGGAAAGAGGAGCGCCGACAGCGCCAAGCCCCCCACCGCGGACCAGGGACCGCTCTGTCCCACCGCCTCCAGGTACCGCGTCATCTGCGGGTTCTGTTCCCCGCTCTGCCGCAGGATCTCCTGAGCCCAATTCCCTCCAGGCGACACGAGCGCAAACGGCAAGGAGAGCAGCTTGCCCACGGCGAAGACGATCCACGCGTAGAGCAGCGCGTCCACCGGCGGACCGTCCGGCCGCACCCCGCGCCAGAAGGACTCCGGCGCGAACAGGGACCCCTTCCAGGTGAGCCACAGCGCCTTGCCCCACCCCAGCTCGGCCCGGCGCTCCCAGGCCACGCGCTCTCCCTCCGCGTTCGCAGAGGCGGCCGGCCCTGACGCTGCGCCGGACGCCCCCCCGTTCCAGCCCTCTGACGCGGAGGACGGCGCCGGTCCGGAGGGCGGTGGAGGCGGCGGCGGGACCGCGCCAGGGGCCACGGGCGTGGCCGCCGCGTTGGGCACGTCGATCTCGCGGCCACAATGCGGACAGAACTGCACGCCGGTGCGTTCGGTTGGAAAGACGTTGCGGCAGTGCGGACACCTGGCTTGCATCAAGCCCTCCCCAAAGGTCTGCCGGACTCTAGCGCCCCACGGCTTGCCCCCCGAATTCAATCGGGCTAACCGCCACGCCGTGTCCAGGAGCTACTCCATGCGCGCGGTGCAGCTCGCCGCCGACCGCGCGGTGATGCTGGTGCGCGACCACCTGATCGCCGCCGCTCCCGGTTCGCGCGTGCACGACGTTCAGCAGGATCCGCGCTTCCAGCACCGCGGGGTGGACCTGCTCTGGGAGCGGGGGGATGAGATCCTGGGCGTGGAGGTGAAGGGGGATCGCCAGGGCCGGCGTCAGAACTTCTTCTTCGAGCTGGTCTCCAACCTGGAGAAGAACACCCCCGGCTGCTTCCTCTACAGCGAGGCCCACCTGCTCGCCTACGTCCTCCTGGCGGAGCAGGAGCTCCACCTGCTTCCCCTGCCTGCCACCCGCGCCTGGTTCCTCCCGCGGGCCAAGG
>Ga0164242_10010340_pt1 | contig 10005 bp, 11 predicted proteins | sample OricomgcompostMG_FD_108783 | JGI IMG/M metagenome (GOLD analysis project Ga0164242, IMG submission 108783) | Miracle-Growth compost microbial communities from Emeryville, California, USA - Original compost - Miracle growth compost (MG) ... | reverse complement strand
CGCCCACCGCGTGCCCGGCGCGATCGGCATGATGTCGTCGATCCTCGCGATCGGCAGCGGCCTGGGCGTCGTGCTCGCGGGCCCCATCGTCTCGGTGCTCGACTGGCGCTGGCTGTTCTGGCTGCCGATGATCCTCGTCGTGCTGCTGCTCGTCGCCGCCGTCCTCTGGCTCCCCGACGCGGGTGCGCGACCCGGCGGCCGCATCGCGCTGCTGCCGGCCGTGCTGCTCGCGGGCTGGCTCGTCGCCCTGCTGCTGCCGCTCGTCGAGGGCGGCGTCTGGGGCTGGACGAGCCCCATCACCCAGGGCCTGTTCGCGCTCGCCGTGGTGCTGATCGTGCTGTGGATCGCCGTCGAGCTGCGCTCGGCGAACCCCGTGATCGACATGCGCCTGATGCGGATGCCCGCGGTGTGGACCACCAACCTCGTCGCGCTGCTCTTCGGCGGCACGATGTTCGGCATCCTGACGTTCCTGCCGCAGCTCGTGCAGACGCCGACGGCGTCGGGCTACGGGCTCGGCCTCACCGTCACCGGCGCGGGCCTCGTGCTGCTGCCGATGGTCGTCGGCATGGGCCTGACCGGCCCGCTGTCGGCGCGCATCTCGCACCGGATCAGCTTCCGCATGCAGCTCGTGTGGACCTCTGTCATCGGCGCCGTCGCGACCGCAGGCATCGCGTTCGCGCACGACTCGGCCGTCGTGGTCGCGCTGTGGGGCCTGCTCTACGGCATCGGTCTCGGCTTCGCCTACGCGGCGCTGTCGTCGCTCGTCGTGCAGTCGGTTCCGGGCGGGCAGGTCGGCGTCGCGACCGGCATGAACGCCAACATCCGCACCATCGGCGGAGCCATCGGCACCGCGCTCGTCACGACCCTCGTGACCGCGCACCTGTCCGCGGCCACCTCGCTGCCGCTCGAGAGCGGATACGTCGGCGGCTTCGTCCTGCTCGCCGCCTTCGCCGCGGTCGCGACCGGCGTCGCGCTGCTGGTGCCGCGCGTGCGGCGCAGCGCCGTAGCCGATGCGGATGCCGCAGCCGGAGCATCCGCACCCGCCGCCGCCCTCGACGCGGAGCTCGCCGAGGTCGCCTGACTCCGGACTACCTCGCGCTCATTCCTGTGAGGGAACCTTTTCTACGCAGCGTCGAACTGGTTCCCTCACGGGAATGCGCCACGCCTACGGCGAGAACGTTCCCCAGAGGCAGACCACCACACACGTCACAGGCCATGTCGCCTGGTTGGTGGCCGCGGAGCTCCAGTTGTTGCCGACCTTGGTGGTGGCGCTCACGACATACGAGCCCGACCCCGTGGGCAGGCCGCCGATCGTGAGGGTGCCGGTGTTCGTCCCGGTCGTGCCGGCGGTGGTCGTCGGGTTGGGCGTGGCGCTGCCCAAGATGATGACGCCGGTCGTGCTCGCCGTGAAGGTCACGGTCTGGCCGGGGAGCGGTGTCGCGTTGTACTTCCAATGGAAGGTGAGCGTCGTGCCGCTCTGCGTGGTGGTGCCGATGAAGCTGACCGTCGGAAGGGTGGTCGCCGCCAGTGAGACCTTCGCGTACTCGGCGTCCGTGAACGCGGCGTCCGTGAACGATGCGGCCTCGGCCGGCGCCACGAAGCGGCCGGCGGCCAGGGCGGCGATGGCGAGGGAGGCCGCGATGACGACGGCGCGGAGGCGCTTGTGCTTCACGAGTCCTCCCCTTCATCTCGTCGAGGCCAGAGTACCCACGTGACGAGCGCTGCGACACCCAGGGTCAATCCGCCCATGACCAGGGGCTGCGACAGCCAGACGATGACATAGGCGAGCCGCGGGGCGTGCCAGATGACGCGGCGCACCGTCGAGACGGTGTAGGCGGTCGGGTCCGGCTCGGCGTTCGCGTCGCCCTTGAGGCGCAGCGTGACGGTGCTGCCGGGCCCGGCGACGGTCGAGACCACACGGTGCGTCACGGGCAGCTGGCCGGCACGGTCGACCGTCACCACGTCGCCGACGCGCGCCTCGCGCGCATCGATCTTCTGCACGACGGCCACCGACCCGGTGGGGATCGTCGGCGTCATCGATCCCGTCCGGAACATGATCAGCGTGACGTGGAACACCAGCGCGAGCACCACGAGCACGATGCAGATCGAGCCGGCGATCGCCGCGAGGTTCAGCAGCACGTTGCGGACGACCGACGCGGCCACGGCCCCGGCCGAGCGGCGGCGGCGCAGGCGCCGCTCGTGGCGGGGCGCTCCGGGCGCGGCATCCGCAGCAGCAGACCCGATCGGCGTCTCGAGACCCTGCTCGCTCATGCCGTCGCCCCCGTGTAGTTCACGAGCGAGACGCCCGAGTCGTGCGGCACGAGCTTCACCGCGTCCCCGTCGACGATGACGTCGAGCGCGACCGAGAACACGGCCGAGTTGGGCAGGTTGCCCCACACGTGGTCGACGGTCGAGACGAGCATCGTGCCGTCGGCCGTCGAGGTGACGCGCATCGTCTTCGGGTCGAAGGCGAGCTTCGGCGCGGGGGAGAGCTTGTAGAGCAGGCCGTCCTCCGCCGTGAGCGGCACGAGGTTGACGAGGGCCTGCCGCAGCGGGCAGCTCGCGGCGATGCTCTGGCCGTCGAAGCAGCCGGCGATGAGCGCGTCCGCCGCGGCGACCGCCTGCGGCGCGAGCGCTGCGGATGCCGCGAGCCCGAGCGTCACGGCGGCCGGCTTCCCATCGGCCACCGAGACCTTCTGCGGCACGGGCGCGAGCAGCTTCGTCGAGCTGCCGAGCGCGAAGCTGTACGTCCCCGGCAGCGCCGGGATCACGACCGAGCTGTCGCCCCGCACCGGCAGCGCGTTGCCGTCGACCGAGAGGGAATCCGCATGGCCCTGCCCGGCCACGGTCGCCGTGACCGACGTGATCGGCGGGTTCGTGACCTTCCAGGTCGACGCCCGCAGCCAGGTCGTGTGGTCCTTGCGCAGCTCGACGCGGGTCGTGCGGCGGGTGCCGTGCTCGGTGTAGCCGAGCTCGACCGTGGCCGTGTCGCCGGACGTGCGGGTGGCCCCGGCCGCGACATCCGCGATGCCCCGATCCGCCTCGGAGTAGGCGACGTCGGTCAGCAGCAGCCCGTTCGGCGTCGAGGGCGCGTCGGGCATCGTGCTCAGCGCGAGCGCCTGCTGCGCCTTGCCGTCGGCGAGGAACCGCCAGAACTGGGTGGCCACCGCGGCCGGCGACACGGGGCGCAGCTGCGCCCACGCGACGCCGCCGACCACGATGGCGAAGATCGCGATGGCGGAGGGGATGATCCAGCGCAAAGGGCGCCGGGCGGCTTCCGTCATGCGTCCCAGGGTAAGGGTGCCGGCGCCCCGGCGGGCCAGCAGAGGGGCGATGCTCTGCGGATCGAGACCTACGCCTGCGCGATGCGGACGAGGTTGCCCGCGGGGTCGCGCACCGCGAAGTCGCGGACGCCCCACGGCTGGTCGGTCGGCTCCTGCAGCACCTCGGCGCCGGGCGCGGCCGAGATGCTCTCGAATGTCGCATCGAGATCGGCCGACTGGAACTGCACCATCTGCAGCTCGCCCTTCGCGAGCAGCGCGGCGACGGCGTCGCCGTTCTCCTGGCTGCGGCCGCCGTGCGGCTGCTCGAGCACGATCTTGATCTCGGGCTGGGTCGGGGTCACGAGGGTGATCCACGTGAAGCCGCCGTTGCTGACCGTGTTCTCGACCGTGAGGCCGAGGTGGTCGCGATAGAAGGTCAACGCCGACTCGGGGTCGTCGACCAGGATGTGGACTCCGCTGATGAAAACGCTCATGGCTCCGACGCTATTGAGAGCGCGGTGCGGATGCTTCTCCGAAACTGCTCAGTTGAACCGGCTGGTCGACTGAGGCCGCCAGGCCCCCGCTGGTCGACTGAGCGAAGCGAATGGAGACCGAGGGTCACACCGTGCGCCGCGGCCGCGTCACGACCATCGCCTGACACGTCGCGAGCAGCTGCCACTCGGTCTGGACCCGGGCGCGATACGCGCTCGGCGTCTCGCCCACGAGCTCGGTGAAGCGGGCGCTGAACGAGCCGAGGCTCGTGCAGCCGACCGCGAAGCAGGCATCCGTCACGCTCACGTCGCCGCGGCGCAGCAGCGCCTTCGCCCGCTCGATGCGCCGCGTCATCAGGTACGCGTACGGCGTCTCGCCGTAGGCGTCGCGGAACCGGCGGCTGAAGTGCGCCGTCGACATCAGCGCGGTCTGCGCGAGCGCGGGCACGTCGAGCGGCTGCGCGAACTCGCGATCCATGCGGTCGCGCGCTCGCCGCAGCCGGCGCAGCTCGTCGAGGTCGGGCATGCTCGACATTCTCCCGCTCCCGCGCGATTCCCCGACGGGAACTAGTTCCCGATACGGACGTTCGCGCCCGGCGCGGCAGGCGCATGTGTCCGGAAGGGGAACTAGTTCCCGCCGGGGAGGGGGCGGGTCAGCAGGAGCCGCCCCGAATCGGTGCGCGGCATCAGGCGGAAGACACGGAGCGTGCGGCCCGAGGCCGTCTCGTACTTGCGGTAGCCGGGCCACTGGCGCTCGATGGTGGCCCAGACCTCGTCGAGCTCGTCGTCGGGGATCCGGCAGGCGAGCACCGGCATCCGCACGCCCTTGTAGTCGATCTCGGCGAGGGGGTTCTTCAGCAGGTTGCCCGTCCAGGCGGGATGGCTCTCGCGGGCGAAGTTCGAGCCCGTCACGAGCCACGTGTTGCCGTCGGGCACGCACATGAGCTCGCTCTGCCGGGGCTCGCCGGTCTTGGCGCCGGTCGTGTGCAGGACCAATGACGGCACGAGGATGCCGCTCGCGGTGACCCTGCCGCGGGTGAGCCGCGCCATCAGCCGCTCGAACGGCGGCATGATCTTCGGCCCGACGCGGCGGAACCAGCGCGTGCGCGAGACCCACGCGACGAGCGCGCGCAGGGTTCGGGGTGCGGATGCCACGGGTCAATTGTGGGTGCCGCGCCGGGCCCGTGCCCACTTGTCGCGAATGTTGCCGGACGTCCGGGCGCAATCGCGACGCCCGGACGCGGCACGGCGACGGATGGGAACGCTCGGTCTACCCCTGCGCGCGGTACCGTTTCCGCATGACGTTCAACGAGAACGCCGACATCTCGGGCGGGAAGGTGAGCAGCCGCGGCGGCGGCGGCAACCGGGGGATGAAGATCGGCGGCGCGGGCGGTGGCGCGGCGATCCTGATCGCGATCGTGGTCTTCGCGATCCAGCAGTTCACAGGGGTCGACGTGAGCAACGTCGCCGGCGGCCTGACGGGCCTGCAGGGCGGCGAGATCGACACCTCCGGCGATTCCGCGCTGCACTGCACGGCGGCGGAGGCCAACAAGGACGCCAACTGCCGCATCCAGGGCGCGGCCGCGTCGCTGCAGACCTACTGGGCGGGCCAGGTCAAGGGCTACACCGACCCGCAGGGCATCGTGATCTTCGACCAGTCGACGCAGACGGGCTGTGGCGCGGCATCCACCGACATGGGCCCGTTCTACTGCCCGAGCGACCAGACCATCTACATCGACCCGGCCTTCTACGACCAGCTTGCGACACAGTTCCACGACAACGCCGGCGACCTCGCACAGCTGTACGTCATCGGCCACGAGTGGGGCCACCACATCCAGAACATCACCGGCACGATGAAGGGCAAGAACCTGTCGGCGACCGGCGCCGCGTCGGACTCGGTGCGCCTTGAGCTGCAGGCCGACTGCTACGCCGGCGCGTGGATCGGGGATGCGACCACCGTCAAGGACGAGAACGGCAACACGTTCCTCGAGCCCGTGACATCCGCACAGATCGACGATGCGCTGAAGGCGGCCGCGGCGGTCGGCGACGACCACATCCAGGAGACGGTGCAGGGGCAGGCGAACCCCGAGTCGTTCACGCACGGCACCTCGGCGCAGCGGCAGAAGTGGTTCAACACCGGGCTCGACGGCTCGCCCGGTCAGTGCCAGACGTTCGGGATCCCGGTCGCGCAGCTGGGGTAGCGGGGGCGCACATGTGATCGCGCCCGACGACTCGGACCGTCGATGCGGTCACGGCTGTCGGGCGCGATCAGAAGTGCGGGTGCGGATGCCTCAGGAGGCGGCGCCGACCTCGACGAGCTTGGCCGAGAGCTCGGCGTCGGACGGCTCGGTGAAGTGCGCGCCGTCGGGGAAGACCACGACGGGGATGTTCTTGCGGCCCGAGATCGCCTCGGCGCGGGCGGCGCCGTCCTCGACGGCCTCGAGGTCGACGTAGTCGTAGTCGACGCCCAGCTTCTCGAGCAGCGCCTTCGAGCGGCGGCAGTCGATGCACCACTCGGCGCCGAACATGGTGATCTTGTCGAAGGTCTCTGCGGTCTCAGCCATGGTGTCCATGCTAAGTCGGGGTGTGCACACCTGACCCCGGCGGTCGACCAGAGCGAGCTCAAGAACCCCGCCTCCGCTGGTCGACTGAAGCGAGCTCTGCGAGCGCAATGGAGACCTAGGAGGTCATGAGCAGCGCGCGATAGAACCGCTCGCCCCGCACGAGAGCGTCGAGCGTGACCTGCTCGTCGATGCCGTGCAGTGCTGCGCGCTCGGCGCGGGACATCCGCAGTGGCGACAGCCGGTACGTCGCGTCGCGCGTGTATCGGTGGAAATGGCGGGCGTCGGATGCCGCGAGCATGACGTACGGGGCGACGACGACCCCGGGGTAGGCGCCCCGCACGGCGTCCGCGATCGCCTGCCACTGCGGAGAGTCGGTGCGCGAGCTCGGGCTCGGATCGTGCCCCTCGATGACCTCGAACACGATGCCGGGGTCGCGTACGGCGCGGCGCAGCACGGCGAGGCTCGACTCGATCGTCTCGCCGGGCGCGATGCGCAGGTTGAGCACGGCGCCCGCCGATTCGGGGATGACGTTGTGCGCGGTGCCGCCGTCGAGCACGGTCGTCGCGACGGTGGTCTGCACCATGGCGGCCGGCTCGCCGCCGAGGGCCGAGAAGACCCGCGCCGCGAGCGGGCCGAGGCGGGGGACCAGGGCGGTGATCGCCTTGCCGGCCGTGGTGTCGGCGGTACCGCGGTAGGCGCCGAAGAGCTGCTTCGCGGTGTCGTCGAGCCGCTTCGGGAACGGGTTCTTGCGCAGGTGTGTGATGGCTTTCGCGATGCGCTCGGGAGCGCTCGGGGTGCGGCTCGGGGTGCTGGAGTGGCCGGGTGCGGAGGTCGCCGACATCCGCACCGAGAGCACGCCCTTCTCGCTCACCCCGATCACGGCGGTCTCGTGCGCCAGCCCGGGCAGCGGGCCGTCGATGACGGCTCCGCCCTCGTCGAGCACGAGCCAGGGCCGGATGCCGCGCGCGTGCAGCTCGTCGGCGATGGTGCGCGCGGCGTCGCCGTAGGTCTCCTCGTCGCCGCCGAGGCTGATGATCACAGGCCGGCTCGGTTCGGCACCCGCCGCGAGCAGGTTCTCGACGGCGTCGAGCAGCACGACGAGCGCGCCCTTGTCGTCGATGGCGCCGCGGCCATGGACGACCCCGTCCTCGATCAGGCCGGAGAGCGGCGGGTGGGCCCAGCGGCTCGGCTCGCCGGTCGGCACGGTGTCGAAGTGCGCCATGAGGACGAGGGGTTGCGACTCGGCTCTTGGTTCCGCAGGTCGACTGGAGCGAGCTCTGCGATCGGCATGGAGACCCTCCTCGCCACCAGACCAGCGGAAGACAATCCCGCGCTCGCCGATCTTCTCCTTCAGCAGCCGCGCGTGCATGAGCGGATAGAGCTCGGCGAGCAGCTCTTCGAAGGCGGCGGGCCCCTGTGCAGCGACGGTGGCGGACACCGTGTCGAGCTGGATCAGCCGACTGAGCCGGTGCTCGATCCCGGCGCGGGGCGGCGCGGCATCCGCATCGGGCTCGGCATCGTCGCTCACGCGGCCAGCCTACGAGCCGCAGGCCGGCCGCGTCAGAGGGGAGCGGCGGCTAGTGCAGCGCGAGGCTCCAGGCGCCGGTCGAGGTCACGGCGATGACGGCGGGCGTCGAGCCGATGTGAGTGGTTCCGGTGAAGGGGCCGGTGTGGGTGGTGAGAGTCGCGGTCGCGAGCGGGTCCTCGGTCGCCGCGGTCAGGGTGAACGGGCCGACGGCCTCGTGCGTGGCGGTCAGCGCGCGGTCGGTGCCGTTGTAGAGGAATACCTGGTCGCCGCCCCCATTGCCGGTGGCCGGCAGGTCGCGGGCGCCGCTGATGGGCGCGATCGTGAGGGTCCAGTCGCCGTCGGCGATGACCTGCACCTGCGTGGCGGGAGTCGGGTTGTGGACGCCCCAGAGGGTCGTGCCCTGGTAGTCGCCCGTGGTCATGACCGGCTGCTCGCCCGTGCGCTGATTGCCCTCGCCGCGCATGGTGAGCGAGAACTCGCCGTCGCCGGTGTGACGGGAGGTGAGGATGCCGGCGCAAGCGCCCTCGGGGATCGCGACGAGCGCATCGCCCGAGCCCCGGTGCGTCTCGGCGGCGAAGTCGCCGAAGGTGGTGTCGGCCCACTCCTGAGCGGTGACCGTCTCGCCGGTTGCGGGCGGCGCTTCGGCATCGGCGCGGGCGCCGCCGGTGAGCGATGCGATGAGTGCGATGACCGCGACGCCCGCCGCGATCGCCGCGGCCCCGATCGAGTAGTTCGCGAGCACGCGCTTGCGGCTCGGGTTCTTGCGGGGCGGGACGACGGTGGTCATGAGCTGGTTCCTCTCGGGCATCGATGTGCGTTATAGATGCAAGAAGGATACAAATGGAAGATGTGCGGATGTTGGGTGTGGGGTGTTTGCTGTGCCAGGCCCAGCGAGACCTTGGCGCTCAGGGCGCCAGATGCGTCAGAGCCTGCGCAAGGACTTCGAGTCCGACGAACACAGCGAGCACGCCACCGATGCTGGCGAGCAGGCCGAGAAGAAGACGCTTGCCCTTGCCCCGACGTCTTGTCGACCTGGCAGGCCGCACCGGACGGACGGGCTCGTAGGTGATCGTGCTGCCTGTGATGCGGCTCGGGGGGTCCAGCGGAGTCGGATGACGGAACTGCTCGAGTGCGGGCGTGATATCGACCGTGGCCGGTGCGCCAGTGTGCCAGGTATCGAATCGGATCGCGTGTTGGACGATCCGGTCGATCTGCTCGTCGCTGAACTCGCGACGAGTCTGGAGCCGATCGCGCAGGCGCTCAAGGGTGACGACATCGACGCCGAAGTCGGCGTTCGGGCGCTGCTTGATGGTCAGACGAGAGGCTCCGACGAGCGCGATCACACCAGTGACGGGAACCGTCAGCCCACAAGCTCGGGAAAGCAGTTCGCTCGCGCGTCTTGCCTCGGCGCTGGACTTGCGCAGATAGTCGACCGGCGTCCCGCCGATGAACATCGCGTGATCGCCGACCCAGGCGGTCGTCTTGCTGTGGTGCTTCGTGTTCACCGTGAAAACGCCGGCGGGGCCGATGACGACGTGGTCGATATCGGTCGAGCCGCGTCCGACGGGGACCGAATGGAGCACTGTCCATCCCGAAGGAAGTCTGCTCAGCTCCGCCGCGACAGCGCGTTCGCCGATGGCGCCGAGGTACCAGGGGTGCGCATCGGCGGCGACGATCGCCTTGCGGGGGTTGGGATCGAGGTGGAACTGGCCGGTGTCCACATAGCCGCTGAGCAGCTCCAGCAGAGACTGGGCCGGTACGCGGTGGCGCAGGTCCCAAGGATCATGTCGACGTGTCTCGTCAGCTCGAGTGATGCCGGCGGCTGCCGATCCGCTTGGTCCGCTCGGCATCGGCGACTCAGGGGCTCGCTCGGCAGCTGTGGGCGCATCGAGCGTTTCCAGGGGCCTTGCATGGCTGCGATCATCGGGCGATTTCGCAAGCGGATGCAGGAAGAAGGTCCAGGCGGCACCGTCCCACCAGCGCCAAAAGCCCTTGTTCTCGGGTGAGCGATACCAACCCATCGGGGCAGCCGAGCCGGACCGCGTCCCGCTGGGTGGTGGTGTTTCTCGACACCGTGCGGGTCAGCTTGGGTTGATTATGCAGCTTTGAGTTCGGGGATGGCCACCTCCTGCGCGGGTTCGGTGAGGAGCTTCATCGAT
>Ga0164242_10010339_pt1 | contig 10006 bp, 6 predicted proteins | sample OricomgcompostMG_FD_108783 | JGI IMG/M metagenome (GOLD analysis project Ga0164242, IMG submission 108783) | Miracle-Growth compost microbial communities from Emeryville, California, USA - Original compost - Miracle growth compost (MG) ... | reverse complement strand
TTATCCAAATTTACGTGTGCCACTGGTTTTAGGTTTCCTTTTTTGGAGATTTTTTGTTTTACATCATCCACTTTCCCCTCCATAATATCTTTAAAATGGCGAATAAAGGCATCTTTTTGCTCAATTTCCTGGGATAAAGAGTCAATATTTGCAGCAAGCACAATAAGCCTTCTTTCTGTCTGGAGTTGTGCGTATTTTGGATTAAACCACTTGGAAAGGCTTGTAGAAACAAGGTACAAAGAGAGTATAAAAAAAATAGCTCCCAGGGAAATCCCTAAAACCATTAATTTTGCATAATTAAGACGAAACGTATGTTTAATAGCAAAATTTTCTTCTTTACGAATAATTAAAATAAATCCATTCGTTAACCAATTATAAAATGTATTTTTAAACTTCAAGTTCTATTGTTTTAAGTAATTTTATTTTAACGAACAAATTAACCAAAATTTTATTTTTAATTTGATACAGATTTGGCAATACTTTCGCCTTTTTATCCAATTCACTCTGTTGGGTATACTACCTTTGACTTTTATAAGTTCCTGTTCGCAAAATAAAAATACAGTAGTCAGTAAATTTTATAATAATACTACCGCTCGGTATAATGCCTATTTTTTAGCAAGCGAAAAAATGAAGGAGGTCGAGCAAAAAATCAAAGATGCCAATATTGACGATTATAACAAAGTACTCAAAATTTACCCGGTAATTCAAGAAGGGACGAGATCGAGCTTAAAACAAGATTTAGACTATATTATAGAAAAAGCGGCTTTACCTATAAATAAGCATAAAAACAGCAATTGGGTAGATGACAGCTACAATTTAATTGGTAAAGCAAGGCTTTATCAAAAGGAATATAAATTAGCTACCGAAACATTTAAATATGTAAATACGAAAAGTAAAGATATAGATGCAAGGCATGTAGCAATGATAATGCTGTTAAGAACCTTTCTCGATACGCTTCAAGCTGAAAATGCAAAAACGGTTACTGACTTTCTCAAGAAAGAGAAAATAGGAGATATCAATCAAGCAGAGTATCACCTTTCTATGGCATATTATTATCAGGTATTTGAAGACACGAATGCATGTAAACAGCAACTTGAAACAGCTGTCAAATATATCGGGAAAAGGGAAGACAAAGCAAGGGTTTATTTTATTATAGGTCAACTATACCAATTGCAAGACAATGACCAGGAGGCTTATAAAAATTACTCTTTAGTCCTTAAAAACAACCCTCCTTATGAACTCTCCTTTTATGCCAGATTATACCTTGCTCAGGTAAGTAATCTTGCTCAAGCTTCTAATAAAAAGAAAATTGACAAGTATTTCAAAAAGCTCCTCCGAGATCAAAAAAATGTTGAATACAAAGATAAAATTTACTATGAAATGGGCAAATATGAACTCAAACAACAGAATTATGATAAATCAATAAACCGCTTTCAAACTTCTCTTCAAGTAAGTAAAGGGAATGAATTCCAAAAAGCCCGTACTTATCTGGCATTAGGAAAATTATACTACGAAAATCTGCAACAGTATATGCTTTCAAAGTTATATTATGATAGCACAGTCGCCCTTTGGGATAAAAAAGATAAAGAATATAAACCAATTAGCATGCGTCAAAAAATCCTTGAGGAATTTGTACATTATATTACAATCGGCCAAAGAGAAGATAGCCTGCTTCGGTTGAGTAAAATGGATAGCCTTGCTTTGGACAAGTATATGGACAAAATTTTAGATGATGCAGCAAAAAAACAAAAAGAATTGGAGATAAAACTTGCCAATCAAAAAGCGAGAAAAGAAGCGGAAAAGATAGCAGCAGAAGCAAACGCATCAAAGTTAGCTCCAATAAATTTTCAAAGACCTGGTCTCAAGCAAACTCAAACATGGTACTTCTATAATGCTGTTTCTATTGCACAGGGGAAAGCAGATTTCATAAAGAAATGGGGTAAGCGAGTCTTGGAAGACGATTGGAGGCGATCCGGCAAAGAAAAAGAAATAAAATTCCAAACAGAAGAAAAGCCTAAGGAGGTGGCAGTGGATTTAGACAAGTTAAGGCTAGATTCTATTGCTGCCCGAAAAAATAAAAAAGCAGAAATGCGCAAAGATATACCTATAACTCAAGCAGAAATTGACACTGCAAATAGTAAAATTGAGGATGCTTTATTTAATATTGGTAAAATCTATAACCTAAAGTTAAACGAACCCAACAATGCTGTAGACACTTTCGATTCTCTTCTGGTTAGGTATCCTCGTACAAAACATAAACCGGAAGTTTACTACTTGCTCTATTTACTCTATAAAAAATCAAAAGACGCTAAAGAAGATATATATAAACAAAAACTTTTCAAAGAATTCCCCAAAAGCCTCTATGCTAAAATCATTCATAATCCGAACTATTTGAAAGAAAGCAAGGTTTTGAACCAAAAAGTCTCTGATCTTTACAGCACAGCATTCAGTCTATACGAGCAAAAAGCTTATATCCAATCGGATAGTATGCTAGCATCAATAAAAACCACATATCCTCAAAACAACATTGAAGATAAAATTGTCTTTTTAGGTATATTAAATGCCAGGGAAACAAGGAGTGTAGATACTTATATACAACTATTGAAAACTTTTACTGTAAGATTTCCTCACAGTGATTTGACCCAAAAAGCAAAAGCACTTATTGAAGAAACCAACAAATATATTGCAGAACAAAAAGCCCTTGGGTTTGACTTGACCAATAGAGTTAAATTTCAAAAAAACTTTGCCCGACCCCATCTATTTGTTGTCTTGTTGCAAAATAAAAGTTTCTCTAAAGAGATTGTTATGAAAGAAATAAGAAAATATAATACCTCAAAAGGAATAAAAGATAAAGAAATTCAGGCAACGCTCATAAATTCGTCAAATACCGTAAGTGTTTCAATATTCCCAGATAAAGAAGTCGCTCAGGCTTACCTAAATGCTATTATTGAAAGCCAGGCTACTTTTAAAAATGCCGGAGAAAGTTTATCTTTCTTTACTATTTCAACAGATAACTATAAAATTCTTGAAGCTTCCGGAAATGTTGTACAATACTTGGACTTCTACAAAAAGAATTATAACGACCACCTGATTTATGGCAACTGAAAAAAAGAAAAAAGAAAATTCGGGGAATTTAAAAAAAACGTTTTTCTCCTCATTGGTTATTTGCTCTTGGCTTCTGTTTTTTTCAGGCTTCGGAATATTCTGTGCCTATATCTATATGGTATCAGAAAATACAGGCGGTTATTTTGGTTCAATGCCCGCCCTCCAGGTACTTGAAAACCCAAAAACAGAAACCGCTTCTGTCTTATATACCGAAGACAATATACAATTGGGGAAATACTGGAGAGAAAACCGTTCTCCCGTAGAGTTTTCCGAACTTTCTCCCAATGTGATAAATGCACTTATTGCCACAGAAGATTTTAGGTTTAAAAAACATTCGGGAATAGATTTTTTGGGCATGTTTAGAGTCCTTTTGAAATCCATTGTAATGGGGCAAAATTCAGGAGGAGGAAGTACGCTTTCACAGCAACTTGCAAAAAACCTGTTCGACACGCGTAGTGCTGCTTTTGAAGGTAAACTGCACAAAAAAAACAAAACAATAGGCTTAGTTATAAATAAAACAAAAGAATGGTTAACGGCAATTAAAATCGAAAAGTCCTACACAAAAAAAGAGATTTTGACGATGTATCTAAATGCTGTTGACTTTGGAAGTAATTCTTTTGGAATCAAGGTTGCATCAAATACTTTTTTTGCAACCACCCCAGATAGCCTCACAATACCCCAGGCAGCTCTTTTAGTCGGCTTACTCAAAGCTCCCACTTATTATAGCCCTGTACTCAACCCTGATAATGCTTTCCTGAGACGAAATGTTGTTTTGGGGCAAATGAACAAGTATGGGTATCTAAAAGATGCATCGCTGGATTCTCTTTCCAAACAACCTTTAAACTTAAACTATCAGGTAGAAAATCAAAATCAAGGTTTAGCAACTTACTTCAGGAGCGTGGTAAACAATTACTTATTATACTGGTGTAAAATAAATGGGTACGATCTCTATGCAGATGGATTAAGAATTTATACCACTCTTGACTCCAGGATGCAAAAATATGCGGAAGAGGCTGTACATGAACACATGAAATACCTTCAGGAGCAATTTTTCAAGCATTGGCAAGGAAGAAATCCGTGGATAGATGAACAAGGGAAAGAGATACAAGGTTTTATTAAACATGCTGCCTCAAAAACTAGTCACTTTAAACAACTGGAAAAGATATACGGGAAAGATACTTCAGGCATAATCAAGGCAATGAGCAAGCCTGTAAAAATGCGCATTTTTTCTTGGAATGGAGATAGGGATACAATAATGTCTCCCATTGACTCTATTAAATATTACAAACATTTTCTTCATACAGGATTTATGGCTATGGACCCTCATTCAGGTCACATAAAAGCTTGGGTGGGTGGAATCAACCATACTTATTTCAAATATGATCATGTAAAACAAGGAAAGAGGCAACCCGGTTCGGCATTTAAACCAATCGTATATGCAACTGCCCTCGATTTTGGGTATAAGCCTTGTGATGAAGTAATGGATGCACCTGTTACTTTCCCCGTTGGAACAGAAGAAGAACCAAATAAAACCTGGACTCCTCAAAATAGTGAAGGAAAATACACAGGCGAAATGTTCACTTTGCGAAAAGCTATGGCAAACTCTGTAAACTCCATTGCTGCTTATATTATAAAAAAAGTAACCCCAAAGGCCGTAGTAACAATGGCTGAAAACCTAGGTATCAAATCCCCTTTACAACCCGTTCCCGCTCTCTGCCTTGGCGTTTTTGATGTGTCTGTTTATGAATTAATTGGGGCATATAGCACCTTCGTAAATCAAGGTACTTACACAAAACCATTTTATATTCAAAGGATTGAAGACAAACATGGCAATATCATTAAAGAATTTACGCCAAAAACAAACGAAGCTTTGGATGAAGAAACCGCCTACCTTATGGTACATATGCTTAAAGGTGCTACAGAAGAAAGGGGGGGGACGGCTCTTGGCCTAAATAGGTTTGGTCTTTTAGGCCATGGGAATGAAATTGGAGGCAAAACAGGCACCACACAAAATAGTTCCGATGGTTGGTTTGTGTGAATGACGCCAAATTTAGTTGCCGGGGCATGGGTTGGTGGTGAAGACCGATCTATACACTTCAGGGACATGACCTTGGGGCAAGGTGCCCGAATGGCAATGCCTATCTGGGCCTTGTTTATGCAAAAAGTAAATGCGGATACCGCTATTCACATTGTAAAAGGGCGATTTCCCAAACCAAAAAACTTCTCCGTAGAATTAGACTGCGATAAATACGCTCAAAAAACAAACTCAGAAACATATACCGACACAACCCAATTACACTATAAAAATAAAATACCAGAAGGTTTCTTTTAAATGCCAGCCAAAGAAGAGCTAAAAGCAAGCATCCGAGCTTTACCGGACAAACCCGGTATATATAAATTTTTCTCAGTAGATGAAAAGCTCATTTATGTTGGAAAAGCAAAAAATATTAAAAAAAGAGTTGCTAGCTATTTTAACAAAATAGCCTATCTCGACAATAAAACAAAACGACTTGTTAATCAAATAAAAAGAATTGAATTTACCATCGTAAATTCGGAATACGATGCCTATTTACTAGAAAATAACTTAATAAAAACCTATAAGCCGAAATTCAATATCCTGCTTAAAGATGATAAAACCTATCCCTATCTTTATATATCTAACGAAAGATTTCCCCGCTTAATTAGCAGTAGGAAACAAGACTCCTCTCTTGGGAAACACTATGGTCCTTACACAAGTGTAAAGGCTATGAATACTGTAATGACACTCATCCAAAAACTTTTTGCAGTACGAGCTTGCTCTTATAACCTCTCTGAAAAAAATGTACAGAAAGGAAAGTATAAAGTCTGTTTGGAATATCATATTGGTAATTGTAAAGGACCTTGTGAAAATTTAATACAAGAAGAAGAGTATAACAACAATATCTTACAGATCCATCAGATTCTAAAAGGAAAACTTACCGTAGTAAGGAGTTATTTTAAAGAAAAAATGGAGCAGTCTGCCGCAGCCCTAAAATTTGAAAAAGCACAGGTCTTTAAAGAAAAATTAGTATTACTAGAAAAATTTCAATCCGGTTCTATAATAGTCAATCCCAAAATATCAGATTTAGACGTAATAACAATTGCTAGCGAACAAGATGTTGCAGTAGTAAATTATTTTTGTGTAACAGATGGACTAATAGTAAAAACAAAAACCATAGAAATACGAAAAAGGCTGGATGAGAGCAATCAAGCTATATTATTAACCGCACTATTTAGTTTAAGAGAGGATCTTGAAACGGAAAACAAAGAAGTCCTTACCAATATTCCAATAAATGAAGCTCAGGAAATAGGGCTAAATATATACCAACCCATAATAGGAGATAAAAAGAAACTAGTTGATTTATCCTATAAAAATGCATTGTTTAAGTTAAAAAAAGTACAAGAAGCGTCAGAAGAAAAGATTCCTTATCATCAAAAAGTTATGCTTTCACTACAAAAGGATCTCCAGCTCAAATCTATACCATTAAGAATTGAATGTTTTGATAATTCAAACATACAGGGTACAAATCCAGTTGCAGCAATGGTTTCTTTCATCAAAGGAAAACCGGCAAAAAAGGAATACCGGCATTATACTATTAAAACAGTAACAGGTCCCGACGATTTTGCAAGTATGTATGAAATAATAACCAGACGCTATAAACGGCAAATTGAAGAGGAAAAACAGCTTCCCGAATTAATTATTATTGACGGAGGGAAAGGACAACTTAATGCAGCATGCATGGCTTTAAGAGACTTAAATATTTATGGAAAAATACCCATTATAGGAATTGCAAAAAGGCTTGAGGAGATATTTTTTCCGGGAGACAAATTTCCACTCTTTTTGGATAAGAGATCGCCTTCTTTAAAACTTATTCAACAAATACGGGATGAAACACATCGTTTTGCAATTACTTTTCACAGGAAAAAGAGGAGCGCATCTGTACTAAAAAGTAGTTTAACAGAAATCCCCGGAATAGGGAAGGAGACTTTTAGGACACTCATACAAAGATTTAAAACAATTTCTGAAATAAAGCAACAGTCGGTAGAAACATTGGCAAAAGAAATAGGGCTAAAAAAAGCAGAAAGCATAACCGCTTTTTTTAAAGCAGAAAAAATAGAAATAAAAAAGGAGGCTTGAAAACCTCCTTTTTATTATGAAAAAATTAAGTATTAAATAATTAAAATTCCCAAAGGTTATGTTCATATTCAAGAAGCTTAAAAGCAGCCCATCGAGAAGCCATAATCCCTTTTTGCTGATTACCGCCATAAATATCAACCAAATAAGCATCATCCGGATTAGACACTTTAATAATATAAGAACTAAAAAGTCTTAACTCAAAAGCAATATCCAAAGAGCGATGTTCTGCATCATTTTGAGGGTTATACCAAATCGCATCGGGATTATTTTTGAAAAGCTTATTCACAAGCTCCTTATATTCATAAGAGGCAATAGGAATTTCAATACCCTTGATATTTTGAGGATTATCGGCAGGAAGAAGGATAGTAATAGCGTGAATATCATAATACATCCTTGATCGCTGCTTATCAAAAACAACATCCTCTGAAATTTGCATTTGGTAAATGTCCTGTGGAAAGAAAAATTGAGAAGCAAGCATAGGTGCTACCTCAGGATTACTTCTCCAATCAGGTCCATACATGTCATAAAGAGACATAGTATCCAAACTTGAAGGAATCCGTAAAGAATTCTTAAACTCTGCAATAGTAAGTTTTCGCCCTTCTTTTAAAGAATCTGAAGCATAAGGAGTAATTTCTCCTCTTTCTGTAGCTTCAATTATAAGCTTTGTTATTTCTCTATTTCTAGAAAATAAAGGCTTATTTTGCTTCTCTCTTAAGTCTACAGCTCTCAAAATACCTTTCCTATACATAATATTTGACTCATGTATCGGTCGTAAAGAATACTTATCAAAGCCATTCACGTATTCTCCCGATGTTGCAGCTTCATCAGCAGGAGCGGCATCCAACACAGGAGAACTGTCATTTAATACAGGCGTAGGAGCGCCTACTTCCTCTAGCGAATCATCTTGCGCAGCAGCCGATCCATAAAAAAGGAAAACTACTGCAAAAGAAGCTATTAATACACTTAATTTTTTCATAACGTAAGTATTAAATTTCAATTAGTAAAGCGGTATATTTTTAATAACCGTGCCAACATCAACTATTTCTACATCTCCCTTGTAATTTCGTCGTTGAACTTCTTTTATATCAATAAGAATACGATCACTCGGTTTGGCGCGAGAAGCAAAAGAAGCTAAATTAACCGTTGGTCCACTAACCTTCTTAGTATCAACAGGGCGTTTTCCTCTAACAAGGATACACTCCCATTTAGAGACCCTATAGTGCGCATCTTTGGGTAAAAAAGCTTGGAAGTTTTCTTCTGCAACAGCAGCCATCGTAAGAGATCTTGGACCCGGAGCTGGTTCACCTTGCTTTTCATTTGCCACTCTGGTTCCAATTCTAGCTTCAATCGTAGGTCTTGGAATACCCTTAACCTTAAATTTCTCCGTACCAATTGCAGTCCCATTACTGGAAACAGAAATAGCAACTTCGCGAGCCGTCTTGCTAGGAACAATAGTTACATATCCCTTTTTCTTCGCATTTTTATAAACCTGAGAATTAGTCGCACTAAAAGAAGGGTTATAAGCAGATCCTAATGCAGGCACCTGAATACTCAATTCATTTCCACAATTTCTATAAAGAGCCTGTACAGAAGCAGATTGCACTTGAATAACAGGTCTAACTATATAATATTCAGTACTAATAGGAAATGTAGTATCTTTTCCTTTAAATTTAAAGTTGATAGCACCTTTCCAGGTTGCTTTAGCCTTCCCTTCTGAATCATAGCTTGAGGCAGGGTGTACGGTAAAAGAAACTTTACCCATTTTAGTAACAGGGTCTACTTTTAAAGCAGCACCTCTTGCAGTCATCGTTGGTGTTATTGCACTAGAGGATGCCGTAAGAAACATATCTGCCTCGTATTTAGTACCCGCAGCCACATATTTAGACTCAGGCCGAACCATTGCAAAAACATTGTCAAACTTAAGGTCGGCAGCACCCACTTTAGAAGCTAATAAATTAAGCGCATCATTTTCGTACTTAAGAACCTCTGTTTGCTTTTGAGAAAGTACGGCAAGCGCTGCAACCATAGGAGTTTGGGCAAAGTTAAGATGTGCAAAATCCTTTGTATTTTGATCCGGATCTTTTTTGAAAAGAGGATCTTCTTTACCGCTTGCAGCAAGATTAGGCACTTCCACCCCCAAACCATTAAGGTATGTTCGGTAAACATCTAACTTCTTTTCCAATTCATAGCCTTTACCCTTTGTTGTTCCTTCGGGACCAACCATAATGTTTATTACCTTCTCTTCTTCTTTACCACCTACATAAGACCCCTCCTGCATACCTCCTGTTTTGGTAATAAGTTCCTCACGAAGCCCATCCATGAAGCTTATAAGCTCTCCTGTTTTAGTACGGATTTGTGCTGCTTGCTCTGCAATTGCTTTGTCCTTATTTCCCTCTTGGCGAACAGTAACTGCAATGCGCGTTCTTAACTCGTCATTTGCTATATTTTCCTTTACCTTAACTTGAGACAAGCTATTGTCAAGGAAGACAAACTTCTGAATGATGGCAGCACTAACCTGAAGCGCAAGAAGCGCAGTTAGAACCAGGTACATCATACCGATCATTTTTTGTCTTGGGGTTTCTTTTCCTCCAGCCATTTTAGATCAGTTTATTTAAATTTTTAAATGATTATTTAACAAATTACTCTATTGTTCCAGGAATTAACCTTTCATTTCGCTAAGCATGTTACCGTAAACTGTATTCAGTTTAGTCAGGATTCCGGAAAGTTTAGCAAGCTCATTCTTGA
>Ga0164242_10010337_pt1 | contig 10006 bp, 2 predicted proteins | sample OricomgcompostMG_FD_108783 | JGI IMG/M metagenome (GOLD analysis project Ga0164242, IMG submission 108783) | Miracle-Growth compost microbial communities from Emeryville, California, USA - Original compost - Miracle growth compost (MG) ... | reverse complement strand
TCCTGGACGTAGTTGAGCAGCTCCGGGTCGTCGTCGGGGTGCTCGGCGAGGGTGAACGGCGTGTCGTGCGGGACGTGCACGTCGGTGATGGACGCGTCGCCGTGCCGGCCGCTGTGGTGGGTGCCGTCGGCGGCGGTGAGCGTCCAGTCGCGGGGCTCGGCGGTGCCGCCGACGACCTGCTTGTGCAGGGTCAGCCGGCTGGTGCAGGTGGCGTGGTTGGTGATGGTCCATCGATTCTCGCCGGCGGAGAGCGCCGGCCGATGGGTGGCGGTGGTGGCCTGGCCGGGGCCGTCCGTCACGGTCATCGGGTCACCGCCGCCGCTGATCCCGGTGCCCGCGATCGTCGGCTGCCCGGTGAGGTGGCAGCCGGGCAGGTAGCTGTACACGTGCTCGGCGACGGTCAGGTCGGTGTCGACGGTCGCGTCGTACCCATGCCGCTCATCGTCCCACGGCCACGTCTGCAACGGGTCGGGCCCGGGACCGGACAGCAGGAGGTGTGCCTCCAGGTCCGGCGGCTGGGCACCGTTGGCGTACGTCGTCGTGCTTCCGGTGGCGCCATCGGTGACCTGCCATCGCTTGTGCACCACGACGTGGGCCTCGTTGAAGTTGGGCGCCTGGTTGTAGATCACGCAGGCGAGGGCATCCTGGTAGCCCACCGGGACGGTGAACCCGTTGGCCGTGTTGGTGACCGCGACGCGGGCGTCGTCCTCGCTCTTGTTCTCGCACACGGCGTTCTGGGTGCCTTGACCTCCTGAGCCGTTGGTGGGGAAGAGGCTGTAGCGGGGCTGTGGCGTCTCGGTGATGCTGAAGGACCCCGGCGAGTTCGCGAGGTCGAGGCCGCCGATGTCGAAGTTGATCGCTCCCGTGACCGGCGCGGTCTGGCCGGAGGCCGGTGTCACGGTGACGCCGCCGGTTGCGGTGGAGGCGGAGAAGGTCCACGGATCGGCAGGGACGTAGGCGTTGGCCGTGGTCGTCTCGCCGAACGGCACGATCCGCTTCACCACCGAGATCGACGGTGCGCACGAGGCCAGCACGAGGTCGTGCAGCGCGTCGCCGGCGGCGGCGTAGGAGGCCTCCTGGAAGTAGTCGGCGTTGAGGATGTTGTTCTGGCCCGCGTTGAACGCGGTCTGGCCCGAGATGGAGCGCAGGTTGGCGGCGGCGCCGGCGTCCAGTCCGCCGCCGACGCCCATGGCGAGGATCCGGGTCCCCTCGGACTTGAGTCGGTCCGCCGAGTCGACCGCGGCCTCCATCTCCCGGAAGCGGGTGTAGCCGCTGTTGGCCGGGATGTTCGCGTTGGTCCGATTGGCTCCGTAGACCGTCGGATTGCCGTCGGTCAGCACGACGGCGAGGTCGAAGCGCTCGCTGGTCGCCTCGTCGCGGTTCACCGCCGACGCCGCCTCGAGTCCGGCATCCCAGTTCGTGTAGTTGGTCTGCGGCGGGTCGGTCCAGCCGGCGTAGAGCTGCTTGAACCGGTTCGCGTCCGCGGTGGTGGCCACCGACATCAGTGAGCTGTTCGGCCCGAGGCCGATCGCGGGGGAGGAGGTGCCGAAGGTAAACAGCGCCGCCTGCGACGGCGTACCGCGCAGGCCATCGACGAAGTCGCCGATCGCGCCCTTGATCTGGGAGACGTAGCCGGCGACCGAGCTGGAGAGGTCCACGATGATCGCCACGTTGAGGCCGCAGTGGCCGGTCAGGTCCGGGTTGACCCGGGAGAGCGGCCAGAAGCCGCCCGAGGCGGTACGGCGGGTGAAGTTGGGAAACTGACCCGTCGGGCGCGCCGGCGTGGTCTGGCTCCCCGGGTCGCCCATGAAGCTGTACGTGGTCCCGCCATGGGAGTAGGTGTTCCCCGAAATGTAGGTGTTGCCCTCGGTCAACGGCGGTGTCTGGAAGACGTGCGGCGTCTGCACCCGCGGGTCGGCGGTGGTCGGAGTGAGGGGAGCGGTCTGCCAGACCGGGTCGCTGTACCAGCCGGCGGGCAGGCTCTCCGGTGCCACCCACAGCCGGGTCGCGGCGGTGACGCCACCGGCTCCGATCGGTACCTGGAAGGAGCAGTAACCGTCGCCGTCGGAGGTGCACTCCGCGACCGGAGTCGCTGATCCCGTGTAGACGCCGTTGGCGTTGAAGCTGGTCGGCTCGGCGGTGAACAGCCCGAAGGTCGCGCCTTGGACCGGGTTGACGATCGCGTCGGTCTCGCGGTCACCGCCGACGTAGACGGCGACGACGGCGTGGCCGGGCTGGGGCGCGGGGATCGCGGCTGCTGCAGGGAGGGGCGTGAAGGGCGGGAGGGCCAGGGTCGCCCAGACGAGCGCGAGCAAGCCCAGCAGGATGGCTCCGGGCCCGAGAGGCCTGCGCTGCGGCCGCATGCTGCGATGCTAGCCGCGATCCGGCGTCCGCGTCAGAAGGTGATCAGGCGCGGCGCGTGGGCCGGCTCCGGCCGGGGCTCGTAGTCGGGCGTCGCCTGGTAGGGCTCCCAGGAGAGGTACGTCGTCAGGTGCCGCTGCAGCAGCGGGGTGGCCTCGGCGACCGTGACGTCGCGGCCGGTCTCGAGGCTCAGACTGGTCACGCCGGCGTCGGAGATGCCGCAGGGCACGAACCGGTCGTACCAGCCCATCTCGACATCGCAGTTCATCGCGACGCCGTGCATGGTCACGCCCTTGCTCACCCGTAGGCCGATGGCGGCGATCTTGCGCTCGGGGCGGTGGCCGGTCGCAGGGTCGTCGGCCCGCAGCCACACCCCGCTGCGACCGGGAACCCGCGCGGTGAGGACCCCGAGGTCGGCGCAGGTGCGGATCATCGCCTCCTCGAGGCGCCGGACGAAGTCGACCACCTTGACGTGGTCGGGCAGCCGCACGATCGGGTAGGCGACCAGCTGACCGGGGCCGTGGAAGGTGATCTTCCCGCCGCGGTCGACGTCGATCACCGGTGCGCCGCCGGAGTCGACGGGCCGCTCCCACGGATCGGTGCGCTTGCCGGCCGTGTAGGTCGGCGGGTGCTCGAGCAGCAGCACGGTGTCGGGCCGGTCGCCGGCGACGACGCCGGCGTGCACCTGACGCTGGAGCTCCCAGGCCTCGAGGTAGTCGAGGGTGCCGTGGGACTCATAGCGCAGGTCGGTCACGCGGCGAGGCTACGCCTGGGGTCCTCTACTCGCGAGTCATCGGCCGTGCGCCCCCCGCGATCGGGCCACCACTGACGGGACGAAAGTCCTAGAGTGCTGGTGAACGGCAGTGGAAGCCGGTGCCAGAGGGGGAGTCGATGCCCGTTCTTCGCCGCCTGGGGCGGATCGTCGTCACGGTCGCGCTCGCGCTGAGCGTCTTCGCCGTACTGCCGCTGACACCGGCCCGCGCCGCCAACACCGTGCCCTTCACCGCCAAGTTCGCCACCAACGCCAACGGCGCGATGATCTCGGTCGGCAACAACCTGCTCACCTGCCCGGCGTCGGCCTCGAACTGTGCGGGCGCCCGCAACGGCGCGGCGCTCGACAACAACAGCTTCACCATGGTCGACCTCGACGCTGACAGCGACGCCTCGACCTTCAACTCCTCGTCGTCGCGGCTGAGCCTGCCGGCCGGCGCGACGGTGCTGTGGGCGGGCCTCTACTGGGGCGCACGCCTCCAGGCGGGCAGCGGCGGCTCGGCCGGCACCGGCAACTACAACCAGATGTCGCTCAGGGTGCCGGGCGCGTCGGCGTACCGGACGATCACGGCGAGCACCGCCGCACACGACCAGTTCGGCCCCAACAGCGGCAGCTACAACGCCTACCAGCGCTTCGCCGACATCACCTCGATCGTGCAGGACGCCGGCAACGGCGACTACTGGGGCGCGAACGTCGTGGCCGCCACCGGCGCCGACCGCTACGCCGGATGGGCGATGACGCTCGTCTACACCGCGCCGGGCCTGCCGCTGCGCAACCTGACGGTCTTCGACGGCTTCAACGTGGTCAGCCAGGGGGCGCCCCAGAACGTCACCGTCTCCGGCTTCCTGGCGCCGCAGTCCGGCACCGTCGACGCCCAGCTCACCATGCTCGCCTACGAGGGCGACCTGTCACAGACCGGCGACTTCACCCGGCTGGACAACACCCAGCTCGCGACCCCCGTCTCGCCGGGGTCGAACTTCTTCGACAGCATCAACTCGCTCAACGGCGCCTCGGTGGCGACCCGCACACCGGCCGACCGGAACATGCTCGGCTTCGACATCAAGAACCTCGGTGCCTCGGGCGCGATCGGCAACGGCGCGACCTCGGCGACCTTCACCTTCAGCAGCAACGGCGACGTCTACTACCCAGGTGTCCTGGGCATGGCGATCAACCTCTACGCACCCGACTTCACCGCCTCCTCCAAGACCGTCGTCGACCTGAGCGGGCACGATCCCGCCCGACCGGGGGACACGCTCCAGTACACGCTCAACTACGCCAACACCGGTCAGGATCCCGCGGTCCAGGTCGTCTCCACCGACCCGCTGCCGCCGCACACCACCTACGTGTCGGGCTCGCTGGCGCTGGTCGACCCCGCCACCGGCGCCACCTCCGGCCTGAGCGATGCCGCTGACAACGACGTGGGGGAGTACGACGCGGGCGGCGGTCTCGTCCGGGTCAGGCTCGGCGCCGGCGCGAACGCCACCACGGGCGGCCGGATGGCGTGCTCGGGTGCCGGATGCACCGACGACGGCAGCTCCCGGACGTCGTACACCTTCCGGGTGACGCTCGACGCCGCCGCGGGCGGCACGACCGTCACCAATCTGGCTGATCTGGGCTACCGCACCGGCACCACGAACATCGCCGCTACCTACACCACCAACCCGGCGAGCATCGAGGTCGCCCACGAGGCCGACATCGCGATCACCAAGGTGCTCGCACCCGGTCCCGCCGCGGCCGGGTCGGCGGTCACCGCGACGATCACGGTCACCGACAACGGCCCCAACGACGCGACCGGCGTCACCGTGACCGACCCGATCCCCGACGGCTGGAACGGCGTCACGGCCTCGACGCCGCAGGGCTCGTGCACGGTGGACGGCGGCACGGTGACCTGCCAGCTCGGGACCGTGGCGGAGGGCGCGCCGGTGGTCATCACGCTGCGCGGCACCACCGGGTCGGGCTCGAGCGCCACCTCGCTGACCAACGTCGCCTCGGTGACCACCACCGCCTTCGACCCGACCCCGGCCAACAACGTCGCCGGTGACACGATCACCCTCACCCGCCAGGCCGACCTGGCGATCACCAAGACACCCTCGCCGACCTCCGCCCGCCCCGGCGACCCGGTGACCTGGACGATCAGGGTCACCAACACCGGTCCATCCGACGCCCAGAACGTCCTGACCAGCGACGCGCTCAACACCGCCGGGCAGGCGACCATCACCAGCGCCACCATCACCGGTGGAGCCAACCCGACCTGCACCAACCCGACCGGTCGCGCGGTCCGGTGCGCCGCCGCCACCCTGCCCGCGGGCGCGAGCCTCACCGTCACCGTCCACGGCACCCTTGCCACCAACCTCACCGCGGGCACCGACGTCACCGACACCGCCCTGGTCTCCGCCAGCACACCGGATCCCGACCAGACGAACAACTCGGCGACCGCGACCGTGACGACCACCGCTCCCCGGGCCGATGTGCGCTTGACGAAGACCGGCCCGACCGACGTCACCGCCGGGCAGCAGATCAGTTGGACCGTGGCCGCCACCAACTACGGTCCCTCGGACGCCGCCGGTGTCGTGGTCACCGACACGGTGCCCGACGGGGTGACCGGCGTCAGCGCGGTGACCTCCCGAGGCGACGCCTGCACCGTCACCGGGCAGGCAGTGCGCTGTCCGGTCGGGGCGCTGCCGGCCGCGACGGTCGCCGGCCAGCCGGGCGCCGCCGTGACCGTCACCATCACCGGCACCGTGGCGCCGGGAGCGACCGGCGCCCTGGCCAACACCGCACGCGTCTCCGCGGACACCGACGATCCGGACCCGGGCAACAACGCCGACACCGCCACCACCGACGTGGATGTGCACTACGACGTCGGGGTGACCAAGACCGCCAACCGCACCGCCCTCCCGGGTGAGGCCGGCCGGCCGGTCGTTTACACCATCACGATCGCCAACCGAGGACCGTCGGCCGCGAGGAACGTCGGCGTGGCCGACCAGGTCCCCGACGGATTGGCGTTCGCTGCGTCCGACATCCAGGGCTGTGGCGCCGACCTGGCCGTCACCGGGAGCGGGTTCACCTGCACCGTGCCGGGACCGATCGCCCCCGACGGGGTCGCCGTGATCACTGTCGCGACCCAGTCCACGCGGGACATGACCGGTGACGGCACTGCCGTCGAGACGGTCGACATCACCGCGCCCGACGACACCAACTCCGCCGACGACCGGGCGACCTGGACGCTGAGCGGCCTGCCGGCCGTCGACCTGTCGCTGGTCAAGTCGGCACCCGACACGGTCACCGCCGGCGGACAGGCGACGTACACCTTCACGATCACCAACAACAGCGATCCCAGCGAGAACGTGGTCGCCATCCGGCCCGTCATCGACGACCCGCTGCCGAGCGGAGTGAGCTACGTCAGTGCGAGCGTCGACCCATCGAGCGACCCCTCCGGTCCGTCCGATCTGGCTCAGGGCGTCGGCTGCAGCACCGGCTCCGCGCTCAGCTGCCAGCTCACCCACGACATGGACGCCGGTGACACGGTGGTGGTCCACGTCGTGGTCCAGCTCGCCGCGACCCTCGCCGACGGTGCGACGGTGCTCAACCGGGCCTCGGTGGACACCGGCGACCCGGCGAGCAACCCGGACAAGAACCCCGGCAACAACGCCTCGACCGCCACCAGCACGGTCCAGGCCCTGGCCGACGTCGCCGTCACCCAGCTGACCATCGACGGCAACGGTGGCGCCCCCGGCACCCGGCGGCCCGTCCAGATCCAGCTCGCCAACGGCGGGCCGTCGACAGCCAGGAACGTCACCTTCCGGGTCGAGCGGACGGTCGATGCGTTCCTGGTCGACGACGGGAACCTCCCGGCGGGCTGCACCATCACCGCCCGCGAGATGGTGTGCTCGGTCGGGGACCTCGCGCCCGGTCAGACCGTCGACCTGCACTATGTGCTGGAGGTGGCGCCGTACGAGGCCGCGGGCAGCTACCCCGACACCGTCCAGGTCGCTACCACGACCCAGGAGACCGACACCGACAACAACGTCGCGCACGCGCCGGTGATCGTCGGCGCGCCGGTCACCGACCTGCGGGTCACCAAGACGCCGGAGGGGACGGTGCCCAACCCGGATGACGCCCACCAGGCGTTCGTCGCGGGCGGGCCGTTCAGCTACCGGGTCCAGGTCACGGTGCCCGCCTCGAGCACCGGCCTGTCGGACGCGCATGGCGTCGTGCTCACCGACGTACTGCCCCCGGGCTTCGACGCCCGCAGCGCCGGCACGTCGCTGGGCTCGTGCACGATCGCCCCCTCAGCCGATCTCACCGTCACCGGTGACACGGTCATGTGCGACCTCGGCACCGTGCCCGGCTGGGTGGGCACCACGGCACCCCCGGCCGCGGTGGTCACGGTGAGCGGCGTCCTGGACCCGGACGCGAACAACCTCAACGGCGGGGACGAGTACGCCGAGCAAGTGCCCAACACCGCTGTGGTCACCACGACGACGCCGTTGGTCGGGGGCGCGGCCCAGGCCAGCGACACCGCCCGGGTCGACATCGCCGAGATCGCCGACCTGCAGCTGACCAAGACCGCCGACAGTCCCACGGTCAGCGCCGGCGGCTCGGTCGGCTACACCCTGACCGCGATCAATGCCGGTCCGGCCGGCGTCGAGCATGCCGTGATCACCGACTCGCTGCCGGTCGGCTTCACCCTCGACCGGTCGCTGTCGGACTGCCCCGCCCCGCGGACCGATCCGGTCGACGAGACCCAGGCGACACCGCAGGTGCCGAACGGCCCGGGGGAGCGGTTCGCCTGCCGGATCGGCGCGCTGGCGGCGGGCGCGAGCGCGTCGCTGCACGTGGTCGCGACCACCGACCCGACGATGGCCACCGGCACCTTCACCAACACCGCCACCCTGGGCTCGCTGGCCAACGAGGCAGACACCAGCGACAACACCGCGACCGCGGACGTGAGCGTCGGCCACCTCGCCGACCTGGCGATCTCCACCTCGGTGAGCACCACCACGCCGTCGGCCGGCGGCCAGATCACCTACACCGCCTCGACGATCAACAACGGCCCCTCGGCGGCGGCGAACCCGTTCGGCAAGGCGACCTTCCCGGCCGGCTTCGTGCCGGTCAGCTACGACGTACCCGGCAACCTCTGCTCCTGGGATCCGCAGCCACCCGCCGACCCGGCAGCCGCGTCCTACGCGAACGTGTCCTACACGCTCAGCTGCACCGCCGATCCCGCGGCGCTTCCGGGCGGGCTGTTCCGGCCGGGGCTGGCGGTCACCTCGGTGGTGGTGCTGCAGATCCCCGGCGACGAGCCGGCCGGCAGCTACACCGCGCGGGCCGAGTTCGACACCACCACCCCCGAGTCGGACTACACGAACAACACCTCGACCCAGACGGTCGTCGTCGAGCACGTGTCGGACACCCACATCACCAAGACGCTGGTCGCACCGAACCCGATGGTCGCCGGGCACCCCGCCACCTGGCGCCTGACCATCACCAACGACGGCCCGTCGGTGGCAGCGAACGTGGTCGTCTCCGACGCCGTACCCGCCGGGTTCACCTTCGCCTCGGCCACCAACGACACCGGCGCCTCCTGCCCGGCGCCCGAGGTGGTCGACACCCAGACGATCGTGAAGTGCCCGATGAGCAACCTGGCGGTCGGCGCATCGGAGTCGGCGACGGTGACCTTCGACGTCGGCCGCGGCGCCAGCGGCAGCGAGCTGTGCAACGCCGCCCTGGTCGGCTCCGGGTCGCTCGACCCGGCCGCTGCGGACAACGAGGACCGGACCTGTGGTCGGGTGAGCGCCCCGCCCGCCACCGACGTGAGCACCACGATCACGCCGGCGCAGCAGCAGGTGGATCGCGGCGGTACGGCGCGGTTCACCGCCGAGGTCCGCAACAACGGCCCCGCCGCGGCCAGCGACGTGGTGCTGCGGGTGCCGATCCCGGACGGCCTGACCGGTTTGACCGGTGTGGTGGTCGGCTCCTCGGACGGCACCCATCCCGCCGCGCGATGCACGCTCGGCGCCGCCCGCGCCGCCCGCGCCGCCCGCGCTGCCCGCGCTGCCCGCGCTGCCCGCGCCGGCCAGGTGCTGGTGTGCAGCGTCGGGGATCTCGCGCCGGGCCAGGCGGTGTCCTATGCGCTGGTCGCGACCGCCAGCGGACCGGCCGGATCGACGGTCCGGCTGGAGAGCAGCGTCAGTCATGGGGAGGCCGACACCGATCCGAGCAACGACGCCGCGCAGGCCCTGGTCCGGATCCCGGGCTCGCCCGGGCACGCCGGTGGCCCGGGTGGTGGGCCGGGTGGGCCCTCGCACGGCTCGCCGCCGGGGAGTACGCCGACGCCCGCTCCGTCCCCGGACACCGGGACGCCCGGTGGAGGGACAGGCACCCCGCAGGCCGGCGGGCTTCCCGACACCGGCGGCCCCAGCCGGTGGTTGCTCGCCGGCGGCGGGGGACTGGTCGCGCTGGGCCTCCTGCTGGTCGCGCTGGGCCGCCGGCGCAGGCTGCCCGGCCATCGACGGTGATCCGGCGTCCTTGCCCCGACAAGCCGGACGGGCGCGACCCGCACCTCGTGGTGCGGATCGCGCCCGTCGCGGATCGATCAGCGCGTGTTCAGCGCGCGATCAGTGCAGTGCTCGATCAGAGCTCGAAGGCTCCGGCCTCGAGGCGCTTCTTCACGTCCTGGAGGAAGCGACCCGCGTCGGCCCCGTCCACCAGGCGGTGGTCGTAGGTCAGCGCGAGGTAGACCATGTGACGGATCGCGATCGTCTCGCCGAGGTCGGGGTCGTCGATGACGACCGGACGCTTCACCACGGCACCGGGGCCGAGGATGGCGACCTGCGGCTGGTTGATGATCGGCGTGTCGAACAGCGCGCC
>Ga0164242_10010336_pt1 | contig 10007 bp, 8 predicted proteins | sample OricomgcompostMG_FD_108783 | JGI IMG/M metagenome (GOLD analysis project Ga0164242, IMG submission 108783) | Miracle-Growth compost microbial communities from Emeryville, California, USA - Original compost - Miracle growth compost (MG) ... | reverse complement strand
GGGCTGGGCGCGACGACGCCGCGCTCGCGGGCCTGCTCGTCGAACAGCGCGGTGATCTCCTCGACGGTCAGCCCCTTCGTCTCCGGCACGTACCGCAGCACGAAGATCACCGCCACGACGCACAGCGCGGCGAAGCAGATCATCACCCAGCCGAGCCCGATGGCCCGCTGCGTGGCCGGGAACGCCTCGATCAGCGCGTAGTTCGCCACCCAGTCGACGGCCGCCCCGATCGCGGCGGCCTGGCCGCGGACGGCGGTCGGGAAGTACTCGCCCTGGATCAGCCAGCCGGTGCCGCCGACGCCGATCGCGAACGACGAGATGAACAGGCACAGACCGATCATCGACACGACGATGCGCGGGGTGCCGGTCAGCAGGCCGATGCCGAGCGCGGACAGCAGCGCCATCGCGGCCATGCCGGCGAAGCCGCCGATCGCCAGCTTGCGCCGGCCGATCTTGTCGATCCACCGGAACGCGAGATACGTGGCGCCGACGTTGAACAGCGTCATGATCGACGTGACCGCGACACCGGCCGTCGCGCTGTCGACCAGCGAGTGGCCGCTCTGGAAGTACTTACCGAGCAGCGTCGGGCCGTAGTACAGCGGCACGTTGATGCCGGTGATCTGCTGGAAGATGAAGAACACGCACACGACGATCAGCGCGCGCCGCACACCGGGCGTCCAGGCCTTCTTCTTCTCCTGCGCCTGCTTCTCGTCCTCCTGCTCGAGGTTGCGCGCGGTCGCCTCGATCTCGTCGACCGACACCTCGACGCCGAGCTTCGCGAACGCCTTCTGCGCGTCCTCGTACTTGTTCTTGCGCAGCAGCCACCGCGGCGACTCGGGCATCTCGAAGCGCAGCGCGAGACCGACGAGCGCAGGGATCGCGCCGATGGCGAAGAACAACCGCCAGTCGATCGTCGTCGCGCTGCCCGGCGCGACCTTCAGCACGACGAGGGCGAACAGGTACGCGATCAGGATGCCGACGGTGATCATCCACTGCTGCAGCATCGCGAGCGACCCGCGCTTCTCGCGCGGCGCGTACTCGGCGATGTAGGCGGTCGCGATCGCGGAGTCCGCGCCGATCGCGATGCCGACGAGCGTGCGGGCGAACAGCAGCACCCCGATGTCCGGCGTGACCGCCGCGAGGATCGCACCGATCGCGTAGATCAACGCGTCGATGATCAGCAGGGCCTTGCGGCCGAACCGGTCGGTGAGCGGGCCGGCGGCGAGCGCCCCGGCCGCGGCTCCGAGCGACGCGCCCGCGACGAGGTAGCCCTGCGCGAAGTCGCCGGTCTTGTACGGCAACAGTTGCAGCGCCGAGCCGATGTTCGAGGTGTCCAGACCGAACAGGAACCCGCCGAGGGTCGCGAGCAGCGTCAAGGACCACAGGAATCTGCTCGGAACGTTCGAGTCCAACCGCGACAGCACGTCGTCGCGGCGGCTCGATCGTTCGGTCGTGGTCTCTGACATCGGGTCCTCGCTGTCTGCTCAGGCGGGCGGCACTGCCACCCAAAGCCGGTACCCGGCAAGGGGATTCGGCAAACCGAACGTGTGCACGGTACTGCGCAGGGCCGGCTGTGCGGTTGCGCACGGTGGGAGGCTGAGGTCATGGCGAGGACGGATCCGAAGGACGACCTTCGCAGCTACCTGCAGCGGGCCCGCGACGCGATCGTGTGGAAGCTGGACGGGCTGTCGGAGTACGACGCGCGCCGGCCGATGACCCCGACGGGGACGAACCTGCTCGGGCTGGTCAAGCACCTCGCGTGTTGCGAGGCGGGCTACTTCGGCGAGACGTTCGGGCGTCCGTTCCCCGACGACCTCAGCTGGCTCGAGAACGGCGACCGGCAGGTCGACCTCTGGGCGACCGCGGACGAGTCCCGCGAGCAGATCGTCGACTTCTACCGGCGGGCGTGGGCGCATGCGGACGCGACGTTCGACGCGCTGCCGCTCGACGCGATCGGGCACGTCCCGTGGTGGCCGGCCGATCGCAACCAGACCGCCCTGCACCGGGTGCTCGTGCACATGATCGCCGAGACCGAGCGCCACGCCGGGCACGCGGACATCTGCCGCGAGTACATCGACGGCGCGGTCGGTCTCGGTGCCGGCCGCACGAACGTGCCCGACCAGGACGCCGACCAGTGGCGCGAGTACTACGACAAGCTCGAGCGGCTCGCCCGTCAGGTCGCCGGCACGGGCTAGGGTCTAGGCATGCCGGCGGTCGACACCCAGTACGAGGACCTGCTGCGGCACGTGCTCGCGCACGGCACCCACAAGGACGACCGCACCGGCACCGGCACCACGAGCGTGTTCGGCCACCAGCTGCGCTACGACCTCGCGGCCGGCTTCCCGCTCATCACCACCAAGCGCGTCCACTTCAAGTCCGTCGCGGTCGAACTGCTGTGGTTCCTGCGCGGCGACAGCAACGTGCGGTGGCTGCAGGAGCAGGGCGTCACGATCTGGGACGAGTGGGCCCGTCCCGACGGCGAACTCGGCCCCGTCTACGGCGTGCAGTGGCGCTCGTGGCCGACCCCGGACGGGCGCCACATCGACCAGATCAGCCAGCTGCTCGACCAGCTGCGCACGAATCCGAACTCGCGTCGCCTGATCGTCAGCGCCTGGAACGTCGCCGAGATCGAGAACATGGCGCTGCCGCCGTGCCACGCATTCTTCCAGTTCTACGTCGCCGACGGCCGGCTGTCGTGCCAGCTGTACCAGCGCAGCGCCGACCTGTTCCTCGGCGTGCCGTTCAACATCGCGAGCTACGCGCTGCTGACCCATCTGATCGCGGCGCAGGTCGGTATGGACGTCGGCGACTTCGTGTGGACGGGCGGCGACTGCCACATCTACGACAACCACCTCGACCAGGTGCACACGCAGCTCGAGCGCGAGCCCTACCCGTTCCCGCGGCTGCAGCTGCGCCCGGCGCCGTCGCTGTTCGACTACAGCTACGACGACTTCGAGGTCGTCGGCTACCAGCACCACCCGGGGATCAAGGCCCCCGTGGCGGTATGAGTGGCGGCATGGATGGCGGGCTGAGGTGACGGTCCGGCTCATCTGGGCCCAGGCGGCCAACGGCGTCATCGGCCGCGACAACACGATCCCGTGGCGGCTGCCCGAGGACCAGTCCCGGTTCCGGACGCTCACGACCGGCGGCACCGTGCTGATGGGGCGGCTGACTTGGGAGTCGCTGCCCGAGCGGTTCCGCCCGCTGCCCGACCGCCGCAACCTGGTGCTCACCCGCGACCCGGACTGGACGTCCGCCGGCGCCGAGCCCGTCCACTCGATCGAGGACGCGATAGACCGCGCGGGCGGCGACCTGTGGGTGATCGGTGGGGGAGCCGTGTACGAGGCGGCACTGCCCTACGCCCGCCGCGCCGAGGTGACCGAACTGCGCGAGGAGTTCGAGGGCGACGTGCTCGCGCCCGTCCTCGACGACGACTGGATGCGCGTCTCCGCGCAGCCCGACGACGGCTGGCACGAGTCGGCGTCCGGGCTCGCCTACCGGTACCTGCGCTACAGCCGGCTGCGCTGACCGACCGCAGTCCCGATCAAGTGTTGGTCAAGAGATCGCCGGATCGGCCGATCAGGCAGGAAAGCCGGGTTACCCTCAGCACGCCGCGCGATCCCGGTCCGGTCGCGGTGCCAATCCCTGCTCAGGAGGCTGTGTGGTTCCGGTGACGCGCGCGAATGGACGCACGCCCCGAACGGGACGTCCCCGGCGACGCGCGGCAGTACTCGCGCCCGTGCTCGCCGCGGCCCTCGCGGTCACTGCCGTCGCCGTCCCCGCCGCGACCGCCTCGTCGCCGACCACCGCGCAGCGCGACATCCGCTACGCGGTCGAGCAGCCGCTGTGCGCGCCGTCGACCTCACCGACGGTCGCGAGCTGCATGGGCTACCGGCTCGTCCCGGCGACGAAGTCGACGCCCGGCGCGCGGCGCTTCACCACCACGGCGGCGGCGTCCGCCGGTCCGCAGGGCGGCTACACACCCGCCGACCTGGCGAGTGCCTACGGTTTCAACCCGAAGCTGAACCGCCAGGGCCAGACCGTCGCCGTCATCGACTGGAACGACGACCCGCACGCGCTGTCGGACCTCAACGTCTTCGACAAGCAGTACGGCTTCGCCATCGAGACCGCGCGCTCGTTCCGCAAGGTCAACCAGAACGGCAAGAAGTCGCCGCTGCCCAGCCCGCCGTCCAGCCGTGACAAGGCCGGCTACACCGAGACGGCGCTCGACATCGAGTCGGTGCGCGCGGTGTGCAACACCTGCCGCATCCTGCTGGTCGAGGCCGACAGCGCCCAGTTGCACAACCTGGTGTCCGCCGAGAACGCCGCGTACCGGCTCGGCGCGACCGAGATCAGCAACTCGTGGGGCGCGCCCGAGGGCCCCGCCGGTACGTACACCAACGCGATCCGCAAGTCCTTCGACCGTCCCGGCGTGGTGATCACCGCGTCGACCGGCGACGACGGCTGGAACGGCTGGGACTTCACCAACGAGGGCGAGGCGCCGGACAACTCGCCGTCGTTCCCCTCCTCGGACCCGAACGTCGTCGCGGTCGCCGGCACCCGGTTGTCGATCAGCTCGACCGGCAGCCGCGCGTCGGAGTCGGTGTGGAACGAGAACGGCCCCGGCAACACCGTCGGCGCCGCGCAGGGACCGCTCGGCGCGTCCGGCGGCGGTTGCAGCACGGTGTTCACCGCGCCCGCCTGGCAGCGTTCGGCGGCCGGCTACTCGGCCGCCGGCTGCAACGGCATGCGCCTGGCCGCGGACGTCTCGGCGACGGCCGACCCCGGCTCCGGCGCGCGCAACGTCACCAAGGTCGGCTTCGACGTCTACGACTCGCTCGGCACCGGCAAGAACAGCACGCACTGGGTCACGGTCGGCGGCACGTCGCTCGCCTCCCCGCTGATCGCCGCGATGTGGGCGCTCGCCGGCGGCGCGCGCGGAGCCACCGACCCGGTCAAGACGCTGTACGACAACTACAAGGTCCGCGCGAGCACGTCCTTCTACGACGTGGTGACCGGCGGCAACAGCTGGTGCGGCGGCGAGTCGATCGCGGACTGCGAGTCCGACGCGTACGGCTACTCGCTGAACACCTACTCCAACCCGAACACCGCGGTGGGTGCACGCGTCGACTGCAGCTTCCACGGCAGCGGCACGAAGAACGCCGTGCTGAGCAGTGAGTGCAACGCGACCACCGGCTACGACGGGGCCTCCGGCATCGGCACGCCGCACAACCTGACCGCGTTCGCGTCGCCGCTGCCCACCGGCACGATCCACGTACCGTCGCTGCCGAAGCTGCACCACGCCGGCAGCTACTCGGTCTCGACCAGCGACCCGATGTCGTCGCCGATCACCGGCGAGCGCTGGGCGTGGGGTGACGGTTCGGCGGCGTCGACCGGCCCGTCCGCCTCGCACACCTACAGCAAGGCCGGCGCGCACACGATCACGGTGACGCTGACCGACGCGCTCGGCCAGACCGGCACCGTCACCCGCCGGGTCACCGTCGGCGCGCCGCTGAAGCTGGCGATCACCGGTCCGGCGCGCTTCCACGTGCACACGTCGCACGCGTTCAGCTCGGCGTCCTCGCGCGACCCGAACACCGGTGCCGCGATCACCGCCGTGCACTGGCACTTCGGTGACGGCAGTGGCGCGGTGGCGGGCACGTCCGCCCGGCACAGCTGGGCCCGGCCCGGCACCTATACGGTGACGATGACCGCGCGCGACAACACCGGCGTCACGACCTCGACGTCGCGGAAGGTGACGGTCCTGCGCTGAGGTCGGCGTCGACCACGACAGGTGCGTGGTCGGACGGGCTCTTGCCCTTGCGGGCGTCGCGGTCGACGTACGCGTCGCTGACGTGCTCGGCGATCGCGGCGTTGGCGTACACCAGGTCGATGCGCATGCCCATGTTCTTGTGGAAGTTGCCGCCGCGGTAGTCCCAGTACGTATACGGGGTGTCGTACTTCAGGGCGCGCGGGATGACGTCGGTGAGGCCGAGGTCGCGCAGGTCCTTCAGCGCGGCGCGCTCGGGCTCGGTCACGTGGGTGAGCCCGTCGAAGGCGGCGCGGTCCCAGACGTCGTCGTCGTTCGGCGCGATGTTGAAGTCGCCGAGGACGGCGAACGGCGCGTCGGTGAGTTCGGCCCGGACGGTCGAGTGCAGCGCCTGCAGCCACTTCAGCTTGTACTCGTAGTGCGCGTGGCCGACCTCGCGGCCGTTCGGCACGTACACCGACCAGATGCGCGCGCCGCCGCACGTGGCGCCGATCGCCCGCGGCTCGTGCGCCTCGAGCATCGCGTCCTCGGGCTGGAAGCCCGGCTCGTCCACCAGGCCGCGGCGGACGTCCGCGATGCCGACGCGCGAGAGGATGCCCACGCCGTTCCACCGGCCGGTGGCGTAAGTGGCCACCTCGTAGCCCGCGGCCGAGACCTCGTCGATCGGGAAGCCCTCGTCGGTGGTCTTGAGCTCCTGCAGGCACAGCACGTCCGGCTCGGCGATGCCGAGCCATTCGATCAGCCGCGGGGCGCGGGCGGTGACGGAGTTGACGTTCCAGGTCGCGATGCGCACGGGCCGAGCCTGGCACAGACCTCCGACAGCCGGCGCGCCAGATACCCCCAGGGGGTACATTGGCGGGCATGGACCAGATGCCGGGATACCACGACTCCAAGGAAGCCCACCTGCGGCGGCTGCGCCGCATCGAGGGTCAGATCCGCGGGCTGCAGCGCCAGGTCGAGCAGGACACGTACTGCATCGACGTGCTGACGCAGGTCTCGGCGGCCACCCGGGCGCTGCAGGCGTTCGCGCTCGGCCTGCTCGACGAGCACCTCGGTCACTGTGTGGCGGACGCCGTCGCCCAGGGCGGCGACGAGGCGCAGGCCAAGGTCGCCGAGGCGTCGGCCGCCATTGCGCGGTTGGTGCGGTCGTAGCCATGACCGTCCAACTCGACATCGGCGGGATGACCTGCGCCGCCTGCGTCAACCGCGTCGAGCGGAAGCTCAACGCGATCGACGGGGTGCACGCGAGCGTCAACCTCGTGACCGAGCGCGCGAGCATCGACGGTGACGCTCCGGTCGGCGAGCTGATCGCGGCGGTCGAGTCCGCGGGGTACACAGCCCGGCTGCACGAATCGCAGCCTATGGCCGAGGACTACGACCCGCGTGGATTGCGCGTGCGGCTGCTGTGGACGGCGCCGCTCGCCGTCGCCGTCGCGGTGCTCGCCATGACGTCGCTGGACGACCACGGGTTCGCGCCGTGGCTCGAACTCGCCCTGGCCACCCCGGTCGTCGTCTGGGGCGCGTGGCCGTTCCACCGCGCCGCATTCGTCAACGCCCGGCACGGCGCCACGACGATGGACACCCTCGTCTCGATGGGGGTCGTCGCGGCGTGGACGTGGTCGACGATCGCGGTGCTCGCGGGCGACGGCGACCGGTACTTCGAGGTCGCGTCCACCGTCACGCTGTTCCTGCTGCTGGGCCGGGTGCTCGAGGCGCGGGCGCGGCGCGCGTCCGGTTCCGCGCTGCGCGCGCTGCTCGAGCTGGGCGCGAAGTCCGCGCTCGTGCGGCGCGACGGCACGCTGGTCGAGCTGCCCGTCGCCGAGATCGCGGTCGGCGACGAATTCGTCGTGCGGCCGGGCGAGAAGGTGGCGACCGACGGCACGGTCGTCGACGGCAGCTCGACCGTGGACGAGTCGCTGCTGACCGGTGAGTCGGCACCGGTCGACGTCGGCGTCGGCGCCACGGTCGTCGGCGGGACCGTCAACGGCTCGGGACGGCTCCTCGTCCGTGCCACCGAGGTCGGCGCGCGCACCCGGCTCGCCCAGATCACCGCGCTCGTCGAGCGCGCCCAGCAGGGCAAGGCACCGGTGCAACGCCTGGCCGACCGGGTGTCGTCGGTCTTCGTGCCGGTCGTGCTCGTGATCGCGGTGCTCACGCTCGTCCTGTGGCTGGTCACCGGCCACTCGGCGGCCGACGCGTTCACCGCCGCGGTCGCGGTGCTCGTCGTCGCCTGCCCGTGCGCACTGGGGCTGGCCACGCCGACCGCGCTGCTCGCCGGCACCGGACGCGCCGCGCAGCTCGGCGTGCTCGTGCGCGGCCCGCAGGTGCTCGAGTCAACTCGCCGCGTCGACACCGTCGTGCTCGACAAGACCGGCACGATCACGACCGCCCGGATGACGCTGCACGGCATGACGACCGACGGCGCGGACGAGACCGACGTGCTGCGGCTGGTCGGCTCGCTCGAGGCCGCCAGCGAGCACCCGGTCGGTGCCGCGATCGCGGCCACCGTCGGTGACCACCTCGACGTCCGCGACTTCCGCGCCACCGGCGGCTTCGGCGTGCGCGGACGGGTCGGCGACCACGACGTCGTCGCCGGCCGGCCATCGTGGGCAGGCGAGCACCTGATCGTCCCGGACGTCCTCACCGCCGCACTTGTCCGGGCCGAAGGCTCCGGACGCACCGTCGTCCTCGCCGGCTGGGACGGCACCGCCCACGCCGTCCTCGAGGTCGGCGACACCGTCAAGCCCACCAGCCGTGCCGCGATCACCGAACTGCGCGCGCTCGGGCTCGCGCCCGTCCTGCTGACCGGCGACACCGCGGCGGCGGCACAGACCGTCGCCGGCCAGGTCGGCATCGACGACGTGCACGCCGAGGTCCGTCCCGAGGACAAGCTCGCCGTGATCGAACGACTGCAGCGCGACGGGCGCGTGGTCGCGATGATCGGCGACGGCGTCAACGACGCGGCAGCGCTCGCCCAGGCCGACCTCGGCATCGCGATCGGCACCGGCACGGACGTCGCGATCGAGGCGAGCGACCTGACGCTGGTGAGCGGTGACCTCGCGGCGGCACCGGTCGCGATCCGGCTGTCGCGGCGCACGCTCGGGGTGATCCGCGCCAACCTGTTCTGGGCGTTCGCCTACAACGCGGCCGGCATCCCGATCGCCGCGCTCGGCCTGCTGAACCCGATGATCGCCGGCGGCGCGATGGCGGCGAGCTCCGTGCTCGTGGTCACGAACAGCCTGCGCCTGCGCGGGTTCCGCTCAGTGCGCTGACGTAGCCTCTGGCGCATGACTTCGTCGTCGCGAGCGGTGGACGTCCTGGGCTACCGGCAGCCGCCCGTGCCCGCCGAGCGGCTGCAGTCGGCGACCAAGCCGCTGAAGGCGTACCGGTTCATGGCGTTCCTGACCGGCGTCGTGCTGGTCGTGGCGACCGTGATGCTGATCCTCAAGGAGGTCGGCGTCCACCACATGGAGCCCGAGACCGGGTGGCTGTGGGTGCTGCACGGCTGGTGCTACCTGGCGTACGTCGCGACCACCGCGGTGCTCGGGCAGCGGCTGCGCTGGCCGCTGCTGCGCTACGGCCTGGTGATGCTGGCGGGGACGATCCCGACGATGTCCTTCGTCGCCGAGCACATCGTCACCCGCGCCGCCCGCAACGCGGCGACTCAGCCGGTCGCGCCGCGCGCCTGATCGCCGCCGCCCATGCCGTCGACCAGCTCGGTTCGTGCGCGGGCCACGCGCGAGCGGATCGTCCCGACCGGGCAGCCGCACACGTCCGCGGCCTCGGCGTAGGAGAGCCCGACCACCTGGGTCAGCACGAACGCCTCGCGCCGGTCGGCGTCCAGCCCGTCCAGCAACGCCTGCAGGGCCACCGACTCGGCCGGGTCGGTCGCGGTCGCCTCGTCCTCGGCCGGCAGCGCCCGGCGGCGGACGGCCTCGCGCACGGCGTCCGCGCAGACCCGCCGCGCGATCGTCAGCAGCCAGGTGCGCGCCGACGAACGCCCGGCGAAGCGGTGCAGCGACGCGAACGCGCGCGCGTACGTCTCCTGGGTGAGGTCGTCGGCGGTGGCGGGGGAGCCGAGATGGGCGCACAGCCGCCACACGGCGGCCTGGGTGGCGCGGACGAAGTCGGACGCGGCAGCGGTGTCACCGCGGCGCGCGCGCAACGCGGCGTCGGTGACCTCGTCCCACTCCTCGTCCACGGTCCCTTCTCTCTCGGTGTCAGCTCTCTCGGTGTC
>Ga0164242_10010335_pt1 | contig 10008 bp, 5 predicted proteins | sample OricomgcompostMG_FD_108783 | JGI IMG/M metagenome (GOLD analysis project Ga0164242, IMG submission 108783) | Miracle-Growth compost microbial communities from Emeryville, California, USA - Original compost - Miracle growth compost (MG) ... | reverse complement strand
CGCGACCTCGAGGAGGTGCTGTTGTGGGTCTCCAGCCCGCGCGAGTACCCGCAAGCCGAGGAGATCCTGCGGACCCACCCGGCAGCCGAGCCGCTGTGGGACGGCCTGCTGCGCGGCGCCTTGTACGGCGACGAACGGACCGCGGGCAACACGATCACCACGGTGCAACAGGCGATGGCGCTGTTCTTCCAGCGCTCCATCCGCGAACGGTGCGTGCCCACCCCGGCTCGGCCCGCGACCAACCTCGAGGACCTGATCCGGTCCGGCGGCACGATCTACCTGCTGGGGCGCGAGGACCCCTACGCCAGTGCCTCGCCGCTGATGACCGCGGTCACCGAGCAGATCCTCGACACCGCCCGGCGATTGGGGGAGACCTCCGAGGACGGGCGGTTGTGCCCGCCGTTCCTGGCTTGCCTGGACGAGCTCCCCTCGACCGCCCCGATCCCCACGCTGTCGACCAGGTTGGCCAACGAGCGAGCCCTGGGCCTGTCCTTCATCTTGGCCGCGCAGACGTGGCGGCAGTTCGTGGTCTGCTACGGCGAGGACGAGGCCCGCACCATCTACGGGCTGTCGAATAACCTCGTCGTCTTCGGTGGCGGCAAGGACATCCGGTTCTATCAAGAGCTCTCCGACCTGATCGGGTCGACCACCCATACTGAGACCCGCTATTCCTCGCGCGGCCACGAGCTGTTCGGGGTCATGGATCGCTCCTATGACCAGCGCCGGGTGCCGATCCTGGAGCCGGCCGAGCTGCGGCGCATCGAGCCCCGCAAGGCGCTGGTGCTCTCGGAGATGTACGACCCGATCATCGCGAACCTGCACCGCTGCATCGACGGCAAACGCGGCAAGGAGCTCCTGGCCGCTCAGAAGCGCGCCCGCCTCAACGCCCGCGGACAAGACCGTGCCACAGGGATACCCGGACATCTGATCGAGACCATCACCCCCGTCGAGCCGACCGCACCGCTGTCCGTGACGGAGAGCGTCGCACGGACCCGGCAGCGACTCGGGATGCCGAAGTAGGGAGCCAACCTATGAACACGACGACGCATCCTTCGCAGATCGCCACCCGTGCCGCCGCGGCCGGCGGCGTGACGTCAAGCAGCAGCGCGATGATGCCGCTGGTCGGGCTGATGGTTCGCCCGTTCCCCGAGCCGGGTCCGACGATCCGCAGCGCGATGGAGCAGCTCCAGCAGGCCAGCGTCGAGCCGCCGGCCGATGAGGAAGCGTTGCGCGAGCTCGCGCAGATGCCGCGCCCGTGGGACCCCGGCACGTGCACGGGCCTGATGCGCGCCGAACTGTGGGCATGGCTCGACCTGGTCGCGATGTGGGTCAACGAGCAGCACCTGTGCAACGTGGCCCGACCCGGCATCCCGGAGTGCTGGCCCGCGCACCCGCACCTGGTGCACGAGCTCGCGGTACTGGCGTGCAGCCGCTACTACACCTCGTTCGCGATCAATCCCGCCGCGCTGGAGGACTGGCACCGCTACGGGCTGCCCGGGTTCCTCGAGCGACTCAGGGACCGGCTCGGCGACGCCTGCCAACCCGGCAAGCACCAGCCTCGCCCGCGCCGCGAGCGCGACGAGGCGCACGCGGCCAACCCGGTGCGCCGCGGCCGCCGACAGCGGTACCGCGACGACGTCGAGCGGGCCAGCGAAATGGCTGCACTGAGCCAGCACTCCGAACCCATCACGCAAGACAAGCCCCCGCCCGGCGAGCACCAGCCCGACGACTCTCACGAGAGGTGGTGATGACCGATGGTCACACCTGACAACACCAGTCGACGGCTGCGGCTCGTCGACGTTGACCGCGATGATGCCGACCACGCCCCGACAGATGCACTCGAGGCCACTGATGACGTGCTGAGCGTCCGGCAGGCGGCCGCGTTCGCAGCCCTGGTCGCCGAAGACAACCAGGCGGCGATCAGCTACACGCTGGAGCAGATGAGTGCTGACCAGCTGCGACTTCTCGCGCTCGCGTTGGCGGGCCAGGTCAATGCGGCCGAGACCGCCAACGGCGAGGTCGCCGACGTCGGTCCCGACGGCCTGTGCGCCATCGCGGTGGCCTCGGCTGCGCAGGCATTCGGCACCACCAGAGACGCCGTCCTCAGCACGGACCGGCACCGTGCTGTCACCGATGCGCGGGCGGTGGCCATGACCGCCGCGCGCCGCGGTGGCCTCACGCTTCCCGCAATAGGGGCGTTCTTCCAGAAGGACCACACGACGGTCATGTACAGCCTGACGAAGGTGGCGAACAACCCGCGCTTGGAGGCGGTATGCAACCGGATCGTCGACCAGCTCGACGAGCACTACGCCAAGCCGACCAGCATCCCGGACGAGGACCCGTCAGCCGTCGCACCGGCGATGAAGACAGCCGCGGGCGGGGACACGGGGCGGTCCAGCACGCTGCAGCTCGCCGCGATCGAGCAGGCACGTAGCGACACCGCACGCCGGCGTCACGACGAAGACACCCAGCGGGTCGCGGTCGCCGCACCGGCCCGATAGCCCTGGACAGGCCGTGTTGAACCGCGATCAGCAGAGGCTGCTCGGGGCCGCCGGGTCAGGATTGGCAGCATCGGCCCTGCTCGATGAGATGCGCGAGCGGACCACCCTCGAAGGGGGATGCTCGGCCCCGCAGCCCAACTGCTGGATCAGCTACAACCGGAAGGCGATCTGGCTCGAAGACCACTCCGGGTTCGGAGAGGCGATGAAGGCCGCCGACGCCGACAAGCAGGCGTGGCGCCGGATCAAGCCGGAGGTCCTGGTGAAGGTCACCTGGGCCGAAGCAGCTGCACACGGAGCCGCGTTGCCCGCGGCCCTTCGCCAGGAGCTCGACACGCTGTGGCGAGCGCAACGTGCAGAAGAGCGCTCGTGGAGTGAGTTCAGTTCCGCTCGTGGCGGCTGGCCATGGCGACGGCGGTTTGCCAGCGACGAGGCCCACCTCGTGGCCCAGACCGAGTGGGACGACGCGTACGCCTCCCACCTGGGTGCGCTCGGAGACGTGTGGGACTGGACCAAGGCGGCGGTCGCCCGCGCGCTACCGCTCATTGCCGACGACGAGCCGCTGGATCTCCTCGAGCTCCTTGAACACTCTGCCCGACCTGTGCCCAGCCCACCCCGCAGCGCCGTGCTCCAGGCGGGAGGGCTCAATCCGCCGGCGGTGTCGGCGGGGGTCCCCGCGCCGGAGCAGGAAGGACTGTTCAGCAGGCCTGACTCGCAGCAGCGCCCTGCCCGCTGACGCGAGCCCTCAGCGGCGCCGCAGGCGGGCAACCGAAAGTGTCGGCGGCGAGCTCTACGTTGATTGCATGCCCGGTGTGTCTGCAGAAGGTCGCCGTGACCTCGGCGGCCGGTGACTGGACGATCGCGCCACACAGGAAGTCGACGCGCGCCGGACAGTCGGAGTGCGAGGGATCCGGGAAGGTTCTCTTCGGCGAGAGGCAGGATGCGCTGGACCACGCTGTGCCCGGCAGCTTCGAAGGGGGACGGCGCCGCTGAGCCCACGGTCGGCCACCAGCTCCGTGTCAAGCCTTTGGGTCACCACTTGTAGGACTCGGCAGGGTCATACCCCTGGCGCTCGAGGTAGGCGTTGAGCTGCTTCTGCGCATCGGCGCGGCTCCGGATTCCGGCGAAGGCGAATCCGTCCATGTCGGCGTCGGCGGGGACCTTGAAGTTCATGACCGTGCCGAATGCCCGCACGCTGATGTGGGCCATGACGTCACTCCCTACCTGGCTGGCGGTCCGTGCGGGGGAGACGCAGCAGGCCTCCGTGAGCGAGGTTACCTGCGTCGGGGACGCTCAGGACGCGTTCTGACGAACCCCGGTGGGCCCAAATCGGGCCTATTCGGGCCACGGGGGGATCGGGGTTCGCTCATGGCGATTCTGAGCGACGGTCGGGTCAGCGTGCTGGTCCGCTCGGATCGGTCTCTGTGGCGGGGCGCTCGGCCTCTGGGCGGGGCGTTGTCGGGGTGGTTGCGGCAATCCGGTCGGTAGCGGGTCGGCGGCTCTGCGGAGCACGCTTGGTGGTCTTCTTGCGGGCCTCGTCGTTGATCTCGTCGATGCGGGCGCGGGCGTAGGCCTGGCGGTCGTGGTCGCGTTCCATGCTCTCAGTGATGGTCTGGTGTTCGAGGATCCCCGGAGCGAGGTGGAGCTTGTTGCGCAGTCGCTCGAACCCGGGAAGCCAGTTCTCGGAGCCACGCGAGCCGAGGATGCGGGCGGCTTGCTGGATGATCGTCTGTCGCACGTCGGTGTCGGACCAGTGGCCGGCGGTGCGCAGTAGGTGCTCGACCATGGCGTCACCGAGCGGCACACGGTTCTCGATGGCTGCGGTGATGGCGTCGGCGCCTTCGGTCTCGAAAAGCTTGGCGGGGTCGAGTCCGTCGGGCAGTTCGAGGTGGGTGGGGTCGAGGTCGGCGGCGGTCAGTTGCCAGAAGGCCTTGCGCGCTGAGGTCCATCCCGCTGGGTCGGAGTCGGTGGCGACTGCGATGCGGTCGCGGCCGTCGACCAGGCTGATGTGGTTGCGCAGGAGTTTGATCTGGTCGATGGTCAGCGCGGTGCCCATCGATGCGATGCCGGCGGCGGTGCCGTTGCTGCCGAGGGTGATGGCGAGGGCGTCCATGGGTCCTTCGACGATGACCGGGAGTGCTCCGGCTGTGAGGAGGTCGCGGGTTTCGGCGTAGCCGAACAGCGCTTCGCCCTTGGTGAAGACCGGGGTGGTGCGTGTGTTGAGGTACTTGGGTCCGGCGTAGTCGTCGTCGGTCTTGGTGGGGTTTCGGCGGCCGACGAAGCCGAGGATCGCCTGTCCGGTCGGGTCGTGCGGGTCGCGGATCGGCATAACGAGGCGGTCCTTGAAGAAGTCGGTGTAGTAGGTGCTGCCGTCGTTTCGTTCGCGCAAGGAGACGAGTCCGGCCTGCTCCAGTTCCTCGAGGGTGGCGCCCTGGTTGGTCATGTGCCGCATGAGGCTGCGACCGCCGCCGGGTGCGTAGCCGACCGTGTAGGCGGGGTGGTCGGTCAGGTCGGTGCCGACGCGGTCTCGCATGTAGTTCGGAGCCCAAGACCGCGGGTAGCAGGTTTCGAAGTACGTCATCGCTTGCTGGTTGAGCTCGTGGATGCGCTCTGCCGGGAGTTCGCCGGGGTCAGGGAAGGCGCTGCGGCTGTCGATGTCGTTGTCGCACTCCCAGCTGAACGTGGGTGCGTACGGGTCGGGTACGTAGGTGAGGCCGTAGACCGCGACGTCGTCGTACGCCGGCGAGGTGGGCTCGTCGGTGGAAGCCCAGTCGACTGGCTCGTCGGGCTCGGTGAGGTCGAGGTACTCCTCGGGGGTGGGGGCGGAGAAGGCGAGCGGTGGGGTGAGGTCGTCGGGCTGGTCGCGGTAGAAGGCGGCCATGAAGTCGTCGGCGTCCTCGGGCGGAAGAAGGTCCGGCTCCGGCGGCACATCGCCCTCGATGGGGCCGTGCAGCGGTGCGGTGTCGATGGGCTGGTCGGTGAGTCGGGCGATGCGCAGCACGAGCGCGTCGGCGACTTCGACTCCGGTGAGGCTGCCGTCTTGGGGGACTCCGGCAAGGGCACCAGAGAGGATGTCGGCGGGGGTCCAGCCGTGGTGTTCGCAGGCCTCGTCGACGGCGGCGACGAGCGCCGGCCAGGCGGGCGCCTTCTGCAGGTAGTCGGCCTTCGTGGTGCCGACGAGTTCGGCAAGGGTGGTGCGCCAGGCGGGCTGGAGGAGGTTGGCGGAGTGCTCGTCGGCGCCGAGGGCGGCCGGGCCGAGGTGCGGCATCAGGCGCCACCACAGGGCCGCGGCCTGGTTCTCATCAGGCAGCGGTCGCGGTGGTGCGTCGTTGTTGGGGCCGTCTCCGGCGGCGGGGTCGGTGTTGAGGGCTTGGTGGATGTAGTCGGCCACGGGCAGCCCAGCGCGTTCGAGGCGGGCGAGCCGCTGACACAACGGGGTGATCCAGCCGTCTTGGCGGACGGTCTCGGGGAGCGCCTGGTACCAGCTTCGCTGGGCGAAGGGGTAGCTCGGCCGGGCTGCACGCACGGCACGGTTCAAGGTGGCCTGGTGGGTGCCGGGTGCACCGATGGCGCGGTCGCCGGTGGGTCGCAGGTCGTTCTCGTCGGTGCCGGCTACTGCTCGCCACACTGCGAGGTCGGCGCGCAGGTCGGTGTCTTCGTCTTCGAGGAATGGTTGTGCCCAGACCGGGGCGGTGGCGCCGGTCCAGCCGCGTGCCTCCTGGCGGACCTTGTCGATCTGCTCGGCGACGAGCTGGTGGTACGCGGCAGCGAAGGGGCCCCAGTCGTGGTTGTGGGCCAACCGAGTGGGGATGCCGGGCAGCCACGGGAGGGGCCCGTCGGCGGTCGGTGCCGGGGTGTCGACCAGGTCCTCGAGGTCGCCACTGCGTCGGGTGATGCTGAACGCACTTGCGCCGTTGGCGAGAAGGTCGTCGACGCGGGCGTCGAGAACGGCCGCGGGATCACGCGCATCTGTGAGTGAGGCGACGCCGACGGCGGCGGTCAGCAACGTGAGCGGACTGAGGTCATCCAGGGCGGCGAGCGCGAGGTGGGAGCGCAGCGTTGGCCATGCCGGTGCTTCGGTGAGGCTCGTGTCCCAGCCGGTCGAGAGGGCTTCGGCGTGGGCGTCGATCTTGCCCATGCCGACGGGGCCGATGAGGTTCTCCGCGCCCGCGGTGACGGCGTCGTGATAACGGGCGGCGAGGTCGCCGAGCAACCGGTGCGGGTTGTGCTGCTCGCGCAGTGTCGTGGTGGCGGAGACGGGGGAGCCGTCACGGCGCAGCATCTCCGCGATGCGGTCCAGTGCGGTCGGGGGGATGAGGGCTTCGGGTCGGATCTGGTTGTGCGGGTCACCGTCGGAGGCGACGTTGAGGTAGAGGTGGTTGGCGAACCGTCCGCGGGACAGCGCGACGTAAAGCAGGTTGCGGTCCTCGTCGCCGGTGAGTACGACGTGACAGGTGCCGGTGGTGATCCCTTGCGCACCGTGGACGGTGGTCGCATAGCCGAGCTGGACGCTGTCGGCGACGTAGTCAGGAGGCAGGGTGACGGTCTTGCCGAGCTTGTCGTGGGAGACCTTCAGGGAGCCGTCGGCGTTGACGGCGACCACGTGCCACCGGTCTCCGTTCTTGACCCAGTCGGTGCGAGTGATCGGCAGGAGTCGGTTGTTCTCGCGGGTGATGATCCGGTCGCCTTCGGAGACCTTGGTGCCGTCGGCGAGGGTGAGAACGCGACCGATCTCCTCATCCGTGTGGCCAGTGAGGCGGTCGTTGCGGGCTCGGGTGTTGAGTTCTGCGACGAGGTCACGGGTAGGTGCGATGAGGACGGAGTCGGTGTCTTCGGCGCGGTCGGCGGCCCAAGCGGCGTAGGCCTGGTCGGCGCAGGCGCCGAGGTCACCGACGTGGATGCGGCCGCGGTCGGCGTAGAACGCGATCGCGGACTGGTCGCCCTCGCGTAGCGCGAGGGTGGCGGCTGCCTCGGCGTGGTTGAGGCTGCCGTCGCGGTTGCGGAAGCGGTGGACTTCCGAGAGCGTGACGGCGCCGACCTGGTGGGCGATGTCACGTAGCACGCCACCGGCTGCGACGGAGGCGAGCTGGCGGTCGTCGCCGACGAGCCGGACTTGCCCGCCGCGGGAGGTGATGTAGTCGATCGCCGTGGCGAGATCGGTCGTGGCGGCCATGCCTGCCTCGTCGACGAGGACGAGGGTCTTGGCGTCGATCTTCTCCATCCACTTCGGGGCGCCGCCGTTGTTGGCGTGCCACACGAGTTTGGCCAGCGTGTCCGCTCGGACCGTGGTCCGGCCCGGGCGCCACGGGCCGCGCAGGAGGCCCTTGGTCTTGTCGCCGGCACCGGGGGCGCCGTTCTCGGGGTTGATCGAGGCGCCGAGTTCTTGCGCAGCGACGGCGGATGGGGCCAGGCCGATGACGGTGCCGCCGGAGTCTTGCCAGGCGCGGGTGAGGACCTGCATGGCGGTGGTCTTGCCGGTTCCGGCAGGGGCGAGGGCGAGTTGAACGTCGCGGCCGCTGGTCGCCATCTCCCGCACGAGGGACTGCTGGGCAGCGTTGAGCGGGAGCCCGTTGGCTGCTGCTTCGGCGATCGCGATGCCGACCCGGACCTCGCTGATGATGCGCCCGCCCGTACGCCGGGCAGACTCGATGATGCGTTGTTCGGCATCGAGGACGGCCTGGGAGGTGTACTGGCGGGCGCCGGCGAGGCTGTAGACGCTGACAACCTGGCCACCCTCGGCGGCGCTCTCGGTGCGCTGGAGGGGCACCGGGATCGTCACGCCTCGCTCCGCAGCCGTTGAGGCCCGGCTGAGCGGATCGGGATCGCCGACGGCGATCGAGTGGTCGGTGATCGCCGCCGCGACGACGCGGTCGATCGTCGCTTCGAGTTCGCTGGCGGCGACGCCATAGACCCTGGCCTGGCGGTGCGCTTCGGATCGCAAGTGCCAGACCTGCCACCGTGCGCGGTCCTCCGCAACGCGGCTAACGACCCGCTCAGCGGTCTCCGCGATCCACTCGTCGGTGAGGTCGCTTGTCGTTGGACGGTGGCCCAGGCAGCGCTCGGTCATGTAGCGGACCGCCTGCTGGCCCCCGAGGACTGCGGTCGCCTCGCGCATCCAGGCGGTCCGCTGATCGGCTTCGCTGCGGGGCTCGTGTTTGGCTCGGCGGGTCTGTTCCCAGGCCTGTTCCTTGATCGTGACAGCCTCGCCCTCGGTCGGCGGGCGCCCGTGCTCGGCTTGGAAGGCAGCAGCGAACTCGCGGCGGCGGGCCTCGATCATGGTGTCGCGCTTGGACCACGCCTTCGCCAGACGCTCGTCGACGCCGACAATCTCGCGAACCGCGCGCTTCCCTTCCCTGTCGAGGTCCTTCTTCAAGCCGGTGTGGCGGTTTTCGAATCGCACACCGAGTCGGGCGATGAGGGCGGCTTCAAGCTGGGTGTTGTACATCTCCGAGAGCGTGACGTTGCCCTTGTAGAGGACCCTTCCGTCGACCGCGAGCCACTTGCCGTCGGCGTCTTGAACCTTGTTGCTGACCGCGACATGGGTGTGCAGGTGCGGGTCAGAGGAGCGGGCGTCGCGGTGGGTGAACAGCCCCGCGATCAGTCCCTGAGCCTTGACCTGCTGGAGGCCGCCGCGGCCGCGACGGGTGAACAGAATCTCCTGCTCGAGCCACTTCAACGTCGACTCGACGGCCTCGTGGTGGGCGTCTTCGATCTGCTGGGCGACGTCCTCATCGGCCAAAGCCCACAGGGTCGAGACCGACTTCACGGGCATGAAGGTCAGGTCATAGCCAGCGACCGCGGTGGTCTGCTGCCGCGTCGACTTCGACATGAACGAGCCACGTTCACGGTCATCGAGCGGTGCGCGACCGTGCTCACGCTCGAACATCTCGTTGCCCAACTCGCTGCGGATCCGGGCGCGTTCTTCGGCCGGGACCGCGGTGTCCCACTTCTGTCCGCGCTCCAAGTTGTAGGCCGTGTACCGCTTCGCGCTCTGCTGCAGGAACTCGGGCTGGTTACCTCGGTAGATCGCAAACACGCGTCCCAACTGGGAGGCCTTCTTGGCCTGGCGGATGGTCCGTCCGACGTCGAGAACGGCGTCTTCGAGACGCTCGGCGTCCGGGTGGCGCCCTTCGCCGAACAAGTTCCGCATCTGCGATTCGGTGACCTCGGCGCCCGCCGCGAGGTCGAGAGCGCCGAGCCCGGCGCCGAACCAACGGCCCGGTGACTCGCCCTTCTCGGCGTAGTAATCGGCTAGACCCGCGTGGCCGCGATCGGTGGCGTCGTGCACCGCGACCTGCCGGGTCAGGTACGTGTACCCGTCCCCGGCCGTCAGCTTGTGCAGACCCATCACATCGGGAGTAGCAACACCGAGCCGCCCGGATCGGACACGGGCTCGCTCACCAATCCGAAAGTGCATGAGGTCCTAGGGCTCTGGGGGTGCTCGCGGTCGTTGGATTCGCGCGCGCGTCGTCTTGGTCGTCGTAGTCGGGTGGGTGATGTCCGATCCGTG
>Ga0164242_10010334_pt1 | contig 10009 bp, 11 predicted proteins | sample OricomgcompostMG_FD_108783 | JGI IMG/M metagenome (GOLD analysis project Ga0164242, IMG submission 108783) | Miracle-Growth compost microbial communities from Emeryville, California, USA - Original compost - Miracle growth compost (MG) ... | reverse complement strand
CGATGCCCGGTAATGGATCGGCTGCGGGCATCGCTGCGCTGTGTCGCGGTTACCGGGCCCAGGGGTCGAAGACGGCGGCGCCGGTCGGGTCGAAGTCGGTGACGTTGCGGGTGGCGACGGTGAGCCCGTGGGCGAGTGCGGTCGCGGCGATGAACCTGTCGCGCTCGGGCCGCGGGTCGGGCACGTGCAGGCGCGAAGCCAGTCGAGCGACATCCTTGTCCACTGGAAGAATGCGCCTGTCGAAGGCATCGAGCACGGCGCGGTTGAACCAGCGCCACAAGACCACGGCCCGGGTCGTATCGCGGCGCTCGAGTTGACGGATGCCCAACTCGACCTCGAAGACCGTGATTGTGCTGAGGAACTGCTGCTCGATGTCCAACTGTGCGGCCCATGCCGCCACGTTTGCGTCGATGCGGGTCGGACTCTTGCGCAGCTCGCTCACGACGTTGGTGTCAGCAGGTAGCTCACAGTTCGGCAGGCCGGGGCAGTTCGCGCGAGACGACGCGGTCGAACTCGATGTCGTCGTCGGCCTGGAGAGTACTCAGCAGGCTGCGCGGCGTACGCATCGCCCGGTACTGGGCGATGGAGAGGAGCACGTAGGCCGGCTCACCACGATCGGTGATCATCACCGGGCCGGCATCGGCGGCCCGCTTGGCAGCGCTCACGTCCTGGTTGAACGCGCGCGCACTGACGGTCGTGGTCATCACACCGCCACGATTGTAGGAACGTACCTACATAACAGCAGGTCCCCAGTGTATTGAGGGTTCCAGGAGCGATGTTCGGCTAGCCCTGGGGCTCAGGGGCTTTCCGCTTCGGTGCCTTGCCGAGAGCAACGACAACCGCCGCCGAACCGAGCATCAGGAATCCGACGATCCACAGCCCGGACTTCTCCGAGCCGGTCAGGTCGGTGGTCCAGCCGGTGACGAAAGGTGCCAGGAAGCCGGCCAGATTGCCCAGCCCGTTGATCAACGCGATGCCGCCGGCGGCCGCCGCACCGGTCAGGAAGAAGCTCGGCAGCGGCCAGAAGACGGGCAGCGCGCTGTAGATGCCGATGGCCGCGATGCTCACCATCAGCATCACCAGGAACGGTGAATTGAGGTAGAGCGCGATCGGGATCGCGACCGCACCGAGGGTCGCCGGGATGGCCAGATGCCAGACCCGCTCCCGGGTCTTGTCGGCGTGCCGCGTCCACAGCACCATCGCGATCGCACCGATGACGTACGGGATCGCGGTGATCAGGCCGGTCTGCACCAGCGAGAAGTCGGTGCCGAAGCGCTGGGCGAAACCGGCGACGATGGTCGGCAGGAAGAAGCTCACTGCGTACAGGCCGTAGACCACGCCGAAATAGACGAACGCCAGCGCCAGGATCCGCGGGCTGGTCAAGGACCTGCGTAAGGTCCAGCCGTACTCCTCGTCGGCCTGCTTGACCTCGCCGGCGATCTCGCTGCTCAGCCAGTCGCGCTCCTGCGGTGTCAACCACTTGGCATCGGCCGGCCGATCGGTCAGGAAGAACCAGCAGATCACGCCGAGGATGATCGCCGGGATGCCCTCGAAGAGGAACATCGATCGCCAGCCGGCCAGGCCGAACGCACCCTCGGCGTACTGCAACAGGGCTCCGGAGATCGGCGAGCCGAGCGCGGAGGACAACGGGATCGCCATCATGAACAGGCCGGTGACCTTGGCGCGCTCCCGCTCCGGGAACCAGAAGGTCAGGAACAAGATCATCCCGGGGAAGAAGCCGGCCTCGGCGATGCCGAGCAGGATCCGCATCACATAAAGGGTTCCGGCGTTGGGAACGAAGGTGGTGAGGGCGGCGATGATGCCCCAGGACGCCATGATCCGGGCGATCCAGCGCCGGGCGCCGACCCGATGCAGGATCAGGTTGCTCGGCACCTCGAGGACCAGGTAGCCGATGAAGAACAGGCCGGAGGCCAGGCCGTACGCGGTCTCGCTCAGACCAAGATCATGATCCATGGTCAGCTTGGCGAATCCGATGTTGGTCCGGTCCAGGTAGTTGATGAAGTAGAGCAGGCCCATGAAGGGCACCAGTCGCAGAGTGACCTTGCGGACCACCCGGCTGCCGAACTGGTCGCCGGAGATCGTGTTGGCCGGAGTGGGTCGGGTTGTGGACATCAGCGTCCTTAGGTCAAGCCGCCAAGGGCGGGCATCTCCTGTTCCCGTTGTGCGGGAACCCCCCGGTTGTCATCGGCACACCATAACCAATATCCATCGCCGGACTATCGAACCGGCCCCACACGCTGGGCGAGTCCTGAGGTCTCCTCGGCCATCGACTGTCAGGCCGACGGCCTGAACCCGGCGGACGTCGGCGCGGGCCATGGCCGTAATGTCGGCCAACGGCAGTGACGACACGAGGTGGTGACAGATGGCGATCTTCGAATCCAGGGTGCCCGACGGTCTTCCGATCGGCGACGAGTGGGTGCCGGCGCCCGCGACGGAGCCGGTGACCTTCCCCTACGACGGGTCGGAGGTCGCCCAGGCGCCGGTCGGCGATGTGGCGCTGGCCAAGCGCGCCCTCGAGGAGGCGCTGGCGATCCGCGGCCAGGTCGGGCGACTGCCGTCCCACGTCCGGCGGGCCGCCCTGCAGCAGACCCACCGACTGATCACCGAACAGCGCGACGACTTCGAGCAGTTGCTGGTGCTGGAGACCGGCAAGCCGCTGGTCGACTGCCGGGTCGAGGTGGACCGCACCCTGCTGACGCTGCAGACCGCCGCCGAGGAGGTCGCCCGGTTGCACGGCGAAACCGTGCCGCTGGACCTGCTGCCGAGCGGCGACGGACTCGTCGGCTTCTGGACCCGCCGGCCGATCGGAGTCGTGGTCGGCATCGCGGGCTTCAACTATCCGCTGCTGCTGTCCTCGCACAAGCTGGCGCCCGCTCTGGCCGCCGGCTGCCCGGTGATCATCAAGCCCGCGCCGCAGACACCGCTGGCCACGATCTGGTTGGTGCATCTGGTCCGCGAGGCACTGGTCGCTGCCGGTGGCCCGGCTGCCGCGGTGCAGTTGATCACCGGCGGTGCCGAGGTCGGCGCGACGCTGACGACGGACCGGCGGATCGGCGCGGTGTCCTTCACCGGTTCGGCGGCGGTGGGACATCGGATCGCCCAGGACGCGGCGCCGACCAAGGTGCTCCTCGAGCTCGGGTCCAACGCGGCCTTGGTGGTGGCCGCCGATGCTGATCTTGATGCTGCGGTGGGCGCCGTGGTGCGTGGTGGGTACTACGCCTCCGGCCAAGCCTGCATCAGTGTGCAGCGGGTGATCGTCGTCGAATCGGTGCGCGACGAGTTCCTTGACCGACTCGCTGCCCGGATGGGCGAGGTGGTGGTCGGCGATCCCCGTGATCCGGAGACGCGGGTGTCGACGTTGATCAACTCCGCCGGCACAGAGCGGGTGCTGGACTGGATCGCCGAGGCCGCCAAGGGCGGTGCCAAGATCATCACCGGTGGTGGTCGGACGGCCGACAACGTGATCGAGCCGACCGTGCTGCTGGACGTGCCGGAGGGGCTGTCCGCCTGGCGCGAGGAGATCTTCGGCCCGGTTGTCGCCGTACGCTCGGTGACCGATCTCGACTCGGCGTTCCGGGCTGTGAACGACTCCCGTTACGGGCTGCACGTCAGCGTCTACACCGAGTCCCTCGGTGCCGCCTTCGCGGCGATCGAGTCGATCGAGGCCGGTGGCGTGGTGATCAACGAGGTGCCGGGATTCCGATCGGACGTGATGCCGTACGGCGGGGTCAAGGACTCCGGCACCGGCCGCGAGGGGCCACGGTTTGCGATCGAGGAACTGACGGTGACCCGGATGGCTGTCATCCGGCCGAGCGCGAAGGGGCGATGATCATGGCCGATCACACTCAGCATCGGAATCCGTACCAGGATCTCTTCCGGCTGGATGGGCGCAAGGCGGTCGTTGTCGGAGCCGGCAGCGGGATCGGCCGCGAGAGTGCGCTGGCCCTGGCGGCGCACGGTGCCGAGGTCGTGGCTGCTGATCGCGATCTTGCTGCCGCACAGCAGACCGCGGGTCTCGGCGACGGCCTGTCGGCGTACGAGCTGGACGTTCTTGATCAAGCCGCGATTCAGCAGGCCGCGGATGATCTTGGGGCGGTGGATGTGCTGGTCTTCACCGCGGCGACCAACGTCCGCAAACGGCTGCTGGACTACAGCAGCGAGGAATTCGACCGGGTCGTCTCGCTCAACCTGCGCGCATCGTTCGATCTTGTCCGGGCGTTCTCCCCGGGGATGGCCGAACGGGGCCGGGGCAGCGTGATCGGCTTCACCTCGATCCGTGCGGTCGCGGTCGAGCCGGGCCAGGGCGTGTACGCCGCCACCAAGGCCGGCCTGCTGCAACTGATGCGGACCGCGGCGGCTGAGCTCGGACCCCAGGGCGTTCGCTTCAACGTGGTCGCCCCCGGAGTCGTCGAGACACCGCTGACCAGCCAGATCCGCAACAACCCCGAGTGGTACGACGCGTACGCCTCCAAGAGCGCGCTGGGCCGCTGGGCCCGGCCGGAGGAACTGGCCGGAGCGGTCGTCTATCTCGCCTCGGATGCGGCGAGTTTCGTGACCGGCAGCCAGCTGCTCGTCGACGGCGGCTGGACCGCGATCGACGGCCGCTACACGCCTCCGAACTGACAGCGCTACGTCAACCGGCGTAGCAGAAGTGTCGCTTCGGACGGTATGACAGCTCGGCTCCGGAATCGAAGACTGGGGAGTGCTCGGCCGCTGTGGCAGAGCATCAACGGAAGTCTTCGAGGAGACGATCATGAGCAGCAGTCCAGTTGGATCAGTGGTCCCGGCCAATTCCATCCCGGAGGTGGTCAGCAACTCGCGATCGCAGTCCCGTCTCCGACTTGCCGCCGGGATGGTGGCGGGTGCGGGCGCGGCGGTGTTGATCAACACCGGGATCGGTCAGGCGGCACGGGCGATCGGCGTCTCACCGTCCTTTCCGTATCTGACTCCGCAGGTGTATCTGCCGGCGACGGCGGTGATGGCCTTGCTGGCCGGATTGGGCTGGGTGATCATCTGGCGCCGGACGCGGCGACCAGCTCGGCTGCTGCGGGTTCTCGTACCGGCCCTGTTGGTCGTGTCGTTCGTCCCGGACCTCCTGGTCGCGCTCACCGCGGCTCCCGGCACCAACGACGCACTGGGATTCGCAGCGCTGATGTCGATGCACGCCGTGATCGCCGGATCGGTGTCGCTCGCGATGTCCCGCGTCAGCCGTTGAACTGCCTGCGAGTCAGAGATCGGCGACCACCTGGCGGCTGACAACCCTGTCAGTTTTCTGGCGCCCATGCTAGTTTCGGGTCATGCGCGGCACCTTCACCGAGCAGGCACGGGGATCTCAGATGGTCGCAGCGGCGATCGAGGTGATCGCCGATCACGGCTATGCGGCCGCGTCGATGGGGCGGATCGCCGAGCGGATCGGGGTCAGCCGGGCGCTGCTCAACTACCACTTCCGGAACCGGCGGGCGTTGATCGATGCGGTGGTGACGGAGGTGTACGCCGCCGGGTATCGGGCCGTTCGCCCGGGGATGGACGCTGAGGCGACTGCGTCGGGACAGCTGAGGGCGTTCATTCGAGGCAGCGTCGGCTTCTACCAACAGTCACCTCAGCACATCGCCGCCCTGTCCGAGATCATCGCCGGCACGCAGAAGGGCGACTTCCGGCCGGTCACCGAGCACATCACGACTGAACTGGAGGCACTGGCGCTGCTGTTCCGCGACGGTCAGCGGGCAGGAGAGTTCCGGGACTTCGATCCGTACGTGATGGCGCGGTCGGTGCGAGGAGCACTGGATGCGACCCTCGGCGCCCGAGCTGCCGACCCTGGTCTCGACCTGAACCATTGTGGGGACGAGCTGATCGTGATCTTCGAGAACGCGACCAGGGCCGGGTGACCCATGACCGGCGGCGTACGAGCGGACAAGAGGTCGCGGACCGGCAACCGACGAGCTGCCTGGCTATTGGTCGTGCTCACCCCGGTGATCGCCGAGCTGGCACTCGGCTCGACGCCGATCTCGTACGGATTTCTTGTCCTGTTGTGGATCCCGGTCTATGGAGCCCTGGCGCTGTTGATCCGGGAGTTGGTGACCAGGACCGGTCGGGGTTGGCCGAGTCTCATCCTGCTGGGCGTCGGCTACGAGTTGCTCGAGGACGGCATCGGCCTGCAGGCACTGACCAGTCCGCACTTGTACGGGGCGGCCGAATGGGGAGCCAGAATCCTCGGCTTCAATCTCCCGTACTGGATCGCCAACGCGATCTACCACGTGATCTTCACGGTCGCGATCCCGATCACGGCGGTCAATCTGATCTTCCCGGGCCACCGGCGCCGGCCGTATCTGAGACGTGGCGGCGTCGTGATCACTGCAGTCGTGGGAGGTCTCGGCGTGCTGATCCTGCGGGTGACGGTCCCGCTCTCCCAGGATCCCGGCTACCAGGCCCCGCTGCCGTTCGTGATCGCCATCCTGGCGATCGTCGGCCTGTTGGGCTTGGTGGCCTTGCGGATCCTGCCGCAGACGCGAGTCCAGCGCCGTGAGGACATCGCCGTCCCTGGTATCCGGACTCTCTATCCGATGGCGGGTCTGGCGATCATGATCGTGATGTTCCTGACCTTTCCCGGACCTGGCGCCGGCCAACCGGCGTACACCCGCGGGCTGGTCGTCCTGGTGCCGCTCGTTGTCGCTGTCTGTGGTGTGATCGCGGGGTATCTGGTGCTGGCCCGGCTCAGCCGATCGTCGGCGTGGACCGATCGACACACATTGGCTGTCGCCGGTGGTGCGTCAGTCGGCCATACCATCGTCGGCGCGGTGGCCATCGCCGCCGAACGGGTCGACCGGGTGGGGCTGCTCGTCATCGCCCTGCTGACCGTGGTCGGGATCAGCTGGCTGGATCGCCGGATCGTTCGATCCAGCACGGGGACACAGTCACTGGACCGTCGCTAGACAGATGACGCCGCCGCCCCGGACCACTTCGGCTCGGGTGGGCGTACGGTCGCCATCTTCTGCAGCAGTGTGGTCGGGTCGGCGTCGATCTGGATGGCGTCGCGATATCGATCGCTCAGGAAACCCTCGGCCACCATGTGATCAAGGAACGGGATCATCCGGCTGTAGTAGCCCTCGACGTCGAGCAGACCGATCGGCTTGCTGTGCAGGCCGAGCTGGGACCAGGTCCAGACCTCGAACAGCTCCTCCAGCGTGCCCGCACCTCCTGGCAGCGCGATGAAGCCGTCGGCCAGCTCCTCCATCAGCGCCTTGCGCTGATGCATGTTGTCGACCTCGTGCAACTGGGTGAGTCCGGTGTGGGCGACCTCCCGCTCGAACAGCTGGGTCGGGATGACGCCGTGCACCTCACCACCCGCCTCCAGGGCCGCGTCGGCGATCACGCCCATGGTGCCCACGGTCGCACCGCCGTAGACCAACCCGATCCCGCGCTCGGCAAGCAGTCGGCCGAGCCCGGCCGCAGCCTCGGCGTAGGCGGGGATCCGGCCGGGCGAGGAACCACAGAAGACACAGATGCGCACCAGGCAAAGCTAGCTTGGGGGCGGACGTGCACTGTCGGTACCTGCCGGCATCATTGCGGGGTGATGGTCGGGCCGGACGATGGCGACACGCGAGCGCTTCCCGCTTACGGCGACTTGCCGGCCCGATCCTGGTTTCTGGCACCGCCGCTGCGACTCGTCTCACGTCTGAAGTCCGCGGTGGTGACCCTCTATACGGTGCAGACCCGCGAGGCATATGAGACGTTCGTCCGCGAAGGCGTCCTGCTGGGCGATCCAACGTTGGGCGAACCCTCTTTCCAGGAGGCGTACTGCTGGATGCTTCGGCAGATGGACGCTCGACTGCCGCCCCCTCGTGAAGGTCTGCTGTGGCTGTGGGCCAATCCCAGCCGCAGGCGCTTGTGGAGCAATGCGAAGCTCTCCAGCGGGGAGGTGCTTCTGACCGTCCGGGTGCACCGCGACCGCATCCTGCTGAGCGAGTTCAGCGACTGGCATATGGTGCTCAATCGAGGTCTGCACGTGCCGCGGTTCCCCGGGGAGGCCGCGGCCGCGTGGGAAGCTCGCGCGGACGCGCTGGACAATGAATTCGAGTGCGAAGCCGAACCCCATCGTGACCTCCCACTCGCCGAGTGGCCCACAAATCTGCGGAGCCGACTCGAGACATCGTGGGAGGCAATATTCGACCCCGCGACGTGGAACGCGAAGTCATGGATCCAGGCCACGATGCGCGAGCTGCATCCCGAGGATGTCGTCCGAGCCGTTCGCATCCGCTGAAGTCGAGCATCACTTCCAAAGCCTGGAGAAGCCAGCAAAACCCGAGACAGGACACCGAAATCGGGTCGGCTGGGTGTTCTGGCTCGGGTTCTGTGTGGGGGTTGACACGCCGCGACCGATTGATACGATTCAAAACGATCTTGGAGGCAACAGACCGCCGAACGACGACGCAGTCGACAGGGACGAGGAATGAGCAACCAAGCAGAGACCGGTGCTGTCTCCGACGAGGCAGCGGACCACTCGACCGTCACCAGGCAGCAGTGGAAATGGACCGTGTTGGCCGGGATGGCGTCCTATCTGGACGCCGGGTCGATCGTCGCACTTGCCTCGGGGCTCGCGCTGTTCCGCAGTGACCTGGGCCTGTCGGCCGGCGACGTCGGACTGCTGGCGGCGATCGGGCCCAACGCGATCGGTTGCGCGATCGGCGCCCTGATCGGTGGCCGCCTCGGCGATGTCCTGGGCCGCAAGCGGATCTACCAGTGGGACCTGCTGATCTACGCCCTCGGCGTACTGATCATCGGCTTCGCCGACAATGCGGCGATGCTCTACATCGGCACCTTCATCGTGGGCCTCACGGTCGGCGCGGACGTACCGACCTCGCTGGCCCTGGTCGGGGAGTTCTCGCCGGCCAAGGCCCGCGGCAAACTCCTCGGCTTCAGCCAGATCGCCTGGAACAGCGGGCCGTCGATCGTGCTGTTGCTGGCGCTGATCCTGTCCTCGACCGGCCTGATCGGGATCCGGGTCGTCTTCTTCCATCTCGCAGCGGTCGCACTGCTGACCTGGTTCCTGCGCCGCGGCATGTCGGAATCGCTACGCTGGAAGACCGCCAGCGAGCGCAAACGGGACACCCACAAGCTGAAGGCGTTGCTCAGTGGACCCAACTTCCGGGCGATCGCGTGGACCACCGGCATCTACCTGTTCTGGAACATCGCGGCCGGCACCAACGGCATCTTCACGCCGTACATGGTCAGGACCATCGGCGGCGGCGGTCAAGCGGTCAGTGTCGGCCTGTCGCTGGCCGGCTTCGTGATCGGCATCCTGGCGACCGTCTTCCTCTTCATGCCGCTCTTCGACAGATCCTTCAAGACCCGCAAGGCGATGTGGGGGATCGGGGCGATCATGCAGGTGATCGCCTGGGGCATCTTCATCGTCGTCCCGTTCACCATCCCGACGGTGATCTTCAACGCCTTCATGTCCGGCGTCGGCGGCGCTCTGGCCGGTGAGGCGGTCTACAAGGTCTTCTCCCAGGAACTCTTCCCGACCATGCTCCGCGGCACCGCACAAGGGCTCACCTTCGGCCTGGCCCGGCTCTGCCTCGGCATCTGGAGCCTGTTCGTGCCGACCCTGGGTGAGCACAGCGGGGTGACCGTGATCGGCGGCATGCTGGCGCTGTTCCTGGCGATCAGCGGTGTGATCGGTTTCTTCTTCATGCCGCGTACGGTCGGGTTGACCCTGGAGGAGATCGAAGCCCAACGCGGCACGGCGTGAACGAATATCGCGGGGCGCCATCTTCGTATTGCAGGCTGATAACGGGCCGGTGTGGATAGCCGCCCGGTCGGGCCCGGTCAGGTTACGGTGACGAGGTCTCTACTTCCCCGACACAAGGAGACGCTGTGGCTGTCATGCCCTCGCACCTGAGGTTGCTGGTCCCGGTCGCTGTGGCAGCGGCCAGTGCCGTGCTCGCCGGCTGCGGCGCCATCCCGGACCAGACCGGTTCGCCCGAACCGCAGG
>Ga0164242_10010333_pt1 | contig 10010 bp, 10 predicted proteins | sample OricomgcompostMG_FD_108783 | JGI IMG/M metagenome (GOLD analysis project Ga0164242, IMG submission 108783) | Miracle-Growth compost microbial communities from Emeryville, California, USA - Original compost - Miracle growth compost (MG) ... | reverse complement strand
GGCCACGTCGAACCGCGCACCGTCAATCCGGTGCCGCGGCGGCTCGCTTCCGGCGCCAATGCCTGGGAGGAACTACGCTTCCGCCCGCAGATCAAGGTCGCCGACGGGCTTCGCGACCTCGTCGCCTGGTGGCGCAGCGAAGCCCCGACCGTCTCGGGCGAAAGGCAGGCGTCATGATCCCGATCGCCAAGCCCCTGCTCGGCGAGGCCGAGGCCGAAGCCGCCGCCGCCGCCGTGCTCTCCGGCTGGCTGACGCAGGGCCCACAGGTCGAAGGCTTCGAGCGCGAGTTCGCCGAAATGGTCGGCGCGCGCCATGCCTGCGCGGTCTCCAATTGCACGGTGGCGCTGCACCTGGCGCTACTGGCGCTGGGTGTCGGCCCCGGCGACGAGGTGGTGACGGTCAGCCACACGTTCATCGCCTCGGCAAACGTCATCCGCCAATGCGGAGCCGTGCCGGTCTTCGTCGATATCGAGGCGGATGGGTTCAACATCGACGTCACGCAGGTCGAGGCTGCCATCAGCCCACGCACCCGCGCCATCCTCACCGTGCACCAGATGGGCATGCCCTGCGACATCGGGGCGATCGTCGCCATCGGCCGGCAGTTCGGCATTCCCGTCATCGAGGATGCCGCCTGCGCCATCGGTTCGGAGCTCCGCATCGACGAGCGATGGCACCATATCGGCGAGCCGCAGGGCGACATCGTCTGTTTCTCGTTCCACCCCCGCAAGGTGGTGACGGTCGGCGACGGCGGCATGCTGACGACCGACAATCCCGAATACGATGCCCGTTTCCGCCTCTGGCGCCAGCACGGCATGTCGGTGCCCGACACGCTCCGCCACGGCAGCCCGACGGTGATCTTCGAAAGCTACCCGGTTCCAGGCTACAATTACCGCCTCACCGACGTGCAGGCGGCGATCGGCCGGCAGCAGCTGAAGCGCCTGCCCGACATCGTCGCCAGCCGCCGGTCGCTCGCCACCTCCTATAGCGAATTGCTCGCCGATATCGACGGCGTGTTGCCGCCGCGGGAGCCCCGCTGGGCGCGCTCGAACTGGCAGAGCTATTGCGTGCGGCTCGATTTCGATCTCGAGCAGCGGGCGGTGATGCAATTCATGCTCGATCGGGGCGTGGCGACGCGCCGCGGCATCATGTGCATCCACATGGAAGCGGCCTATGCCGACCAGCCGTTGCGCACGCCGCTGCCGCGCTCGGAAATGGCGCGCGACCACGCGATCCTGCTGCCGCTGTTCGCCCAGATGACCTACGACATGCAGGCAACGGTCGTCGCCGCGCTTGCCGATGCCGTCGCCGCCTGCCGGCCGTTGCGAACGGCCCTGGGGTGACGGCCGCCATGCTCATGACCGCCCCGCCGCCGTCGGCGACCACGCAATTGCTGGCATTGATCGACCGGCAGATCGCCGCGACCGGGCTCGACCTTTCCGGGCTCAACGTCGTCACCGAAGCGGCGACGGGCGCCTATGCCGCGACCGCCGTGATTGCGGCGCGTGCCGGTGCGCGCATTGTCCATGCCCTGGCGCGCGACACGCAAAACCATGGCAGCGCTGCCGATGCCGCCCGCGAGGTGCTTTCTCTGGCTGCCGAGGCGGGCGTTGCCGATCGCATCCGCATCGTCGAGCGCGTTACGCCGGACATGTTCGCGCAATGCGACATCCTCACCAATTCCGGGCACCTGCGGCCGATCACGGCGGAGACGATCCGGCTTTTGCCGGCGCGCGCTGCCATCGGCCTCATGTTCGAGGATTGGGAATTCCGCGATACCGACCTCGATCTTGCCGCCTGCCGCGCGCGTGGCGTCAAGGTCGCGGCCGTCAACGAGCGGCATCCCGCCGTCGGGGTGTTTCCGTTTCTCGGCCCGCTATGCGTGCTTCTGCTCGAAGACGCCCGTGCCGATATTTCAACTGCCGAAATAGCTTTGCTTTGCGACAATCCGTTTTCGCCGTTCATTGCGGCCGGGCTGGACCAGGCCGGTGCGCAGGTTCGGGTCTTCACCGACCCCCTGCAGGTGCCCGATGCCGATTGGAGCGTCGTGGTCGTGGCGCTGACCCCGGGCGCGCACGACCGTCTCGATGCCGCCGGCCTCGCACATCTTTCCAAACACGCGCCGCGAGCGCTCATCGCCCAGTTCTGGGGCGATATCGACCGCGAGGCGGCGCGCCGGCACGGTTTTGCCGTCTGGCCGCCGTCACCGCCGCGGCGTGGCCATATGGCCATCCTGCTCAACGCCCTCGGTCCGGAACCGATCGTCAGGCTGCAGACCGGCGGCCTGCGCGCCGCCGAACTCGCCTTCCGGGGCGGCCATTCGGTTGGTCAAGACATTTTACAACCGATGTGAAGAAATTATTCACTTCTCCGTGAGCGTTCTGCTTCAATAATTTCCCTGTCGCCAAAATGATTAGTGGAATTACTTACAAACATCAGATATATTTTGCTATTCTGAGAGAATAGTCCGACGCGGTCTGTGAGGGGTGGCCGTGATAATGGAGCAGATTTCCAGGATAGTTGGGCGCACGAACAGATATTTCCTTGCTGTAGTCATCGTCGCACTCGCATTTCTTATTCGTTTGTCGCTTGAGCAGGTCTTGGGCGGTACGGCTTCGGCCCTGTTGATGGTTCCTGCCATTCTGTTTGCCTCGCTGCTCGGGGGACTGGGGCCGGGCGTCCTGGCGACCGTGCTGTCGCTGCCTTTGACGCTCTATTTCCTGGGCGATGTCAGCGTGGAGCACATCGCCGCCCACCTGCTGCTGCTGGCAGCCGTCGGCTTCAGCATCGCGCTGATGGGGCAGTCGTTGACGCATGCCTTGGCCAATGCGCGCGCCACCGAGCAGGACCTACGCCGCCGCGAGGCGCATCTCAGGTCCGTGCTCGACACCAGTCCCGATGCAACCGTCGTTTTCGACGCCGAGGGCCGTATCGTCACCTTCAACGCCGCGGCGATGCGTCGGTTCGGCTATTCGCAGGGCGAAGCCGTGGGTGCCGACATCGCCATGCTGGCGCCGCCCGGGCGCGTCGGCGAACCCGATCCGTTCCGGCGTGCCCTCACTACGCATCCGCGGCGGCGCACGGCGCTGGATGCGGTGCCGAGGGGCCGGCGCAAGGATGGTTCGACCTTCCCGATCAGGCTGACGGTCGGCGAAATGTCGGTCGAAGGCAGCCGCTACTTCACCGGTTTCATCGAGGACCTGACCGAGCGCCACCAGGCGGAAGCCCAGCTTGCCGAAGCCAATGACGAGCTGGCGCGGCTGGCCCGTATCAACGAATTGGGCGAGATGGCCTCGACGCTCGCGCACGAGCTCAACCAGCCGCTTTCGGCCATCACCAACTATGTCGAAGGGTGCCGGCGCCTGCTCGACGATATCGACAGCCGCGTTGCCGGCCGCATGCGCAACGCGCTGGACGAAAGCGCCCGCCAGGCCATGCGTGCCGCCGAGATCATCCGCCACCAGCGCGAATTCGTCGCGCGCGGCGAAACCGAGCAGCGTCCCGAAAATATCCGCCGCCTGGTCGAGGAGGCGGGGGCGCTGGCTTTGGTCGGCTCGCGCGAGCGTGGTGTCAACTGGGTGTTCGAATTCGCCCCGGAAGCGGGGATGGTCTTCGCCGATCGCGTGCAGATCCAGCAGGTCCTGGTCAACCTCATGCGCAATGCGATGGGGGCGATGCGCGACACCAATCGCCGCCTGCTGCATGTGCGGACGCTGGCCCGGGGCGATCGCGTCGTGGTCGAGGTCAGCGATACCGGGCCGGGCATTCCGCCGGAGATCGAGGAAAGGCTGTTCGATCCGTTCGTCACCTCCAAGCCGGGCGGCATGGGCATCGGCCTCTCCATCGCCAAACGCATCATCGAGGCGCATGGTGGCGAGATCGGCTTCAGGCATGGCGAGACGGGAACCACCTTCTATTTTTCCCTGGCAGTTGCCGAGGAGAGCGAGAATGCAGGCTGACATCATCCTCCATATCGTCGACGACGACGAAGCGGTTCGCCGCTCGCTGGTGTTTCTGTGCAGCAGCGCCGGCTATGCCGTGCGCCCGCACGATTCCGCCACCGATTTCCTGGCTTTGGCGCCTTCGGTGATGAACGGGTGCCTGCTCGCCGACCTGCGCATGCCCGACATGAACGGCGTCGAGCTCTTGCAGAAATTGCGCGATATCGGGGCGGAGCTGCCCACCGTCGTCATCACGGGCGACGGCGACGTCAAGATGGCGGTCGAGGCCATGAAGCTCGGCGCCGTCGATTTCGTCGAAAAGCCGTTCATCGAAGCCGTGCTGCTCAACGCCATCGAGCGCGCCGTCGGGCAGGCGCAATCGGCGATGAGTTCGGCGCAGGCGCGGGAAGCGGTCATGTCGCGCCTCAACAGTCTCAGCGATCGGGAAAACCAGGTGCTCGACGGCATCCTTGCCGGCCAGTCGAGCAAGGTCATCGCGCAGGACCTCGATCTCAGCCCGCGCACCGTCGAGGTCTATCGCAGCGGGCTCATGGCCAAGATGCAGGCTGCCAGCCTCTCGGACCTGGTTCGCATGGCGCTGCTCGGCGGCCGCGGCGGTGGCGTTGCGTAATTTTCCTGGGACCAGTGTTTTGACTGATCTAGCTCAACGCGCGCGACTCATTCAGGTCTATTATGAATTTGCCCCTTGACGCTGTTGCGGTCTGAGTTGGTTGGGGGACGGGAAAATTCTCGAAAACGGACCCATTCTGGTCGTGTCTGCAGATGCGGGCCTGCGCAAGTCTCTGGCCTTCGTCCTTGCTGCAGAAGGATTCGCGACCATCGATTTCGCCGACCTCGCTTCAGCGAGGGCAGCGAGCGTATTGGCGGCCTGCCGCTGCGCCATCGTCGACGAGGTGGCGCCGGGCAATGCCGGGGATCTCGACATCCTGCCGCCGGCGATGCCAATGATCGTTCTGTGCGACCGGGTGACGTCGCGGCCGAAAGGGCTCCTGCGCTATGTCGCCAAGCCCATCCTGGGACCGAAGCTGACCATGCTGGTCCACCGGCTGCTCGATGAAGCCGGGCACGCTGCGAACGGTACTAAGTAAACCTACTAAGACCTCGGCACGAATTTGCCTTTTCCATTTGCCGTGCAACGCTGTGGCAAGACGGGGGGCATCATGCTTATCGAAACAGATGTAGGCGTTTCGTGGCGTCATGGGCAGGATTGGAGCGGCGAGCAGCTGAACCATTTCGCCGGCGCCATTTCCACTTTCACCGGCGCGCCGAGGCCGCTGACGCTCTATGAGGCGGGCGAGGAAATCTTCGGGCCGGCTTCGCGCGGCCAGGCGCTTTTCCAGGTAGCCTTCGGCGTGGCGCGCGTCTGCAGCGTCCTCAACGACGGCAGGCGCACCATCACCGCCTTCCACCTGCCGGGCGAGATATTCGGGTTCGAGCCCGCGGGCTCGCCCTTCCGCGCCGAGGCGGTGGAGGGCCTGGGCCTGCGTATGCTGCCACTGCCGCGCGACCGTTCGCTCGCCGGCGAATTGCAGCAGGTGGCGCTGTCGCGCCTCGCGGCGGTGCAGGAACACCTGCTCGTGGTCGGCCGGCAGACCGCCATCGAGCGCATCGCGGCCTTCCTCATCGACATGGGGCGCCGCCAGAAGCGCAGCGAGGTCATCGACCTGCCGATGCCGCGCTGCGATATCGCCGACTACCTGGCGCTGACGCCGGAAACGGTGTGCCGCGTGTTCAAGCAATTGCGCGAGCGGCATCTCATCGATTTCACCTCGGCGCGCCGCGTCACCGTGCGTTCGCAAGGCGCCCTGCAGGCGCTCATCGACTGACGGGCGGACGACAATCGGTTTTTCGCACTCGGCGCCCGCACCGGCGCCGATGCCTGTTTTCCCGTCTTTTGGCCCTTCCGGGCCTCCCATTCATCGGCCGGTAACTACTCGTTCCGTAGTGGAAATGTGTCGGCAAGACGCCAATGCAGCCGCCTCGAAGAGGCCCTATACCGGTGACAGAATGTCCAACTTGAAGATTTCGACCCGCATTTATCTGCTGGCCGCGCTGTTTGTCGTGGCCATGATTGCCCTGAGCTATATCAGCATTTCCAGTATCAGCTCGACGCGTTGGGAAAGCCGCGACGCCGAGCTCGCTTCCATCGCCCAGGCGGCCTATGCCGTCGCCAACGCCGATTACGAGCGTTTCAAGGCGGGCGAAATCACCGAGAGCGAAGCCAAGGCGCTCGCGATCGACGCCATCTCGCAGATGCGCTATCGCGGCAGCGAATACCTGTTCATCAATGATTTCAACGGCATCATGGTGATGAACCCGCAAACCCCGCAACTGGTCGGCACCGACCGTTCGAGCATCACCGACAAGAACGGCAAAGAGTTCCAGAAGGAGATGATGCAGCGGGCCAAGACCGAGGGTTCGGGCTTCATCGATTACGTATGGAACCGCCCGGGTTCGGACGAGCCGGCCGACAAGCGCACCTATTTCCTCGCCTTTGCGCCGTGGGAATGGATTATCGGCACCGGCGTCTATGTCGAGGACCTCAAGGAACAGACTTCCCACGACGTGATGGTGCAGGGCGGCATCGCCGCGGCCATCCTCGCCGCCATGGTGCTGGTCGCCTGGCTCATCTCGCGCACCATCACCCGGCCGATCCAGCGCCTCACCTCGACCATGGAAAAGCTCTCGCAGGGCGATCTCTCGGTCGAAGTCGACGGCATCGACCGCAAGGACGAGATCGGCAGCATGACGCGCGCCGTCGAAGTGTTCCGCGAGAACGGGCTCAAGGTCGCCGAAATGACCGAGGCCGAAGCCGTGCGCATCGTCGCCGCGCAAAAGGAGCGCGAGCAGATGATGGGCGAATTGCAGCAGGCCTTCGGCAGCGTCGTGCACGCGGCGGTGGCCGGCGATTTCTCCAAGCGCGTCGAGGCGACGTTCCCCGATGCCGAGCTCAACGCGCTCGCCAGCGGCGTCAACGACCTCGTCGACGTCGTCGATCGCGGCGTTTCCGAAACCGGCATCGTGCTGGCGGCGCTCGCCCAGACCGATCTCACTAAGCGCGTCAGCGGCGATTTCCAGGGCGCGCTCGGCCGCCTCAAGGACGACGTCAACGCCGTCGCCGAAAACCTCTCCGGCGTCGTCGTGCGGCTGCGCGACACTTCGCACACGCTGCGCTCGGCCACCGGCGAAATCCTCGCCGGCGCCAACGACCTGTCGGAACGCACGACCAAGCAGGCCGCGACCATCGAGGAAACCTCGGCGGCCATGGAACAGCTCGCTTCGACCGTCGCCGAGAACGTGCGCAGCGCCGAGGAAGCGGCGGCCAGCACGCAGGCCGCGGCGCGTCTCGCCAATGAAGGCGGCGAGGTAATGAACGAAGCGACCGCGGCGATGGAAAAGATCACGGCCTCCTCGGCCAAGATCTCCAACATCATCGGCATGATCGACGACATCGCCTTCCAGACCAACCTCTTGGCCCTCAACGCATCGGTGGAAGCGGCACGCGCCGGCGAGGCAGGCAAGGGCTTTGCCGTCGTCGCCGTGGAAGTGCGGCGCCTGGCGCAGTCTGCCGCGCAGGCCTCGTCCGAGGTCAAGGCGCTGATCGAGCAGAGCGCCCAGGAGGTCAATGGCGGCTCCAAGCTCGTCGCCAGCGCCGCCCAGAAGCTCGAGGCGATCCTCACCGCCGTGCAGCAGAACAGCCTGCTGATGAAGGGCATTTCCGAAGCCAGCCGCGAGCAGTCGTCGGCCATCGGCGAGGTGAGCACGGCCGTGCGCACCATGGACGAGATGACCCAGCACAACGCTGCCCTGGTCGAGGAAACCAATGCCGCGATCGAGCAGACCGAGGCGCAGGCCCGCGACCTCGACGGCATCGTCGACGTCTTCAAGGTCGGCGACCGTGCTGCCGCCGCAGCAATCGCGCCCAAGGCTCCGGTCCGCGCTGCCGCTCCCACCGGCGCCCGCGCGCTGCAGGAAAAGGTGCGCAGCACCGCCCAGGCCTATCTCAGCCACGGCAATGCCGCGGTCGATGCGGACTGGACCGAGTTCTGATCGGCGGCTTATCGCGAAGCGGGGGGCCCGGCATTCCACATGCCGGGCCTTTTTGTTTGCCGGCCGAACCAGCCCGCGGCGGGGGTGAAGCCGCACGCCGCAGGCAACCCAAGCGCGCCGACACCGTTGAATGACGAGCTTGGTGGACTCTCAAATCCGATCGATTTCGACAGGCGCGCGACGTCGCCTCTCGATCCTTGACGCGAGGGCCGCCGCTCACGATTGGAGATAGTTCATGGATTTGGTGGATCCTCTCGTTGCCAGGCTGTCGCAGAAAAATGTCGTCACTCCCGAGGAACGCGAGATTCTCGGCAAGGCCATTGCGCGAATACGCGACGTGCCGGCCGATCAGGATATCGTCACCGAAGGCTCGAGGCCGACCGAGAGTACGTTGTTGCTCCGGGGGTTCACGGCGCGCTATTCGACCGTCGCCAACGGCAAGCGCCAGATCGTCGCCATCCATGTCAGCGGCGATTTCGTCGATCTGCACGGCTTCCTGCTCAACCGGATGGATCATGGCATCTACACGATGACGCCGTGCCGGATCGCCTCCGTGCCTCATCAGCGGCTGCTGGAAATCACCGAGAAATTTCCGCACCTGACGCGTCTGCTGTGGCTGAGTACGCTCATCGATGCAGCCATCCACCGCCAGTGGATCGTGGGTGTCGGGCGGTTGTCCGCCGTGGCGCGCGTCGCCCATCTCATATGCGAGCTCTATGCCCGGCTGGCAGCGGTGGGTGAGACCGATGGCCTGCGGTTCCAGTTGCCCATCACGCAGGAGGAACTGGCCGACAGTTTCGGGATGTCCATCGTGCACCTGAACAGATCGCTGCAGGAATTGCGCGGCGCGGGGCTTTTCAGCTGGCAGCGCGACCAGGTGGAGATCCTGGATTGGGACAGGCTGGTCGAGATCGGGGAGTTCGATCCGACCTATCTCAACCTCGATGTCACCCTGCCGCGGCCCCCTCTATGAGAGTGGCGGGTTGACGTCGTAGTTCAGCGAAACCACCATCACTTCGGTGCCTGCTGCGTCGCGGACCCGGACCCGCAGTTCGCGCTCGGAGCCGTCCCCGGGGAACTCGTCCCGCACGATCTCGCCCAGGATACGTGCCGCCTCGTCCCGCGCGGCTGGAAGATTCGGCATTTCCTGCCCATGTTCGTCATGAAGCGTCTGACCGTCGATGAGGTCAAAATAGTAGCGGGCCATTCGATCCTCCTGCGCTCGACAAACGTCGATGCTGCCGAAACGTTGCCGCCTCGATTGCTGCGCAGGAGAGATGTGCTCGCCGGCCCGGCGATCGGGCGTTGAATCCCGCGGTTCAGGAGCCGGCCCGCTGGCTGCGGGGCCTGGCGGCGGAGGCTTCCACCGGCGTGTACAGCCTGACCATTGTCAACAAACCCTCGGCAGTGTCGGTCGTATAGACCTTGGCGCGGAGGCGGCGTGAATGGCCGCCCCGCACGAGGGTCTCGCCGAGCGCAAGCCTGGCGGCCTCTTCGGGGGAGGCAGCGGTGAGCTTGATCTCGCTGCCGGCCGGCGCGCCGGAGGAAAGGATTTCATGGACTGTGTAGCAACGAAGCAAGCGGAACTCCTTTTTTTTGAAGCCGTGGCAGTTGCTGGCAAGAAGCGCATTAAAAAAGTTTAAGCTCGGGCGATTGTCGCGATCCGCCGGGCAGGGGGATTTTCCGTTTCACGCGCCGGTGAAAAGCGCCGAGCCATCGCCTATCTTGGCGGGTACCACCGGAGACACGCGTCATGCATCCGCCGCCCGTCACGCTCGCCGCCACCCTTCACGATCCCGTCGGGCGCCTGGCGCCGGCCATCGAGCGGCTTGCCGAACCGCTCCGCGCCATCTTTCCCGATATCGCCCTCAACATCTCGGATGCGACCGTGCCGGCCGTCATCGAGGCCGCCGCTGCCCTGGGTGGCAAGGTGATGATGCATGCGGCGGGCGAGCCCATCATCGGCAAGGCGCGGCGCGATGCGGTGCGACTGGCGCTCGG
>Ga0164242_10010332_pt1 | contig 10010 bp, 7 predicted proteins | sample OricomgcompostMG_FD_108783 | JGI IMG/M metagenome (GOLD analysis project Ga0164242, IMG submission 108783) | Miracle-Growth compost microbial communities from Emeryville, California, USA - Original compost - Miracle growth compost (MG) ... | reverse complement strand
GCAAGACCGCGACCTTCATGCCCAAGCCGATCAAGGACGACAATGGCTCGGGGATGCACACGCACATTTCAATCTGGGAGAAGGGCAAGCCTCTGTTCGCCGGGAACGGCTACGCCGGGCTTAGCGATACTTGCCTGTACTTCATCGGCGGCGTCATCAAGCACGCTCGTGCCCTCAACGCATTCACCAATCCGACCACCAACAGCTACAAGCGGCTGGTGCCTGGTTTCGAGGCGCCGGTGCTGCTCGCCTACTCGAGCCGCAACCGTTCGGCGTCCTGTCGTATCCCGTACGGAACGGGCGCCAAGGCGAAGCGAGTCGAGTTCCGCTTCCCCGACGCGATGGCGAATCCCTATCTGTGCTACGCGGCGCTGCTGATGGCCGGTCTCGACGGCATCCAAAACAAGATTCATCCCGGCGAGGCGATGGACAAGAATCTTTACGATCTGCCGCCGGCGGAGCTGGTCAACGTGCCGACGGTCTGCGGGTCCTTGCGCGAGGCGCTGGTTGCGCTCCAGGAGGACCACGAATTTCTGCTCAAGGGCGACGTGTTCACCAAGGATCAGATCGACGCCTATGCCGATCTCAAGTGGGACGAGGTGATCCGCTTCGAAACCACCCCGAGCCCGGTCGAGTATGACATGTACTACAGCGCCTAAGGAGCAACTTCGCTCCGAATGAGCTAGGGAAGGGCGTCCGGAGCAATCCGGACGCCCTTCCTACTTTCGATCAGTCGGACTTGTTCGAGTGTCGGGGCTCGAAAGGAGTGGCAGCGTCGCTTTGGCTGCACAAGGGCTATGGGAACAATGCCGCCGTGGCAAAGCCGGCCGTTCGTGCTATACTCGACCAACACAGTAGCAAGGAGCCGTCTTATGATCCCGCCAAGCCCCTGGAGCAACCAGCGCCGCGCTGGCGTTGCCGACGACGTTGATTTCGAAATCAAGGGCCAGGAGCTGCAGTTCGTGGAGATCGAGCTCGATCCTGGTGAAAGCGCCGTCGCCGAGGCGGGCGCGATGATTTGGAAAGATGCGACGATCGACATGGCCACTGTGTTCGGCGACGGGCGCACCGGCGGCCAGGGCGGCGGGCTGATGGACAAGCTGGTCGGCGCGGGCAAGCGGCTGGTGACCGGCGAGAGCCTCTTCACCACCGTCTTCACCCACCGCGGCACGGGCAAGGCACGAGTCGCCTTCGCCGGACCGATTCCGGGTTCGATCGTACCGCTTAAGCTTTCCGAGATCGGCGGAACGCTGGTTTGCCAAAAGGACGCTTTCCTGTGCGCGGCCCGCGGCGTCCAGCTTGGCATCTATTTCCAGCAGCGTATCATGACCGGTCTGTTCGGCGGCGAAGGCTTCATTATGCAGCGGCTCGATGGCGATGGCTGGGTGTTCGCACAGATGGGCGGCACGATCGTCCAGCGCGAGCTACGTGCCGGTGAGGAGATCCACGTCGATACTGGCTGCATCGCCGCTTTCACGCCCAGCGTCGACTTCGATCTTGTCCGCGCCGGCGGGGTCAAGAGCATGATCTTCGGCGGCGAAGGCGCGTTCTTCGCGCGGCTCACGGGGCCTGGCCACGTCTGGATTCAGTCGATGCCATTCGCGCGGCTTGCCGGACGGATGCTGGCGGCTGCAGGGGCCGCCGGCGGGCGGGATCGGGGTGAAGGATCGGTGCTCGGCCCCCTCGGCGATATGATCATGGGCAACAACTAGCAGGCCGAGATTTTGCGCCACTTCCGGCAAGTAGCGGCGGAATAGACGAGCCTCGCTACGTACCTGCTCAATGGGCTGCCCAGGACTTTCTCCGAAAGAGGTTTACGCAACTCTCTTCCGGTTTAGCCAAGCAGCAGCCGCGCCCCGAGCGCCAGTGCGAGCGCCGGCGGCATCACGGCGATGCCAACCTTGAGGAAACGCGCAAAGGTGACGTTCTCGCCCTCGCGTCGAACCGCGGCCAGCCACAGGATTGTCGCCAAGCTTCCGGTGATCGATAGATTTGGGCCGAGATCAACCCCGATCAGCGCTGCGTCGGTGACGAGCTGGCCGGGGTTCGCCTGTAGCAATGAGCCGCTGGCAATCAGTCCGGCGGGTAGGTTGTTGATCAGATTCGAGATCAAGGCGACACCGGCGCCGAACACCGCGCCGGCGCCAGCGCCGGGGCGTAACAGCCCGGCAATCGCGGCGATCAAGCCCAAATGCGTCAGCGCCGCAACGAGCACGAACAGGCCAGCAACGAGCGGTAGCACGCTCCAAGATACAGATCGGATTGCTTTCCATCCGCCGGGTGGATCACGCAGCAGGACGACCGCGGTTGTTGCCGCGCCGGCGATCGCGGTCGGCAGCCCCAGCGGCCGATCGAACGCCGAGACGAGGAGCAGCAGCACCGCTGCCGCGATGATTCCAACCAGCGCGATCCCAGCGCCCGTGCCGAGCCTCGCCTCTTCGCTATCAGAGCGGCAATCTTCGGCGAGGTGGCTATGCATCACCACGCGTAATGCGACAAAGGTAGCAATGATCGCCAGCAGCGAGGGGAAGGCGAACGCCGCCAACCAGGCGCCCAGCGGCGGCATCGCGCCGCCATATAGCACGAGGTTGGCCGGATTTGAGATCGGCAGCACAAAACTTGCCGCATTGGCAATCATTGCGCAAGCGAACAGAGCCGGCAGCGGATCGGCCCTTGCCTTGCGGCACGCGGCGAACACCGCTGGCGTCAGGACCACCGCGGTCGCGTCATTCGACATGAAAGCGGTGACAACGACGCCGATCGCGTAAATCAAGGCAAACAGCCGCGCCCGCGATCCTTGCGCCCAGCGCACCGCGTGGCATGCCAACCATTCGAACAGTCCCTCGCGCCGCGCCATTTCGGAGAGCAACATCATGCCGGTGAGAAACAAATACACGTCGGTCCCTTGGCCGATCGCCTGCATCGCCACCGACAACGACAACAGGCCCGAGGCGACCAGCAACCCGGCGCCAAGGCACGGCCAGATTGCCTCTGGCAACCGCCATGGCCGCACCAGCACACCGGCGGTCGCGACGAGGCAGATGACAATCGTGGCGGTGCTCGAGCCGGTCATGGTCGGCCGGACTTTTGCCGCGCGCGTTGGGTTCGGCAAGCGCCGATTGCCAAGGTCGTCGCAAGCTGAACCTCGGCTTCCAGCTACGTTCAGGCTCAGCCAATGCCGCCCGGCGCATGACCTGTCGATCGGCATTGGCCGAACAGGAGGTTGTTATGCGTAAGATGTTGATGCTGACCCTCACCGGCGCGGTCGCGGGTATGGCGATAGCGCCCGGGGCCGCTTCGGCGCAGGCTTATGGCTACGGCTATCACCACGACGGCTATTATTACGGCCATCACGATCGTCGCTGGCGACATTGGCAACACGAGCGCTGGGAGCGCGAGCGTGCCCGGGCTCGTTGGGAACGGGAGCATCGTCACCGCTGGTATTGGCGTCACCATCGCCCATACCGATATGACTATTGAGCCACCATGGCGGTGCCTGCCTAGGAGGCCCTAGCTCCAGCGAAAACTTAGTCTCGCCCCCGAGCGGTGAACAAAGCTTTCGCTGGGGCGATGGGTGCGAAGGATCCACCTAGGCAATGCTGCATGTGCGAATGACTGTTTTGCAATTGCGTTAAATCGCCTGTGAACACACATCTCGTTTGCAATGCTGCTCCGCAGCACAAATTGGATGATGTACGATGTTCAGCTTGATTGCGATGATCCTTCAATACCGCTCGCAGCGCGCCCTCAGCCGCTGATTGGCTTATTAGGGAAGAAGCACGGTCGCGCCCTCGGTTTCACCAGCCTCGAGCCTCCGGTGCGCTTCGGCGACATCGGCAAGCGGGTGGGTCTGGCCGATATCGGGCGTGATCGCGTTTTGTCCCAGCATCTCGAATACGCGATCGAGCGTCGCCTGCCGCTCTTCGCGCGTAACCGCATAATCGAACAGCGTCGGGCGCGTGACAAACAGCGAGCCCTTGGCCGACAGTGTCGCAAGGCTGACGCCCTCTACCGGCCCCGAGGCGCTTCCGAAGCTGACGATTAGTCCGCGCCGCGCTGTGCAATCGAGCGACTGCTGCCAAGTCGCCTTGCCGACGCCATCAAAAACGACTGAAGCGCCTCGGCCGCCGGTTATCTCGCGCACGCGGGCGACGACATCTTCCTGCCTATGCAGGATGACATGATCGGCGCCGGCCTTGCGCGCTAGATCGGCCTTGTCCCGGCTGCCGACGGTGCCAATCACGGTTGCGCCAACCGCCTTGAGCCAGCCGACAAGCAAATGCCCGACGCCGCCCGCCGCGGCATGGACCAGAACCGTCCAGCCCTTCTCCACCCTGGCACAGCGCTCGACGAGGAACTCGGCCGTCGCTCCCTTGAGCAGCAGCGCCGCGGCGCTCTTGTCATCGACGTTGTCGGGCAACTTGACGAGCCGTTCCGCTTTCAAGTTCCGGTGCGTGGCATAGGCGCCGAGCTCGGGCCCAAACGTGCCGACGCGATCACCTTGCTTGAACTCGCTAACCCCCGGTCCGACCGCTTCGACCACCCCGACGGTTTCGCCGCCCAGGCCGGTCGGAAGCGCAATCTTGTAACTTCCGCGGCGATGGTAAATATCGATGAAGTTAAGGCCGATGGCGGTCGATCGGATGCGCACTTCGCCCTCGCCCGGACTCGGCAGGTCGCGTTCAACCCAGCGGATCACCTCCGGGCCACCGGTCTCGGTGATTTCGACAATCCTGGCCATCGCGTTCCTCCTCGCCGCAGCCAACGTAATTCTCGCGTTTCCAGTTGCAACCAGCTGGCCGGCGCGCCATCTTCCATCGACATACCGCATGTTCAAAAATTTGGAGGCGAGGGTGAAAAGCTACCTCAGGCACTTTATCGACGGCCAATGGACGGAGAGCGACGGCGGCAATCTCCACGCGGTAATCAACCCGGCGACCGAGCAACCTTGCACTGAGATCACTCTTGGCTCCGCCGCCGATGTCGACAAGGCAGTGGCGGCAGCGCGCAAGGCTTTCGATAACTTCTCGCGAACCTCGGTCGACGAGCGCATCGCGCTGCTCGCGGCAATTATCGCCGAATACAAGGCTCGAAGCGACGATATTGCCGAAGCGATTGCCACCGAGATGGGCTGCCCGATCTCGATGGCCCGTACGGCGCAAGTCGGTTCCGGGATCGGCCATCTCGAGGCGGCGATCGCGGCGCTCAGACAGTTCTCCTTCGAGGAGCGGATCGGCGGCAACAAGGTGATCCATGAGCCCGTAGGCGTGGTGGCGCTGATCACGCCGTGGAATTGGCCGATGAACCAGATCACCGCCAAGGTGGCGCCGGCACTGGCCGCAGGCAACACAATGATTCTTAAGCCCTCCGAGGAAGCGCCAGGCTGCGCCGCAATCTTTGCCGAGGTGATGGCGAAAGCCGGCGTGCCGGCGGGCGTGTTCAATCTCGTCCAGGGCGATGGGCTCGGCGTGGGCACTGCGCTCAGCGCACATCCGGGCGTCGACATGGTGAGTTTCACCGGTTCGACGCGGGCTGGAATCATGGTCGCCAAGGCTGCCGCTGACACAGTGAAACGAGTTCACCAGGAACTGGGCGGCAAGGCGCCCAACATCATTCTTGAAGGCGCGTCGCTGGAGCGCGCCGTACCTGGGGGCCTGATGGCAGTGCTGATCAACTCCGGCCAGAGCTGCATCGCGCCGACGCGAATGCTGGTTCACGGCAGTCAATATGGCGAGGCAGTGGCAATCGCTCGGCAAGTGATGCAGGCGACCGAGACGGGCGACCCGCTCACCGAGGGGAGGCACATCGGCCCCCTAGTCAACAAGGCGCAGTTCGACAAGGTACAGGGTTTGATCGCCAAGGCGATGGCGGAAGGCGGCAAGTTGGAAAGCGGAGGCCCGGGCCGCCCTGATGGTGTCGAGACGGGCTATTTCGTAAAGCCGACGCTCTTTTCCAACATAACTAACGACATGACGATTGCGCGGGAGGAAATCTTCGGCCCCGTCGTCACAATGATGCCTTACGACAGTGACGAGGAAGCGATCCAAATTGCCAACGACACCAATTACGGCCTTTCGGCGATGGTCTCGGGTGACCCTGCCAAAGCGAAGGCATTCGTACCCCGGCTGCGTGCCGGCATGGTCTATGTCAACACCGGCAATCCCGATCCGGCGGTGCCGTTCGGCGGCTATAAGCAATCGGGTAACGGGCGGGAATACGGCAAGTATGGCCTCGCCGAATTTATGGAGGTGAAGTCGGTCATTGGCGAGGTGGCCTGACGCACACCAACGCAGCCACCCGCCCACAGAAAGCGAGTGGCTGCGCGGCGCGCGCCTCGTGATTCAGTCGGCGGCCGTCCGTGGCCCGACGACGCCGGCAATAAGGGCGACCTCCGTGCCAGCAGGTGCTTTGGCCGCAGCCACACGTGCGGTCGCCTCGCTTTGGAGCGTCGCCACCTGTTCATCATAGGCCGCCTGCGTCTGGGCGAAGATTATGTTCGCTCGAAAACGCTGATCCGCCGCGAAGCTCGCCGGCAGCGGTCCCAAGGAAGGCATGTGGCGGATCGTGCGGAGCGCGATCTGGTCGAGCATCGGATAACCGCTGCGACGCGCCAATGCCACGGACGTCGGTCGGCCAGTTCCATCGCAGTTGAATGTTACCGCTGCAGCGCCATTGTCTAGTTCGGCCGGCTGCACCAGTGCCGGCGGGCGAAGCCGCCCGCTAATCACTTGTGACACGTGCTCGACCCAATGCGGTACGCTGGGTTCATTAGCGGTCACGACGAGCGTCCGTTGCTGGTGCGGGTGCGTAGCGAATGCTGGCGTGGCGAGACAGATAGCTGCGCCAGCCGCTGATAACAGCGACTTCATGACGTCCAATCCTTTCACTCGAGTTGTCGGCCATCTCGAGGCGCGACGCTGGATTCCGCAGAATCACCGTCGGCCTAATGGGCGACTTATCGGAATGATGCGTGTTTCTGTGGACCGCGCACTATCCAGGAAAAGAAATAAAACTTCTAAATGGTGTAATCAAGTGAAAACATATTTCGAGATATTCATGTTTCTACTTAGAAAATACTTACCTACTATGGTCGACGGACTGATAAATTGGAAAAAGACGACGGGCGAAGTGCCCTAAGTCATTGCCTATAAACGGGGCAAATTTCATGCCGAAATCTCCGTTTCGGGCATGCCGGTGACGGCGCATTAACGGGAGACGCCGGACGCTCGACTCGGCGATCTATGCAACGGTGATTCTTACCGCACCGGCCACCAAAACAGAATCAGTGGCGTTCCGATTACGACAACCAGCAGAGACAAAGGGGCGCCAAGCCGGGCATAGTCCCCGAACTTGTAGCCGCCCGGCCCGAATACCAGCGTGTTGCACTGGTGTCCGATCGGGGTGAGGAAATCGCAGCCTGCGCCTACCGCGGTGGCCATCAGAAAGGCGTCGGGTCGATAGCCTAGGTCGTGCGCAAACACGGCAGCGATGGGCGCCATCACCAGCACGGTCGCGGCGTTGTTGAGGAAAGGCGTCACCGCCATCGCGGCGACCAGGATCAGCATCACGGCTCCCCATGGCGGCAGCGTCGCAGCGGTGTGCGAGAGCCAATTGGCAATCAATTGCGAGGCGCCGGTGGTCCGCAGCGTATCGCTGACGGGAATGAGCGCACCAAGCATCACGAGGATTGGCCACTCGATATTCTGATAGGCCTCCCGCACCGGTAGGGCGCCGGTTATCACGACCAGCCCAGCCGCCGCGAAAAACGCAACCGCCACTGGAATGAGGCCAGTAGCAGTCGCCGCCATCGCGACCGCCAATATGGCAAGCGGAAGTAGGCTGCGCTGGTTGGCACCCAATTTGATCTGGCGTTCCGCCAGCGGCAGGCAGCCAAGGTCGCGCAGCTTGTCGGGAAGCTGGCTCAAGGCGCCCTGCAGCACGATAACGTCACCACCTTGCAGCACCGTCTTGCCCAGGCTGCGAATCAAGCGCTCACCGCGACGCGAAACGGCAATCAGATTGACACCGTAGCGTTCCTGCAGCCTAAGCCGGCCGGCGGTCTGGCCGACAAGCGGAGAATCGGTGTTGACCACCGCCTCGATCACGCCCACTTCCTCGCCCCTGGCGTCCTCGGGCGTGTCGCGCTCCTGCCCGGCCAGCTCGAGCTTGTCTCCGGCGATCACTTGGTCCAGCACATCGGGCTCGCCGCCGAGGATCAGCGTGTCGTGCTGGCGCAGCCGAGTGCTATGATACGGCGCGCTGCGGATGCCGGCCCGCAGCACTGACGTGACGGTGATCTCATGGCCGTGGCGCTCGATGAACTCGGCGACCGTTTCGTTGATCGCCGGCGATTCCTTACCGATCGTAGCCTCGGTAATATAGCCCTTGGTATCGATCGCCTCGCCCAGCGTCGCCTCACCGCGGCGGTTTTCGGGCAACAGGCGATAACCAAAGCGAAGGAATATCAGCCCGACCACCAGCAAACAAAATCCAACCGGCGTGTAGTCGAACATTCTAAATGGCTTGCCCAGCATCTCCGCACGCACCCGGCTGACGATGATGTTGGGCGACGTTCCTACCAGAGTCATCAAGCCACCAAGCAAGGAGGCGAACGACATCGGCATCAGGAATACGGAAGGGCTTGCCTCGTTTTTCTTGGCCATCTGGAACGCTGCCGGCATCAGCATCGCGAGCGCACCGACATTCTTGACCAGCGCGGAAGTGAAGCCCACCGCAGCGGTGAGCACGACCAGCTGCGATCGCACCCGCTTGACGCGAGTCGAGAGGAACGCCAGCGCCGTCTCGATCACGCCCGAGCGCTGCACCGCGGCCGAAATCACCAGCGCTGAACCCACGATGATGACGAGGTCGTCGGAAAATCCGGTGAAGGCTTCCTTCGGCTTGACGATGCCGATCGCCAGACTGACCAGGAGAGCGATGATGGCTACCACGTCGTATCGAAACCTCCCCCAGACGAACAGCACCATCATGCCGGCCAGCGTGGCGAGAGAGAGGATCTGGGGCAGCGTCATTGGGCCTCGTTACAAGCGCGGAATATACGCAAAACACTCCACACCGCCGACAGGTCCCGCACAATCTTGCCGATCGCTCGAGACACGACGTCTCTAGTCGACTCGATCTCCTTTGCGCCAATGTTCATCGCGCCGTTCCAAGCGCGAGGGTATGCGCGGTCGGGGCCTCGATCGCATGTTGGCGGATACGGCGATTTCCCCCTCGTCGCGACCAAAAGCGATGATGCGCGCGGCAGCCGTCGTCAAAAGCTGGAAATCTGGGCCGTATCTTAGGCTCAATAGTCCTTTGACACGCGTACATTGACGCTTTCCCGCCCCAGCGTCGAGATGCTGGAAAGCAGCGACAGCCAGCGAGTGACCTGGAATTCCACTTGAGTTGCCGAATAGCCGGCGCCGTCGGTAACGATCTCGGCGTAAAACCTTCTTGTAATGTACTTGCCGGCGGCGACCGAGGTTCCCGCGCCAGTCTGTGGGTCGGCCGGCAGGATACGCAAGCGATCGAGCCCGACCGCCTTTCTCACGGCGTTGATCGGGTTGAGACCGGTACCCCCGTTCTGCAATGCTGATACCGCGGCGGCGAGCTGCAATGCCTCGGGTGCCGACAGGTTAGTGATCGAGGTGCCGAATAGCAGGCGGGAAAGCAGTTCGTCCTCCGGCAATGCGGGCGTGCTGGTAAAGCTGATCTCCGGCTTCTGCGCCGCTCCGGTGACGTGGATTGTAGCCGACAGCCCGGTTTCATCGGCATTGGCCGAAATATCCAGCGCGGGGTTGGCGGGCACCTCACCGGCAAAGCGAATGACGCCGCGGTCGATCTCGAACTCGCGGCCGGCGAATTCATAATTACCCCGCACCAGCTTAGCCTGACCGGTAATCGCCGGATTGTCTGGCTGTCCGGAAAGATCGAGCGTGGCCGACCATTCGCTGTCTAGCCCCAGGCCCGAGACAATCAACGAATTTGGGGCGCGGGCATGGATCTTG
>Ga0164242_10010331_pt1 | contig 10011 bp, 11 predicted proteins | sample OricomgcompostMG_FD_108783 | JGI IMG/M metagenome (GOLD analysis project Ga0164242, IMG submission 108783) | Miracle-Growth compost microbial communities from Emeryville, California, USA - Original compost - Miracle growth compost (MG) ... | reverse complement strand
CGTTCGTCTCTGCTATTCTAACGGTGGCTGGATATTTTACAACTAATCCAAACTTTGCCACGTCTAGTGAAGACTCAGTCCTTATTAGTGCAGGGTTTAAGAAAGTTGCGACCTCGGCGCCTACAAGTGATAATCTTTTGCCTGGAGACGTACTCCTTGGAGATGGGCATACAGCATTATACATAGGTAACGGCCAGTTGGTTCAGGCTCGTATTAATGAACTTGGCACTGTAAGTGGAGGACAGGTTGGCGACCAGACCGGCAGGGAAATAGTTCAACAAGCGTTTTACGATTTCCCTTGGATTGGTATTTATAGGGCACAGAATTAGGGAGGAGAAAGGTAATGATCCAAAATCCATATTTGCAGGGCAAACCCGATGGGCGTAGTAAAACTAAACTACTACTCTTGGCGGCCAGCGTACTTATAGCCGTTGTCATAGCTACATTACTAGTCCATTCCTCACGACCCAAAGAGCAGGATAAATATGTAAGAAGTGCCACAGCGGCAGCAAGAGAGCATATACCAAACGCAGAAGTTGCCAATGTAAGGGTAGCTGGAGGTTTCGCGTTAGCAATAGTAAGTGACCCAGACACCGGCGGACAAGCAAACGCCGGTAATACAACTGTCTTCAAGGTTAATTCGGACGGATCAATGAAGCAGCTCGCAAACGGTAGCTATTTCGGTCCGCTTGACCTACTAGGGTTGGGTATACCCCTAACAACACAGGCTAAACTTACAGAAAGCAACTTATATCAGGTAAAACAAGACCTGGCGAATCAGTGCGGCTACGACAACAGTGATACGCCTGGTTTTAGTGGTTTTAGTGGCTCATTTAGCCCTAATGACTGGCAAATTGACACCGGTACGCTTGATAGCATAGAGCAGAAGTTATCGAGCACGGTTAGTGGCAAGGCAATAATCTGCATTAATGCAACAAGAAATAGCAGTAACATGGTAACTAATGCAACAACTTACGTTAGTACCTTTACTCTACAACTACAGTTCATTACTGACATCGCTTTAATTACTACACATACGTTCACTTTTACAAACGGCCCTGTTTACAGTCGGAATTATACACTCGATGGGCAGAGTATATAAATTCCTGCTACCTATTTATAGTGGAATAATCGTGCTGTCAGTAAAGTGTTTTACCACTACGTCGGCATCGGTGGTCGTTAGGAAGGTTTGATAGCGCTGCAAAAAGTTAGTTAGAGCCCGGCGGCGTTTGCCGTCCAGCTCACTAAACACGTCATCTAGTAAAAGCAGGGGAGTTCTGCCTGTGGCGTCTTCCAGAAGCTGCAGCTCAATTATTTTTAGTGCCAGTACGGTCGTGCGTGTTTCGCCGCGACTGGCATATTCGTTGGCTGGTTTGTTGTTAAAAGTTACCGTAAAATCTTCGCGGTGTGGACCGTAGGCCGTAAAGCCGCGCGCATGGTCTTCGCTACGGTGGCTTTCTAGTTTTTTTAACATCTCAGACTCGTAGTTCTCCAGGCTGAATTTCGGCTGGTAACCTATGTTAACTTGGGTGTCGGTTTGCGATATTTCTTTGTATAGTTTCGGCAACTGACTGTTAAGCTTCTCGACTAGGTCTGCTCTGGAACGGGCTATTACCGCCCCTAGTTCGCTTAGCCTTAGGTCCCACGGGAACAGCTCGCCAGCACTGGGTGTTTTTGTGCGTTTTAATAGTGTATTGCGCTGCGACAATACACGTCTGTAGTTGCGCCTAAAAGCCACAAATCCCGGCATGGTCTGTTCTAAAATGTCGTCCAGATGAGCCCGCCGTATATCCGGCGAACCGTGCAAAAGTTGTAAGTGATTTGGCTCAAACAGAACGACAGGTAGTGTATGTTGGCCGGTTAGCCGCTGGTAGACTTTGCTGTCTATTTCATATGTTTTAGTCTGTCTGGGTATGGTTACGACCTTGACCGTACGTACCAAATCGCTTGGCTCAAGCCTGGCGTCCAACCTTAGCCAGTCAGAGTCAAATTTTACCAAATCTACGTCATTAACCCGGTATGAACTACCTCGTGCCAGCACTAGCAAGGCTTCTAGCAGGTTAGTTTTACCACTACCGTTGGGACCAACTATTATGTTTACGCCCGGCCCAAATTCAAACGACGAGTCTACATAGGACCGAAAGTTTTGTAGTCGCAGGTCGCTAATCATTATTATTAATTATCAACCATTATGTATTAGATATGAAATCTATGATTTCAGCGGCATTATTATATGCAGATAGTCGTCATTTTCGGCATCAGTTAACATGACAGCGTCAAGCTTGCCATTAAAGCTAATTTTTACCGTTTTACCCTCCATAACCTGTAAAGCATCTATTATGTAGCGCGAGTTTAGAGTAATCGAACCCTCGCCGGTGGCACTGACCTTAAGTGTGGCATCATTTTCGCCCAGCTGAGAAGCCACAGCATGTATATCTAGAGTTTCCTTGGACTCGTCGACTTCTATAACTATAGATCCGGCACTTTCGCGCGCAAATAGGCTGGAAACTTTGACAGTATTTGCCAGGTCACTGCGCTGCACGGTAGCTGTAGTCGTAAATGAAGCCGGGATTAGTTTGCGATAGTCAGGGTAGTTGCCTTCAATTAGGCGCGCTAGTAGCTCGACATCGTCAGCCCTAAACTGAACCTGCTGGTCATCGTGTACCACCTGAATATCGCCTTCGTAATCGTTAATGATTCTTAGTACATCATGCAAAGCTGTAGCTGGTATGAGCAGTTTTATGTCTTCTTTGGCCTTCATTAGGCGTTTTTCGGCTAGCCTGTAGCTATCGGTAGCCGCCACATATAGCACGCCGTCTACAGTATGAAAGTAGACACCTGTAAGCACCGGACGGCTGTCATCATTGCTAGCTGCTACCAAAACCTGCTGCAGAGTCTTTTTGAGCAGCGGGGCAGATACCTTCCACTTGGTACCACCTTCAATTGCCGGTAGGCTAGGAAAGTCTTCGGCCGAAACGCCATTTATGACCGACTTGTAGTTTTCGGTCTTTACCTTCAGTTTTTGGTCGTCTTGTTCTAGTTCAATCACTCCGCTAGGCAGACCATTTACGAAATCTTGCAGCAAACGAGCTGGTACTGTTAGCGAACCTTCTTTCTGAACCTGTGCGCCTAGTTCGCATGAAATAGCAATGTCCAGGTTGGTGGCTGAAACATTTAGACGATTGCCGTCTATCTTTAATAGAACATTACTTAGTATAGGGAGGGTGCTACGCGTGTTGGCTACGCGGGCTACTAAGCTAAGTGCTTTGTTGAGATTTTCCTGAGTAACTTTGAGTTTCATGATTTATCCTCCACTTACTTATATTAAAAATTCTTTTTCTTTACTAACAGTCCTTATTATTAGGGCTGTGGGAAATGTGGAAAGCAGAGCAGCCACCGATGTTAATTTGGCAAAGTAGGCTGTTGAAAGTTGAGTACAAAAACTGTGCAAGAGCGTGGGTAAAACTAGTAGGTTTTCCCACAAGGTAGCTAGCTTAGTGGCTGCGCCTGTGAACAAACTAGTGATATTAATCAGTGATTTTCCACACAAATCCACAGCTCGCCCACAGGTTTTGCTACGCATACAGCTTCTCCCTTATCTCAGCTAAGGCCGTTCGCACATTGGTATCGAACTGAGATTCTTTGGTTACTTTTTCTACAGAGTGAATAGCAGTGGTATGGTCTTTGCGCCCTAGCTCGTGAGCAATCTTAGGAAAGCTTAGGTGCAGCTCGTTCCGCAGCATGTACATGGCAATCTGGCGGGGAACTACAATTTCCTTGTCGCGCTTGGGGCTTAGCAGGTCATCGACCTCCACCTGGTAGTATTTGGCGCAGCGTTCAATGATTTGCCTAGCGCTTAGGTGCTTGGGACGGGCTTGCAGATTGTTTAGCTGTCCGGTGGCAATTGCCAGGTTTGGTTCGACGCCGTGTAGCTCACAGAAGGCAACAATCTGATTCAATGCCCCCTCAAGGTCGCGAATACTGGTGGCAATATTGGTTGCCAGGTAGTCAACTACGTCTTCCGGCAAGTTCATACCGTTGCCATCAGCCTTTAGCTTTAAAATGGCGCAACGTGTTTCAAAATCTGGCAGCTGCATATCTATGCTCATGCCACCGGCGAAACGGCTACGCAAGCGTTCCTCAATGCCAACTATTTCGTGCGGCGGTTTATCACTACTTATAATTACTTGCTTGCTGGCTTGTTGCAGAGCATTAAAGGTGTGAAAGAACTCTTCTTGTACCTTGTCTTTGCCGGATATAAACTGAATATCGTCTATGATAAGTACGTCGGAACCGCGGTAGTGGTTGGTAAAGTCGCTGGTTTTTTTATAGCGCAGAGCATCGACAAATTCCTGTAAAAACTGCTCGCTACTTACGTAAACCACGCGGGCATTAGGGTTGGCTGCCAAAACAGCATTGCCCACAGCCTGCATTAGGTGGGTTTTGCCAATCCCGACACCGCCGTACAGGAACAGGGGATTGTACTTGGTACCGGGGTTGGCGGCTATGGCCTGGCAAGCAGCGTAAGCCAACTCGTTGCCACTGCCAACTACGAAAGTCTCAAACGTATAACGTTCGTTTATGCCCTGGCGATAGGAATGTGACAGGCTGTTTACCGTGCTGACCGGTTGCGGAGCTACCGCGACTGCCTGAGGCGCTATAACGATATCTTCCGGCTCAATCTTTTTCTGAGTACTCTGGATCTTGTATTCAACACTGGGGTTACTGACGCCGTTTTTGCGCAGAGTTTCAACTATAAGGTCATTATACTTTTGTTCCAGCTGGTTCTTAACGAAGACGTTAGCTACGCCTACTACAAAAATATCGCCATCTTGTTTAAGCAGACTGGTGTTCTTAAACCAGGTCAGATAGTTACCGCGCGATAGGGAGATTTCCACATCCCCTAACACAGCTTGCCACAGACGACCTAAGTCCACTTTTAGAACCCCTCCTTTAAAACCTTTGATACAAATATAACCCAAACCAGGCGGACTTTTCCACAGTAGTTTTTACAATCATTTTTGCAAGCCCAATAGATGGTAGTTTTCCACAGGGCGGAACGACCCCTGTTAATATGTGGATAAGTAGTAGCGGGTAGGGGAAAACTGTTTAACAGGGGTAGGGCAGACTAGTCAACGGGGATCGTATATGGTAGAATGATAAGTAATCAAATTTCAGGAAGACGGAGTTTATAAATGCCAAAGCGAACACACCAACCCAAAAAGCGCCACCGCGCTCACGAACACGGTTTTATGAAGCGTATGGCTAGCAAGGCCGGCCGTGCAGTTTTGAACCGACGCCGCAACAAAGGCCGCAAAAAGCTAACCGCGTAAATAGTTTATAATGTAGGAACGGAGAGTAAATTAGTTTACTAAGTAAACTAATTTATCGAGTACCGCCCATTATATCCCGAAGGGATATAGGTAAACTAATTTGCTAGACATATAACATTGGAGGAAAGGTCGCATGCTAGGACGGGCCAATCGATTTCATGGACGTGCCAGCTTGCAGCGTGCCTACCAAAAAAGCCAGACTGTAAGATCTGGTTTGCTGTCGCTGAAATTTACTAAAACCCCCAGACAAGATTATCGCTTGGCTATAGTCGTTAGCAAGAAAGTTAGTAAGTCGGCCGTGGTTCGCAATCGCATACGCCGTCGGCTGTATGAAATTATCAGACTGCAGTCCGGTAACTTTAACGGCGTATATGATATGGTTCTAGTAGTCTATGGTGCTGAAGTTGCGACCATGCCGGCTCCGGAATTGGCCGGCGAAGTAGATAAGCTGCTATCCAGAGCCAAAATAGTCAGTGCCCATGTTAAACTAGTTGATAAGGAATAAAGACATATGTGGACACACCTTATAGTTCAACCTATTTTTAACTTGCTGGTGCTCATCTATGCACTACTGCCCGGCCATAACTTTGGCTTGAGCCTTATTGTCTTCACGATCATCGTACGTTTGCTAATGTGGCCGCTGGTTAAGAAGCAGCTGCGCCAGACAAAAATTATGCGCAAACTCCAGCCGGAGCTAAAGCGTATCAAGAAAGAGGCAAAGGGCGATCGCCAAAAAGAGAGTCTAATGATGATGGAGCTCTACAAAGAGCGCGGTGTTAATCCGTTTGGTACCATCCCTACCCTTATTATTCAGCTGGTTATCTTGATTGGTCTGTACCAGGGCCTAAACAGAGTTATTAAAGATCCACACCAGATAGTTGACTTCGCCTACGGCGGTTTGCAGCACTTGAGCTGGATGCAACACCTGGCCCATCACGCCGGCGACTTCGACAACACCTTGTTTGGCCTGATCGATCTAAGTCGCAGCGCCTTTGGCCCGGCCGGCACATACGTACCGGCACTTATAATCGTGCTAGCCAGTGCAACCATCCAGTTCCTGACTAGCCGCCAGCTCATGCCTGTCGACAAAGATGCTCGCAAGCTTCGCGAGATCTTTAAGGCAGCTGGCTCTGGCCAGCAAGCCGACCAAGCCGAGGTCAGTGCCGCTACCAGCCGCAGTATGCAGTACATCATACCTGTTATGGTGTTCTTGGTTACCGTTAACCTGCCTGCCGCCCTAAGCCTTTACTGGCTAACCGGTGGTATCGTGGCCTACATACAACAGTATATTGCCCTGCGTGAAGACGAGGCCGACATGGAAGTCCTGGCAGACGGCAAAAAACCTAGCAAAGATGTGACAGCAATTATGGAAGCTGAAGTGGTAAGTCATGAGGCAACCGGCTCAAACAACAAAAAGTCAAAAAAGAAATCTTCCAAAAAAGCTAAACGGAGGAGATAGACCATGGATGAATCGATAGCGTACGCCAAAAAATATTTGGAGGATTTACTGTCGTTTTTTGGACTTAACACCAGTGTTTATGCCACGCACGAAGACGAGGAAGTCATTGAGCTAGATATACCCAGCACGCACCTAAATGGCTTTTTAATCGGTCAACGCGGCGACACCATGCGCGCTCTACAGTTTACGGTCAGTAACGCCCTAAAAAACCAAGGCTACCCTGTTACGCGCGTTAATATCGACGTAGCCGACTACAAAAAGCAGCGTGCTCAAAAACTGCAACACGAGGCCGAAGAATGGGTTAAGCACGTTAAAGAAACTGGCGAACCATTTGATGTTCGGCCCATGAACTCAGCCGACCGCCGCACCGTCCATAATCTGGCCGCCGAATATGGTTTAACTAGCGAGTCGGTTGGCGAAGGCCGCGACCGCCACATCGTGCTCAAAGTTTCTGCCGAAGAGTAGCCTCGTAGACAGCTAGAGTTTGCTCGGCCATGCGGCGCCATGAATATTTGGCGGCTTGTTTTTTGCCTTTGGCCGACAGTTCCTGGCGTAGCTTAGCGTTATTTATAACTTCGTTAATCTTTTCGGCCATATCCATAACATCGGTCGGGTCAAAGTAGTAGGCGGCATCGCCGTAAACTTCGGGCAGGCAGGTTGCGTTGCTGCTAACCACCGGTGCGCCTTGAAGCATGGCTTCCAAACCTGGCAAGCCAAAGCCTTCGCTTAGGCTCGGGAATATATAAGCGGTGCAGTTTTCTAGCAACCAGCGCAGCTGGCCATCGGTTATAAAGTCGGTAAATATGACGTTTTTTATGCCTTCGCGCTTAACTCGGTCAGCATGGGCTTGGTAGTTGGCATCTTTTTTGCCGGCTAGGACCAGACGCAGCTCAGGGTTTTGTTTTTGCAGTATTTTGAAAGCGTCAATTAGCCGAGCTAAGTTCTTGTGTGGTGTTGGCCTACCGACGTACATTATAAATAGTTTACCTAGTAAACTATTTAGCGGCTCAGCCTCTTCTGCAATGGGTTCGGTCGCTTCGTAGGTTACGGTAACTTTGTTGGGGTTAATGTGCGTAAACTTCACTACGTCGTTTTTTACAAACTCAGTCGGTGTGAGTATGGCGTTAGACTTTTTGGCCACGCGCCTAACAACCCACAGGTAAACCACCTGCTTTATACCGAATACCAGCGGGTGCTTGTCTGGGTTACGAAAACGCGCAGTTGTTAGGTCGTGCATGGTAGTAACGACACGGCCTTTGTACAGCACGGGCTGGTGGTCTTTGCCAAAGTGCACCATGTCGGCTTTAAAGCTCCTAACCTGGCGCCAAAAGCCCAGCTGTTCGCCAAATGTGAATTCTTTGTAAGGCGTGGTCTGTACCGTAAAATTCGGCGTGGTTTTCATCATAAAGTCCAGGCGGTGCGGCTTAACTAGCACGGTTATGTCGTGCTTGGGGTTTAGAGCACCCATGTGCTCCAGCAGCTTATCTATGTAGCGGCCGGTGCTAGTGCCGCTTTCTCGGGCGTCTATAACTATCTTAGCCATGTTTTCTCCGGGTTAGCTTCCACCATTTGTTCCGTAGGGCACGTAGGGCGTGGGCGTTTGGCGGAAGGTCGTGAACTATCATGTCCCAAATGTACTCATCAGTTACTTTTTTGCTGTTTTGAATCTGTTTTCGTTCAGGCACCTTTTTAGTTAGTAGCCACGCTGCCATAGCGGCGCCCTTTAGCGCCGGCCAGCCGTTGCCGCGCTGAACGGCCCTACCAAAAAACATAGTTTGAGCTAGAAACAGCCGCCAGCCGGTAGCCCACAAATATTTACGCGGTACGTTTTTGAACCATAGCAATGGCAAATTCTTCATGGTTTGGTAGGTAGTAAAACCTTTTACCCGGCCGCTGGTCATGCCAATGTAGTGGTAGACAACCGAGTCTGGCACGTAAGCTACCTTCCAGCCGGCCAACTGCAGGCGGAAGCTTAGGTCAACATCTTCGTAGTAGGCAAAAAAGGCTTGGTCGAGCAGGCCGACTTCTTTCAAGGCTTTAACGCGGTACAAGCTAGCTGCCCCGCTAGCGGCAAATATATCTGTCTGCTTGTCGTATTTGGTTAGGTCATATTCGCGACGGCCGCGCGGGTAGGGCAAGCCCCACACCGTGTAGTAGTCGCCAGTACTGTCCAGCCGTTCTTTATCGGCGGTTACGACCTTGGCTGCAGCGACCCCAACTGCCGGGTTGTTTTCCAGGCAGGCTACCAGTTTTTCTAGCCAATCCTTGTCGGCTACGGCGTCATCATTAAACGGTGCCACATACTTGGCGCCCAGTTCAAAAGCGCGTTTAAACCCTGGGTTTACACCACCGGCGTAGCCCAGGTTCTTGCTGTTACGGATTATTTCAACGTCGGGATACTGCTCGGCTACGCGGTTAGCCGAAAGATCGGTCGAGGCATTGTCTACCACAATTATGTAAGGCTGAACAGTCTGACCTACTAAAGATTTTATGGCTTCCAGCAGCTCATCGCCACCATTTAGGTTGGGTATAACAACTACCGGCTGCGCAGCTAACTTGTTCATTTTATAAACTATAACGCAAAGTTACAGGCAATGAGCTATTTTGCGCGAATTGCAGCTGCTTTTTTGCGAGTCTCTGCCTGTAGTCCGGCCGCTCGTACGAAGGCACCAGAAACAGCCCTGCGTGCAGCACGAGAAGGCTTAGGAGCGGCAACGTCACGCAGAGTAACCTTGCTAGAGGCTCGAAGGTTTTTTAGGATTTCTACCATACCTAGTCAATTATAACACTTTCCAGCTCTGCACGGCTCAATACGGGGTCGATGAGCTCAAATATATCAGATACATCTTCGTGCTGGGCCACAACCTTATTGTCGGCGTCTTTAATAACGACACTTAAGGTTATAGGCAAGCCGCTCTTTTGCAATAGGCGGAGATTGTCGTACAGGCTGCAGTAAGTATCAATAAAACCAGACTTCTTAATACCTCGTTTTTCTACCAATTCGCGGTCTTTGGTAAACTGCCAGGCAATCTCCGGCTGCTGGTGGATGTAATAAATTTTTACCATGTAACCATGCTTAATAGCGCGTTCTATATTAAGAATGGCATGTCCGTGGGCAAGTGTGCCGTCAAATATAAAATCAATCTGTTCCCGGAGTGTTTTAGTGTAAAGCTCTGTCAGTATGTCGGATGCACCTTTGCGAAATAAATCCGCGAGCTG
>Ga0164242_10010330_pt1 | contig 10012 bp, 10 predicted proteins | sample OricomgcompostMG_FD_108783 | JGI IMG/M metagenome (GOLD analysis project Ga0164242, IMG submission 108783) | Miracle-Growth compost microbial communities from Emeryville, California, USA - Original compost - Miracle growth compost (MG) ... | reverse complement strand
CGTGCATTCACCATCCATCACGAGTGCCGCGCGCATCGTCTGCTGCGTGACAACGCCTCCCGTACGTCGGACGTTGTGCGCTGCCTTCACCTGTCGCTGCGAGCGCATACGCACAGCAACGCGCATCCGGTGCGCACAGGATGCAACACTGCATGGGACGACCCTTCGCACCGCTTTGCACGCCGTTCGCGCATCGCTCGCGTAGTCGTTCACGCACCGCCATACGCATCTGCTTCGCGCCGCGAGTGACACGTCTGAGCACCCCGGTACGCACGTCCTGCTCACGTCGTTCGCACGCGATGCTTCAGGGCCTGAACAGAAGGTTTACGCCGTGGCGGACACCCCTGCGCAAAACGTTTACGCCGGGCAACAAAAAGCGCACGGAAAACACGGTATTGCAGGATAGGCTAGCGCCGGTTTTGGGCGCCCACGCGCCTGAGTGCCACCACACGGATGCACACGCGGCGCGCGCACTCACTGCGTGGGGCGCATGCGTTTACCTCCCGCGCACGGGCTCGAACATCTGCGTGCGGCGAATGCCGCCAGCGACACAACGCTCACCGTCCGGCAGCGAAGAGCAGTGAAAGCCCGGACGAGAGCATCAGCCCATCGACGACAAGCCGGAATGTGCCCGGCGACATCCGGGCCACGATACGCCGCGCCATGAACGTACCGAGCATGATGGACGTCCCGATGATCAGGCCGTCCACGATGACGCGCACGGGGAGCGCGCCGAAGTGCCCGAACACGGACACCTTGGCTCCGTACACGGCCAGCGACCCGGCCGCCTCGGTCGCGAGAAAAGCCCCCTTGACGAGGCCATAGCCCATGAACACCGGCACCGTGATGGGGCCGGTCGATACGACGATGCCGGTGAGAAACCCGACGGGCGCGCCGATCAGCAACAGATGGACGAGCGTGAAGCGGGCGCGGCTGCGCGCCAGCCACCGCCGCGCCGGAACCATCGAGATGAAGAACACGCCGAGCGCAATGTCGACGACATGCGGCGGCAGCGCGAGCAGGGTGCGCACGCCCAGCATCGCCCCCGGAACCGCGGTTACGCAGTAGGCGGCGCACGCTTTCCAGTCGATTTCGCGCCACCAGGAAAGCACCTTCCCGAGGTTCCCCAGGATCGCGGCGATCGCCATGACCGGCACGGCCTGCTGCGGCCCGTACAGGACGACCAGCACCGGCATCAGCAACATCGACGAGCCGGTCCCGACAATTCCGCTCAGTACGCCCGCAGCCAGCCCGACGACCAGCACGACCAGGAATCCCATTTGCCCTCCGGGCTTTACAGTTTGTCCACCTGGACGCTGCGCACAGCAACTGGCGCGCTCGCGCCTTCGTGCCGCTCCACACACGGTCGCGCGGCGCCCATCACGGACGATGCGTCGACGGCTCACCGGCGTGTCCGAGCAGCCAGCCCACTCTTCCTCCCGGGGGGAGAACCGGACAGGGCCCGTCATGCGTTGATGGGTGAGCCGGTGCCGGCGCATCGCGGCGGATCCTGTCGTCGCCGTCCGCGCAGGCGGTTTTCACGCGCCCCGGTCGCCCGCGCCGCGATGGCACTCCCTGACGCCAGGCAGTTTCTCCAGCCTGCCGCAGATCGCATCGAACTCGCTGCCCGTCACGCGGGACAAGGCGATGGCGATCTCCTCGCATTCCGGCAATTCGTCCGAGCGTTGAACGATGAACTGTCTGAGCCGGCTGGTGCTGGCGCCGAGCGCTTCCTGAACCCCGCGCAGCGTGACACTGCCCGCTTCAGCGACCAGGCTGAGCGCGCGTTGCTGCTTCACCGCGATGAAACGGCGCTCGAGCGGCTTCACGCCGGCGAGGATGAGCAGGATGATGACTGTCGCGCTGATCGCCGCCGTGTACATCCCGCCGCCGACCGCGAGCCCGATCCCCGCCACCGACCACAGGCTCGCCGCAGTCGTCAGGCCGCGCACCACCTCGTTTCGCATCAGGATCGCGCCCGCGCCGAGAAAGCCGATGCCCGATACCACCTGCGCGGCGACGCGTGAGGGGTCCAGTACGGTGTTTTTCTGTGAGCCGAGCACATCGGCGAAACCGAAAGCCGATACCAGCATGATCAGTGTGGCGCCGACGCAGACCAGCATGTGGGTCCGCAGGCCCGCCGCCCAGTTCAGCCGTTCCCGCTCGAAGCCAATCGCACTGCCCAGCGCCGCGGCCAGCACCAGACGCGAGACCTGCTCTACTTCTCCCGTCACGATGGATCCATCCTGTGCATTTTCATTCTCCTGTGGGACCCGCTTCATCCGGAAGCGGGCGCGCCGGCTCCGGCGTCCGCTGTCGCCCCAGATACGCCGCGATGATGGCCTGCGTCGTCTTTCCGACCGGCAGCGAGCCGATCTCGTCAGGCGCGACCCACCGGCACAGCGCGATCTCCCTTCCCGGTGCCGGCACCTTCAGCGGCGGCACCTCTGTTCCGAAGACGTGATGGACCGTGTTGCTGCCGTCGACCCTGAAGAGGAACGAAAGATCCAGTTCGTCCAGCGCTGTCTCTTCGATCAGCTCGCGCTGCGCCGCGTCCCTCACGTCCTCGCCGCGCTCGGGTTTGCCGCCCGGTAACGCCCAGCGGGCCGGCGTCTTCGCTACCACCAGAACCCGGCCGGCCTGATGGCATATCACTGTTGCCCTGGTCTTCATCAGCTTTCACATCAAGGTAATTGCGCCCTTTCGTCGCAGGGCATTTTACTGTCACAGAAATGACATCTTCAAGGCGGGCCGCGTGGCGCCTTCCCATCGCCGGCGAATGACCGGCACGGCACGGCCATCGTCCACCAGGAATCGCTATGCTTTTCAGGTGTGGGGGTGATACAGCGTCGCCGGTCCGGAAAATGTCCGGCCGCACTACGCGGGTGAGGCGTGTGCCCGACGTGTTGCCCTACGTCCACGCTCCCCCTCGCCGTTACCCCAGGCGCAACGTTCCGGGCGGCTACTCTCTCGCCTGTCCGGGCACAGACGATGCAGCGCTGACCTCTCCCTTCCGCTTCAAGGAGCCGTCACATGGCAACCACCAGCACCCGACGCAAAAGCACCCCCGTGAGCAATCTGACCACGCCCACGGACCTCGGCTCAGAGGCTCGCAAGGAAGTGTCAGCGGGGTTGACGCGTTTGCTCGCCGACGTGTTCGCCCTTTTCGTCAAGACCAAGAATTTCCACTGGCACGTGAGCGGCCCGCACTTCCGCGACTATCACCTGCTGCTCGACGACCAGGCCACGCTCGTCTTTGCCATGGTCGACCCGGTCGCCGAACGCGCCCGCAAGCTGGGTGGCCCTACCCTTCACTCGATTGCGGAGATCGCCTCGCTCAAGCGCCTCAAGGACAACGACGAGGCTTTCGTCGAACCGGAAGCCATGCTTGAGGAACTGCGTCGCGACAACGAATCGCTCGTGAAATACATGCGCGAACTACATCAGCTGTGCGACGACAAGGAGGATGTGGCGACTGCCAGTCTGATCGAAAATTGGATCGACCAGACAGAGGAACGCGTATGGTTCCTCTTCGAAACCACGCGACACACGCGGTGATCGACTGCGCGCGTGAGGGCGCACGCGTTGCCATGCCATGACGTCGCCGCTGCGCACGTCATCCGCAGTGTGACGTGTCGGTGCTGGCAGATTCGTTCGTAGGGCGGTGCACGGCCGTCAGGCGTCAGGACGGCCGCACAGCAGGCCGTTCGTGCAGCGCCAGCGTTTCCCGCGCCATGCGACCGGGAGATCCCGCACCGGTAAGAAAGCCCGGAATTTGTAATTGTGACAGTATGCGTGCCGGGCCAGGCAGCTGGGCGGACAGTCCGGCTCAGCGCGCGGCAACCCCCGTCCCCGCATGCATGCGCCGCGCCGGTGCCCCGGTGTGACACGCGATCAGTTCGAGAAGCAGCCCCGCAGAAAACGGCTTGCGCAGAAAGGCCGTGACCGAGGGGCGCGCGGTCAGCGAAAGCGCGCTCATCACGATGACTGGCGTCCCGCGACAGCCTGGAACACTCCGCAGCCGGCCCAGCAGCTGTTCGCCGCCCATGTGCGGCATCATCCAGTCCGTGACGATGATCTCCGGGGACCACCCACGCAGTTGCGCCAGCGCCTCCCGACCGTCCGATGCGGTGCGCACCTCATGACCATGATCGCCCAGGATCAGGTCCATCGACTCTCTTATTGCCTGCTCATCGTCTACCACCAGCACCCGTGCCATCGCGTTCCCCGTCGCCTATGCTGCCGGCATCAAAAAGCAACGAGCATGCCGGGCCTCTGGTTGCAGACGCCCACTGCTAGAATCGTCTGATCCCCACCGACGGGCGGCGCCCGGCATTGACATCCTGTGCCGCGCAGCCGCCGACAACCTTTGAAGGGGCCGACCATGCACGACGCCGGCGAGTGGAGTGAAGAACAAGGCCTTGAATGGCTCAAACGCTGGGCCACATCGACCAGCGACCATGCAGTGATTGCCGTCTCGCCTTCGGGCCACGTATTGAGCTGGAACCCCGGCGGCCAGACCATGCACGGCTACCCCGGTGCCGAAATAATCGGTCGGCATATCTCCGTACTCTATGCCGACGGCGACTGTCGGCGCGCCGTCCCCGAGAGCGCCCTGCGCGAGGCACGTCAGCACGGCCGGCACGAATTCGAGGGATGGCGTCGACGCAAGGGCGGCGACCTCTTCTGGGCCAGCGTCGTGACGACGGCCATTTTCCGCGAGAATGGGCACCTCGACGGCTTCGTCGAGGTGGTGCGCGACGTCAGCGACAAGCGCAAGGCGCACGAAGCGGTCATCGAAAGCGAGCGGCGCTTCCGTCTGCTCGTCGACGGCGTGACCGACTACTCGATCTTCATGCTGTCGCCCGAAGGTGACGTCACGAACTGGAATCAGGGCGCACGACGCATCAAGGGCTACACGGCAGCCGAAATCATCGGCTCGCACTTCTCGCGCTTCTACACCACAGAGGACGTCGCAGCCGGCCTGCCCGCCAGAGGACTCGACACGGCCGCCCGCGAAGGCAGGTGCGAATCCGAGGGTCTGCGCGTGCGGCGTGACGGCTCAACGTTCTGGGCGCACGTCATCATCGACGCGATCCGCGACGAGGAAGGCACACTGGTCGGCTTCGCCAAGATCACCCGTGACATCACGGAAAAGCGCCAGGCCGACGAACTGCTCGAACAGACCCGCGCGGCGCTCTTCCAGGCGCAGAAAATGGAAGCGATCGGCAAGCTCACCGGCGGCGTCGCACACGACTTCAACAACGTGCTGCAGGTGCTGCGCGGCAACCTCGAACTGCTGCAGAGCCGCCACCGTCACGACGGCTGGAGCATGGAGCGGCTGGGCGGCGCCATCTACGCGGTCGGGCGCGGCGCGAAGCTCGCCTCGCAGCTGCTCGCGTTCGGGCGGCGCCAGGCGCTGCGTCCGGTCGTGGTGAACCTCGCTGCGATGGTGAGGGGCGCCGACGACCTGCTGCGCCGGTTGCTCGGCGAAACGATCGAGATCGAGACGGTCGTCGCGGGCGGCCTCTGGAATACCCAGGTCGATCCGCACCAGCTGGAGAACGTGCTCCTGAACCTGGCCATCAACGCCCGCGATGCGATGCGCCAGGGCGGCAAGCTCACGCTCGAACTGGCCAATGCGATGCTGGACGACCACTACGTACGCTCGCTCACCGACGTCCCCGCGGGCCAGTACGTGATGCTCGGCATCACCGATACCGGCACGGGTATGTCCGAGGAGGTGCTCGAGCGCGCGTTCGATCCGTTCTTCACGACGAAACCCGAAGGGGAAGGCACGGGCCTCGGCCTGAGCATGGCTTACGGGTTCGTGAAGCAGAGCGGCGGCCACATCCGCATCTACAGCGAAGTCGGTCATGGCACCACCGTACGCATCTACCTGCCGCGCTCGCTGACGGAGTCGCAGGCGACCGTCTCCCGGCGCAACATGCCGCTGATGGGCGGAAAGGAAAGCATTCTCGTCGTCGAGGACGACCTGAACGTCCAGGCGACGGTCATCGACATCCTGATCGAACTGGGCTACAGCGTCCTCAAGGCCAACAACGCCGAGCAGGCGCTTGCCGTCCTCTCGAGCGGGGCACACGTCGACCTGCTGTTCACCGACGTGGTGATGCCGGGCACGCTGCGCAGCCCGGAACTGGCCCGTCAGGCCGTGCAGCTGCTGCCGCATCTCAAGGTGCTTTTCACGTCGGGCTACACCCACAACGCGATCGTTCATGGCGGCCGGCTCGACCCGGGCGTCGAACTGCTCAGCAAGCCGTACAGCCGCGAGGACCTGGCGCGCAAGGTGAGACAGGTGCTCGGTACAGACGGAACCGTGCTGGCGGCGATTCCGTCGAGCCAATCACCGCCGTCTGTGCAGCCTTCTACACCGACGGGACTGCACGTGCTGGTCGTCGAGGACGATGCGCCGTCCCGGGACGCCGTGTGTGAACTGCTCGCAATGCTCGGGCACCGGCCCACCGGCGTCGGCTCGGTCGCGGCGGCACAAGAACTTTTCGCGCACCGGCCGATCGACGTGCTCATGACCGACGTGCATCTGCCCGACGGCTCAGGCCTCGACATGGCCCGCGAGGCAGCCGGCGAGCATCCCGATCTGCGGGTCATTGTGGCGTCTGGCGACGCAGTGCCGCTGCCGGACGCCCTTCCAGGCTGGCAGGTGATCCGCAAGCCCTATGGAACGGACGATCTCGCGACGGCGCTGGCGGCATGCAGGCGGACGTGAACGCCCTCCACTCCTGTCGGGCTAACGCGATACGGGATCGACGTCCAGGGGCTCGGTGCCGACGACCGCCGCACGATTTCCATCGAGCCGCTGGCGCAACATTGTGATACCCGTTGATCACTCCGACTCTGCGCCAGAGAGCCCATGCGCGAGACAGACAGGTCGTAAGGACAGTTTTTTGATGCCTCGAATTACCTAGTCAGGCACACAATCCAGGCGCCGTTGCTGCGCTCCTGACGCTTGCGCTCGCGGCTTCGCCTGGCCTGTGCCAGCCCGACGGCCGGGCTGGAAGTTTCAGCCTCGATCTGCCAGATCTCACAGCGGACATAGTCCGGATCATCAGGCTTGCCCCCATAGCTCCACGATCCACTTGGAAAGCGCACTACGGTCCAAGGTTACTTCATTGCAATGCTCCTTTCCAGGTGCCAGTGACGACTGACGCGCCGCCGGTCGGAACGCGGCGCAGCGCCATGCGGCCGACTCGCAGGCAGTCCACTCGCTGGACCGGTACCGCACCGGCACTGCACGACAGATCGCGTTGCCCGGTTGCGGCGGCCCTGATATTCATCGGGCGGCCCGGCCACGGACGCCGATTCTATGTCCCGGGCTGACATGGCATCGCTGCGGGACTACGCCACTCGCGATGCGCGCTCCGGCCTGGCACCGCTGCAATGGGGCGGCGCTGAGCGCGCTTAGGCCGCCGTTGTCTGGCAGTTACCCAAGGGACGCAGGTCACCTAGGCGGAACGCCCCACGGACGGGGCCGTCCGCGACGACCTTGATCGACCTGATCGGAAATTGTCCGAGGTGGACGGCGCCGGATCGGCGGTGGGGGCCAGCTCGTTGGGGACCGGCTGCCCGCAGCCGCGCCGCCCTTTTCACGGCATGGATATACACTAATCCAGTGTATATCCATGGGATCGTGCCATGCATGTCGCAAAATGGGGTAACAGCCTGGCCGTACGCCTTCCGTCGAGCCTGGTGGAAGCGCTGGAACTGCGGGAAGGCGACGACATTGAAATCGTCATCGACGCGCCACGCACATTTGCCGTGCGTCGCAAACCGGGCGCGGATGCGTTGCTCGAACGCCTGCGCCAGTTCCGCGGGAAGCTGCCACCGGACTTCAGGTTCAGCCGGGACGAGGCGAATGAACGAGGGTAAAACGAGGATTTTCGCCGACAGCAACGTTGTGCTTTACCTGCTGTCGGGCGATGCAGCACGGGCAGACCGTTCGGAATCCCTCCTTAGGCAGACCCCGACGATCAGCGTGCAGGTGCTCAACGAGGTCACGAACGTCTGCATCCGCAAGCTCGGCATGACCAGGGAAGAGGTCGCGCAGTTTCTCGGCGTGGTGCGCACCGACGAATTCAACCGCGAAGCGGTTTGGCTAACCAAGGCGTGTTCACAGTGACCGTTGTGCGTGAAGCACCGGCATCACCCCTTCGGCGGCGTCGGGCGACGCCTATACCATTTCATCAATGGTCGTATCGACATACCGTGCGCAAAAATGGACGCCGAAACCGTCGCGAGCGTCAACGTGATCAGTTGCCGCGCGATGGATTGGTCGATGCCATGGCGAATCGCGAACATCAAATAAAACACGGAGCCGATTCCCCGTATTCCGAACCATGAAATCATCACTCGCGCGCGTCCCGTACCCGCCGCACCGAGCGTTCCGACCGCGACCGCGATAGGACGCACGAGCACGAACATCGTCGGAATGAACCACCACAACGCGTACCACGTAGTGGCATAGGGAAGAAGCGCGCCGACCAGCAAGACAACCGTCAGCTCGGCAAGATGTTCGAGCTGAGCGTTGAATCCCAGCACCGCATCGGTCATCACCGTGCTGGCATGGTGCGAGTGCGTCGCCATTAGTTCATACGCGTGCCCTTTCGAGCCCGTGGCCGCGCCGAGGGACACAGTCCCTTCCCGTGGTTTGTCGTGCACCCGCTGAAGAGCCAGGCCGGCGGCAAAGACGGCCAGAAACCCGGACGCATGGCAGAGTTGCGCCGCCCCATAGGCGATGGCGACCAGGCCGAGCGACAGGAACTCATCGAGACCAACGGCCTCCGAATGCCGCGTACGCAGATAAACGACAAGGCGGCCAATCAGGGCACCGAGCCCCGCGCCGATGAGCACCCCGCCGACACTCGCCCATATCAGGTCTATCGCAAGCCAGCGCCAGACAGCAAACGAAGCGCCATCATGCCGGGACAGCAATGCGAGGCCCAGTATCACGAACGGATACGCCGTGCCGTCGTTCAACGCCCCCTCGCCAGCAAGGTTGAAACGCAACTGATCGGGATCCGTTCCGCGTTCTGTCCGCACGCCGGATGCCAGAACGGGGTCCGTGGGAGCAAGAATGCCGCCGAGGAGCACCGCCGCGCCCAACGGCAGCCCCAGCCCCCACATGCCGACCGCTGCAATCAGCCCCACCGTGATCGCCATCGAGACAAACGCGAGGCGCAGCGGAACGATCCATCTTCGGTCGAAAATCGGTACGCCCATGCGTAACCCGACGGTAAACAGCGAAATCAGCAGAGCCACTTCCGCCACCCGGCCGATTACATCGGCATGATGCAATGGGTCCGGCACGATCAGCCCGAGCCCGCCGGGACCGACGAGGTAACCGGCGACCAGATAAATCGTCGCGCTGCTCAACAGCAGACGCGCCAGCGGCGCGCTCGCCACCACCATGGTGATGAGCAGAACGCCGCACAACAGATACCAGATGGGATCGGACATGGATCGCGGACAACATCGCAGGGACGCTCGCCGGGCGAGCCATATTCAGGCTCACCGAAGCCGGCGCAGTGAACGGCGGACGGCAAGCGGAAGGTTCGACTCCATTCTGACATCCGCATTTTCGCCTTCGCGTCGAATTACCGTCGGCCCCACATCAGTACGATACGTGCAGACATGCGTCCGGTCTGGATTTATTCCCGCGCAAAGCCATGTACCGTTCGAAAGGAACCTATGCCGCGGTTTTGAACGGAGTCGCCGCCGTGCTGCGCGCAGTAGTCGCATCGAGATCGCGACCTGCAACTGCGAGGGCAAGCGCCGGATTCAGGCTGTCGACCATCGAGGTCGGCATCAGGATCGTCGCGCCACGTTCCTTGGTCGTTTCGTAAATGATGTTCATCGCGCGCAGTTGCAGCGCGCCGGGTTGATTTTCATAGATCCGCGCCGCCTCGACGAAATTCGCAGCCACCGCGGCTTACGCCGAGCCCAGAATCACGCGCGCCTGCTTTTCGCGCTCAGCCTG
>Ga0164242_10010329_pt1 | contig 10013 bp, 8 predicted proteins | sample OricomgcompostMG_FD_108783 | JGI IMG/M metagenome (GOLD analysis project Ga0164242, IMG submission 108783) | Miracle-Growth compost microbial communities from Emeryville, California, USA - Original compost - Miracle growth compost (MG) ... | reverse complement strand
GCTCGCCTGGGCCACCGTCATCGCCTGGCCCGGCCCCGCACCCCTGTGGCTGCTGGCCGTGCTGTGCCTCTTCGTGGCAGCAGGCGGACCCGCGTCCATGATCGCCTTCGACTTCGCCAGGACCGAGAACCCGCCCGCCCTCATCGGCGCCGCGACCGGCCTGTCCAACGTCGGCTCCTTCTCCGGCGGGCTGCTGGCCATCTGGGGCGTCGGCTACGTACTGGACATCGTCCGGCGCGTCTCCGGACATGAGCTGTACTCGCTCACCGGCTTCCGCTTCGCCTTCCTGGTGGTCCTGGCCGTCTACGCCGTGGGGCTGATCGGCTTCGCGGTGGAGCGCCGACGCACCAGGGCCGCGCGGTTGCGGGCGGGCGGCAGACCGATCAGGCCGCTGCACCACGCCCTGGTCGCGCGCCTGCGCCCCGGGCAGGCGAAGCGCCCGGGTGCGGGGCCGGGTGCCCGACGGCGTCGCGACGGCTGAGCGCCCCGCGGCACTGCGCGGGGTGAGTGACTGACAGTGCCCGACGGCGTCGCGGCGCGGCGGCGCGACGGCGCCGGGCCCGCACCGGCGCCCGGGTCAAGGAAAGCCGTCACCGCTGGCACGGACGTCCCTCACAGGCCCGCGTGATCTCGCGGGAGCCGCTGCACCGTCCACAGGCGCGCAGCGCCCCCGCCCCACGGTCCCCGTGGCGCGGGCAGGCTCCTGTCATGGAGATCGAACAGGAACCGGCCCTCAGCCCGGAAGCCATGAAACTCACCGCGCTCGACGACATCGTGGCGCTGGTACCGCACCGCCTCGGGTTCCACCCGAGTGACTCGGTGGTGCTGGTGCTCGTGGACGAACGCGGCAACTGGTTCGCCACCTCACGCCATGACCTGCCGCCCGGCGCCCCGCTCGCGCCCGTCACCGCCTGGATGCTGGACGTGGCCTCGGACGCGGCGCAGGTCATGCTCGGCGTGTACGCGGAACAGGAGGCGGCCAGGAGCACGCTGGTGCACCTGCTGCGCCGCCTTCCCGGGCCCAGGATCGGGTGGATCCTGCATGCCACGGGGTGGGAGGAACTGGACGAGTTCGCCCTGTGCCAGGCCGGGCCCCGGCTCGGGCCCGATCTCGACGCGGACCTCGACCCGGACCTCGGGGCCGGGGCATGGCCGGCCGGCGCGTGGACGGAGCACCCCCTGGAGGAGCTCTGGGCGCGCTCGGTCCAGCTGGAGCTCTGGCGGCGCGGCAGCGTCCCGGAGGGCAGCCCGAGCGCCCACCACGTCCGTCCGGCCTGGACGGACGAGCCCACCCTTCAAGCCTGGGAACGGGCGCGCGCCGCGGCGGACGGGGACGATGTCACGGCCACCCTCGCCGCGTGGGACCTGCTCGTGGACGCGGCGATGTCCTCGGGGGAGGGGGCGCCGGCCACGGACCGGGAGCTGGACCTGCTGGCGCAGGCGGTGGCCGGTCTGCACGACGCGGACATCAGGGACGCGGTGCTCCTCGAGGGGGTGGGAGGGCTCGACTCGGACGCCGTGAGCATCGTCATGGGCTTCTCCGCCACCGGTCCGGACCGGGCCCGCCTGGCCGGGTTCGTGCGCGTGCTCGAGACCGTCACGCAGCAGACGAGCGGCAGGGAGCGGGCCGCGCTGCGCACCCTGCTGGCCTGGTGCGACTGGGCCACAGGGCGCTCCTCGGTGGCGTCCGCGGGCCTGCAGGAAGCCCTGGTCGCCGAGCCCGGCTACCGCTTCGCAGAGCTGCTCGGCCTGCTGATCGATGAGGGAGTGGTCCCGGAATGGCTGCGGCGCAGGGCGTCCAGGAGGAGGCGCTGAGGGCGCCCGCGGCGGTGGTGGCGGCGGTCTCTGCGGCGGCCGGTGTGCGCCGCGCCCGTGCGGCATGACAGAATGGGCGTGACCCTTCTGGTCTGCTGCCCGCCCGCGCACCGTCCTCCTGGACCTGCCGGGAACAAACGGGCACGGAGCGGCGTTCACCCTGGTGACCCTGCCCCGGAACCGCGTGCGAACGCGGGAGCGGACTTGACAGGGTCACAGTGGTGTTACGGATGTGGCACCACGCCGGCTCGTCAGAAAGGGAACCCGTGCCCACCAAGAAGCAGGCGAAGGCCGCTGAGGACACCGTCGAGGAGGCCGCGACGGCCACGAAGACCTCGGCCACGCGGACGCGGTCCACCACCAGGAAGACCGCGGCGACGAAGACGGCCGCCACGAAGACCACCGCCCGCAAGGGCACCGCCGCGAAGGCGGAGGAGACCGAGGGCGAGGAGCAGAGCGCTCCGGCTGCCGAGGGGACCGAGCAGGGCGAGGCTGAGGAGAGCAAGGGCTTCGTCCTCACCTCCAACGACGAGGACGACGCACCGCAGCAGCAGGTGACCGTCGCCGGCGCCACCGCCGACCCGGTCAAGGACTACCTCAAGCAGATCGGTAAGGTCGCGCTGCTGAATGCGGAGCAGGAGGTGGACCTCGCCCTGCGGATCGAGGCCGGCCTCTACGCGGAGCACAAGCTCGCGGACTCCGACGCGGCGGGCGAGGAGATGCCCAAGCGCCAGCGCTGGGACTACGAGCAGATCATCCACGACGGCAAGATCGCCAAGAACCACCTGCTCGAGGCCAACCTGCGCCTCGTGGTGTCCCTGGCCAAGCGCTACACCGGCCGCGGCATGCTCTTCCTCGACCTGATCCAGGAGGGCAACCTCGGTCTGATCCGCGCCGTGGAGAAGTTCGACTACACCAAGGGCTTCAAGTTCTCCACGTACGCCACGTGGTGGATCCGCCAGGCCATCACCCGCGCCATGGCGGACCAGGCCCGCACCATCCGCATCCCCGTGCACATGGTGGAGGTCATCAACAAGCTGGCCCGCGTGCAGCGTCAGATGCTCCAGGACCTGGGCCGCGAGCCCACCCCGGAGGAGCTGGCCAAGGAGCTGGACATGACCCCCGAGAAGGTCGTGGAGGTGCAGAAGTACGGCCGTGAGCCCATCTCGCTGCACACCCCGCTCGGTGAGGACGGCGACTCCGAGTTCGGTGACCTCATCGAGGACTCCGAGGCGATCGTGCCCTCCGACGCGGTCTCCTTCACCCTGCTGCAGGAGCAGCTGCACTCCGTGCTCGACACGCTCTCCGAGCGCGAGGCGGGCGTGGTGGCCATGCGCTTCGGCCTCACCGACGGCCAGCCCAAGACGCTGGACGAGATCGGCAAGGTCTACGGGGTCACCCGTGAGCGCATCCGTCAGATCGAGTCCAAGACGATGTCCAAGCTGCGTCACCCCTCGCGCTCCCAGGTGCTGCGCGACTACCTGGACTGACGCAGGAACCGGCAACGGCCGGTGCACGGCGCCCACGCGGCGTCGTGCACCGGGACCGGGCCGGGGCGCCGTTGGTCCGGAGCGCAGCCGGGAAGGGACCGCAGGACAAAAGCCAGGAGGGGGTGCCCACGAAAGTGGGCACCCCCTCCTGGCGTCTTTCGACCGGCGGGATCAGTCGTCCGCGTCGGCGAACTGCTTCGGCTCCGTCAGCGCGGAGGACTCGTCCAGCCACTCCGAGGCCAGCGGGCGCAGGGAGGCCTCGACGTCGCGGGCGTGATGAGCGCAGAAGAGGAGGGTCCCCCCGGTGCTGCGCAGCGTCGCGCGGACGTAGGCCTGGGCGCCGCAGCGGTCGCAGCGGTCCAGGGTGGTGAGTTCGCGGGTGGCGGTGGCGTTCATTCGTGCCTCCTGTACGTATCGGCTCTTGCCCCATACAACCACGCAGGCACCTGCGCCCGTCCCGCGCCGCGCCCGATTTCACTGGCGGCGTAGCCGGTGTGATCCGCGCCCCGTCCGCCGGTGGACACCGCCCTGCTCAGCGCGTCAGGGCCCGCTCTGTCTGCCCCTGCCGCTACCGTAGAGGGGTCAATCCCGGAAGCCTGCCAGGCCCGGATCGTCGCGGCGCCGTGAACGGCGCGGGAAGGGGTGCTCGCGTGGCCACACGCTCCGCCTACGATGCCCGTCATCTCTCCGTGCTGGAGGGACTGGAGGCCGTGCGCAAGCGCCCCGGCATGTACATCGGCTCCACGGACTCACGCGGCCTCATGCACTGCCTCTGGGAGATCATCGACAACTCGGTGGACGAGGCGCTGGGCGGCTTCGGCGCTCACATCGGCGTGATCCTGCACCCGGACGGCTCTGTGGAGGTCCAGGACGAGGGCCGCGGCATCCCCGTGGACATCGAGCCGCGCACCGGCCTGTCCGGTGTGGAGGTCGTCTTCACCAAGCTGCACGCGGGCGGCAAGTTCGGCGGCGGTTCCTACACGGCCTCCGGCGGCCTGCACGGCGTGGGCGCCTCCGTGGTCAACGCGCTCTCCGCCCGCCTGGACGTGGAGGTGGACCGCGGCGGGAAGACCTACCGCATGCAGTTCCGCCGCGGCGAGCCCGGCCGCTTCGAGGACTCCGGCCGCCCGCGCGCCGACGCGCCCTTCACGCCCTACTCCGAGGCGCACGAGCTGGAGGTGGTCGGCAAGGCCAAGCGCGGCGTCACCGGTACCAGGATCCGCTACTGGGCCGACGCCCAGATCTTCACCCCCGACGCGGAGTTCGACGCCTCGGCGCTGCTGCGGCGCGCCAGGCAGACGGCTTTCCTGGTCCCCGGCCTGCGCTTCACGCTGCGTGATGCCAGGCGCCTGAGCGGCCCGGACGAGACGCGGATGCCGGAGAGCGAGGAGGTGCTGCAGTACGACGGCGGGCTGGCCGAGTTCGTCGAGTTCCTCGCCCCCGATCCCTCCGTCACCGACGTGTGGAAGCTGCACGGCTCAGGGACCTTCCACGAGTCGGTGCCGGTGCTGGACGAGAACGGCCACGCCAAGGTCACCGACGTGGAGCGCACGTGCGAGGTGGACGTGGCCCTGCGCTGGGGCACCGGCTACGACTCCACGGTGCGCACCTTCGTGAACATCATCGCCACGCCCAAGGGCGGCACGCACCTGACCGGCTTCGAGCAGGGGATCCTCAAGGCGGTCCGCGAGGGCATCAAGTCCAACGCGCGCCGGCTGAAGGCCGGGGACGACAAGCCGGAGAAGGACGACGTCCTCGCCGGCCTCACCGCCGTGCTGACCGTGCGCCTGGCCGAGCCGCAGTTCGAGGGGCAGACCAAGGAGGTGCTCGGCACCCCGGCCGTGCGCCAGATCGTCTCCAAGGTGGTGTCGAACCAGATCGCGGAGCGGCTGGCCTCCACCTCCCGCCAGGGCAAGGCCGAGGCCTCCGTGGTGATGGAGAAGGTCGTCAACGAGATGAAGACCCGCATCTCCGCGCGCAAGCACAAGGAGACGCAGCGGCGGAAGACGGCCCTGGAGTCCAGCACGCTGCCGGCCAAGCTGGCCGATTGCCGCACGAAGGACGTGGATCGCTCCGAGCTGTTCATCGTGGAGGGCGACTCGGCCCTCGGCACCGCGCGGCTGGCCCGCTCCTCGGAGTTCCAGGCGTTGCTGCCCATCCGCGGCAAGATCCTCAACGTCCAGAAGGCCTCCGTCTCCGACATGCTCTCCAACGCGGAGTGCGCGGCGATCATTCAGGTGGTCGGCGCCGGCTCCGGACGCACCTTCGATCTGGCCTCGGCCAGGTACCAGAAGATCATCATCATGACCGACGCGGACGTGGACGGCGCCCACATCCGCACCCTGCTGCTCACGCTCTTCTTCCGCTACATGCGCCCCATGATCGAGGACGGGCGCGTCTACGCGGCCGTGCCGCCGCTGCACCGCGTCGAGGTGGTGCGCCGCGGCAAGGAGAACGAGATGATCTACACGTACTCCGAGGGCGAGCTGCACCGCGTCCTGGCCCGCCTCGAGGAGGAGGGGCTGAACTACAAGGAGCCCATCCAGCGTTACAAGGGCCTGGGCGAGATGGACGCCGACCAGCTGGCGGAGACCACCATGGACCCGGCCAGCCGCACGTTGCGGCGCGTGCGCATGGAGGAGGCCGGCTCGGCGGACCGGGTGTTCGACCTGCTGATGGGCTCCGATGTGGCACCGCGCAAGGAGTTCCTGGTGACCTCGGCGCACCGCCTGGACCCGGACCGCATCGACGCCTGAGTCGCCGGGGTCTGGTCCGCCGGCGTCTGCGCACGGGCGGGAGGGAGGCTCAGGCGCTCCAGCCGGTCACGGCCAGCGCCGCCGTGGGCACCAGGACGAGCGCGACCCCGGCGGCTGCCGCGGTGCGCGAGGCCGCCCAGCCCAGCGGCGCGGGCGGGGTCAGCAGGCGCCGCAGCCGCGCCGAGGAGAGCGTCTCGCCGAGCGTGACGAGGTGAGCGGTCTCGCGCCCAGCTGCACCCTGGCTGCCCGCGGCGGCGGGCGCCGTCGGCTGCGCGTCCTGCGCAGGGCCGGGAAGGGCGGTGCCCGACGCTGCGGGGTCGGGCGATCGCGTGCCGCCGGGTTCCGCGGGGGAGGGAGCCATGCCGGCAGTGTCAGTGCCGGGCCGTCCCGAGGCGGGAAGCACGGTCCCGGTCGGTTCCGGCCCGGCGGCCACCACGGCGAGGGCCCCCACGAGGTCGTCGCGCTCGCAGCTGCGCAGCGCGGCGTCGTCGGCCAGCTCCTCCACGAGCACGCGCACGGCCCCGAGCGCGAGCCGGGTGGTGGGCAGCCACGGCAGCGCGGCATGCCAGGACGTGAAGGCCAGCAGCAGCAGGTCGTGACGCTGGGCCAGGTGCGCCTCCTCGTGGGCCAGGACGGCACGCAGCTCGGCCCGGTCGAGGGAGTGCAGCAGACCCGAGGTGAGCACCGTGGTGGAACCGGCCCCTGGCAGGCAGTAGGCGAGGGGTGCGGAGTTCTCGATGACCACGGCGCGGCGGGCGTCCACGGACTCGGGTCGCGGGCTGGCCAGGACGGCGAGCAGGGCACGGTGGTGCTGGCGGGCGCGGTACAGCTTCCACGCGCTGCGCACCAGGGTGAGCAGCAGGTGGCCGGTCAGCAGCGCGGCCAGGCTGAGGGCGAAGACGTGGACGAGCGTGAGGTGCGGGGGCGTGGTACCCAGCCACGCGGCGTCGAGCACCCGCAACGCGGCGGGGATCACCCCGGCGTCCAAGGGGGACAGGCCCCAGCACAGGAACGCGCCGATCATGGACAGGCCGCCCGCCAGGGCGATGCCCTGCCAGAGGACCATGGCCGAGGCCGGGGCTCGGCTGGGCCAGGCCGCGCGCGAGAGCAGGACCGGGACGGGCCAGGCCAGGAGGATCGCCAGGACGGCGAGGAGGTAGGAGGCGGCGAGCACGTCAGGCGCCGGCGACGACCCCATTGCCGTTGTGCCGCTCGGCGCGAGCCTCGAGCACCCGGCGCAGGGCGTCCGCCTCGGTGTCGGAGATGGCACCGGCGAAGCGCACCAGGACGGCCTCGCGGTTCTCGGCGTCGCCGAGCGCGTCCTCCATGAGGGTCACCGTGTGCTCCTCGCGGGAGGCGGTGGGGCGGTAGAGGTGCGGGCGGGTGTTGCGCTCGCGGCGCACCAGGCCCTTCTTCTCCAGGCGGGCCAGGACGGTCAGGACCGTGGTGACGGCCAGGTCCTTGGTGCCGTCGGAGCCGAGCAGGTCCCGCACGGCGTTGGCCGTGAGCGGATCCGGGCGGTCCCAGAGCAGGTCCATGACCGAGCGCTCCAGCTCTCCGAGGGCTGCCATGCTGCGTCCTTCCGTGTTCTGCGGGGCGTGGTGAGGGGTCTTCCCTTCCTTCACGTCCCGGTGAAGAGTGTAGGCGCAAGCGAGGCATGGTTTCTACGTGATGTAGAGCCCACTTTCTACGAAGCGTAGAAATCAGGTCTTCTACGTGTCGTAGAATTCGAGGCACGGGCCACGCACGGCCCGCGGAATCTTCACGAGCACCCACGAGAGAGACGTGATCATGGATCCGCTGATGATCGGGCGGTGGCAGTTCGGCATCACCACCGTCTACCACTTCCTCATGGTTCCCCTGACGATCGGGCTCGGGCTCGTCGTCGCGTCCATCCAGACCGCCTGGGTCCGTACCGGGAACCCCGCCTACCTGCGCATGGCCAAGTTCTGGGGGAAGGTCTTCCTCATCAACTTCGCCATGGGCGTGGCCACCGGGATCGTCCAGGAGTTCCAGTTCGGCCTGGCCTGGAGCGAGTACTCCCGCTTCGTCGGCGACGTCTTCGGGGCACCCCTGGCCATGGAGGCGCTCCTGGCGTTCTTCGTGGAGTCCTCCTTCCTCGGGCTGTGGATCTTCGGCTGGCAACGGTTGCCCAAGCGCATCCACCTGGCCTGCCTGTGGTGCGCCGTGATCGCCTCGGCGCTCTCCGCGTACTTCATCCTCGTGGCCAACTCCTGGATGCAGCACCCCGTGGGCGTGAAGATGGTGGACGGCCGCCCGCAGATGGTCGACGCGTGGGCCGTGTTCACCAACAACACCGCGCTGGTCACCTTCGTCCACACCATGTTCGGCGCCGTCTGCGTGGCCGGCAGCTTCCTCTTCGGCATCGCCTGGTTCCACCTCTACCGGCGCCGCCGCGACGGCATCGACACGGTGGACGCCACCGGCCGCGTGGTGGTGGGGGAGGACCCGAGCAAGGGCGCGGGCCGCGACAAGCTGGACCACACCGTCTGGTACCGCTCGCTGCGCCTCGGCGGCTGGGTGGCCCTCGTCGCCTTCCTCGGCGTGGCCTTCTCCGGCCACGCGCAGGCCCAGCTGATGATCCACCAGCAACCCCTGAAGATGGCCTCCGCCGAGGCGGCGTGCCACGACGGCACCGGCTTCTCCGTGTTGAGCATCGGCGACCTCGGCGGCGACAAGACGACGTGCTCCTCCGTCACCACCGTGTTCGAGATCCCCGGCCTGCTCTCCTTCCTTGCCCACGACAACTTCACCACCGACGTACCCGGCGTGAACTCGTTGATCCCGCAGTACCAGGAGAAGTACGGCACCACGCTGCCGGACAACCCGATCTACCACGACCGGGCCGGCGAGAAGATCGACTACCAGCCCATCATGGCCGTGACCTACTGGGGCTTCCGGCTCATGATCACCTTCGGAGGACTCGGGGCGGCCGCCGCCGCGCTGGGCCTGTGGCTCACCCGCAAGGGCACCGTCCCGCAGTCCAAGTGGCTCTCGCGGCTGGCCGTACTGAGCATCCTGGCCCCCTTCGCCGCCAACTCGGCCGGCTGGATCTTCACCGAGATGGGCCGCCAACCCTTCGTGGTGGCGCCGAACCCGGACGTGGCCGGCCCCGACCAGGTCTTCATGTTCACGGCAGCGGCGGTCTCCCCGGGGGTGAGCGCCGGCGAGATGCTCTTCTCCCTCATCACGCTCACCGCGGTGTACGCCGTGCTGGCCGTGGTGGAGGTCTTCCTCCTCTTCCGCTACGTGCGCGGTGGCGTCCCCGCCGCCATGCCGGAGCTGGAGCAGCACGACGACGATGACGATGGGCAGGGCAAGGACGACGACGTCCTGGCCTTCGCCTACTGAGCCCCGACCCGAGAAAGGTTCCCCATGGATTTCCTCCCGACCCTCTGGTTCGTGCTCATCGCCGTTCTCTGGACCGGCTACCTCTTCCTCGAGGGCTTCGACCTCGGCGTGGGCATGATGCTCAAGCTCTTCGCCCGCAACGAGAGCGACCGCCGCGTCCTGCTGAACACCATCGGCCCCGTCTGGGACGGCAACGAGGTCTGGCTGCTCACGGCGGGCGGGGCCACGTTCGCGGCCTTCCCGTTCTGGTACGCCTCCCTCTTCTCCGCGCTGTACATCCCGCTGGTCCTGGTGCTGGTCGGCCTCATCTTCCGTGCCGTGGCGATCGAGTACCGCGGCAAGTCCCACACCAGCACCGGACGGGAGGCCTGGACCTGGGCGATCGTCCTCGGCTCCTTCGTGGCTGCCTTCGGCGTCGGTGCCATGCTCGCGCTGAGCACCACCGGCCTGCCGCTGGATGCCAACGGCGACCGCGTGGGCGGGCCCTTCGCCTGGTTCACCCCCTACGCCCTGCTGGGCGGGGCCGGCGTGGTGCTCTTCTCCCTGATCCAGGGCCTGGCCTTCGTGGGCCTGAAGACCG
>Ga0164242_10010328_pt1 | contig 10014 bp, 6 predicted proteins | sample OricomgcompostMG_FD_108783 | JGI IMG/M metagenome (GOLD analysis project Ga0164242, IMG submission 108783) | Miracle-Growth compost microbial communities from Emeryville, California, USA - Original compost - Miracle growth compost (MG) ... | reverse complement strand
GGCGGGGGCGGCACCGGCACCGGCCCGACCGAGTACTGCGGCACCGACGACCTCGCGCTGGACCAGCCGACCACGGCCTCGTCCACCCAGGACGCCACCGCCTACCCGGCGACCGGCGCCACCGACGGCGACCCCGGCAGCCGCTGGTCCAGCGCGGCCAGCGACCCGCAGTGGCTGGACGTCGACCTCGGCTCGCGGCAGCAGATCTGCAGCGTGGGCCTCCTCTGGGAGGCCGCGTACGCCACCGCCTTCCAGATCCAGGTGTCCGACGACAACTCGACCTGGAACACGATCTATTCGACGACCTCCGGCACCGGCGGCAACGAGACGCTGACCGTCTCCGCGACCGCGCGCTACCTGCGCGTGTACGGCACGGCACGGGCCACCCAGTTCGGCTACTCGATCTTCGAACTCGACGTGTACGGACAGACGACCACCGCACCGGTCACCGGCGGCAACGGCAACGGCGGCAACGGCGACTGCCCCTGGGTCGGTTCCACCGCGCCCATCGCCCAGCGGGTCCAGCAGGTGCTCGACACCATGGACCGCTCCGAGGAGCTCACCCTGGTCGCGGGCGACGGCAGTTCGTCCTACATCGGCCAGGTCGCCGGCATCCCGAACCTGTGCGTCAAACCGATGAACCTGGAGGACGGCCCGTCCGGAGTCGGCGACGGCAACGGCGGCGTGACCGCCTTCCCCGACGGCGAGAACGCCGCCGCGACCTGGGACCCGGCGCTGATCCAGCAGGAAGGCAGCGCGAAGGGCGCCGAGTTCGCGGGCAAGGGCGTGAACGTCGCGCTCGGCCCGACCACCAACCTGGTCCGCGACCCGCGCTGGGGCCGCACCTACGAGACCTACGGCGAGGACCCCTACCTGGCCGGACGGATCACCTCGGCCGAGGTCCAAGGCCTGCAGAGTCAGGGCGTGATGGCCATGGTCAAGCACGCCGCCGCCTACGACCAGGAGCAGTACCCGAACGGCAAGAACAACGAGACCGTCGGCAAGCAGGCGATGGAGGAGCTGTACCTGGCGCCCTTCCAGTCGGCCGTCGAGCAGTCGGCCCCGGCCTCGGTGATGTGCTCCTACGCCGTCGTCAACGGCTACTCCTCGTGCCAGAACGCCGAGATCCAGCGCGACGGCCTCGACAGTCAGGCGAACTTCGGCGGCTACATCGCCTCCGACTGGGGCGCCGCCGGTCCGGCCGTCGCCGACGCCGAAGGCGGCCTGGACATCGCCATGCCCTTCGACTCCTACGCCAACGACCTGGGAACGGCCCTGGACAACGGCACGTTCAGCCAGGCGACCCTCAACGCGATCGTGGCCCGCATCCTCACGCAGATGTTCGCCTTCGGGATGTTCGACAACCCGCAGAGCGGCTCCCTCTCCGACACCGTCACCACCGCGGCGCACCAGCAGACCGCGCTGCAACTCGGCGAGGAGGGCACCGTCATGCTGAAGAACAACGGCGTGCTGCCCCTCGACCCGAAGGGCGACGAGTCGATCGCCGTGATCGGCACCGACGGCGGGGCGGCGGTCGAGATCGCCGGCGGCGGCAGCGGCGGCGTCTCCAGCCCCGACGCGGTCTGGCCGCTGACCGGCATCCAGAACGCGGCCGGCCCGAACATCAAGGTCACCTACACCGCCGGCGACGACAACGGCACCGCGAACATCGGTCAGGCCGTCAGCGCGGCCAGGGCCGCCACCGACGCGGTCGTCTTCGTCAGCGCCCCCGAGGGCGAGGAGAGCGACCTGACCACCCTCGACCTGTCCAGCACCGACGAGTCGATGATCTCCCAGGTGGCCGCGGCGAACCCGAACACCGTCGTGGTCGTCAACAGCGGCTCGCCGGTGGTCATGCCGTGGCTGAACTCGGTGGCCGGGGTGTTCGAGAACTGGTACGGCGGCCAGGAGACCGGAGCGGCCGTGGCGGCGCTGCTGTTCGGCACCGCGAGCCCCTCGGGCAAGCTGCCGGTCTCCTTCCCCGGCAGCCTGAGCCAGGTCCCCGCGCAGACCACCGCGCAGTGGCCCGGCACCCCGACCGGCGTCACCTACAGCGAGGGCGTCGACATCGGCTACCGCTGGTACCAGTCCCAGAACATCACCCCGGCCTTCCCATTCGGCTTCGGGCTGTCGTACACGACGTTCTCCTTCTCCGACCTGTCGGTCGGTTCCCTCGACGCCGACGGCACGGCCACGGTGACCGCAAAGGTCACCAACACCGGATCGGTCGCCGGCGCGGAGGTGGCGCAGCTGTACGTCGGGGACCCGGCCGCCAGCCAGGACCCGCCGGAGCAGTTGGCGGGCTTTCAGCGCGTCACGCTCGACCCCGGGCAGAGCACCACGGTCACCTTCCCGCTCACCGTGCACGACCTGGCCTCCTGGTCGACGGCGGACAACCAGTGGGAGGCCAAGGCGGGCACGTACTCGATCAAGGTCGGGGACTCGTCCGCCAGCCTGCCGCTGACCGGCTCGACGAGCCTGGCCCAGACGCTGACCGGGCAGGTCGCCGCAGGCGCCTCGGGCGCGGGCGTCTCGGCCGCCAACACGGCGGTCAGCGCGAACGTCGCCCCCGGCTCCGGGGTGCCGGGCGCCGAGACGGTCGGCGTGGTCAACCCCTTCGGCTACAGCAGCCCCAAGGGGGCGGGGGTCTCGTTCACCCTCCAGGCGGTGGACTCCGACACCTCGCAGAAGCCCACCTTCACCGCGACCGGACTGCCGCCCGGCATCTCGATCGCGTCGGACGGCACGGTCTCCGGCTCCGGCAGCACCCTCGGGACCTACACGGTGACCGTGAAGGCCACGGACGCGAGAGGAGTCTCCGGTACGGCCACCTTCGTGTGGTCCGTCGTCCAGTGACCGCGCCGTCCCGCCGCGCTGGGCGCCCCTGATCCGCCCCCTCCGCCGCGCGGCCCGGGCCCCACCGCCCGAGCCGCGCGGCGGACCGTCTTCCCCGGTCCGCCGCATCCTGACCCCGGCCTGCCCCGGCGCGGCGAGGACGCCTCGAATATCCGCACCGGCACGGCCCCGGAGGACGCCGCCACCGCCGGGGCATCACTCCGAACAGAGAGCCCAGTTCTCGGGGAAGGCGCGAAATTCACTGATTTCTCATTTTCTCAAAGCCGCGGGTTGAGCTCCACGAAATCACCCTTTATCCCCTCGGGGATCCTGCAGCCGGCGCCGATGGGCAGGCCCCATAAACGGTCTCGCAACGTTCCGGCTACCCGGCACCGGGCTGAAACCCCCGGACCCACATCCAATCCACAGGTCTGGCAACTACCGTCCCTGACCGGCGCGCAGAGCCGCTTCCTGTTCCGAGACCGGACGAAAGCAGCAGAAGGGAACTCCATGACGGAACCGCGAACCGACCATGACGACACCGAAGAAGGCCCGTACGTTTACGGACACCGGCACCACGAGCCGGGCACGCCTGGTTTCACGACGCGTCGCCGGTTCATGACGCGTGCGTTCGCCGCGGCGGGAGCCGCCGCCTTCACCGCGATGATGGCCAAGAGCGGGACGAACGGTGAGCCGTCGTTGGCCGCTTCGTCGACCACGGCGTCGGCCAGTCCGTCGGACACGGCATCGCCTTCCCCTTCGGACTCGGGCCCTCCCGGTGGCGGCGGTGGCCCCGGTGGCCCCGGCGGGCCAGGGGGGCCCGGTGTCAACGCCCCGTTCGTGGGCGTGACCACGGACGGCACGGTGATCGACGGCCTCTACAGCATCCACCGGACCGGCGTGTCCACGGGGCGGAGCGTCGCCGCGGCCAAGGCATGGCTGGCGTCCCTCACGCCCGAGCAGCGCGAAGCCAACACGTTTCCCGTCCAGACGTCCGACTACACGCAGGACCAGTGGCGCCTGTGGACCAACGTGGACGGAGACCGGGACGCCGGCCTGAGCCTGCAGGACATGACGGAGCACCAGCGCGGCAAGGCGCTGGCGATGCTGAAGGCGGGCATGAGCGCCCGCGGCTTCGAGAACGCCAACAAGATGCGGCATCTCAACCTCTACGGTGGGCAGCTGGCCGACCTGACCGACCGGTTCAACGACGAGCTGTACTGGCTCATCATCATGGGGACCCCGTCGGCCACGGAGCCCTGGGGCTGGCAGTTCGAGGGCCACCACCTGGTGATCAACTACTTCGTCCTCGGTGACCAGGTCGTCATGACCCCGACCTTCATGGGGTCCGAGCCCAGGGTCGCCGACTACGGCATCGACAGCGCGTACGAGGGCACGAGGAGCTTCGACGACGAGATCGACGCCGGTTACGACCTCCTGCGCTCGTTGAGCACGGACCAGCAGGCGGTCGCGATCACGACCAGCACCGTCAGTGACATGGACCTGAAGTCCGGGGCCTACTCCGACAACGCGGTCATACCGTACGAGGGCATTCCTGGCAGCGAACTCAATTCCGCGCAGGTGAAGAAGCTGTGGAAGCTCGTGGAGTTGTTCGTCGGGAACGTCGACGAGGGCCACGCCAAGATCACGATGGACGAGATCAAGAAGTACAAGGACCAGACCTACTTCTCCTGGCATGGCGCCACTACCGACGGCGCGCCGATGTACTACCGCGTCCAGAGTCCGGTCATCCTCATCGAACTCGATTCCTGCGACCTCGGTCCCATCGGAAAGGCGGCAGGATGGGCGGCGGGGTCGAATCAGCGGCACATCCACAGCATTGTCCGTACCCCCAACGGCAACGACTACGGTAAGGACCTCCTGGCCTTGCACCGCGCCCTCGACCACTGACGAGGGGATGTGAAGGGTTCGCGTCCGTTGCGTGGTCGGTGGTGACGGCCCCGGTCGCGCGTCATCACCACCGACCACGCAACGGGGCCGCTCGATCGGCGGGTTCGACCGTGGAAGCGCAACGGCCGAAGGACCGTTTGTCTTCCGCCGTGAACGCCCACCCCCTTGGCCTGTGTGTCTCCAGGTCGGCAGATGGGGGGCGCATCCCTGACGCTCGCCCGCGCCGGGCCGGAAAAAACGCGTGGCGGTGCTGTGGCCGGGGAGCTACGGTTGCGAGGAGTTGGTGACGGGCCCTGTGAGGGTGTGCCCGTCCCGGAGTGACCCGGGAGGTGTTGACCGATGGCTGTCGTTGCGATGGGCGCTGCCCGCATTCAGACGCTTGGTTCGTTCACCTCCGTGGTCTCCGGCTGACTTCTTCTGTCTGGTTGCGCTGTCGTGCGCGGGTGCCGGGGGCTGCCCTGCTCGAAGGGTTTTCCCCTTGTCTTTCTCCTTTCGTGACGCCTCCTCGCATGCTCTCGTGCCGTACGGCTGGGACGACGTGTGGGAGGCGGAGTTCCGTCCGTTCGCCGAGCGCGGGCTGGTGCCCGGGCGGGTGGCGCGGGTGGACCGCGGGCTGTGCGACGTCGTCACGCCCGGCGGGTTCGTACGCGCGGACACCGAGTTCGTGGTGCCGCGTGATCCGATGAAGGTGGTGTGCACCGGCGACTGGGCCGCCGTGGACGCGGAGGGCGACCCGCGGTACGTGCGGGAGCTGCTGCCGCGGCGGTCGGCGGTGGTGCGGTCGACCTCGTCGAAGCGGTCCGAGGGGCAGGTGCTGGCGGCCAACCTCGACCACGTCGTGGTGTGCGTGTCGCTGGCCGCCGAGCTGGACCTGGGCCGGCTGGAGCGGTTCGTCTCGCTGGCGTTCGAGAGCGGCGCCGAGCCCCTGGTCGCGCTCACCAAGGCCGACCTCGTCCTCGACACCACCCACCTGGTCGCCGACGCCGAGGCCGCCGCCCCCGGCGTCCAGGTGGTCGCCGTCAGCTCCGAGACCGGCGAGGGCGTGGACGTCCTCACCGCCGCGCTTTCCGGCGGCAGTTGCGTGCTGCTCGGGCAGTCCGGCGCCGGCAAGTCCACCCTCGCCAACGTCCTCACCGGAACCACCGCCCAGGAGGTCCAGGCCATCCGCGACGCCGACGGCAAGGGCCGTCACACCACGACGACCCGTGACATGCTGCCGCTGCCCGCCGGCGGCGTCCTGATCGACACCCCCGGGCTGCGCGGCGTCGGCCTGTGGGACGCGGGCACCGGACTCGCCCACGTCTTCGCCGATATCGAGGAACTCGCGGCGGGGTGCCGCTTCCAGGACTGCGGCCACCAGTCCGAACCGGGCTGCGCGGTGACCGCCGCGGTGGAGGACGGCGGGCTGACCGTGCGGCGGCTGGAGAGCTACCGCAAGCTGCTGCGGGAGAACGCCTGGATCGCCTCCCGTACCGACCAGCGGCTGCGGGCCGAACTGCGCCGGGAGTGGAAGCAGCGTTCCGCCGCCGGGCGCGAGATGTACGAGCGCAAGCGGGGCGGAGGCGGCGGCCACCGCCGGACCCGCTGAGACGTGACGAGGGCCCGGCGCGGGAACGGCGCCGGGCCCTCGTACCGACGCCTCCCCAAGTTCGGGGTGTCGGCCGGGTGGACCGCTGCCGGTCGGCCCGGATCAGGCGGCGCGGGCTACCCCGCGCCGCCGCCGCGGCCGTGGCGCCGGCGCACCGCCAGCGGGCTGCCCGAACTCCAGAACGAGCCGATCACGACGGCGACGACCAGTGCCACGATCACGATTCCGAGAATCACGCTGTACGCCATTCCGTGACCTCCTCGCATCCGCGCGGCCTTCACCACATCGTCACTTCAGCCGCTCAACCGTGCCTTTCCCGTAACCCTGGCACCTCAACCCATAGAGAGGGGTGTCGAGTTGACCGAATATGACGATCGGACCACGTGGCGGTCCGATGGTCGGCCTACGCCCCCGGCAGGGCTCGGACCGCTTTTCCCGGACAGTCCGCGGAAGGCTACGCGGAGGGCGCTAGGCCGAGGCGCGCACGACCAGTTGCGTACGCGTCACGATCGGCTTCAGCGGCGCGTCCTGCGCCGGGCCGCCGCCCGCCGCCGCGTCCAGCCGGCGCAGCAGCAGCCGGGCCATCATGCGGCCCATCTCCTCGATGTCCTGGCGGATCGTGGTGAGGGGCGGGTCGGTCCACTCCGCCACGGACACGATGTCGTCGAACCCGACCACCGCCACGTCCTCCGGCGCCCGCACCCCGCGCTGCCGCAGCGCCCGCAGGGCGCCCGAGGCCATCACGTCGGAGGCGGCGAAGACGCCGTCCAGGTCCGGGTAGCGGTCCAGCAGCTCGGCCATCGCCCGGGCGCCGCCCTCGGGCGTGAAGTCGCCCTCGACGATGAGGCCCGGGTCGACGTCCGGCAGCGCGTCGCGGAAGCCGTCGAGCCGGTCCACGGGCGCGGTCTGGTCCTGCGGGCCGGCGATGTGCCCGATCCGGCGCCGCCCCAGGCCCAGCAGGTGGCGGACGGCGTCGCGGGCGCCGCCGCGGTTGTCGCAGTCGACGTAGAGCGTGTCGCCGTCCGACCAGTCGGGCCGGCCCCCTATCACCGTGGGCACCCCGGCCCGCTCGGCGAGCGCCGGGAGCGGGTCGTCGGCGTGGAGCGAGAAGATCAGCGCGCCGTCCACGTGCCCGCCCGCCAGGTAGCGGCCCACCCGCTCGTAGTCGCCGGCACCCTCCGTCAGCAGCAGCACCAGCTGGTTGTCGCGGGCGGTCAGCTCACGGCTGATGCCGCGGACCTGCTGGGCGAAGAACGGGTCGGAGAAGAACCGCGTCTCCGGCTCGGCGACGACCACGGCCACGGCGTCCTTGCGCCGGGTGACCAGGGCGCGGGCGGCCTGGTTGGGCACGTAGCCGAGCTCGTCCACGGCCTTCCTGACCCGTTCGGCCAGCGGAGCGCGCACCCCCTCGCTGCCGTTGACCACCCGTGAGGCCGTGGCGCGCGACACCCCCGCGCGCGCCGCGATGTCCTCCAGCGTGGGACGGGGCGCATAGCCGGAGTCGGACACGGGAGGGCTCCTTAACGCGTGGACAACACACATTTTCCGGACCGGATCTTCGCCCACCAGCGTATCGGTACCGGCAAGACCCGTGAGAGCGCTCTCCGAGTTTGCCGCGGGCGCTCACCCGGCCGGCGGGCAGGCCTGGCGGCGGCCCGCGCGTCCAGGAGGACGCCCGCGGCCCGGTGCCGGCCGGCGGGCCCCGGGGACTACGACCAGAGGACGCGTCCGCGTACGGCGCGCGGCTGATGCGGACGGCGCCGCGTCCGGCGAGAGTGGGCCTCGTGCCCGGGGACGGTCAGCCGGCGACCACGGCCCAGATCCAGGCCGCCACCACCACGAGGCACGCCATCAGCTCCACCAGCACCGAGGTGCCCACGGCCCGCATCGCCCGCCGGGTCGCCGCCCAGGCCGAGCGGTGGCCGCCGCCGAGCCGGATCCGCTCCTGGACGTAGATCGTCCCGGCGAAGCCCAGCGGCGCGCCGACCACGGGCAGCAGGAAGAAGCAGGCCGACGCCACCCCGCCCGCCGTCATCACGGTGCGCCAACTGACCCCGGAATCGCGGATCCGCCGGTTCGGCATCAGCCAGACCACCACCTGCGCCACCGCCAGCAGCCCCGTCGCCCCGGCGAGGACAGCCCAGGTCAGCTCGGTGTGCTCCCGGGTCGCCCACCACAGCACCGCGGCCCAGCACAGCAGGGTGCCCGGGACGCCGGGCGCGGGGACGACCACGATCCCGAGCAGCATCACCGCGCCGATCAGGCACACCTGTGCGGTCCCCATGAATGCCACCCTGCCGGAAGCCGGGCCGGTTCGCCGTCCGACGGCGCGGTCCGGCGGGCGCCGTTATCCGATCGCCGCTGAACGCGGCCTCCCGTACGCGGGGTGTACACAGGCGGGGGCGCGCCTTCCGCTTATGCCGGCCCGGTACGCGGATCGCTCCCGGCGCCGGCCCGGTGGACGGGCGCGCGGGCGGTCAGAAGCGGTCGCGGGTGATCCAGCCGCGCTCGTACGCGTGCCACCCCAGCTGGAGCCGGGTGCTCACGTCCGCGATCTCCATGAGCCGCTTGATGCGGCGCTGCACCGTCCGCAGCCCGAGGTCGAGCTGCCGGGCGGTGGAGGTGTCGGTGAGGCCGGCCAGCAGCAGCGACAGGATCCGCAGGTCGATGTGGTCGGGTCCCTCCCCGGCGACCTCCGTGACCGTGCCGCGGTCGTCGATCCGCAACGGCATCGCGGCCGCCCACACGGCCTCGAACAGGCCGCACAGCGCCTCCAGCAGTCCGCTGGCGTGCACCACGAGCGCGGCCGGCTCGGTCCGCCCGGCCAGCGGCAGCATGGCGAGCGCGCCGTCGACGACGATCAGCTTCGTCGGCACCCGGTCGGCCATCCGCACCTGCTCGTCCCGGCCCAGCGCCGAGGCCAGCTCGGTCAGTCCGCTCGGCCGGTTCAGCGCCGCCCGCTCCACCACCGCCCGGTAGACCACGCCGCGGCCGGCCGCGTCCTCCTCCGCGTCGTTCTCCATCCCGGTGATGGCCACGGGCTGGTCGCTGACCAGTGCGCAGACCTCCCGTTCCGCGCCGAACTGGAGCTGCAGGAAGCGCCGCGCGACGGCCTTCGCCCCGGTGACCACCTCGACCAGGTCGTGCACGGGCGGTTCGGCCGCCTCGGCCCGGAACTCCGCGGCCAGCACGGCCGCCGCGTGCTCGGCCCGCTCCAACTCGTGGCGGCGGCTGGCCAGGAGCGCGGTCAGCGCGGCCTTCGGGGGCGCGACGACCCACCGTCCGGGACGGGCTGAGGAGCGGGCGACCAGGCCGTGGTCCGCGAGGCGGCGCAGCACCCGGCCGGCCTCTTCCTCGGACTGGCCCAGCCGGTGGGCGAGTTCCCCGAGATCCGCGGCACCGAGCGCGACGAGCGCGCGGTACGCCGCTTCCTGTCCGTCGTCCAGACCTATCGCGCTGAGCAAGTGCGTTCCCTCCCGGGCGGCGGAACGAGCCGCCGCTACCGCGCTTCACGCGTCATCCTGCCGTTCTGGCCCGGACTCGGCCACTGGTAGCCGGCCTGGCCCCAGAGTGATCTCCGTCGCACCCGGAGCATATCCCCGCAGCGGGGAGATGGTGGAGGTTGTGTGGACGATGATCGAACGGCCGGCCGGTCCGCTCCCCGGGCCCGCTCGTCCGGC
>Ga0164242_10010327_pt1 | contig 10015 bp, 13 predicted proteins | sample OricomgcompostMG_FD_108783 | JGI IMG/M metagenome (GOLD analysis project Ga0164242, IMG submission 108783) | Miracle-Growth compost microbial communities from Emeryville, California, USA - Original compost - Miracle growth compost (MG) ... | reverse complement strand
CCTTCAAGATGGGGACCTTCGCTACAGTTGCCCTTGTCATTTTTGGCATCTCTTTTATGACCTTTGTGACCTTCTTTGGAAGGCTCCCAGCTCTCAGGTAGCTCTGCCCACCGCTCCCCTTTTGCCTAAGAAAGGGAAGAAGACGCCGAGATTGCTGACTCTCTCTCTCTCTCTCAGGCGCACTCCGATCGCCTGGCTCTATCGCCTGATTTGGATCTATATTCCAAATGGGACCCTTGCTCTTGATCAGAGGCTCACCTCGGGCAGGCTAACCTCCTCAGTCGCAAGGTTTTCAAACTACCTGATGTACGATAAGCATCCCACGATATTGGTAAGCCCACCCCGATCCTCGCCTGCAGAGTTCCCCCTACATCATACTTGCGCCACATCTCAGCCGCCTACGGCACTGCGCATATGAGCATATCACTCAGCTGTGTCCACCCCTATATCCACTTCGCCTTATAGCCACGCTATACGGCTGCCACACCATCTACTCGCAAAGGGCACCTCTTGTTCTAACTATGGACATAGATCTTCTTCTTCCTCCTTCTCTCCGTTTCAGAGTATTTATACCTCCCCACTGTCTGGCCTCAGCTCAGCATCCTGCACAAATCTGCGGGTTCCGTAGCCATCATCCTGCCTTATGTCTTCCTCTACCTTTCGGCCTTTGGCGACCCCGGGGTCATCGACTCTGCAAACCACGCGCATGAGCTAGCGCTCTACCCTTATGACTTCACACTCTACTACCCGGGCAACCAGTGTCGCACCTGCCAGCTGCCCAAGCCCGCCCGCTCCAAACACTGCAGCGTCTGCAAACGATGCATCTCTAAATCCGATCACCACTGCATCTTCATCAACAACTGCGTCGGCGCCAACAACCAGCGCTGGTTCATCCTCCTGCTCCTAACCACGGGCGTCTTGACCATCTATGGCGCTGCGCTGGGCATGTCGATAATGATGGGCAGGATACGTACCCGCCACCCCGGATGGGCCATGTGGCCGGGGCGCGCGAACGACGGCGCCGGCATGGCGCTCAAGCAGTACCTCATCCTGTGGAGCTGGGGCCTGCAGGGCAACGTCGGCATGGGCTCCGTAACCATGCTCACCCTGCTGACGAGCCCGCTGGTCTGGGGTTTCCTCATTTATCACCTTTGGCTGATATACTGCGGCACGACGACCAACGAATCCCTCAAGTGGTCCGACCTTCAGGAGGATATGAACGACGGCTTTGCCTTCCGGCGCAAGATGGCGCGAGGTCGCCCCAAGGACCCGCGCCTCGAGCCCTCCTGGACGAGGTGGCCCGTCGAGACGGAGCAGGTCATCGTCAGGACGGACGACGGCAAGCCGCCGCACGAGGGCGCGAACCTACCCGGAGTCGGCGAGTGGGAGCCGGTTTGGAAGCTGCGTCATGTCGAGAATCTGTACGACTTGGGTTTCTGGGATAACCTGGTCGACGCCCTCTTTCCCGGCCACCTCTTTCGCGACGGGGGGGATGATGCTCCGGCATCAGAGCACAGAGGTCCGCAGCAGAGGAGGAAGGCCCGCGGTTGATGAGTGATGAGCTATACAAGTTTCACGCTTTGTGTTGGATAGAGCTTGTAGAACATTTTAGAGTGATATGTCCTAGCTTGCTACGACTAGAATTAGATGCCAGCCATAGCATTATTCATAGCCTCGTACAAATACACGGGATGGGTATCTTTATCCTATATGCCTAGTACCTCTCGACAATGCTATACACGAAACCTACACATTCCCCTCCGTCCCGCTCAGAATGACGCGCGGTTAGGCCGTCCAAGAAGTCGCCCCGCGTCAACTCTCGGCGCAATGCTCGGCGCCGCCCACTGCAATTGATCGAACGGCACAATCTTCCCTGTCGGGTTGAGCTCGGGGACGTCGAACACCCTGTTATCCTCGACGAGGCCCGCCATGCGGCAGATAGCCAGCCTAGCGCCCTCGACGCCGACGCCGCCGTTCTTCGGGTCGCCCGCGCCCGTCACCCAGATCTCCCTCTCCCAGCCTTTCCCCTCGAGCCAGGTCATGCTGCCCCTCTCCATGTCCCTCAGCTCCTGCCACACGTTCAGGCACATCTTCTTCACTGCGCGCTCGCCGTGGTCGCCGCTGCCGTACCCGAGCTTGTCCGCCTTGGTCAGCACCACGGCCGTCCTGACGTCTGCATCTCTTAGCATCTTCAGCACCATCCGATCCCCGTTCTTCAGCCCAGCCACAGCATCGACTAACAACACCGCGCCCCGCAGCATAGCCCTCCGACCTAGATACTTTGCAATCTCAATGCCCCATTCCGCCTGGCTGTTCAGGCCATACCCCGGCATATCCATCAACACCAGGCTATGCCGGGGCGGGGGCTCGGGCTTCTTCTTCGGCGCGCGGCGCTCGCTCCTCGTGCTCCTACCACTCCCTTCCGCCTTCTCACTCACCTCCGGCGCCGGATCCGCAGCCCGCATAGTCACCGACCCCGGCGCAGGCGCAGGCCCAAACCCAAAAGCATTCATGGTCTTGGTACTCCCCGCCTTGGAGCTCGTGATGGCGCCGCCCTGTCCGCCGCCCGCGCCCCTCCTCGCGTTCGGGCCATGGCACCTCCCCGCCGAGGCGGTGCCCGCGCCCGCGAGCGCGTTGACGAGCGTCGACTTGCCCGCGTTGGACCGCCCCAGGAGGCACACCTCGGGCACGCGCGTGTTGGGCGGCAGGTTGAGGAAGCGGGGCGCCGCGAACAGGAAGCGGCGCCGGAACGGAGGCTGCGGCGGGAGGGTGAGGATGTCGGTCGCGGCGGCGAGGGAGGACGGCGCTGGGGGTGGTGCCGGGGTTGCGGTTTGGTCGGGTCGGTTGGATGGGCTGGGGAGAAAAGAGAGAGGGGTGGGAGTTGGGCTGTCCGATGGGGGGGGTGTTTGTCTCGTTTGGGGGGTGTACTCGAGATGTGACGTTGTTGAGATGTACCGTTGTTGAAGATTTGCGGAGCGGACTGTCTCCTGGAGGATGATGGTCCGTAAAGATGGCGGCATGGCCAGCAGATTTGCTGCTGCGCTAGACCGCATCGTAAACAAATGGGTGGTCGGTTTGGAGGCTCTGATTGCGCCTGCGCCTCGAAGGTGAAGATATCAGAGAGTTTTCACTTTGTAGCTAATTGCCTGCCGGAGATTTCGACCAGCGTGAAGCGATAAGGGTTAGGGTTGTCTACCATGCAACGACATCTTGAACCCGGAACTATTTTCCACCTCGTCCATCACTTCCCCCTCATCAACCACTACCTCTTCCATACTTCTTCGCCTCTCGCCCGCTCCCTAATTCCTAACATGGCCTCCCCCGCTCGTCTCCGCTCCATCTACCGCTCCCTCCTCCGCGAGCTCCCACCGCGCCCGATCCTCGCCTCCCCGCGCGCGCCAGTACACCAGCACCTCCGCGACAACTTCACCCTCTCCTCATCATCATCATCATCGTCGCCTAGCGCCCCCGACGCCGACGCAACCGAGCAATACGTCGCCTATCTCCGCGCCCAGCGCGCCTACACGGGCCTGCTTGAGCGGTACAACCCCGGGATGGGCATGGACGAGGAGGAGAGGGTGCGGCTGTCTGCGCGGCGGGTGGGTGTCAATCTGCCCAAGGAATACCTACAAGAGAAAGAGTAGGGACTGTTTGAAGGCTTCCTCGCCTCGGGGAAGTTGATTGTGGTTTATAGGGGTTGCAAACATTGTGGCTTCCCAACGAAGTTTAAAATGCTCGAGCACCTCAGCTGTGCGGCGTTGGCGCTGATGGGATCACGGGAAAAGGTAGCCAGCGCCCCGAACCGACCCTCTATCGGTGAACAAATCACCATGCTAGGCTTGCTTCTGACTGCTTGTCTAAAGATACTACCGATATAAGCATCGACTGTTGGGCCAGGGGCTGTGGCAATTCACCCAATACCCGTACGCAGCTCCGATCGTGCGGAACACGACCACGATGAGGGTTGGGATATGTCAGATGCTGGCGGTTTTTTTTTTGGGGAGGTCTTGTTTTGTGGTTTTTTCGAGACCGGCCCATGTTGTATATAAGGGCCTCGCCATGCTTTGCAGAGACAGGTCGGGATCTCCAGCAATTGGAAACAGGTTGCTCATAAGCCTAAGCCAGAGTTAATACCCCCAATCCGCTCTTGAACGCACCAAGTTTCGTTGCAGTCTCGTTTGATGGTGATAGATCATGAGATAGGAGGTAGGTAGTTATAAATGTATAAATATTTCACAAGAATGGCGACGGGCAGGTCCGAATCCAAATCGACCTCCCGCCAACTCTCAAAACATCCCTTATATCCCAGACCCTCCAAAACGTCCGAACGACAAAAAAAAAAGTCATCCAAAGAATATGCAGTATAGAGTGGGTATCAACAAGCGATCGCATAGCGCACGCTCTCGGGCAGCGGTAGGCCTAGGGGGTGCGGTGGAGGGGACCAGATTCTGGCTCCCATATCTCCTTCCAACTCCGTTGTATCCTCTGCCCATAAATAACTCCCGGATGCCCTTGAAATCATAGCTCATCAAAAAAGGGGAGGAGGGTTCTCCGTCCCATCCCGTCACACGTTCGCAGCCCCTCATATTTGAACTCCACCCACGCCTCCATCCTCGAGGCTCTCATCCCACCCGCCCGTCTCCAGCAGCCACCCACCAACCTTCTCTTTTACTCCGCCAATGCAGTCACCGAGCGCGCTATTCCACTGCTCCTGCACGACTCTCACCTTCTCCTTTAGGTCGTCTGTCAGTCGGCCCCTTTCCTCGTTCTTCATCTTCTCGACCCGAGCCGCCTCGCTCCCCTCCTGCTCCATGGCCTTGGCCTTGGCCGCAACCACCACCTCCCTGACTTCGTGGAGCAGGCACAGCAGGTTCGTCTGGGATTCGATGAACTGGTACGTGCTCTTCTCGGCGTGTAGCAGCAGGCTGAACAGGTACTGCAGCGGGTGGTCCATGTACGTAGGGTTCTCCTCATACTCCACGGCGGGGATCTGGACCGCAAATCCATGGAGGTTCGCCGGGATCTTGTCAAGCACCCGCTTGAGCGGCGGCGCGATGTCCCAGAAGGCCCCCAGCTGCGCCTCGACGCCCCGCACCACCGTCTCCTCGACCACGTCGCGGAATTCCTGAGTGCGTTCGAGCACTTCCTCGGAGAAGGCCAAGGCCCGCTTCCGGGCATCCTCGGCGAAGAAGGCCGTCGCCGACGTAATCTTCTCGGTGTTGTTGGCTAGGCGGTACGGCGTCAGGACCATCTCGCGATAGCGTTCGTTACGGTCGGTGAGGAGGTCGTAGATGGCGCGGTGAAGCATCTCGCGGGCTTCGAATATCCACTTAAGTAGAGTCAGCGTCTCGAGCAGTTCGGGCTGCTCGTCGCCCTCCTCCTGGGGCATGTTAGGGTTAGAGTCGCGAGTCTCGACAAATAGTCTGCCTCGTAGCTCGTCGAAGAGAGCGGTGGCTTTGGCAATGCGGCTTGTCAGGAGATCGTTGAGCGGCATAACCACCGCCGTTTGGAATCCGTCAAAATCTTTTTTCTCCAACTCCTTGGACTTTGCATTTTCGTCGACCTTCGCATCGGCCTCAATTGCCGCCGCCTCCGAGTATCCAATGTTCCCGGAGCTTACTTCTTGCTGGAGATTCACCCGCAGTGCCTTAGTCCGTTGCTGAGCAGCCTCGGCCGCCTCGGCTCGAGTCTTGGAGCTATCTAGCAGGAACCTCTCCTTTGTTGCCTCGACCTCGGCCATGTCGCTGAGAGCCCGAACTGAATTACGAGTCTGTGTGAGTTCCGGGTGGTTGTTGTTGACTGCTGGATGATGGCGAGGGTAAGGGGGAGGGAGCGTCACCAGACGAGACACGTCCAGGTGAGCAGGGTTCATCATGCTCGGCGTATGTGGGGACGGGAGCGAGAGGAGCGAGTTACGGATATTTCGAGGTTGGGGCGTGATGACTCTTTCGTCGTGCCATCCGGATTTCTCGGGCGGATATTCGTTTGACGATTCCCGCTTGCTGGGACCCGCTTCGGGACCGTCCACCCATTGAAGGGCCTCCCGGGCTTCCTTCGGAACCCCCATATATTTTGATTCCCGTCGAGACCGTTCGAGTCTCGCTGATGATTCTCCGGCGGACTCTGATTCCCACCAACGACTAGCCGGTCTACCCCGAGAGTCTTCCTCGAGAGCATCGCTGACACTCATGCTCAGGATGGGCGACAGAGAAGGCATGTAATTCGAGCTTTGCCAGTTCTGGTTGCCCGGCGATGGCCCCACCGGAGACATTGGCAGGTTAGCTGAGCTGGGGGTAGAACTCGGCGGCCCTTGTTCGCGGAGTGTTGCCGAGTCCACAGATTCCCGAGAAGATCTTGGCCCGGATGACTGCGGAGTGAATTCTGCCGCGGTAGCGGTCGACACAGTCGACTCTGGCCTAGGAGCCATAGGACGGAACAGGTCACGAGATAGATCAAATATCTCGGAGCCCATTGCGCTAATGGCGGCCGAGTATCGTTCCCTACGGACCCTCGACTCGTTGACGAAAAATTCGGCAAACAAGCGAATTCTCTCGGCATCATCGGCCGCAGCCGCTTCCTTGTGGGCGAACGCCTCGAACCGCTCGATCGTACCCCGCGAAAATTGGTCAGGCGTTTGGTTGATCGCAGACTGGCGGGAAATCGGGTGGGACGGGGACGAAGGAGCAGGAACAAGACTCCCAACGGCGCTAGACGAGGACCGGCTTTGAGGCGGAGGTGTGGGCAGGGCCTTGGGGGCAATAGAGCGGTGGGTGTCCGCGTCGGTCTGTGACTTTTGAAGTCGCGGAGAGAAAGGCGGCGTGCGTGTCTCGGGACCAGGTTGCTGTTGTGCGGAGCCCGGCTGTGCGGAGCCCGGCGCTCTGGGGGTAAGGTTGGATGCGTGGCTGTGGTCCGAGGAAGATGTGATCTCTCCAGTCCGGGGAGTCTCCGAGGTGGAGCGGCTACTACGCGGGTTTCCCTTGTTAATGGTCAATCTGCGTGTTAAGCTAGTGCCGGATGGTATCATAATATCGGACAACGGCTGTGCGTCCACGGATGCATCAATCGAATGGCGGATGCTACTTCTCGTTTTGCTCTCGTTCCGCCGCTCGCGAAGTGTCTTCTCGCCTCGGAGAGCTCGCGCGCGGGCTAACCCCCCGGCGGAACTAGCCGTGGAGGTTGATGACTCCGCCTGCGCGTTGGAACTATCATGGCTAGAGCTGTCGCTGATGCTAACTAGCGATGTCCGGTTTGGTGACTCAGCACCTGTAGGTTGGTGATCGCTATCAACCCAGTCCGCCGGTGTTGGTGGTACCGGACCGAGAGCCGCAACGCCACCGGGAGGTGGTCGCCTCGTCGGCGGAGACACGACTGGCTCGTTACTGTCAATGTGGCTAACACTCTGTGAACGACTAGCTGAAGGTGGCGGTCCCGGCGGCGGAGGCGGGAGGGGCATGCCAGGTTCCCAGCGGAACTGGGAGGATGACCGAGACCTAGCCGATGTCGGGGTAGCAATTGCGGGCGTGGACACCGCTCTTCTTGCAGACGGCGGAAGATTTTGTGACGAGTCCGAATCAGATCTTTGGGGTATTTGGAGGGTAAGATGAGTTTGGTGAGAGTAAAGGTGAGGATGGGAGGGGGTGGGTGCAGGATTCGGTGAATGATGGGTATGAGGATGGGGGCCAGCAGCAGGATGCGGTTCGGACGGGGTGGCAGCCTGTTCCGTGTCTCTCCTTCTCCCAAAAGAGGGTAATCCAAATCGTCTGTCGCGAGAGCCTCCTCGCCCACCAGCTCCAGGCGGAGGAGCGAAAGTCGTGCTAGCCGCGGGCGTATCAGGCGACATCCTGTGGACAACAGCCTGCGGCGGCGGCGCTCTTGCTGCGGAGACATTAGCAGCCTGGGTGTCAAAAGACATGCTCACTGGGCGTTGACTGCGAGGTGGGGAGTACGGCGGAGGCGGAGGCGGTGATGCTTAAGACGGAAGGTGAGCAACTTTGTCCTGTAGATAGTAAGATCCCGGGGGGGGGGAGGGGGGAGGATGAGCCTTACACTGAGGTTCCCCGAAAGGATGGCCACGCTCCGGAGGGGCGACGGGCGAGCCAATCCACTGCTGGGGGTTGTAGGGCTGTATCGCGCTCTGCGGCGTCTGGGCGGACGAGAAGACGCCGGGCGAAGCCATAGACACGGCGGACAGCGGAGTGCTGTTCTGGTTGTGGTAGCCACCCCCAGCGCCCAGCGATGCCGTCAGGAGGGGGTTGAGCCCCGCGCGCAATCGCGCTGTCGGATCGCGAGTGGCGCTCATGGCGAACAGGACATGGGGAGTTCGCTACTTGGATTGCTCGAGTTGCGTCAGGACGATAAAAACGGCGCCGGATAGTCGGTTCTGAAGTTCGAGAGGCGGATTATCGCAGTGAGCAGTGATGAGTCGGTCTCCAAGGGCCCCGGGTCCGCCGCCTACAGTCGATCCCGCGCGACAAAGTTCCCACCGTCCCCTTTTTTTTTCGCCGAACCTTTCCAAAGCAAGGGCCGATAATGAGTGGCAGCAACGCGGGGTATGCTGGATCAGGTCCGAGCCATGGCAAGAGATCACCAGTTCCCAACACCAGCGCCGCGGGGATTGACTTGAGAACGACCACGCGGAAGGGGGGAGGAGGGACGAGGAAAATCAAAGACGAAGGCTCGCGCAGCCTTGGTTGCCGGTTTGGTGGGTTGGCGCGGCTGAGGGGTGGCCGCTGCTGGTGGTGGTGGTGCTATGTATGGGATGCGGGATGCAGCAAGTTAAAAGCGACGGGAGACAACTGAGGTGGTAGGTAAAAAGGCAGCACTGTATGTACACCACGGAAGGTACCGACTGACGGTACTGCCGTACTTTTTGGTGGGCCAAGAGCAAGAAGAGACCGAGGCCGCAAAGAGAAAAGAGAGCGCAACACCCCGGTCTTTGGCCCTCGTTGGTCTTTCCTCGTTGGCCTTTCCCAGTTGGTCTTCCTTGTGGTAACTTCATACTCTGGGCCGTATCGAAAAGGTACATTGGAGAGGCGGGATCCGGCCTCCGCTTCGAACGCGGAACTGAACTACCTAATCTGTGGCTAACCCCCATCACCCGCATCAACTGGAAGAGCAAGGGGAGCCCGGGCGCTCTCTCCAGTGCGACGCTGCGAAACGGCAACAGGGCCACTCTTTGCACTCTAACAATCGACATCGACCCATTTCCCCCCGTTCCTTGCGCCTTGATTACTTGGCCCAGCCCTCGTCCGTACGTAGAGCTTTACTCTTTTTTATTTATGTTGGCCATTCAGCGCAGAGACCCGACCCAGCTGGCAAAGTCCCCCTCCCGCCCGTTTCCTTTTGTTCCACTTACACCAGGCCCAGGATCCAATACTAGTCCCAACTCCCAGGTGGTGGGGTGTTCGTAGGATCGTTAGCTAGGTGCCTACCCTTGCTTTCGACTGTAAATTTGCAGATGCACAGTCGGGCCCCCGACCCCAGGCCTGGCCAGAACCACCGATGCACGCCAGAAAATGCAGATTGAAGTTCCCATCACATCGAACGGGGGCCGACCAGTTGAGCAAAGCAGGTGGGGGCAGATAGAGGCAATCTATTCTTGGGATTGACCTGCAAAGAACCGTGGAATTTCTGTGATTGGCCCGGTCCGATCTTCATTTTGTGCAGCGACAACCGTCTCGGCGCTTAAAGGGTCTCATTTGCGAGCTGTGATTCGCCCGCTCGGCCACGCTGCATTAGTGCGCGAGGTCGTCACCTGCAAAGCTAGTCCAGAAACCCGGAGAACGCTAAGCCCAAACAAGCCTAGCCGAGCGCATCCGCCCAACCCCCAATGCTCGTTTGTAAAAAAGCCAACCACCTGTGGCTCCCACACACACCCCCCTGATGAGGAAGAGGCACGGCTGCGGCGTCGACACCGATATCACCTCCCGCCGTAATTATCACTTCCACAGGAGCGGTGACGGTGGCCCGCCGGGCAGGGGCCCATTACCGTGCGAGTCAGGCAACGTGGGTGGTG
>Ga0164242_10010326_pt1 | contig 10015 bp, 7 predicted proteins | sample OricomgcompostMG_FD_108783 | JGI IMG/M metagenome (GOLD analysis project Ga0164242, IMG submission 108783) | Miracle-Growth compost microbial communities from Emeryville, California, USA - Original compost - Miracle growth compost (MG) ... | reverse complement strand
GGAGTCGGCCGCCGCGGCCGCCATCGCGCCCATGGCGTGCACCGCCTCGTCGGGCCGGTCGCCCGGGGTGGACACGATGGCCGCCAGTCGGGCCCCCGGCGCCCGCAGCGCCCCGGCCACCTGGAGCAGCGACGCCAGCGACGCCTCGTTGTGTGCCAGGTCCAGCAGCACCGTCACGGCGGCGACGCCGTAGGTGTTGAGCCGGCCCGCATTGTGCGCGGCGTCCGAGGCGAAGGTCGCCAGCCCCTCCCGGACCACCCGGCGGGGAACGCCGAGCGCCAGCGCCGCAGCGGTGGCCGCCAGCACGTTCGAGACGTTCGCCCGGGCGGCGCCGGCCATCGTCACCGGCACGTCGGCCAGGTCCGCGACCGCCAGCGGGTCCAGACCCCGGCGCAGCACCACCACGGTGCCGTCCAGCACGGTGATCGCCCGCCCTCCGGCGTCCAGCGCCTCGGCCAGGTGCGGATTGGCCGGGTCGGTCGAGTACAGCCACGGCCGGGCCCGGGTGACGGCGCGCATGCCCAGCACCAGGTCGTCGTCCGCGTTGAGCACCGCCCACCCGGCTGGCTTGGTGATCCGGGGCACCACCGATTTGACCCGGGCCAACTGCTGCACGGAGTGCACGCCCAGCAGGCCGAGGTGGTCCGCGCTGATGTTCGTCACCACCGAGACGTCGTTGAACGCGGTACCCACGCCGCGCAGCAGGATGCCGCCCCGGGCGGTCTCGGTCACCGCCACCGTCACCGACGGCTCGGCCAGCACGCGCGCCGCGCCGCCCGGCCCGGACCAGTCGCCGGACTCGACGGTGCGCCCGTCGACGACGATGCCGTCGGTGGAGGACCAGCCCGGGGTGTGCCCGGCGACGGAGAGCAGGTGGGCGACCAGGCGGGTGGTGGTGGTCTTGCCGTTCGTGCCGGTGACGGCGACGACGGGGATCGCCGGGCGCAACGGCCGGACCTCCTCGCCGGGCTCGACGCCTGCCATCGATCCCGCCGCCCGGGTGAGGGCCTGTGCGGGAGTCGCTGCGGCGCAGGTGATGTCGGCGAACGCGCGGGCGACGGCGTCGGCCAGGGCCTCGGCGGTGCCGCGCATGGTGAACGGGAACGCCACGATCACCGTGTCGTCGTCGCCAGGCTCGGCCACGGCGGGCACCCGACGACGGATCCGCGCGGCCACCCGGCGTACCAGGGCGGCCGCGATCTCGGCGATCGCCTCCCGGCGGGCGTCGGATCCGGGCAGTCCCACCGTGCTGCCCAGCACCCGCAGCGACCGCCGCCAGCCGAGCACTGCGCTCGCCTCGGCGCGCAGGGCCACGCGTGCGTCCAGGGTGAGCTTGAGCGCCGGTGACGGGAAGTACAGATTGGGCCCGCTCAGCACGCGCCGCTCGATCGGCACCGGCCGCTGCGCGTCAGGGGGCATGCGCGGAATCCTAGAGTTGCCCGCGTCCGGGCGCCCACCGCTGGCGAGGTCGCAGGGATCAACGTCCCCGCATGGATCAACTTCGGCCGAAATGTGACGGCCGGGACTGGTGGGGCTAACTTCATGCATGCCGGGCAAGTTGATCCATGCCACCGCCCGGGCTCTACCCTGTGTCGGGTGAGTACCGCGGGATCCGAGCTGACCGGCCGGCAACTGGGCCACTACCTGGTCGGGCCGGTGCTGGGGCGCGGCGGCATGAGCGTCGTCTACCGGGCGACCGACCAGCGGTTGGGCCGTCCCGTGGCGCTCAAGGTGATCAACGACCAGCTGTCCGCCGACCCGGAGTTCCGCGGCCGATTCGTCGAGGAGGCGCGCGCCGCCTCGGCCATCGACCACCCGAACATCGTGCCGCTGTACGACGTCGGCGAGGCCGGGCCGGTGTTGTTCATCGCGATGCGGCTGGTGGACGGCACCGACCTCGCCGAGCTGATCCGGACCGGGCCGCCGGCCCCGCGCCGCGTGCTCGCCCTGCTCAACCAGATCGCTTCCGCACTGGACGCCTTGCACGCGCACGGTCTGGTGCACCTGGACGTCAAGCCGAGCAACGTGCTGGTCGCCCGGACCGAGTCCACCGGCACCGAGGTCGCCTATCTGGCGGACTTCGGGCTGACCCGACGCGGCCCGGGCGGCCATCTCACCGCCTCCGGCGACTTCCTGGGTTCGCCCAGCTATGCCTCCCCGGAGCACCTGCGCGGCCAGACGGTCGGTCCGGCCAGCGACGAATACTCGTTGGCCTGCATGATGTTTTGTGCGCTCGCCGGAAACCCGCCCTACACCGGATCGGTGTCGGAGGTCATCACGGCGCACTTCCGCGGCGAACTGCCGTCGCTGGCCGCGGCGGCCGACGTCTCCCCGACCATGGACCGGGTGCTGGCGCGGTCCATGGCGCCCGACCCTTCGATGCGCTACCCGAGTTGCGGGGACCTGATCGGTGCGGCCCGGCGGGCGCTGGCCGAGGGGTAGCCCGGGCGTGCGCGTGGTGGTGGCGGGCGCGGGCATCGCCGGGCTGCTGACGGCGATCGGCCTACACCGCGCCGGCGTCGACGTGACGGTGCTGGAACGCACCACGGAGCTGGCTCCGGTCGGTGCCGGCATCAGCCTGTTCGGCAACGGGTTGGCCGGGCTGGCGGCGGTCGGCCTCGCCGACCGCGTGCAGGCGCTGGGCGGGCGGGCGCCCTCGTCGATGCGCGGTGGATTGCGAAATCCGGACGGGCGATGGCTGACGTCGTCCACCGATGCGGCCGGCGAGGTGCAGGTGGTGCACCGGGCCGCCCTGCAGCGGGTGCTGCTGGACGCGCTGCCCGACGGCGCGCTGCGCCTCGGGGTCGAGGTCGCCGGGGTGGATCGGTCGTCGGGCGGGGTGTTCGCGCTCGGCGTGGACGGGTCGGTGGTGGCCAGGGGCGACCTGCTGGTCGGGGCGGACGGGGCGGGTAGCGCGATCCGGTCCGCGGCGTTCGACGATCCGGGCCTGCGGTCCGCGGGCTGGGTGGCCTGGCGGGGTATCACGTCCGGCGCGTTCGCAGTCGAGGAGATCGGCGAGACCTGGGGTCGCGGAAGGCTTTTCGGCATCACCCTGCTCGGCGACGGACGCGTCTACTGGTTCGCCGGCGCGCAGGTGCCTGCAGGAGAGCGCGGCGTTGCCGGTGACGGAGGGGCGAGCGAACCACCAGGAACCGAGATGCGGCGCCGATTCGGATCCTGGCACGACCCGATCCCGGCGCTCATCGACGCCACCGACGACGGCGCGGTGCTCCGGCACGAGATCCGCACCCTGGCACGGCCGCTGGGGAGCTACGTCACCGGCGGGGTGGCGCTGGTGGGAGACGCCGCCCACCCGATGACGCCCAACCTCGGCCAGGGTGGGAACCAGGCCATCGAGGACGCGGTCACCCTGGTCCGGCTGATCACCCGGCCCGGCGCACCGGGAACGGACCTGGACCGGGCACTGGCGGACTACGACGCGGTGCGGCGCCGGCGAGTAGCGCCCCTCGTGCGACGTTCGGCGCTACTCGGTCGGATCGCGCTGGCACGCCACCCGGCGACCGTGCGCGTGCGAAACCTGGTGCTGCGGGCCGCCCCGTCGTCCAGCGCCGCCCGCGCCGCCCGGGCGCTGCAACGCTGGCAGCCCCCGGCGTGACGGGCCCCGCCGGCGCGGGGCAGGCTGAAGCCATGGGCGAGAACATCGTGCGCTGCGTCGGGGCGATCATCACCGACGACGACGGTCGGCTGCTGCTGGTGCAGCGGGGCCACGCCCCGTCGCAGGGGCTGTGGTCGATCCCCGGCGGGCGCGTCGAGCCGGGGGAGACCGACGAGCAGGCCGTGATGCGCGAGATCGCCGAGGAGACGGGGCTCGTCGTGCGGGTGGGCGAGCTGGCCGGCACGGTGCGTCGTCCCGGGTTGGGCGATGCGATCTACGAGATCTACGACTACGACGCCGCGCTGGACGGTGTCGGCACCGACGCGGTGGCTTCGTCGGATGCGGCCGACCTGCGCTGGGTGTGGCCGGACGAGGTGGAGGACCTGCCGCTGACCGATGGTCTGGTGCAGTCCCTGCGCGACTGGGGCCGGCTGCCCTGACCCCGCCCGGCCCCGTCAGCGCCGGGCTCAGGACAGGACGAGCAGGACCGCCACGGCCAGCATGGTCAGCCCGATCAGCACGTCCAGCGTGCGCCACACCGCGGGCCGTCCCGCCCAACGGGAGGCGCCCCGCGCGCCGAAACCCAGCCCGGTGAACCAGATCGTGCTGGCCGCGCACGCTCCCAGGGCGAACCACCAGCGCCCGCTCGGCCCGTGCTGGTTGGCGATGTTGCCCAGCATCAGCACGGTGTCCAGGTACACGTGCGGGTTCAGGAACGTCAGCGCCAGGATCGTCAGCACTACCGACCGGGCCGGCGCCGCGGCCGCGTCCAGCGTGTGCGCCCACCGGGCGGCCGCCAGCGATCGGATCCCGTACCAGACCAGGTAGGCCGCGCCGATCCAGCGCAGCGCCACCAGCACGTCCGGCACCCGGGTCACCAGCGCCCCGACGCCGAGCACCCCGGCGGCGATCAGCAGCACGTCCGCGCCGATGCAGATGCCCACCACGGCGCCCACGTGGGACCGGGCCAGGCCGGTGCGCAACACGTAGGCGTTCTGCGCGCCGATGGCCACGATCAGCGACAGTCCGGTCGCCAGGCCCGCGAGCAGCAGTGGGAGAACGTCGGTCAGGCCGGGCACGTCATCGACGGTAGGCACGCCAGGCGCTGAAGCCAAACTATAAAAACTGCAGAACCATTAGCATTGCTTCATGCAGTCGGATCAGCTCCGGGCGCTGCTCGCGATCGTCGACACCGGCACGTTCGACGCGGCCGCCCGCACCCTGCACATCACGGCGTCCGCGGTCAGCCAGCGCATCAAGGCGCTGGAGACCGGAATCGGCCGGCCGGTGGTGCGTCGGACCGTGCCCGCCGCGCCGACCGAGGCCGGGCAGGTGCTGGTCCGGATGGCGCGCCAGCTCGCCCTGTTGGAGGCCGACGCACTGACCGAGTTGGAGCCGGACGGTGGAGCGACGGTCGAGCTTGCCGTAGCGATCAACGCCGACTCGCTGGCCACCTGGTTCGTGCCGGTGCTGACCGCGGCCGCGGCCTGGAGCGACGTCACCCTCCGACTGCACGTGGAGGACCAGGACCACTCCGCGGCGTTGCTGCGCTCGGGCGAGGTGATCGGTGCCGTCACCTCCGACCCGGTGGCCGTGCAGGGCTGTTCGATTCGGCCGCTGGGCGCCATGCGGTACCTACCGATGGCCACCGCGGGGCTGCGCGAGGCCCATCGGCGCGGCGGCGGGGTCGACTGGGCGCGACTACCGGTGGTCCGGTTCAACGCCAAGGACGACCTGCAGCACGACTTCCTGGCGCGCCGTGCGCCCGGGAAGGAACGCGCCGGTGACGAGGTTCCGGGCGGTCCGCACGGCCCGGGGGCCGGTCGCCCCGGACCTCCGGTGCATCTGGTGCCGTCGTCGCAGGGGTTCCTGGCGGCGGTGGTGGCCGGGCTCGGCTGGGGGATGGTGCCGGTGGCCCAGCTCGGGGACGTGCCGGCCGGCGCACTGGTCCGGCTGGCCGGGCGGGATCACATCGACGTTCCGCTGTACTGGCAGGCCTGGCGGCTGCGCTCGCCGCGCATCGACCGGTTCACCGACGCGGTCGCCGAGGCGGCGCGGCGGGGGTTGCGGTGACGGGACTGGGCGCCACTGACCCGGCCGGGTTCACTACCGGCACCGGCACCGGCACCGGCCGCGGACCTGTCGGCGATCCGCGCCGGCCGCGAGGCCGTTCTCGGTCCCGGACCCTGTCAAGCCAGCAGATCGGCGTCGGTGAGATAGCGGGTCAGCGCCACCCGGGAGGACACCCCGAGCTTGCCGTAGATGTGCTCCAGGTGCGTCGTCACCGTCCGGGGGCTGATGAACAGCTCGGCGGCGACCGACGCATTGGACAGACCCCGCGCGACCAGCCTGGCCACGTCGAACTCCCGCTCGCTCAGCGGGGCGGCCGTACCGCCGCCCGGCCGGCGGGCGGGCGGCGTCACCCGCCAACGTTGTAGCAGCTGGCGGGCGGTGCGCAGCGGCGCCGGCGCGCCCATCCGGTCGAAGAAGTCGAACGCTTGCAACGCCGCCTGGATCGCGGCGTCCGGCACCGGTCCGGAGCGGGCTGCTGCGGCACCGGATGAGCCCCGCGGCGCGTCGGCGGCGACCGCCTGCTGCAGCAGGCTGCGGTGCGCATACAGGGCCAGGCCGAGCTCGTCGAAACCGGTGGCGGCGGCCGCGAAGTGGGGCACCGACTTCTCGGGCGAACCTGCCGCCAGGCCAGCGATCCAGTGTTCCAGTGCGCCCGGCACGCCGGTCGAGCAGGACCGTACCGCGCCGACGCGTGCCGCCACCTCGAGCGCCCCGTCAGGGTCGCCGCCTGCGGCGCGGGCCTCGGCGAGCAGTGCGGCACCCAGCAGCGGTACCCACCCGCCGGTCAGGTCCACGAATCGGGCGCATGCCTGCACCGCGGCATCCGGATTTCCTTCGGCCAACGCCAGCCGGCCCGCGGCGAACGCCACGATCGTCGCCACGTTGCGGTCCTCGGCGAGCCCAGGACCGAGGGCGAGCCGGCTGCGCCGCAGGAACGTGCGCGCCGTGCGCAACCGCCCTCGAAGCGTGAGCAGCAACGCGTGCGCGGCGAAGCAACTCACCGCCCCACGCGGCGGAGCCAGCTGTTCGGCAGCGACCACCAGGTCGGCGGAGCCACGCAGCGCCACGTCCAGCTCGCCGGACATCAGGTCGGCGAACAGCAGCCGTCCCCGCGGCCACAGCGCCAGCATCGGCAGGCCGGCACGCTGGGCGAGGTCGATGCTGGCCGCGCTGTGCCGGCGCAGCTCGGCAACCGCGCCCTCGGCCGCCGCGACGACGGCGAGCTGGTCGTGCGCGCGCACCTGCAGCGCGGGATCAGCGGCCCGCTGCGCGGAACGCAGCGCCTCGTCGTTCAGCTGGTTCGCCCGCGCGTAGTCCGCGCTGGCGTACGCGAACGCGGCGGTCGCGAGATCGGCGCGCGCGTGCAACGACGGCGAGTTGATGCTCCGGGCCACCGCGCGCAGCCGGCCGGCCTCGTGGTCGACGGCTGCGGGGTCCGCGCGCCGTTGGGCGGTGACGGTGCGTGCGTAGTAGACCTCGCCCAGCTCGGTGCCTGGTTCGTGGTCGGCCAGCGCCGCCTCGGCCGCCGCCAGCTGCCGGTGCGCGTCGTCGAACCGGCCCGCGGCCCAGTCCAGCATGGCCAGATGCCGCAACGCCCGGGCGGTGTCGGTGGCCTGTCTGGCCGGGCGGCTCAGCTCCAGGATGTGCTCCCAGTGGCTGCGGGCGGCATCCCGCCGGCCCAGAGTCTCCGCCAACTCGGCGGTCTCGGCCAGCAGCGCCATCGGTGCCGGTGCGGTGTCGCCGCTGGTGCCGGTGTCGCCGCTGGTGCCGGTGCTGTCTCCGGCCAGCGCGGCCGACAGGTAGCGGTAGGCGTCCTCGGTGCCGCCCAGCGCCCGGGCCCTGCGTGCTCCGCGAATCAGCTCGGCCGGGGCGAGATCGGCGCCGGCCAGCGGCCCGGCCTGCAGCACCTGCTCGGCGATCCGCGGGTCGTCGGCGTCCCGTCGACGCAATGCCCGGGCCAGGGCTGCGTGCGCTGCGTGGCGCTCGGTGCCGGTCAGGTGCGCCAGGATCACCTCGCGCAGCACGCCGTGCGCCAGGTCGTATCCGGCAGTGCTCCACGCGACCAGCCGGTGCCGTTCCAGCGCCGCCAGCTCCGGTGCGGGCGTGCTGGACCGGGGGTCGTCTGCGGCCTCGTCACCGCCACCGAGCACGTCCGGGGGCAGCGGGCCACCGGCCACCGACAACGTCACCAGCACCGCCCGCTCGGCTTCCGTGAGCCGGGACACCGTCGCCCACAGCTGGTCGTCGATGCCCTCCGGGAGTGGGATCCCGCCGTCGCTGATCTCCCAGGTCCCGTCCCGGTCGACGAGCCGGTCGCCGTCCGCGAGTTCCTGCGCCGTCGCCACCACGTACAGCGGGGTTCCGGCGCAGTGCCGGTGCAGCGCGTCCCGCAGGGCATCGGACAGCGGGCCGCCGAACACCTGCTCGGCGAGCGCCGCAGCGCTCGCCGGGTCCAACGGCTGCAGCCGGAGCCGCTCCCGGCGCCACCCGAAGTCCGCGCACGAGCGCTCCAGGGCGGTCGCCGCGTCCCGCTGCCCGTCGGAGCCCGCGACCATCAGCAGCACGGGCCGGTCAGCGAGCACACCGGCCAGCCGGCCGAACAGCTGGGCGCTGGCCACGTCGATCCGGTCGATACCGTCCACCACCCACAGCAGCGGACCGTCTCGGCAGATCCGCTCCACCAGCTGGGACAGCGCCTCCAGCAGCGCCTGACGTTGCAGGTCGGTGTCGGTCAGCGGGTCCGCGGCGGGCAGGCCGAGGCCGGCGAACAGCCAGCCGAGCGGAGCCAGGTCGCCGGCCAGCCGGCCGCGCGCCGCCGCGGTCCGCGCGCGCAGCAGTGGTCCGAGGGCATCCACGGCCACGTCGAACGGGCCGGGCTCGCCGTACTCGGTGGGCCGGGCACCCGCGGTGCTGAATCCGGCGGCGCGAGCCAGCCGCAGGGCCTCCCGGCACAGCCGGCTCTTGCCCACCCCGGACGGGCCGGACACGCGCAGCAGCGCGCTGCCGCCCGCCGCGACATCTGCGATCAGGTCCCGGAGCAGCGCGATCTCGGCGGATCGCGCGACCAGCGAGGTGGCCTCCCGCTGATCCTGCATCACCCCGTCACGCTAGCCAGCCATCCGGTACGCCGCGCGAGGAATCGGTCGATCTACGTATGCCGTCACCGGCGCCCGCCCGCCTAACGTCGCCGAATATTCGCCTCATCCGGCTCAGGAAGGACCACCCATGACCTCCGGTTCCCAACCCATGACCTCCGCACCGCCGTCCGGCACCCACCCGGACCGGTGGCACCGCCCCGACGGCCGCCCCGCTGGCTCCCCGACCGGCACCGGGCGGGCCGGCGGGGTGCTGTTCGCCGTCGGCGGCGTGGTGACGGCGGCCGGCAACATCGTGCACCCGACGGGCGGGTCGGCCAGCTACCACTCCTCCATCGCCAGCCAGCTGGCCAACCCGGTCGGTACCCCCGCCGCCTGGCTGACGCTGGTGGGATCGTTGCTGATCGCCTGGGGACTGTGGGTGCTGGTCGACGGCGCGTGGCGCGACGCCGCCCCGGTGGTGCGGGTCGGCGCACGGCTGGCCGTGCTCGGCTCGGCGTTGCTGGTGGTGGAGAGCGCGGTGACGCTGGCCATGCGGACGGCCGCCGTGCCGTATGCGGCGGGCACCGTGGTGCCGATGGTGCGGTTGTCCGAAGTGCTCTACGCGGGATGCCTGCCCGCCCTGATGCTGGGCGCCATCCTGGTCAATCTCGGCAGCCCGCGGCTGGCCCCGGTCGTGGTCCGGATCCTCGGCGCGATCGGCATGGTCGCGATGGCGCTGGCCGGACCGCTGGTGGACGGCATCCACACCATCTCGCTCTGGCCGCTGTACCTCGGCGGCGCGCTGGTATGTCTGTGGATCGTCTGGGTGGGTGTGCACCAGGCGATGCTCGGCGAGGGTGCCGCGCCGCGGGAGTCCGACCTCCGGGCGGCGTAGCGATACGGCTGCCGGGTGGCGGCGGGTCGGGCGCTTGCACTCTCACCCCGAGAGTGCCAGACTCGATATTGGCACTCGGAGCCTCTGAGTGCTAGGTCGGTACGGCGAGGGTCGTCACCGTCCGGGCCGTATGTCCGGGTGCGGTGGGGGTCCGTCCGTCGCGGGCGTCGATGTCGGCCACGCACACCTGCTGTCACTGTCGCGGCGGCCCACCAGGCCCCGGGGCAGGGAAAACCTGGAGGATTGAACACCTCATGGCCAAGCTGATCGCTTTCAACGAGGAAGCGCGTCGCGGGCTCGAGCGGGGCATGAACACCCTCGCCGACGCCGTCCGGGTCACGCTGGGGCCCCGCG
>Ga0164242_10010325_pt1 | contig 10016 bp, 6 predicted proteins | sample OricomgcompostMG_FD_108783 | JGI IMG/M metagenome (GOLD analysis project Ga0164242, IMG submission 108783) | Miracle-Growth compost microbial communities from Emeryville, California, USA - Original compost - Miracle growth compost (MG) ... | reverse complement strand
GTGCGACGCGCTTGAGCGCGCCGAGAATGTCACCCGCGGCCAGTGCCCGCGCCGCGGCGTAGATCAGCGGGTCCACAGGAATCCCGTCGCATTGTCATGGCCTTAGAGTGTATCGCAAGGCCGTACGAAGGGCGGCATCGTTCGAGCAGGCCGGGTCTTCGAGCTACCCTCTTGTCGCGAGGCCGACAAAACCGGAGCAAACCGTGCAGCTGTTGCGGGCGATGCCAGTGATCGGCCGGCGCAACAAGGAACATATACGATGAAAGCATTCGAAGCCGATCCCCCGTCCACAGTCCCTCCCCGGGCGATCTCGAAAACCGCTATGTCGTCTCGCGCGGCGAATGGATAGCCGAGCTCAGTCGTCGAAGTGAGGGCGAGCCGAGGCCCTTGCCCATTCGGCGTTGCGAGATCTTCGTAGATGGCGAGCAAGCTTCGGCAGTGGTTTGGCGCTGCGGTGTAATCTGCCAGAGGTGAAGGCAAAGCGACTATAATCGCAATGCTGAGACAGTCATTTTTGCCATCCGCTTTACGCGGGCCAGAATCTATCCCCAGACCTTGCGCTACCGTCTGCCTCCTCTGAATACGCTGCGTATCTTCGAAGCCGTGATGCGGCACGGATCGATACGTCAAGCGGCTGCGGAGTTGTGCCTAACGCCGCAGGCTGTGAGCTTGCAGTTGAAGCAGCTGGAATCGTACCTGGATCAGCAATTATTCCTGCGTAGTGCTCGCAGTCTGACGCCGACGGCGGCGGCCAGCCGATTCCATGATTATGTACGTGAAGGGTTGGATCGCTTTGCCATAGGGGTGCGCGCCATTCAGCCCGCTCCGGCCAAGCAGCTGTTTTCCCTTTATGTCAGCCCTTATTTTGCGACGGAGTTTTTGGTCCCCCGCCTGGGCCAGTTCACTTCCATGGTGCCCGACATAGACGTGCGCATGGCCATTGGTGTGGACCTGGACGAGTTTGGGAGCAAGAATGTAGAGGCAGCTATCCATTGGAATTATGGAGCCTCGCCGGACTTTATAGAAACGCCCCTGATCGATGATCTGAAAGTACTGGTGGCTACGCCCAGTCTGTTGGCAAGCATACCGATCAACGAGCCCCGTGATTTGCTCAAGCACTCGGTGGTGACTCCCTTGGTAGCCAATTCTCTTTGGGAGGATACGTTGAAACTGTTGGGAGTGCATGAGCGTCCTACCCATCCCATCATGATGCTGCACACGCATGCAGCTATGATGGAGGCTGTACTCGCCAATCTGGGAGTGGGTTTCATCTCATATGCAGACGCAGTGCGTGAAATCGACGTAGGTCGTTTGGTTGCGCCCTTCGGTACCGGCCTGTTGCAGCAGCTGCCAGCCGGCCACATGCCGCACTTCAGCCTGCTGGTCAAACCGGACCGTAGCCATTCTCCTATTCTTTCGCTCTTCACCCGTTGGTTGCTGGATGAAGTGTGTACCGAAGAAGTGGTGGGATACCCCTCGAAATGCCGGCCGGACCAGAATGATGGGCGCTTGGCTGGCACAGGCGGGAAAAGAGAGAGCTGAGTCTTCTGAACTTTTGTGCGGTCGCACCGGCCGCGCGGCAGGCCTCTCCGTACACACCACGCGGCGTCTAGATCAGCCCGAACGCGCCTCGTCTCCAGGCATGGGCTCTCCCGTGGAGTCGCGACTGTAGAGCAGGCCGATAATTCCCAGCACTGCTCCAGCCATCAAATAATAGGCAGGCATAGCGTTGTTTCCAGTCTTCTGGATCAACCATGCGTTGATCATGGGCGCTGTGCCGGCGAAGAGTGCGACGGAAACGTTGTAGCTGACTGCCATGCCGGTGAAGCGTACGCTAGTCGGGAATAGTGCTGGGATAATGGAGTAGATACATCCCAGGAGAGCCGCGAGACAAAGATTCAGTATGGCCAAGGCCAGAACCTTGACTGCATAGTCGCCCGTCGCCAACAGATGAAAGCATGGCAGTGCCAGGATTAGAATGCCGAAGCTCCCCGCCAGCATCATGCGCTTGCGTGTGATGCGATCCGCCAACGCACCCAGAACGGGAATCATGACGATCAAGAACAACTGAGGCCCCATGGAAAGCAGGAAACTGGTACGAGTATTGATAGTGAGTGCGGTGATCAGATAGGTAGGGATATAGGCGGTTACTATGTAGAGGGTGACGTTGGCGACGATGATAATGCCGCAGGATTGCAGTAGCGGGCCTTTGCATTGGGTGAACAAGTAATTCCAGCCGTTGCGCGGATGGGATTTTTCAGTCAGCTCGGCTTGACGTAATGCCGCGAGGAAAGCGGGGGTTTCATCCAAGCGATTGCGGATATACAGCCCGATGGCGCCCAGCGGCAACGCCAGCAGGAAGGGCACACGCCAAGCCCATTGCTCGATCTGCTGGGATGTGAAGAATGCTGTGAGCACGGTGGTGATGGTGGCACCGAAGGCGAAACCACCCATGCAGCCTACCTCTATCCAACTGGTCATGCCTGTACGGCTTCGGTCGGAGCAGTACTCGGCCACGAAAATGGATGCGCCGCTGCCTTCTCCACCAGCTGAAATACCTTGTAGAAGGCGCAGCACGACCAGCAGGATCGGGGCGGCGATTCCTATGCTGTCGTGCGAGGGGATCAAGCCGATGGCAAAGGTCGACACGGCCATCATAAGGATGGTGGCCGTGAGCACCTGCTTGCGCCCGTACTTGTCGCCCAGCCGGCCGAACAAGGCGCCGCCGAACGGCCGAGCGAGAAAGGCGATGGCAAAAGCTGCCAGAGACGCAATCAGCTGTGTGCTCGGCTCGCTCGTCGGGAAAAAAACCTTTCCAATGATGCTGGCCAGGTATCCATAAACGGAAAATTCGAACCACTCGATAAAACTGCCGGCCACGGACGCCAGAACGACGCGATTAAGCTCCCGTTTGTTCACCTTGTGCGATGCGGAGGCGGCTTCGCCTGTACCGTCGTATCGCTTGTCGCCCACTCGGAACCCGTCTGACGCTTGCGCTACACCATTAGCCATCATGTTCTCCTATGTTTCCTTTATATTTCTGCGTTGTATATGCTGTAACGCGGCGACCGAGCCCCGGGGCCCGGTGCAGCGGTGTCTCGGCTCAGATAAATGCGTGGGGGTAATCGCGGCGCGCCTGGGCCTCGCTGATGTAGCCATAGCGGACGTCGCGCCGTACGAGACTGGCGTCCCGACCGGAAGGTGTGCCAAAACCGCCGCCACCTGGCAGGTCCAGCACCAAGCGGCGGCCTTCGGGAATCAACTGTGTCCCTTTGGCCTGCATGGCGGAGCCATCGTCCATTGCTACTTTGCCGGCGGCGCCATTGTTGCCGCCTTCGTAGCCGCGTGCAGGATAATCCACGCGGTCGAACATGGCATTCAGGGTAAAGTGATAGCCATCGTGAGCTCCGATTTCGATGTGCTGGCCCAGGCCGCCCCGCCAAACACCGGCCCCGCCCGAATCGGGCCGCAATTCTTTGCGCCAGATGATGATCGGCCCGATGCTTTCAGTGACCTCGGAAGACATCGTATGTACTCCGCTGGGAAAGGCCGTAGCGCTCAGACCGTCACTGGCCGGGCGTGCTCCAGTGCCTCCAGTGTTGAAGATGAGCATTTCATGGCGCGACCGGCGGTTATCGGCACGTACGCCCTGAAAGCGCATCTGCAGATTCCACAAGGCACTGGCACCTTCGGCCGGAATTTGCGTGGGCAGGTAAGCATGCAAGGCACCCAGTACTACGTCGGGGATCAAATGACCCAATACGTGGCGTACAGCGACTGGTGCGGGCCGTGGGGCGTTGAGAATACAGCCTTCGGGAGCGGTGATCTCGAAAGGCAACAGCGAAGCCCAATTGTTGGGAATGTCGGGTGCGATAGCGCATTTCAGCGCATAGCACGCATAGGCCTTGGTATAGGTCAGCGGCACGTTGATTCCATACTTGCTGGTGCCCGAACTGCCCGAGAAGTCGGCGTACATGGTGTTGCCGCGTGGCTGCAAAGTCACATGCAGGTCAATCGGCTTTTCATAGCCGTCTACGCGCATTTCATAGCTATGCTTGCCTGTTGGCAGTGCAGCGATGCGTTCGCGCGTGGCGCGTTCGCTGTGTTCGAAAATGAAGTCCGCCAGGCCCTGGAGATCGGCCAGGCCGAACTCGTCCATCATGCTGTCCAGTCGGCGGCGCCCCGTCTCGTTGCATGCCGCCAGGGAGTGGAAGTCGCCAATTACCTGATCCTGCTCTCGAACGTTGGCTCGCAATATCTCGATCAGATCCTCATTGGGCGAACCTGCCTTGTGGAACTTCATCAGCGGCACACACAGGCCCTCTTCGTACACTTCGCCCGCGTCCGGTCCGAAGCCCCGGCCACCTATATCTACTACATGCGCTGTTGCGGCGAAAAAACCAATTAGACGTGGCTGGCCGCTGCCCGAGGGGCGCCGAAACGCTGGGGTCACCATGGTTATGTCGTGCAAGTGCCCCGTTCCCATCCAGGGATCATTGGTGACCAGCACATCACCAGGGGCAAGATTTTCATTGAATTTTTTCACGAAATAGCCGACAGATTCGGCCATCGAGTTGACGTGGCCGGGTGTACCGGTGACGGCTTGAGCGATCATGCGGCCGCGCGCATCGAAGATTCCAGCCGACAGGTCACCGGCTTCGCGCACACTGGTGCAGAACGCCGTGCGAACCAAAGTAGCCGCCTGCTCTTCGACGACCGCGATCAGGCGGTTCCACATGATCTGCTCACAGACTCGTATGCTTGCGTTCATCTTACGCACCTATATTTTGTTGACGATGAATCAGTAGGCAGCCATCTTCCTGCAAGACCAGGCTGTAGCCCGGACTGACATAACTGGAGGTTTCCTTTTCTGTGACGATGAGAGGGCCATCCAAACGCTGGCCGATTGGCAGGCTGGCCCGGTTGTAGATGGCGCAATCCAGAAAACTACCAGTCTTGGCGTCGAATACCGGGCGGTTTTCAATCGGTGGATAGTCTGCGCGCGGTGCGGCGATTTTGCCGTCTCTGGCCTGTACGAGTTCGGGCCGTGATATTTCGGTATGCAGAGACAATGCCCAGCTCACCACTTCCACGTCCAGGCCGGCTACTTCATGGCCGAACAACTGGATATAGGTTTGCAAGAAATTGGCGCGCAGGATTTCTAGACCATTCTGGTCGATCACCTCCATGGGTGCAGGCACCGGAATTTCCCAGCCTTGGCCCGCATAGCGCATATAGGCGCGTAGTTCGCGCACCATAGAGTTGGCATGGCCAGTTTCACGCAAAAAACTGGTCACTTCTTCGTTCATCTCTTTGACCATGCGGTTGGCGACGTCGAAATCGAAATAGCTCAAGCGCATTACGGCACTGCGCAGCGACTCATAGCCAAAGGGGGCACGAAGAAAGCCGATGGCCGAGCCCACACCAGCGCCTGGAGGCACCAGCAGGCGATCCATGCCCAGCTTCTCGCACAGACGCACCGCGTGTAATGGCGCAGCGCCCCCGTAGGCGATCATGGCGTATTCGCTGAGATCCCGGCCACTTTCCACGGCATGCATACGCGCCGCGTTGGACATATTTTCGTCCACCATTTCGGCTACGGCATATGCGGCCTGAGCGGCTTCGCCGCCCAGCGGGTCAGCGACGTGGCGCTGTAGAGCAGTGTGCGCTGCTTGGGTGTCCAGGGGAATGGAGCCTCCGGCGAAGCGTCCGGGATCCAGCTTGGCAAGCAGCAGATCCGCATCAGTGACAGTGGGACGCGTGCCGCCGCGCCCATAACAGGCAGGGCCGGGTTCCGAGCCTGCGCTTTCCGGGCCGATGCGTATCTGCTTCAGATCATCCACGTGAGCTATGGAGCCGCCGCCAGCGCCGATCTCGACCATTTCGATGACAGGAATCGAGATGGGCATACCGCTGCCCTTCTTATAGTGATAGGTGCGGGCCACTTCGAAGGTACGGGCGGTCTTGGGGTGCAGGTCTTCGATCAAGCAGATCTTGGCCGTCGTGCCACCCATATCGAAGGATAGTACGCGCTCCAGCCCATAGCGTGCCGCCACATGGCTGGCGTAAATAGCGCCGCCGGCCGGGCCTGACTCGAGCAGGCGTACCGGGAATTCGGCGGCACTGGCCAGCGACATCAGGCCGCCCCCGGAATGCATCATATACAGTGGGCAACGCATGTCTTCTTCGGCCAGCGCACTGGCCAGGCGGCTCAGATAGGAGGACATCAGCGGCTTCACGTAGGCGTTGACACAGACTGTATTGAAGCGCTCGAATTCGCGGATTTGTGGGGATACCTCGCAGGAAATCGACACCGCCATCCCCGGTAGGGCGCGCACCAAGTGGTCGCGCACTGTGTGCTCATGTGCCCCGTTGCGGTAGCTGTGTATCAGGCCTACCGCGACACTGGTGAATCCACCGGCACGGATCTCGTCGATGATCTGGCCTAGGCCGTCGAGATCCAGCGGCAACAGTTCCCGGCCATTGGCGTCCATGCGGCCTTTGAGCGGATAGCGGTCGCAACGAGGGATTAGCGGAGAAGGCAATTGGATGGCTAGATCGTATTGCTCGAAGCGGCCTTCATTACGCATTTCGATGACATCGCGGAATCCGTCGCTGGTGATAAAGGCTGTCCTGGCGCCCTGGCGCGCGATCAGCGCATTCGTCGCCAACGTAGTGCCATGCACTATGGTGCTGATTGTCGACGGTGCGATGCCGGCTTCATGCGCGGCCAGCTTCAGGCCTTGTACGATTGCTCTTTCGGGTTTTTCATAGTCGGTCAATACCTTGGCGGTGGAAAGCCGCCCTTCATATTCCAGCGCAACGTCGGTGAATGTGCCGCCGATGTCAACGCCGGCCCTGCATGCTGCCTGCTTGTTTGTCATGATCAGTCGTGTTTCGATGCTTTGGAACCGGCTGCGCATCGACTTTCGATGCTATGCCGTTGAACCGACTTATCATGAGGTGCGCGGTGGCGATTGACAAACAAGTAATAACCGCAGTGAGGACAAGGCTGGCTGTGTCAGCAAATACCCTCATAGGGTTAACCCATGGCGAGAGAAAGGGTGCACAATGCATAGCCCGTGGCGGCAGTGTGTATTTCTCGGGTGGGAAAATTTAGCCGGTATACAGATACTGGCGCGCACAGGCCGCCTCGGCCCGGATATCAGCGGGTGGGGCGCGGGTCTATGCGGCTTCAGGCTTGGTGCGGTCGGGGCGTATGGGCGACCGATATCTCTCGTTCAAACGCGGCAGTGGCGTCCGGTTTTTTGAGGGAGGAAGCAAATCCGGGCTGTTGTAATAGTTATGGAGTGTTCGTCGAGATGGCGAGCTGCAAAGCTGTCGCGAGGCGGTCGATGCCGTGGCGTATCTGATCGATATCGGGTGCGGCATAGGAAAGACGCAAGGCAGGCGCTTGCGGCTGATCCAAATAGAAGGCTGCTCCCGGCACGAATAGAACGCCTTGCTCGACAGCAGTTTTGAACAGCTTGTTTGGGGCGACATCTGCAGTCAGGGTAGCCCAAAGAAACATGCCGCCTTGTGGCTGCACGAATTCGATCTTCCCACGCAGACGCTCGGCAAGGGTATTTGCCATGGTCGACATGCGCTGCTGGTATACGGCGCATGCCTGTCCGACGTGGGCATCGTAGCGCCCGCTGCGTAGATACTCCAATGCGATAGCTTGGGAAATGGGTGACGTGCAGATGTCGCTGGTTTGCTTGGCAATGGTACAGCGGCGGCGGATCGGTTCAGGTGCCACCATCCAACCAAGACGCAGTGCGGGTGCTACCGTTTTGGACAGACTGGACAGGTAAATCACCGGGTTATAGCCTGGACAGGGGTGTGCTGCCTGCTTGTCGGCGGGCGCCTCGGCGGCCTGGCGCTGGCCTTCGGCATACAGCGTACTGACCTTGGATGGCCCGAAGCTCAATTCGCCGTAGGGGTCGTCCTCGACGATTAGCAGGCCGTAACGACGAGCCAATGCTACTAGCTGCGTGCGCCTCGCCTGCGGTAGCAGTGTGCCAGCAGGATTGGAAAAAGACGGCACGGTATAGAGGAACTTGGGGCGCCGAGGCCCGGCGGCAAGCAACTGGCGTTCCAGGTCGTCCACGCATAGGCCATGCCCGTCGGTGGCCACCGTCCGAATATCGGCGCCCGCGGTGCGCAGCGCCTGTAGGGCGGCCGGGTAGGCTGGAGCCTCGATATAGACTATGTCACCGGACGCGATATAGACACGAGTCAGCAGGTCGAAGCCTTGTTGAGATCCGGCAGTGATCAGTATTTCGTCAGCTTCGGCTTGGATGCCGCGCTGAGCCATCCGTTCGGCTAAAGCCGCTCGCAGCGCGACTGCACCTTCAGTGGCGCCGTATTGTGGCCAGTCGGCATCTCGAGCCATAGCCCGTGTGGCGGCCTCGCGCAGCCCGCCGAAGTCGAAGAGACTGTTGGAGGGGTACCCGCCCGCGAAGGAGATGATGCCCGGTCGACTGAGATAGGAGAACAGCTCACGGATGGGGGAGCCTTGCGGCTCTGCATAGGCTTGAACGAAGGCGGCCCAGAGCGTGGTCTTTGAGGCTGGGTTATTTGAATCGGTGTTACTCATCTTGCAATGCTTCCTTCCTTCGTCGGTCACCCATGCCTCGCGCTGATCATGCCGCGGTTTACGCCGGAATTATTTGGCGGCACCATAGCGGCAAATATCCGATTTCATCCGCAAGTCCTGTCGATTCAGACACGGTGGTCATTCTAGGTATGGCTTTCTTAGGACGTCAAACGATGTTCTCTCCTGACATCATGCGGATATAGAATGGTTCCTCATGACACTTACTCGTCGCTCTTTGCCGCCTACAGCCGAACTTCGTACCTTCGAGGTCGCTGCCCGTAGGCAGAGTTTTACCGCCGCCGCGGAGGAGTTGAATCTTACGCAGAGTGCGGTCAGCAGGCAGATTCGTTCGCTGGAGACGCTGCTGGGCGCTGATCTATTCATCCGCGAGCGCCAGACGGTGCGTTTAACGGCCGCCGGCGAGGCTTACGCGCAGGAGGTGCGCGGTGCCTTGCAGCGGATCGCCACCGCCACTCTGGGTTTTCGTGCCAATCCGTTGGGCGGCACGGTCAACCTGGCGGTGTTGCCGACGTTGTGCATGCGCTGGCTCGTACCGCGTCTACCGGATTTCGGCGCGGCCCATCCCGGCATCACCATTAATTTGATCACGCGTTTTTCACCATTCGATTTCCAGGCCGGATCGCTGGATGCTGCCATCCACTTCGGCGCCGACCATTGGCCTGGCGCGCGACTCGATTTCCTGATGATGGAAACTGTGTTGCCGGTGTGCAGTCCGCAGCTCAAGATGCATCACGGGTTTTCGAATGCAGCTGATTTAGTGACTGCCCCGCTATTGCATCTCATGTCTCGGCCGGACGCTTGGGAGAGATGGTTTGACGCCATGGAGGTGCCGGTCAGGGAGGTACACGGCATGCTGGTCGACCAGATCATGTTTGCCGTGCAGGCGGCCGTCGCCAGCATGGGCGTGGCGGTGTTGCCCAAGTTCTTGATCGAGGACGAGTTGCGGCGTGGCGATCTGGTGCTGGCCGTGGACCGCCCGCTGCGCAGCCGGGGCAACTATTACCTTGCTTGGCCACCCGCCAAGCAAGACTATTCGCCCTTGCAGGCATTCCGCCAATGGCTGGTAGCGCAGGCCGCCGAGGTGCAGAGCTGAGACTTGCTTTGGCCACCTCACTACCTCCACTGATCGACTCCGGCATCTGGCCCCGGAAGCCGCCTTGCGATGAAGCCCGTCCGATTCGGCTCGGAATCGCTACTTCCGTGTCGCTTCCCGCGAAATAGAAATCGGGCCTCCTGTTATACATCAAGGCGAACTCGCCTCGCCAGGCCGCATCTTACTGCGAGAAATACAGCTCCAGCGCGTTCGCCCCGTATACCTGGCGGCGCCTGCCTTCGTCGGGAATCACTTGCTCGAGCCAATCGATGGCGCGGCGGTAGTCGGTGTCTTTCTCGCCGC
>Ga0164242_10010324_pt1 | contig 10017 bp, 10 predicted proteins | sample OricomgcompostMG_FD_108783 | JGI IMG/M metagenome (GOLD analysis project Ga0164242, IMG submission 108783) | Miracle-Growth compost microbial communities from Emeryville, California, USA - Original compost - Miracle growth compost (MG) ... | reverse complement strand
CCGATGTCACCACCGCGATGAACCAGACCAACGAGCGTCAGCAGGCCGTCATCAACGCGCTGGTCGGCGCGGGCATCGACCACAAGGACATCAGCACCACCGAGGTCGCGCTGACACCCCAGTACAGCAACCCCGAGGCCGGCGGCAGCGCCGCGATCACCGGCTATCGCGCCAGCAACGCCGTCGCCGTCAAGATCCACCCGCCCGACGCCGCGTCACGACTGCTGGCCCTCATCGTCGGCACCGGCGGCGACGCCACCCGGATCCGGTCGGTCAGCTACTCCATCGCCGACGATTCGCAGCTGGTCAAGGACGCCCGCACCCGCGCGTTCAACGACGCCAAAAGCCGCGCCGAGCAGTACGCCCAGCTGTCCGGTCTGCACCTGGGCAAGGTGCTGTCCATTTCGGAGGCGACGGGCAACGCCCCGCCACCCGGCGGCCCGCCACCGTCGCCGCGCGCGATGCCGATGGCGGTGCCGCTGGAACCGGGCCAGCAGACGGTGAAGTTCACCGTCACCGCGTCCTGGGAGCTGGACTGAGCGGGAGCTACTGCTGGTAGACCCTGGGGTCCAGGGTGCCGATGTAGGACAGGTCGCGGTAGCGCTCGTCGTAGTCGAGGCCGTATCCCACCACGAAGTCGTTGGGGATGTCGAACCCCACGTAGGCGATGTCGACGTGGGCGCCCCTGGCGTCGGGCTTGCGCAACAGCGTGCACACCCGCAGCGACCGAGGATGACGGGTGCTCAGGTTGCGCAGCAGCCAGGACAGCGTCAGCCCCGAGTCCACTACGTCCTCGACGATCAGCACGTCGCGGCCCTGGATGTCACGGTCCAGGTCCTTGAGGATGCGCACCACGCCCGACGACGACGTCGACGACCCGTAGGAGCTGACGGCCATGAATTCGAACTGGGTGGGCAGCGGAATCGCCCGGGCCAGGTCGGTGACAAAGATCACAGCGCCCTTGAGCACGGTGATCAGCAGCAGGTCCTGTCCGGTCTCGGCCGCGGCATCGCGGTAGTTGTCCCCGATTTCGCGGCCGAGTTCGGCGATGCGGGCCTGAATTTGCTCCGCCGTCAGCAGGACAGACTTGATATCCCCGGGGTACAGCTCCGCGGGCTGGGCGGGGGTGATCGCCGAGGAGATCTGGGCCACGCCCACAGCGTGCCACGCCGGCGGGCGAATAACCAACGGCGGCTCCGGCATTGCGGTTAACGGACCGGCTCGCGCCACAGCGTCAACATGCCGTCGCGGCGCCCCGCGAACAGCCGCTCGCCGGGCTGCGACGACCCGACCGCCACCCCGCCCTGACCGCGCCAGGCGGTGACCAGGTTGTCCACCCCGCGAATCTGCTTGTCGGTCAATCCCGTTGCACCGCCGGCCAGCAGCCAGGCCCGGATCACCCGGCGCCGCACGGGCGCGTCCAGCCCGGCCAGCGCCGCCACCTGCAGCCCCGCCCCGGCCTGGGCGGCGGGCAGCGCCCGCTCGGCCAGCGCGTCGAGCACCTCGTTGTCCTCGCGCAGCGCCGTCGCGGTGCGGGCCAGCGCCTCGGCCACGCCGCCGCCGAGCACCTCTTCCAGCAGCGGCAGCACCTCGGCGCGCAGTCGGGCGCGGGTGAACCGGCGGTCGCTGTTGTGCGGGTCCTGCCACGCCGTCAGGCCCAACTCCGCGCATGCCGCGTGCGTCACCGCGCGCCGCTGCCCGAGCAGCGGCCGGCACCACGGCGGATCGTGGGGACGCATGCCCGCGATCGAGCGCACCCCCGACCCGCGGCCGAGCCCCAACAGCACCGTCTCGGCCTGATCGTCGAGGGTGTGACCCAACAGCACCGGCCCGTCGCGGTGCGCGGCCAGCGCCGCGTAGCGGGCCCGCCGCGCCGCCGCCTCCGGGCCGCCCTCGCCGTCGACGTGAACCGAAATGACTTGCGCCGCAACACAACCCAACGCAATGGCCTGGGCCCGGGCGGTTTGCGCGACGGCGGCCGAGTCCGGTTGAAGGCCGTGGTCGACGATCACCGCGGTGGTGGGCCGCAGCCGGGCCGCCACGGCGGTGAGCGCCAGCGAATCCGGGCCGCCGGACAGCGCCACGCACCAGCGTTCGACCGCACCGAGGTGGGCCGTGCTGAACGCCTCGACCGCGGTGCGCAGCCGGTCTAGAGCACCCGGTCGATCCATCGCTGGGGCTCTTCGATTTCGACCGGCAGCGGCAGCGTTTCGGGCCCCGTCCAAATGGCGTTGAACCGCGCCATGACGACCCGGCCCACCACCTGGTCGACGAACGCCTTGCCCCGGGTGTACTGGCTGAGCTTGGCGTCGAGCCCCAGCAGGGCGCGCAGCAACCGCTGCAGCGGCGGCTGCTTGCGGTGCCGGCGCTCGTCGAAGCGGCGGCGGATGGTGGCCACCGACGGCACCGCCATCGGGCCGACGGCGTCCATCACGTGGTCGGCGTGGCCCTCCAGCAGGGTGCCCAGCACCAGCAGCTGGTCCAGGGCCTGGCGCTGGGGCTCGGACTGCACGGCCCGCACCAGCCCGAGGATCCCGGTCGAGTTCGCGTCGGCCTGTGACGCCGGATTGCCGCGGTTGCGCGCGTAGTCGGCGAGCCGGCTCAGCACCTGCCCCAGGTCGTCGCCGGTGTCGCGGGTCAGCAGGGCCAGCGCCTGCGACATGTAGCCGGGCAACCAGGGGTTGGCGGTGAACTGGACGCGATGGGTGACCTCGTGCAGGCAGACCCACAGCCGGAAATCGGACGGCTCGATCCGCAGCTGCCGCTCGACGGCGATGACGTTGGGGTAGACCAGCAGCAGGCAACCCGCGCCGGCCCCCCGGTCGGTGGCGAACGGGTCGTACTGGCCGAGGATCCCCGACGACACGTAGGCCAGCACCGCGCCGGTCTGCGCGCCGGTGACCCGGCCGGTGAGGAATCCGCGCGGCCGCTCGGTGCCGTTCATCATCACCCGCATCGACTCCGCCGCCGCGGCGATCCACTCCGGGCGGTCGACGATGCGGGCGGCGGGCACCCGGCCGTCGTCGGCGCCGTCGGTGAGCAGGCCGGTGACCTGGCGCACCAACGGCTCGGCCTTGGTGGCGGCGCCGGCGAGTTCGTCGATCACCTGGCGGCGGGTGTAGTCGGTGGACGGTGGGCCGGGCCGGGCCAGCCGCCGGCCGACGGTGGCCGCGAATCGCCAGTCGACGGCGGTACCCAGCGTCAGATCGGGCGCCGGCGTCATGAGCACCCGCAGAACCAGAGCCGGGTGGCCAGCGCGTCCATCGCGTTGCGGCCGTTGGGGCCGGCATCGTTGGAGATGAACGCGAACGTCAGCACCCGCCCGCTGCGGTCGGTGAGCACGCCGGCCAGCGCGTTGATGGCGGTCAGCGAGCCGGTCTTGGCGCGCAGCCAGCCGGCCGGGCCCTGGTTGGTCGAGGCGTCGGTGAACCGGTCGCCCAGGGTGCCGCTGCCGGCGGCGATCGGCAGCAAATCCAGCAGCGCCCGCAGCGCCGGCTGGTCCGGCCCGGCGGCGGCCTGCAGCACGCCGTCGAGCGTCTTGGCGGTCAGCCGGTCGTCGACCGACAGCCCGCTGGAATCCATCAGCGTCGCGCCGGCGGTGTCGACGTGGGCGGTGCTGAGCCGGTTGGTGACCGCGTCGGCCGCACCCGCGAAGCTGCGCGGCCGGTTGATGGCCGCCGCGACCTCCCGGGCGATGCACTCGGCCAGCACGTTGTCGGAGTGGTCCATCATCTCCGACAGCCGCTGCACCAGCGGCGCCGACTGCACGACGGCCAGCTGCCGCGCCCCGGACGGCGCCGTCGCGACCGTCACCGCGTTGGGGTCCAACCCCAGCGCCTTGGCCAGCTCCCGGCCCGCGTCCAGCGCCGGTGTGCGGGTGCGGCGGGAGTTGACCGTGGTGGGCTGGATGCGTCCGGCGTCGATCATCACCGACTCGATCGGCGCGATGTCGCCGTTGTCCACGTCGGAGGGATCCCAGCCCTGCGCCATCGTCGGCCCGCTGAACGCCGAGGTGTCCACCTGCACCGCGGTCGGCGTCACCCCGCTGCGGCGGATCTGCTCGACCAGGTCGCTGATCCGGGCCGCGCCTCGATACCAGGTCGGCTGCCCGGGCGGGGCCGCCGACAGCACCGGGTCGCCCGCACCCACCAGCACGACGGGCCCCTGCGCGTTCTGGCTGCCGGCCACCACCCGGGTGCTGATCCGGGCCTGCCGGTCCAGGGTCAGCAGCGCGGCCGCGGCGGTCAGCACCTTGTTGGTGGACGCCGGCACCAACGGCATGTCGTCGGCCACCTGCCACAGCTCTTTGCCGGTGATGGCGTCGGTGATCCGGCCGCCCAGCCGGCCCAGGTTGGGGTCGGCAGCCACCGGCGCCAGCGCGGCGCTCACCCCGGGTCCGGTGGGTAGCTCGGCGGTGTCGCTGACCGGCAGCATGCCCGGCTTGACCGTGGGTGCATGCGGAGCCGGTATCGGGGCGTGCGCGTTGCCCGCGCCGTGCCCGGTCGTGGTGAAAAACGTTGCCGCAACCACCACGGCAGCGACGAACGCCAGCACGCCCAACCCGATGAACACTGGGGTGGATTTCTGCCAGCGAGTACGGGCCATCACTCTCCTGACTGTCTGCACGCCATTCTGCCGAATCGGCGCCGCCGGGCTCGACTAGGGTGTAGCAGAGCAAAATTGGCCTGCCTTCCCAGACTGCCTACCCAGACAAGGAGCCGACGCGGTGGAATTCGACGTGACCATCGAGATCCTCAAGGGCCAGCGGAACAAATACGAGGTTGACCACGAGACCGGTCGGCTGCGCCTGGACCGCTACCTGTACACCGCGATGGCCTACCCGACCGACTACGGCTTCATCGAGGACACCCTGGGTGAGGACGGCGACCCGCTGGACGCGATGGTGCTGCTGCCGCAGTCGGTGTTCCCCGGGGTGATCGTCGAGGCGCGCCCGGTCGGCATGTTCCGGATGACCGACGAGAAGGGCGGCGACGACAAGGTGCTGTGCGTGCCGGCCGGCGACCACCGCTGGGAGCACATCCAGGACATCGGCGACGTCCCGGAGTTCGAGCTCGACGTGATCAAGCACTTCTTCGTGCACTACAAGGACCTGGAGCCGGGCAAGTTCGTCAAGGCCGCGGACTGGGTCGGCCGCGCCGAGGCCGAGGCCGAGGTGCAGCGGTCGATCGAACGGTTCAAGGCCCAGGGGCACTAGCCCGCCCGGATTCGCGGCGGCGCCGCAGCACGCTGAAGCCCACCGCCGTTCCGATGAAGAACACCCCGACCGACGCGGTCACCGGCTCGGGAACGGTCAGCCGCGGCTCGATGGACGCCAGCATGATCACCGCCAGCGCGCCGATCGCCCAGTGCGCGCCGTGTTCCAGGTACACGTAGCGGTCCAGCGTTTCCTGGTGCACCAGGTAGATGGTGATCGACCGGACGAACATCGCGCCCACCACGCCCAGCCCCAGCACGATGACGACCGGGTCCGAGGTGATCGCGAACGCGCCGGTGACCCCGTCGAACGAGAAGGCGGCGTCGAGCACCTCCAGATAGAGGAACAGACTCAGCCCGGCCCAGCCGGTCGCCGGGCCTGCCGGTTGCGGTTGCCCCACCCCGGACGGCCGAAACGCCCGGCTCAAACCGTTGACCACCAGGTAGGCGACCATGCCCAGCAGTCCGGCGGTCAGCACCGTCACCGCCTCCTGGCTGGAGTGCGTCAACCCGGTGCCGACCAGCACCAGCGTCAGGCCGCTCAGCACCACCGACACCTGACCCAGCCGCCCGATGCGGGCGAACGGAACCTCAATCCACTTGAGCCACTTGATATCTCGATCGATTAGCAGGAAGTCCAAGAACAGCATCAGCAAGAAGATGCCGCCGAACGCGGCGATCTGGGGATGGGCGGCGGTGAGCAGCTTCTGGTAGCTGGGCGAGCCGTCGGGAAATTCCAGCGCGCCGTGCGGGGGCGGGCGCAGCGCCAACTCGAGCGCGCGCACCGGGTCGAGGCCCGCGGTCGCCCACACGATCAGCAACGGGAACAGCAGCCGCATCCCGAACACGGCGACCAGGATCCCGATCGTCAGGAACATCCGCTGCCAGAACCGGCTCATCTGCTTGAGCACCGCGGCGTTGATGACGGCGTTGTCGAAGGACAGCGACACCTCGAGGGCCGCCAGCACCAGCAGCAGGTACAGACTCTTGGGGCCGCCGTAGGCGTATCCGAGGACCAGGGCCGCCGCGGTGACCAACAGCGAGACCCCGAAGGTGCGCAAAGCGGGCACTGCGATCCTTTCCGGCCGCCGCCCACCCTAACCAACACCGATCGCCGCCGCGGCGCACGCTGTGGGCCGCTTACTATTTTCAAATTGTGGCGATACCTCGGGGCAGCGGGCCGAAAGCGCCGCCCCGATGACCGAGATCAGTGCCTCGCAGGGGCCGGTGGCGCGCGGCAGCATGGCCCGGGTCGGGACCGCCACGGCCGTCACGGCACTGTGCGGATACGCGGTGATCTACCTGGCCGCCCGCGACCTGGCGCCGAGCGGCTTTTCGGTGTTCGGGGTGTTCTGGGGGGCTTTCGGGCTGGTCACCGGCGCGGCCAACGGGCTGCTGCAGGAGACCACCCGGGAAGTCCGGGTGATGCCCTACCTCGAGGTCGCACCGGTCAAGCGCACCCATCCGTTGCGGGTCGCCATGCTGCTCGGGGCGGCCGCGGCCGTCGTGATCGCCGGCAGCTCGCCGTTGTGGAGCGGCCGGGTGTTCGTCGAGGCGCGGCCGCTGTCGGTGCTGCTGCTGTCCGTGGGGCTGGCCGGGTTCTGCGTGCACGCCACCCTGCTGGGCATGCTGGCCGGCACCAACGAGTGGACCCGCTACGGCGCGCTGATGGTGACCGACGCCGTCATCCGGGTGATGGTGGCCGCGGCCACCGTGGTGCTGGGTTGGCGCCTGGTCGGCTTCTTGTGGGCGACGGTCGCCGGCGCGGTCGCGTGGCTGATCCTGCTGGCGGCCTCGCCCGCCACCCGCGCCACCGCGCGGCTGCTGACCCCGGGCGGCACCGCGACGTTCCTGCGCGGCGCCGCGCATTCGATCACCGCCGCGGGCGCCAGCGCCATCCTGGTGATGGGGTTTCCGGTGCTGCTGAAGCTGACCAGCGCCGAGCTCGGCGCGCAGGGCGGGGTGATCATCCTCGCCGTCACGCTGACCCGCGCGCCGCTGCTGGTGCCGCTGACGGCCATGCAGGGCAACCTGATTGCGCATTTCGTCGACGAGCGCAGCGACCGGGTTCGGGCGCTGATCGGCCCGGCGGCCATCGTCGGGGCGATCGGCGCGGTCGGAGTGCTGGCCGCGGGCGTGCTGGGCCCGTGGGTGTTACGGGTCGCCTTCGGCCCGCAGTACCAGGCCGGCAGCGCGCTGCTGGCCTGGCTGACCGCGGCGGCGGTGGCCATCGCGATGCTCACCCTGACCGGCGCGGCCGCGGTGGCCGCCGCGCTGCACCGGGCCTACGCGCTGGGGTGGGTGGGCGCCACGGTCGCATCGGGATTGCTGCTGGCGCTGCCGTTGTCGCTGCAGACCCGGACCGTGGTCGGGCTGTTGTGCGGGCCGCTGGTGGGTATCGGCGTGCATCTGGTGGCGTTGTCGCGCGCCGCGCGCCTAACCGGCTGATCCGACCTGCACCGGCGTGTACCTTGTGGGCTTAGATGGGTACTGACACGCATTATTCGGCCGTCTGGGTCGTGATTCCCGCCTTCAACGAAGCCGCCGTCATCGGCGAGGTGATAGCCGATGTGCGTTCGGTATTCGACAACGTCGTCTGCGTGGACGACGGCAGCACCGACGACACCGGCGAGATCGCCCGGCGGGCCGGGGCGCATCTGGTGCGCCATCCGATCAACCTCGGGCAGGGCGCGGCCATTCAGACCGGGGTCGAGTACGCCCGCCGGCAGCCAGGCGCCCAGGTCTTCGCCACCTTCGACGCCGACGGCCAGCACCGGGTCAAAGACCTGGCCGCGATGGTCAACCGGCTGCGGGTCGGTGACGTCGATGTCGTCATCGGCACCCGGTTCGGCACCCGGCAGGGGGCCCGGCCGCCGTTGGTGAAGCGCATGGTGTTGCAGACCGCGGCACGGCTGAGCCGGCGCGGCCGCCGGCTCGGCCTGACCGACACCAACAACGGGCTGCGGGTGTTCAACAAGAAGGTCGCCGACGGGCTGGACATCACCATGAGCGGCATGAGCCACGCCAACGAGTTCGTCATGCTGATCGACGAAAACCATTGGCGCGTGGTCGAAGAACCCATCGAGGTGCTCTACACCGAGTACTCGAGGTCGAAGGGTCAACCGCTGCTCAACGGGGTGAACATCATTTTCGACGGATTTCTGCGAGGAAGGATTCCACGATGAACTGGATCCAGGTGCTGCTGATCGGATCCATTGTGGCGCTGCTGGTTTACCTGCTGCGCTCGCGGCGCAACGCCCGATCCCGGGCCTGGGTCAAGGTCGGCTACGTGGTGTTCGTGCTGGCCGGTATCTATGCCGTGCTGCGGCCCGACGACACCACCGTGGTGGCGAACTGGTTCGGGGTGCGCCGCGGCACAGACCTGATGCTCTACGCGCTGGTGATGGCGTTCTGCTTCACCACGCTCAGCACCTACATGCGGTTCAAGGACCTGGAGCTGCGCTACGCGCGCCTGGCCCGGGCGGTCGCGCTGGAATCCGCGCTGCCGCCCGACCCGAACTAGTTGTGCTGGTTGCGGAAGTACTCGACCGTGCGGGCCACCCCCTGCTGCAGGCCGACCTTCGGTTGCCAGCCCAAAACCCTTGCGGCTAAGCCGATATCGAGGCAGGACCGCTTCAGGTCGCCGAGCCGCGGCGGGTGGAACTCCGGGTCGTCGGGTCCCCCGACGGCGGCCGCGACGGCCGAATGCAGTTGCCGGTCCGAGGTTTCGACGCCGGTGCCGATGTTGAAGCGCTGGCCGCCGCCGGCGTCCCCGGATGCCTTGACGAAGGCGTCCACCACGTCGTCGACGAAAACGTAGTCGCGGGTGTTGGTGCCGTCCCCGAAAACCTTGGTGGGCTTGCCCGACAGCAGCGCCTGGGCGAAGATCGCCACCACACCGGCCTCGCCGTGCGGATCCTGGCGCGGCCCATAGACATTGGCCGGCGCGATGTGCGAGCAGTCCAGGCCGTAGAGGTGGCGGAAGGTGTTCAGGTAGATCTCGCCGGCCACCTTGCCCGCGGCATACGGCGAGGCCGGGTCGGTGGGCACCGTCTCGGGGGTGGGATAGGTCGGCGGGGTGCCGTAGATGGAGCCGCCGGAGGAGGTGTGCACGATCTTGCGCACGCCCGTGCGGCGCGCGGCCTCGGCCAGCCGCACGGTGCCGATGACGTTGACCGAGGCGTCGAATTGCGGGTCGGCCACCGAGTGCCGCACGTCGATCTGGGCGGCCAGGTGGAACACCACCTCCGGGCGGTGTTCGTCGAGGATGGCCTCCAGGTCGGCGGTCACGATGTCGGCCTCGACGAACACGTGCGCCGGGTTGCCGACCAGATGCTCGAGGTTGCTCGCGCGGCCGGACGCGAAGTTGTCCAGCCCCACCACCGTGTGACCGTCGGCCAGGAGACGGTCGACTAGCGTCGAGCCGATGAATCCGGCTGCCCCGGTAACCAGTGCGCGCACCGGCCCACCATACATAGCCCTGGCGGCCGCCGCGCTCGTCGTGGTGCAGCTGGCGGTGCGCGCGGTGCTGGCGTTCGGCGGCTACTTCTATTGGGACGACCTGATCCTGATCGGCAAGGCCGGCACCCACAACCTGCTGGCGCCGTCGTATCTGTTCGACGACCACGACGGGCACCTCATGCCGGGGGCATTCCTGCTCGCCGGCACCATCATCCGGGCCGCGCCGCTGGACTGGACCTGGCCGGCGGTCAGCCTGCTGGTGCTGCAGCTGCTGGCGTCGCTGGCGTTGTTGCGCGCGCTGCACGTGATCCTGGGCTGGCGGCCGGTGCTGCTGATCCCGTT
>Ga0164242_10010323_pt1 | contig 10017 bp, 9 predicted proteins | sample OricomgcompostMG_FD_108783 | JGI IMG/M metagenome (GOLD analysis project Ga0164242, IMG submission 108783) | Miracle-Growth compost microbial communities from Emeryville, California, USA - Original compost - Miracle growth compost (MG) ... | reverse complement strand
GTCGGTGCGGCAGGCCGAGCGCTATGTCACCAGTCATAAAGAAGGGGTGGCCGAGACCGACAAGATGCAGGAGCGGGTGCAGACCGAGACGCCGCAAACGCGGGCGCTGAGCAAGCGGCTGAATACGCCGGTGCATGTGAAGCGGATGGCGCACGGGGGGCGGCTGGAGATTACTTTTCGGGATGACGAGCACTTGAGCGAGCTCCTGAAAGGCCTCGAGCAATAGCCTTTTTTCTTTATTTTTAATCTCTAAGTTCTTTTTGACCGCCGCCTGAAAGGCGGCGCCCACCTCCTTTTGGCTTGGCCCAAAAGGAGGCAAAAACCCAAGGGCCGACTCCACAGACTTGGCGGGCAGTTGTCAAAGACGACAATCACCTGCGGAACTCGTCACACCAGTATGCCGCCGGCATACTGGTGTTCCTCAAACAGTCCTCGGTTTTGTTAGATTGTCGCTTTGGCAACAGCCCGGCCAGGCCTGCTCCGTAGGCCCGATCCGGCTTCCGGGGTGTAGTGTGCAGCCAGGGGTCCGGGCATCGGCCCCCGCGGCCAAACGTTACGCCCGGAGAGTTTTGCTTCTTTTGCGGGCAAAAGAAGGTCAAAAACGTTCGGCTTGGTTCAGCGGCAGGAACCGGAGCGCCAGCTTGCCGATGATCTGGTTGACGTTGATCGGCCCGAAGAACCTTGAGTCCAGCGAGTTGGTGCGGTTGTCACCGCACACGAATATCTGGTCTTTGCCCAGGGTCACATCAATATCCTGCGTAGCGGGCTCGGTGATGTTTTTGCCGTAGGGAAGGGTTTTGTCGGGCTGGAACCCTTTGGGATGCTGCTTGTTGTAGATGGTGATGGTGTTGTTTGCTACCACTACTCGGTCGCCGGGCAGACCGATGACGCGCTTAATGAGCTGCTTGGTATTTTCCTGGCCGTATTGGGCGAGGCCGGATTCACTGAAGATTATGATGTCGCCGCGCTTGGGAACGTAGGGGTGGCCGGTAATGCGCGCCCAGGTACGTGGAAGCTTCCAGACGATGAGGCGGTCTTGGTCGTGCAGGGTGTTTTGCATGCTTGGACCGGAAACCTGGTAGGACTGAAAAACGAAGACAATAAATGCAAAGGCGACAATGAGCGCCGCGACGAGCACACCGATGGTGGAGGCGATGTCGCGGAAGCCGCCGCTGCGTTTTTCCGAGGCGCCATGATGGGTCGTGGTATCTGGTGGCAGTTCCAGCGGGTCGGACGAAGCCGGCTCTGCTGGCTTAGATTTTTTGGAATCCATTTCGCCTCACTATAGCACACCGCAGCGCTTCAGCGATACCTCTGGGAAGGCGTTTTGCCGCCGAAAACCGAGGTTTACCAGCTTGCGCTCAGCGGGTATACTGGGTCGTAGTTCTTATGGATAATTACAGGGTACCGCGCCCCTCGGCGCGACCGCGTCAGGCGGTCGATGGATTTAACCGGGCGGCAGCGGCAAGACAAACACAGCGTTCGAATTCGTATCTCGCGCAACCCCCCCTGCAGCCCCAGGCGCTGCAGCCTGAGCCCGTGCCCGCAGCAGAGTCTATTCCGGCGGCTCCCGTGCAGCCTCCTGCGCCCGAGCAGCCTGTATATATGACACCGCCGCAGCAAGAGCAGGTATATGCCGATGCGGAAGCTCCCCGGCCGCAAGTGGAAGAGTCGGTGGAAGCCACGCCGGATGAGCCGGCTCGTCCTAGCCCGTTCGACCTCGAAACCATCGAAGAGACGGTGGTGCCCAAAAACCGGCTGGCGGCCGGCCGGGCGTTTAAAAAATGGCTGCTGCGCGGCGGCCTGATTACGCTGGCGCTGCTTATCGCCGGCGGCGGCCTGCTCTTTATGCAGGGCTATAACAAAGTGCACAAGGTATTCCGGGGCGAGGGCAAGGTGAGCGCCTTCAGCGCTTCGGCCGACCAACAGCTGCTGAAAGGGGAGAAGACGGGGCATGTGAACATTCTGCTGCTTGGCAACGGCGGAATCGGGCACGACGGGTCGGATCTGACCGACACCATCATCGTGGAAAGCATCGACACCGTGCGCAAAACCGCATCGCTCATCAGCGTGCCGCGCGATCTCTGGGTGCAGGTGCCCGGGCACGGCAGCATGAAGATCAATGCCGCTTACGAAACGGGCAAATACGACTATTTGGGCAAGATCGACGCCAGCAACGCCAACACCGAGGCGGTTTTTGCCGGCTTCAAGACGGCCGACCAGATCATCGGCGGGGTGCTTGGGATTACGATTGACTATAACGCCCTGGTGAACTTCACCTCGTTCCGTGAAGCGGTCGACAGTGTGGGCGGCGTGACGGTGAACGTGCCCGAACAGCTGTATGACCCGACAATGGCATGGGAAAACCACAATAACCCCGTGCTGGCGCAGCCGGGCGTACAGGAGATGAACGGCAAGCAAGCGCTGTTGTATGTCCGCTCGCGCGAGACGACTTCCGACTTTGCCCGCTCGCAGCGGCAGCGCGCCGTTATTCTGGCGCTGAAAGACAAGGTGTTGAGCGCCGGCACGCTGAGCAATCCGCTGAAAATTTCGCAGCTCATTAACGCCTTCGGCGACAATCTGGTGACAGACATGAGCCTGTCGGAGGCCATGCGCGCCTACAGCCTTGGCAAGGACATGAATAACAGTAAAATTGCTTCTATTGATCTGGTGACTCCGCCGCACGACCTTATTACCACCGGCGGTATGAACGGTCTTTCCATTGATAAACCGCGCGCCGGTCTGTACGAGTACAGCGCTATCCAGGAGTATATTCAGCAGGTGCTGAACCCGCCGGCGCCGACGACTCCGAGCGCGGCTGCGGGTACGAGCAGCGTGCCCGAAAATGCGGCGATTACCGTGCTCAACGGCACTGCTACCGAAGGTCTTGCAGGGAGGAAAGCGGCCACTCTGAAAGCTGCGGGCTACAACGTGGTTTCTACCGGCAATGCGCCGGCAACTGCCCGGACGGTAGTGGTGGACTACTCCGGTGGAGCCGACCCGAACACAAAAAGTTATCTCGAGAAAACCTTTGGCACGACAGCGGTGACGACCTCGCCGTACGCTTCGGTGACGCAGGGCTCGGCCAACTTCGTGGTGATCCTCGGTTCCGACCAGTCGTAGTGATTCGGCAGGTTTCCTATGCGGAATAAGCCGATTCCTGTAAAATAAATGAAGCTATGTTTAAACCTTTGGTGGCTAAGGTGAAGCCGGCTGCCGGCTTGTCGCACAGTTTTCATCTGGCGCTGTTAATACTGTTGCCGCTGGTGTTGTTTGCGCTTGTGCAGCTGGGCGACACCTTTACTAAGCTGGCTTTCAGCATAATTTTGTTAAGTAAGTGGCGGATGTTCGCCGTGAGACCGAGATTTTGGCCTGCCAATATCCGGGCGAACGCGGTTGACATCATCGTCGGTCTGTCGATGGTGTTGTTCATGACTCACAGCAGCTCGCACTGGCTGCAGCTGATCTGGGCGGCACTATACGGTGTTTGGCTGGTGTTCCTGAAGCCGGCCAGCAGCACGGCTATGACCTCGGTGCAGGCCATGATCGGCCAGCTTGCCGGTCTGATGGCCATCTACCTGACCTGGGCGGCATCGCCACTGTATGTGCTGGTGTTCGTGACGGGGCTGGTGTGCTTTTTGGCGGCGAGGCATTTCTTTGACAGTTTCGACGAGCCGTATGCCAAGTTGCTGGCGTACCTGTGGGGGTATTTCGGCGCGGCGCTGGCCTGGGTGCTGGGACACTGGCTGCTGTTCTACGGGGTAGTGGCGCAGCCGACGCTCATTCTCACCATCCTGGGGTACGGGCTGGCGGCGCTGTACTACTTCGATCACGAGGAAAAGCTCAGCATCTTACTCAAACGGCAATTCGTGTTCATCATTATCGCTATCCTGCTGGTCATCCTGACCTTCTCCAAGTGGGACATCGGCACCATTTAATCAAATTTCTAGCAAAATACAGGGAGGGAATATGCCTACAACCGGAGCAAAAGACAAGCAGCCCGAGGACGACGCGCTGTACAGCGTTTCGTCTGCGGGCGGCGGAGCGGTGAAGAACCCGAAGCCGGCGAATCCTGACGATTTGTTCACCATGCGCATCCCGCGGCCTCGGCTGCCGAAGCCGCGTGCAGATATCAGCCGGTTGAGGGTCGCGGCGCTGGTGGTTGCGTTTTTGGTTGTCCTTGGCATCGGCTTCTTGGGCGGGTACCTCGGAGCGGCGAGCCGGCAGAACGACGGCACGCTCACCGGCAACCTTTCTTCTCAGAAGCAGGTGGTCAGCAGCGAGAGCCAGCTTATTAATCAGATTGCCAAAACGGTGGGGCCGAGCGTTGTTTCGGTGGACGTCATCAGCCAGGCGCAGGCCGGCAGCGACAGCAGCGGCCTCGACAGCTTCTTCGGCTTGGGCGGCGGCTCCAGCCAGCAGGAAAGCGCCGGTACGGGCATTATCATCAACTCCGACGGGTTGATCCTGACCAACCGTCATGTGGTGCCGGACGGGACCACCAAAGTAAGCGTGACCCTTTCGGACGGTACCGAGCTGAACAATGTTGAGGTGGTGGGCCGCACGAGCGACAGCGACAGCCTGGACATCGCGTTTCTTAAAATTACTGACGCCAAGGGGCATAAATTGACGCCGGCAGTCATTGGCAACTCCAGCAAGGTGCAGGTGGGTGACGCGGTGGTGGCCATCGGCAACGCGCTGGGCCAGTTCCAGAACACGGTGACGAGCGGCATCATTTCCGGCTACGGCCGGTCGGTGCAGGCGGCCGACAGCAGCGGCCAGCAGGATTCCGAAAATCTGGTGGACCTATTCCAGACCGATGCGGCCATCAACGAGGGTAATTCCGGCGGCCCGCTGGTGAATCTGAACGGGCAGGTGATCGGCATAAACACGGCGATTGCCGGCGATGCGCAAAACATCGGTTTCTCGATTCCCATCAACGACGTCGTGGGGCTCATCAAACAGGTGGAATCGACCGGCAAGCTGCAGCGGCCGTACCTGGGCGTGCGCTATGTGTCGCTGACGGCCGACATTGCCAAGCAGTACGACCTTGGAGTAAGCAACGGCGCGTTCATTCCGCCCTCCACCGACCCGACAAGCCCGTCGATCATTCCGGGCAGCCCGGCGGACAGCGCCGGCCTGAAGCCCGACGACGTCATTACCAAAATAGACGGTACCTCAATCGATCAAAAGCACAGCCTCACTTCTGTTATCGACCAGCACTCGGTTGGCGACAGGCTGAGCTTGACGGTTGTACGCAACGGCAAAACGATCCAGGTGGCGGCTACGCTGGCCGCTGCGCCAAGCAGTTAAACGGAGCGCTTCTTCCGGCCTGGACAACCCGCTCGTGCCCGCATTACAATGGGTCTTGCAAGCGTAAGGCGGCATTGACCGAGGCGGCAGAGACACATGGGGAGGCGCGACTTTCATAGAACCGGACCGGTGCACTGGTCCGAAACATACCCGCTCATACTGGTGGTGCTGGTATTCGGGCTGGCCGGGTCGTTCCTGCTGGTGAGTTCGCACGCCGCCACGCCGGCTCAACGCGCCGAGGCGGAAAACGGCACGGCGACCGTCGCGGCCGCCGTGAGTGACGCGACTGCTTCCGGAGGACAGGCGGTCAAATTTGCAGCGGCAGCCCGGCAGACTACCAACTGCCTGCCGCCGCTTTCTCAGACGATGACCAATGCCGTCTCGCACCTCTGCGGCTTTCCGGACGCTACAAATACGGGCGTGCCGCCCGGCACCCAGCTGACGCCGAGCGGTTCGATCACCGTTACCCAAGACGGAGCGGTGGTTCAGAATCTCGACATCAACGGTAACATCACCGTTCTTGCCAACAATGTGACCATCAAAAATACGCGCATTACCAGCGGCGATTACTATCCTATCCGCTATTTTGATGACAATAACACCGGGCTGCTGGTCGAGGACACCGAGATAATCGGCACCAACAGCGACGTCACGGCAGGCATGTCGTTCAGCAGTTTCAAACTACTGAGGGTTAACATCCACGGCGCGGCCGACGGCGTGAAGGTTGAAGATGACACCGATGTGGAAGACTCATATATCCATGACCTTGCCATCGGGGAAGATACCCATAACGACGGTTTGCAGAGCACGGGCGGCTCCAATATAACCATCAACCACAACAGCATAATTCTCTCGGCGGATGTGAGTTCCTGCATGCAGTTCGGCAACGAAAATGGTGATTCTTCGAACGTGACGATCAGCAATAACCTCTTCGACGGAGGAGGGTACTGCGTGCGTATATATGGCAACGGCACGAACAACAAGGTGCTGAATAATCACTTTGGGCACGATGAAGCGTACGGGGTGTATGACATTACCGACCCGGGGGTTACGGTTACGGGGAATGTTTGGGATGATAGCGGGGATGCTAAGAACTCCTGAGATTATAAATAATTTGTTCGGGTATTGGGCGCCTTAAGGCGCCCGCCTACTTTTGGCTTGGCCCAAAAGGAGGCAAAAACCCAGGGGCCGATTCCACAGGTTTGGGCGGGTTGTTGCCGAAACGACAATCGCCTGCGGAGCTCCTCCCGGCGTACTGCCGCCGGCAGTACTCTGGTCGTCAGACAGTCCTCGGTTTTGTTAGATTGTCGTTTCGGCAACAGCCCGGCCAGGCCTGCTGCGTGGGTCCGGACTCAGTTTCCGGGCTGGAAAGTGAAGAGTTGGATGAAGTCGGATTCCTGGGCTTGGTGGTAGTTGGACGCGTTGGCGACGGCGGCTAGCAGCTCGTGTTGGGGCGGGAGGGACTCGCATAAAATTAACAACGGCTTGATTTGTAAAATGTCGATCTGCTTGAATAGCCTGCGGTACAAATCCAGCCCATCGCCGCCGCCGAAAATAGCAATTTCAGGTTCCCGCCGCGCCGCCTCGTTTATATGGAAATTATCCGGTATGTAGGGGAGATTACAAAGCAAAACGTCGTAGTTCCGCGGGGCGTCGGCAAGCAAGTCGGACTTGATGACGCTTATGCTTGTTGTATGTTTAATAACGTTCATTCTTGCCACTTCAATGGCGGCCGGGTCAATCTCCAGCAAGTCGACAGAAGCGTTTTTGAGCTCCAATGCGGCAGTAATTCCAAGAGCGCCGCTGCCTGTGCCTATATCGGCGATGTATGGTTTTGCAGGCAAGCCGGTCTGCTGAAGCAGCAGTTCGATCATAGTCTCGGATTCGGGGCGGGGTTCCAGCACGGCCGGAGTGACGATAAACTCGCGTCCATAGAACTCGGTGCGGCTGCGCAGGTATGCCAGTGGCTCGTGTTTGGCCCTGCGGCTAAGCTGTCCGGCGAGCACATTTTCCTGTGCGGTGGTTAATACAAGTTCCGGGTGCGCCAGCAGGTGAGTACGATTTTTATCAAGTGCGTCTTCGGCGAGTACAAGCGCGTCCAAACGTGCCGTGTCGATGCCCGCAGCCTCCAAAGTCTGCTGAGCATGTGCGAGCCATTCGCCCACAGTCATTTTCTTAGCCCTCGTGGCTGAGCAGTTCGTGCTCGGCAGCCTGCAGATGCTCGATCAGATCGTCGATGTCGCCGTTCAGCGCGCCGGGAATGTTGGAACGGCTGTAGCCGATGCGGTGGTCGGTAATGCGGTCTTGCGGGAAGTTGTAGGTGCGGATTTTCTCCGAGCGGTCGCCCGAACCGATAAGTTTTTTGCGGGCGTCGGAGAGTTCCTTTTGTTCTTCCTCGAGTTTTATTTGCAGCAAGCGGCTGCGGAGCACGCCCAGGGCTTTGGCCTTGTTTTTGATCTGCGACTTTTCATCCTGCTGCGTCACCACCAGCCCCGTCGGCAAGTGAGTGATACGCACGGCGCTGTCGGTGGTGTTCACGCTTTGGCCACCATGGCCGCTGCTGCGGTAGACGTCGATGCGCAGGTCGGAATCATTGATCTCAACGTCGGTTTCCTCGGCTTCCGGCAGCACGCTCACCGTAACGGTGGAGGTGTGGATGCGCCCCTGGCTTTCGGTCACGGGCACCCGCTGCACGCGGTGCACGCCGGCTTCAAACTTCAGGTTCTTGTAGGCCTCGGGCCCGCGCACGGCGAAGATAACTTCTTTAAAACCGCCCACCTCGGCCGGGCTTTCGCTTACCAGTTCGGTCTTGTAGCCGTGCGTTTCGCACCAGCGGATATACATGCGGTAAAGCTCGCCGGCAAACAGGGCGGATTCGTCGCCGCCGGCCGCTGCACGGATTTCGATGATTACGTCGCGGTCGTTGTTGGGGTCCTGCGGCGTCAGGGCCTCGATGAGCTTCTGCCCGTTCAGGGCAATTTTGGGCTCCAGATCTTCCAGCTCAAGCAGGGCCATCTGTTGCAGCTCGGCGTCCGGGCTGTCTTTGAGCTCTTCGGCGCTTTTTTTGTCGGCCGCCAGTTTCGCGCGCTCATCAAACAATGCCACCAGTCCGTCCAATTCGCTTTTGCGTTTGGCGAGGCGAGGGTAGTTCTTGTCGCTGAACACGGCCGGATCCTGCAGCTTTTGCTCCAGTTCCTTGTGCTCGGCACGGATTGATTGTTCCTTGTTGTCCATAATTTTAGGCCTGCCTGAAGTTCATTATATAGAAAAAGAAAAACTGGCCGTTAGCAGAGGCCAGTTTTTGGGTCAAACGCAGTAGCTATTTTTCGGCGGCTTTGGCGGCCTTGGCAGCGGCGCGCTTGGACTGCTTCTGTGCTGCGGCGGCACGCTTCTCGCGGGCGGCGGCACCGGCGGCGGCGCGGGCCTTGAACTTGTCCACGCGGCCTTCAATGTCGATAATGCGCTCTTCGCCGGTAAAGAACGGGTGTGAGCTGCTGGAAATGTGCACCTTCACCAAGGGGTATTCGGTGCCGTCGAGCTTGATAGTCTCTTCGGTAGCGACGGTGGAGCGCGTCAAATACGTCGTGCCGTTGTTGAGATCCTGGAACACGACGGGGCGGTAGTTTTCGGGGTGTAAACTCTTCTTCATAGTCGAGTGAATAGTATACACACTCATCTCCCAGAGGTCAAGGCTTGCCGCGCTTGAAATTGGAGCCTCATAACTACTGTTGACCGCCGGTTGAACAATTGCATATATATGCAAGTCGTGGTATAACTGTTCGTTACATGAATAGCGTGGTGGACGGGCACGAGATCGTGCCCTTTGATATCTCCAGTGTTGATCCGGCCTGTGTCGAATTGGTCGACCGGGTTATGGACAACGGCTTCAGCGCCGGTAAATTGGCCGATGTTGTGGCCCAGGTGGGCCCCGAAGATACCGAGCTGGCCGAGCTGCTGCTGCAGGGTATCGCGGTGCGAATAACCGATGTGCCGCGCAACGTACCCTCGGTTGCTACGCCCATTGAGGCGGCTCGCGGAGCCGCGCTTTTCGGCCTGCTGATGCGCTACACCTCGCCAAAGGAGCAGCAACGCCACTGGCGGCCCTGGGAAGAAGCTTTCGGGCGCATCGCTTCCCGCCCGGTCGCCACTGCCGAATAAGAAGAGAAAACGGCCCCGCTTGAACAGATACGGCATATCTGTTAAAATGGCCGCATAACAAGTAAGCAGGCCGGGGTTTTATCCTCCCGAGGAAGCTTCCCTCGAAGCACCAAGGGTTCCTGGCTCAAGATCAAGGATAAGGAAGGACTTCATACTATATATGGCTACTGTAGATGTAGATATCAAACAATTGCTCGAGGCCGGCGCGCATTTCGGGCACAAAACCAGCCGCTGGCACCCGAAAATGGCGCCTTACTTGCACTCCAAGCGCGGCGGTACGCACATTATCGATCTCACTAAAACGGTCGACAGCCTTGAAACCGCACTGGCATTCCTGAGCGAGACGACTGCTGCCGGTAAGCAGGTGTTGCTGGTCGGCACCAAGCGCCAGGCGCAGGACGCCATTAAGGCGGCCGCTGAAGCCACCGGCATGCCGTACGTTACCGAGCGTTGGCTTGGCGGCATGCTGACCAACTGGAACACCATTGGCGGCCGTGTAAAACACCTGAAAGATCTCGAAGCCCGCATGGCGAGCGGCGAGCTGGC
>Ga0164242_10010322_pt1 | contig 10017 bp, 10 predicted proteins | sample OricomgcompostMG_FD_108783 | JGI IMG/M metagenome (GOLD analysis project Ga0164242, IMG submission 108783) | Miracle-Growth compost microbial communities from Emeryville, California, USA - Original compost - Miracle growth compost (MG) ... | reverse complement strand
ATAGACTTGCGCCATGACACATCATTCGATCGGCGATCTCGTTCTCTTCACCTTCGGCTCCGTTCCGGTGACGCTCGAAGCGGCGGCCTTGTCGGCGCTCGCCATCATCGTGCTTCTCGCCGCCGTGCTGCTCCTCCTTGCATGGCGCAATTCGAGCGCCCGGGAGCGTGCCGCGAGCGAGGCGGCGTTCCGCGCCGCCCGTGACGAGGAGCAGATGGCCGCGATCCTCAAGGCGCAATCCGAGATGCAGGGGCGGATGGCGACGATGGCGGAACTCTTCGGCTCGCGGCAGGCGGAGCTCAACCGCGCGATCAATGAGCGCCTCGACGGCATGACGCAGCGCCTCGGCACGTCGATGAGCGAACAGACGAAGGCAACGCACGAGAACCTGACGAAACTGCAGGAGCGGCTCGCCGTCATCGACACGGCCCAGACCAACATCCAGGCGCTTGCCAAGGATGTCGTCGGGCTCCAGTCGATCCTGTCGAACAAGCAGACGCGCGGCGCCTTCGGGCAGGGGCGCATGGAGACGATCGTCGCGGACGGACTGCCGATGGGCGCCTATGCCTTCCAGCCGACGCTGTCGAACGGCGCGCGTCCGGACTGCACCGTGACGATGCCGAACGAGCAGCCGGCGCTCGTCGTCGACGCGAAGTTTCCGCTCGAAGCATGGAACGCCATGCGCGAGACGGCCGGCGACGACAATCCCGATGCGTGGCGGCAGGCAGCCCAGCGCTTCCGCCGCGACATCGAGGTGCATATCAGGGACATTTCGGAGAAATACCTGATCCAGGGCGAGACGCAGGATACGGCCTTCATGTTCGTCCCTTCGGAATCGATCTTCGCCGATATCCACGAGAAATTCGAAAGCGTCGTCGAGCGCGCCCACAAGGCGCGCGTCGTGATCGTCTCGCCCTCGCTGCTGATGCTGTCGATCCAGGTGATCCAGGCCGTTCTCAAAGATGCCCGCATGCGCGAGCAGGCTCACCTCATCCAGGGCGAGGTCATCCGGCTGATGGAGGATCTCGGCCGTCTGGACGAGCGCGTGCGCAAGCTGCAGGGCCATTTCATCCAGACAGAGAAGGACATCGACCTGATCCTCACCTCGACGGAAAAGCTGACGAAACGCGGCGCGAAGATCGAGCAGCTCGATTTCTCGGCGCCGGAGAAGCAGGGACCGACCGCTGGAAGCACGGAGAGGCCGGAGGCTTCACGGGAGCAAGGGCGACTGAAGCTGAGGGCGGTAAACGAGGACTGAGATTTGCCGGCGAGGCACTCTCTGACCGAGACCGGTCGATACGGTATTGGCGAAATGCCCATGATTTCTTGACGTTTCATGATCTGTCATGATTGACTGAAGCATGAGAATGGAGGTGCGACATGGCATCCCGGCCGCGCGAGAAGTTCGCAACCCAAGTCAATTCCGAGATCCTGTCTGCCGTGCGTGAACTCGCGCAGGCGGAGGGGCGCCAGCTTCAGTTCCTGGTCGACGAAGCGCTCGCCGATCTGATCGAGAAGCGGAAGCAGGCCAAGCCCCGCGCTTCCGTGATGGCCGCCTATCGGGCAAGCCATGAGAAGTTCGGTTCGCTTTACAAAAAGCTGGCCGAGTGACCGACTACCTCACGGTCGTCGAGGTGCTGGCGATCCATGCCGACCAGATCGACCGCTATGGCGGCGCGCACGGCGTGCGCGACCATGGCTTGCTCGAGGCCGCGCTGTTCCGACCGCAGACGGCTATTATGCCGACATTGTCGAGGAAACGGCAGCGCTATGGGAGAGCCTCGCCCAAAATCATCCGTTCATCGACGGCAACAAGCGGGTGGCCTTCGCCGTCACCTACACCTTCCTTACCATCAACGGCATGCGGATCACTGCCGACGCGGGCGAGACCTTCGCCTTCATCATCGGTCTGCACGAAGCCGGAACGTTCGAGTTCGGGCATCTTTCCCGATGGCTGCGCCAGAACGCCATCGACGACCGGAGAGGTTCGTAATCGAATCAGGCGGAGCCAGCACGGCGGCTTTCCTGGAGGGCATCTCTCCCGCCTTGTCGACCAACTCCGTTAAGCGATCAGTTGATCAGACGTCTCTCCTTCGTCGCTCAGCCCTGCGCCTCCCGTTCCTCCATCTGCCCGATCCGGAAAGGGTGGGCCTTGTAGACGCCGAGGATGTTGAGTTCGCGCGAGAAGAAGCCGAGTTCTTCGAGTGCGCGGGCCACCGGCACGTCGTCGGGATGGCCCATGATGTCGGCGTAGAACTGGGTGGCGAAGAACCGGCCGCCCGTCTGGTAGCTTTCGAGCTTGGTCATGTTGACGCCGTTGGTCGCGAACCCGCCAAGCGCCTTGTAGAGGGCGGCAGGCAGGTTTCGCACCCGGAATACGAAAGTGGTGATCATCGCCTCGTCGGCGCTCCGGCGCTCGATCCAGCGGTTTTCCCGCTGCAGGATGACGAACCGGGTGACGTTCGTCTCGGTGTCCTCGACGTTTTCCGCAACGATGTCGAGGCCGTAGAGATCGGCGGCAAGGCGCGGAGCGAGCGCTGCCATCGTGCGGTCCTTCAATTCCGAGACGAGCTTGGCGGCACCCGCCGTATCGCCGGCGACGACGGCCTTCCAGCCGTTCTCCCGCACGACCCTGCGGCACTGTCCGAGCGCATGAATGTGGCTATGGACGGTGCGGATCTCCTCCTTCTTCACGCCCGGCAGCACCATCAGCTGGAAGTGGATCGGCATGAAGTACTCGCCGACGATGTGGAGGCCCGATTCCGGCATCATGTGATGGATGTCGGCGACCCGCCCGGCGATCGTGTTCTCGATCGGAATCATACCGAGATCGGCGGCCCCCGACTGCACCGCGTTTAAAGCGTCCTCGAAGGTCGGGCACGGCAGCGGCGTCATATCGGGAAACATGTCCCTGCTCGCCATGTCGGAATTGGCGCCGGTGTCGCCCTGGAAGGCGATCAGGTTGGTCTTCGCTGCCATTCGATCAGTCCTGCGTTTGAGGGCGGCCGGCGAGGATACGCCGCGCCATTTCGAGATCGGCCGGGGTATCGACCCCCAAAGGAACGGTGTCGACGATCTCGGCATCGATTCGCATGCCGGCCTCGATCGCCCGCAGCTGTTCGAGCGATTCGCGCCTTTCCAGCGTCGAGGGAGGCAGCGACACGAAACGTTCCAGCGCCCGGCGCCGATAGGCATAGAGCCCGATATGATGGTAAAGCGGCCCTTCTCCATAGGGCGCGGTGGCGCGGGTGAAATAGAGCGCGCGCAAGCGGGTCGGAGAAAGCGGCGATCCGACGATCTTGACCACCTGCGGGGCGCTGCGTTCCTCCTCGCGCACGATCGGCGTCGTCAACGTCGCGATATCGGTCGCCGGCTCGTCGAGCGGTCGAAGCGCGGCGCGGATCGCTTCCGGATCGATGGTCGGCAGATCGCCCTGGACATTGACCACGAACTCGACCGTGCCGTCGCGATCGACCAGTCCGAGCGCCTCGTGGATGCGGTCCGACCCGGTCATGTGATCGGCGCGGGTCATGACGGCCTCGAAGCCTGCCGTTGCGACGGCGTCGGAGACATCCTGCGAATCGGTCGCGACGACGACGCGGCCAATCGCCGCCTCGCTCGCCCGCATCGCAACCTGGACGATCATCGCGCGGCCCGCGATGTCGGCCAAGGGCTTGCCGGGCAGTCGCGTCGACGCCATCCGCGCAGGTATCAGGACGATCGTTCGCTCACCCATGTGCAAATCTCTCAGAATTCCCGTTCATGCCATTTGCCCGATGGCACACAACGTGCGAAAAGGCCAATTGTCGTACCACTGGTCACGATTGCGATCAGTGTTGCAAGGAACCTGCAAAAGACATAGGTTTCGCGCCGATTCAAGTGGTCCGGGGAGCATTTAGGGGACCATGGGAGGAGATGGGAGCATGGCGGGATGAGTTCCTCATACTTGAACATGGCTGCCGGGGCATTTCTGGGAACATGCTTCGTCGCCATGACGCTTTCGATTGTTTCAGGGGCGATCTACTATTCCCCCAACCCTGAAAAAGAGGGATTCGTCATCAAGGGCATCACGCCCTCCGAGGGAGGGGCGGCCGCAGCCGCCAAGCCCCAGGTTCCACCGATCGCACCGCTTCTGCAGAAGGCCGACGCCAAGAAGGGCGCGCAGATCTTCAAGAAATGCGAGGCCTGCCACACCGGCGAGAAGGGCGGACCCAACAAGATCGGACCCGATCTCTGGAATATCGTCGATCGGCCGATCGCCGAGCATGAGGGTTTCAGCTATTCGGCCGCGCTCAAGAAATTCTCCGACGGCGGCAAGAACAAGTGGACCTATGAGAGGCTGAACCACTGGCTTCACGATCCGCGCGGCTATGTTTCCGGAACGGCGATGACCTTCCCGGGCGTCAAGGAGGATCAGGATCGCGCCGACGTGATCGCTTACCTCCACACGCTGTCGGACAGCCCCGTTCCGTTCCCCAAGCCGGAAGCGCCGAAGAGCGACAAGGCTGCCTCCGCCGACAAGGGCGCTGCCCCTGCCGGCAAGGGCGCGGCCCCGACCAACGGCATGGCGCCGAAGGACAGCGGCGCCGGCCCGGCGAAGGCGACCGGCGACCAGTCGAGCAAACCCGGCACCCCGCCCGCTGCCCAGCCACCGGCCAAGACCGACGGCAATTCCGGATCGACCGACCAGAACCAGAAGGCGACCGGGCAAAACCCGCAAAGCCAGGGCGCAAACCAGCAAGGCGCCCCCGCTACTCAGAAGCCGCCGGCCAATCAATAGAGCGCCGGCCGCCGCGCCGGGGAAACATCCGCCGGCGCGGCCGCCTGAAACGCTTCGAAAGGCCGGCGCATTTCGCCTCCGTCCTGTCATTTGCCTCGTTTTGCCTTATTGTTCCCCGATCAATGCGACGACGCTGAAAACGGGAGCCATGATGCAGACAATCCGTGCCGCCTTGAGGATACCGGTCGCCGGCCTGGCCCTCGCCGCGCTATCGCTGACGGCGTTCGCGGCCGATAATCCGGCACCGGCGACGACCGCATCCGGAAGCGCGGCGCAACCCGTCTGGCACAGCAGCCTCGCCCTTATCGGCTCGCCCAAATATCCCGACGGCTTCAAGCGCTTCGACTATGTCGATCCCGATGCGCCGAAGGGTGGCAATGTCAACGTCTCGCAGACCGGCTCCTTCGATACGCTGAATCCGATCCTTTCGAAGGGCGACCCGGCCGCCGGCCTGGGTTTCGTTTTCGAATCGCTGTTCACGCCGTCGCTCGACGAGGTCGATTCCTCCTACGGACTGCTCGCAAGCGCGGTGTCCTATCCGCCCGACATCTCGTCGGCGACGTTCCGACTGCGCAAGGAGGCGAAGTTCTCCGATGGCAGCGCGGTGACGCCCGACGACGTGGTCTGGAGCTTCGACAACGCGGTCGAACTCAATCCGCAGCAGCATTTCTACTATCGCCACGTGAAGTCGGCAAAGAAGACCGGACCGGACGAGGTGACCTTCACCTTCGACGAGAAGAACAATCGCGAACTGCCTTCCATCGTCGGGCAGTTGATGGTGCTGCCGAAGCACTGGTGGGAAGCCAAGGACAAGAACGGCAAGCAGCGCAGCATCAAGGAAACGACGCTGGAGGCGCCGGTCGGCTCCGGCCCGTACGTCATCGCCGCCGTCGATCCGGGTTCGAAGGTCGTCTTCAAGCGCAATCCCGACTATTGGGGCAAAGACCTCAACGTCAATGTCGGGTCCAACAATTTCGACACGGTCACCTACAGCTACTTCGCCGACCGCAATGTCGAGTTCCAGTCGTTCAAGGCGGGCAATATCGACTACTGGGCCGAGAACCGGGCGAAGCGCTGGGCGACCGAATACGATTTTCCGGCCGTCAAGCAGGGCAAGATCACGCGCGAGCAACTGCCCAATCCGTACCGCTCGATGGGCGTGATGGTCGCCTTCGTCCCCAATCTGCGCGAAGAGAAGTTCAAGGATGGGCGGGTGCGCCGCGCGCTGAATTACTGCTTCGACTTCGAGGACCTGAACCGGACGATCTTCTACAACCAGTACCAGCGCATCGACAGCTTCTTTTTCGGCACGCCGCTTGCCGCCCCCGGGCCCGCCACCGGCGCCGAAAAGCAGATACTCGAAGCGATCCGGGACAAGGTGCCCCCCGAAGTCTTCACGCAAGCCTATACCAATCCGGTGGGCGGCACGCCCGAGAAGCTGCGCGACAATCTGCGCAAGGCCGTCCAGCTTTTCCACGAGGCCGGCTACGAAATCCGCGACAACGGCATGGTGAACGCCAGGAGCGGCAAGCCGTTCTCCTTCGAGATCCTGCTGAACGGCGATACGATCGAGCCGGTCGCGCTCGCCTTCGCCAAGAACCTTCGGCGCATCGGCGTCAACGTTTCGGTGCGCACCGTCGACCCTTCTTCCTACATCAACCGCGTGCGCAGCCGTGCCTTCGACATGATCTACAATGCCTGGCCGGAAACGCTGTCGCCGGGCAACGAACAGGCTGAATTCTGGGGTTCGGATGCGGCCAGGCGCGACGGCTCGCAGAATTACGGCGGCATCGCCGACCCCGGTGTCGACGCGCTGGTGCGGCGGGTGATCTTTTCCAAGGATCGCGACGATCTCGTCGCCGCCACCCATGCGCTCGATCGCGTGCTGCTCGCCCACAATTACGTCATTCCCTCCTACTGGCGGCAGGCACAGCCGACGGCCTACTGGAACACCCGGATCGTCCAGCCGAAGAAGCTGCCGGAATATTCGATCGGCTTTCCGACGATCTGGTGGTCGAAGACGGCGGATAAGGACAAGTCGTGACGTCAAGCGGTCTCCTGCCCCATTCGCCCGCCCGCCGGCGCTTCCTCAAGGCATCGGCATTCGCCGGCGGCCTTCTGGCGCTGCCCCTGTCGGCCAGCCGGGCATTTGCCGACAATCCGGCGGGGCGCAGGCTGCACGGGCTTTCGGCCTTCGGCGAGCTGAAATACCCACCGGACTTCAAGGCCTTCGCCTATGTCGACCCGAAGGCTCCGAAGGGCGGCCGGTTCAACTTCTCGCCGCCCAACTGGTTCTTCAACGAAGACACGGACACCTTCAACACGCTGAACTGCTTCGTGCTCAAGGGCGACGCGCCGCCACGAATGGAGATGTGCTTCGACACGCTGATGGTGTCGGCGCTCGACGAGCCGGACGCGATTTATTGCCACCTCGCCGAATGGGTCGAGATCAGCGATGACCGCAATACCTATACGTTCGGCCTGCGCAGCCAAGCGCGCTTCCACGACGGCGCGCCGGTCACGGCCGCCGACGTCGTCTTCTCGCTGCTCCAGTTGAAGGAAAAGGGCCACCCGCAACTCGCCTTTCCGCTTGCCGAACTGGTAAGCGCCAAGGCGATGCCGGACGGCACGGTGCAGATCCGCTATTCCGGCAACCAGTCGGCCCACGCCATCCTGTCGATGTCGTCATTCCCGGTGCTTTCGCGCGCCTATTATTCCCAGCACAGCTTCGATTCCTCGACGCTCGACGTGCCTTTGTCGTCGGGCCAATACAAGGTCGGCAAATTCGAGGCGGGCCGGTATATCGAATATTATCGCGTTGCCGACTATTGGGGCGCTTCATTGCCGACGGCAGTCGGCACGAACAATTTCGACACGATCCGGATCGACTTCTTCGCCGCGCGCGAAGCGGGCTTCGAGGCCTTCAAGAAGGGCTCTGTCGACTGGCGCGAGGAATTCACGTCGAAAACCTGGGCGACCGAATACCGATTTCCCGCCCTTGACGACGGCAAGGTGATCAAGGCGCAGTTTCCGGAGGAAAAGCGGCCGACCATGCAGGCCTGGGCGCTCAACCAGCGCCGCAAGCAGTTCCAGGACCAGCGCGTGCGTCAGGCCATCGATCTGTGCTTCGATTTCGAATGGACGAATGCCAAGATCTTCTACAACGGCTACACCCGCTCGCAGTCGCTCTTCGAGAAATCCGACTTCGTCGCCAGCGACAAACCCGACGGCCCCGAACTGGCGCTCCTGAAATCGCTGAAATCCGAGGTGCCGCAGGCCGCTTTCGGCCCCGCCGCGATGCAGCCCCTGTCCGATGGCTCCGGCCACGATCGCAGCCTGTTGAAGAAGGCCTACGACCTGCTTGGCGCGGCCGGCTGGAAACGCGACGGCAACGTCCTGAAGAAGGACGGCGAGCCGCTCAGGATCGAGATACTCATCCGCTCCTCGGACTTCGAGCGGGTGCTTTCGGGTTTCGTGCAGAACCTGCGCAGCCTCGGGATCGATGCGACGGTGCGACTCATCGATGCGTCGCAATACCAGTCGCGGCTTTCGAATTTCGAATTCGACATGACGATGATGGCGATTTCCTTCGAGCCGACCCCGACTGCGGAAAGCATGCACCAGTTCTTCTCGTCCGAATCCGCCGGTCGGCCGGGTTCCTACAACCTTCCGGGCGCGAGCGCGCCGGTCTACGACGAACTGATCGAGCATATGAAGGCGGTCAAGAGCCGCGAAGAACTCATCGTCGTCATGCGCGCGCTTGACAGGGTGGAACGCGCAAGGCTCGACTGGATTCCGAGTTGGTATTCGGCGAATCATCGGGTCGCCTACTGGGACATGTTCGGCTTCGTCAAACCGAAGCCCGATTATGGTTGGCCCGTGGAAAGCCTGTGGTGGTACGACGCGGCGAAAGCAAAGGCGATTGGCAGGGCGTGACAGGCGAATTCTCCAGACCGGACCGGCCGGGACGTCCTCCCCGCCGGCGGGGTGAGTAAGGCATGGGCGCCTATATCCTTCGCCGCCTGCTTCTGATGATCCCGACCATCGTCGGCATCATGGCGATCTCCTTTGTCGTCATCCAGTTCGCGCCGGGCGGCCCGGTCGAGCAGGTCATCGCCCAGCTTCAGGGCCAGGGTGACAGCGCCACGGGGCGCATTTCCGGCGGCGGCGATTTCCAGGCGCAACAGGATTCGTCGGGCGACAATGGCTCCTATCGTGGCGCGCAGGGACTGGATCCCGCCTTCATCGCCAAGCTCCGCAAGCAGTTCGGCTTCGACAAGCCGCCATTGCAGCGCTTCCTCCTGATGATGTGGAACTATGCGCGCTTCGACTTCGGGCAGAGCTATTTCCGCGACATCTCCGTCGTCGACCTGATCAAGGAAAAGCTGCCGGTCTCGATCTCTCTCGGCGTATGGATCCTGCTGCTCTCCTACGCGATCTCGATTCCGCTCGGCATCCGGAAGGCGATCTCGGACGGATCGCGCTTCGACGTGTGGACGTCCGGCATCATCATCGTCGCCTTTGCGGTGCCGGGCTTTCTCTTCGGCATCCTGCTGATCGTGCTCTTTGCCGGCGGCTCCTTCTTCGACTGGTTTCCGTTGCGCGGGCTCGTCTCGGACAATTTCTGGTCGCTGCCGTGGTATGCCAAGATCGGCGACTATTTCTGGCACCTGACGCTGCCCCTCATCTCGCTGTCGCTCGCCGCCTTCGCGACCTCGACGCTTCTGACCAAGAACTCATTCATCGACGAGATCCAGAAGCAATATGTCGTCACCGCCCGCGCCAAGGGATTGAGCGAGCGGCGCGTGCTCTACCGCCACGTCTTCCGCAACGCCATGCTGATCATCATCGCCGGGTTTCCGGCCGCGTTCATCACCTCCTTCTTCTCCGGATCGCTGCTGATCGAGACGATCTTCTCGCTCGACGGGCTCGGCCGTCTCGGCTTCGAATCCGTCGTCAAGCGCGACTATCCGGTGGTCTTCGCGACGCTCTACATCTTCTCGCTGATGGGGCTCGTCGTCGGGCTCATCTCGGATCTCACCTACACATGGGTCGATCCGCGCATCGACTTCGAGAAGCGGGACGTCTGACATGGACCGGGCCGTGGAGACCGATCGCCAGACCGCCGCGCCAGCGGACACGCCGCCTCGCAGGTGGATTTCCCCGACCAACCGCCGGCGCTGGCGCAATTTCAAGGCCAACCGGCGCGGCTACTGGTCGTTCTGGATCTTCCTCGT
>Ga0164242_10010321_pt1 | contig 10017 bp, 6 predicted proteins | sample OricomgcompostMG_FD_108783 | JGI IMG/M metagenome (GOLD analysis project Ga0164242, IMG submission 108783) | Miracle-Growth compost microbial communities from Emeryville, California, USA - Original compost - Miracle growth compost (MG) ... | reverse complement strand
GGGCTTGACTTACCTTTGCCACCGACCTTCCTTTTTACTACGTATTAGCTACTCAAAACACTTTCCTCATCACGCATCGACTTGGTCTGGCACGATGATGATTCTCCTGGAGAAGACGCCAGCCGTGCTCCTCGGTGTGGCGTGTGTGGCCGCAGCCGGCATACCGCTGATTATTACCTTGAATCTCATTTATCGCCTGACTTCGGATGCCTCGCTCCCAGACACACTTCCGTGGGCCGGAGTCGATGCCAATGGCGGCAGACTTGCCCGTCTCAAGGCCAACCTAAGGAGTTTGTTTCATACCGAGGCCCTACTACAGGAGGGTTACAACAAGGCGAGTGCATATGTCTTCCAAGGTGACCTTTTAGATACTACTAGTATACAGAAAACGATGACCGGTGACATCCAGGCTGACGGTTCTCTAGTACTCCAAACGTGGCCAAGCATATGCACTTCCCCATATTCTTACCGGACCCGAGGTCGTCCTCCCATTGTCTCAGGCTCGGTGGCTTGTAGCGCAGCCGGATTCCCTCCTGAGCCAGACAGAAGTTAACCGCCAGTTTCTCGAGGCCGACTACACCTTCCTCCACCCCAACATTGTCCGCGAGCCCGTTCATCCCGAAGTCATCAGGCGGGAGCTCACGCACAAGCTCAGTAGCTTTGCACCCGACCTCGTGGATGAGCTGGAGTCCTGTCTTGAGGAGAACTGGGGCCTCGATACCGAGAACTGGAAGGAGATCAAGGTGTATGATACAATGCTCGATGCCATCTCACGTCTCTCCACGAGAGTCTTTGTTGGACAACCGCTGTGCCAGAACAAGGAGTTCCTCCGAAGCGCACGCATGTTTGACAAGAACGTTGTGTTGCCAGCTGCTGCATTGAACCTTCTCCCCGTGTTTCTTAAACCGTGAGCAACACCTTCTTTTGACCGTGGTCCGTCTGTTTACCACTGCTCTTCTTGCACAAGTTAACACTTCAAAACCAGGTTACTGGCTCCCATCTTTACCGCGTACGATTACGCCCAATATGTCACACTTTCCAAGTTCGTACTACCCCGGATCACCCAACGCCTAGAACAGCTTCAGCCACGAGGTGAGAAGCAACTGCCTACATTCGACACAAAGAAGCCGGCAAGTCATACCAAACCCCTCCTGCTTGCCCGCCACTCCCTCATAAATACTGATGCCAGCTTAGGATGATTACATCCAATGGGCAATTGACCATGCTCTTGCACATTGGGACCCGACGGAGCTCACGGCCTCCGTTATCGCTCAGCGCCTTGCATGCCTTTGCTTTGCCGCAATCCAGTCATCCGTGATAAGCATCACCAATACCCTTTTCGACCTGGCCTCTTCCCCGGACAGTGAGGAACTTCTCACCACCATGCGAGACGAGGTTCTTGCCGAGGCTGTACCACATGCCAAAGCATCGTCGATCGTGGATGCTAAGCCACCGTCAAATGTTGATATCCGGGATTCAACAGATCCCTCACTCCACCCGAGACGACTCCCCATAGCATCCACTTCGTCATGGGGCAAAGCTGCACTGGCCCGAATGACTCACATCGACTCGGCGCTGCGTGAGAGCATGAGACTGAATGGGTTCGTTGCTCGCGGAATCATGAAGATGGTCGTCGCCCCGGGCGGCGTCACCCTTCCCGACGGTTCACGTATTCCGTATGGGACAAAAGTCGGCATCCAGGCATACAGTGTCCATCGCGACGAGGACCTGTACGACGATGCCAACACATATAATGCATTCCGATTCGTGTCTCGGCCAGGTGGCAGAAAAGCGGATCACGATAACGGACCCGAGGGAAGTATTAGCGCGACCGGGAGCGAAACGGAATCAACCAAGGGGCGCGGATCCGGACAGCCCCAGGCCCTAGTATCGACGAGCCCGACCTTCCTAGCCTTTAGCCACGGACCTAATGCTTGGTGAGTACCGATTTTATCCTTCTCTTTACGCAGCTTGGGGCGACGATCCCCCCACTTGAGATGTTAAATGCTGATATGCTTGCCCGCTCATAGCCCGGGCCGTTTTTTTGCCGCCAACCAGTTGAAGTTGACGCTGGCCCATATTGCTATGCATTACGAGATTGAACCCATAGAAAAACGACCGGCGAATAAGTGGTTTGTCGGTAGCATGGCACCGCCCCTAGGAGAAACTCTCAGGGTCAGGAGGAGGAAGGTATGAGCCGCGAGTGTGTTTACCTATGTTATTCGTGTGACTTATAGTTGTGGATGGCAATCTGTTTCGGTTGGGTTGGGTCGGTCATGTATACTGTGACATTGTGGGCGTCTATGGGTTTGGAAATCCGTGTACTTCTTTTGCTAAGCGGGTTATGTCGGGATGGCGTTTGAGTTGAACAGTGAACTATATATCTGCTTTACTTCTTGACTCCGCCTTACCGTCGTTGCTGTTGTTGCCGTATCGATCTCAGATCCCATCGCCGTACCACGGCACTGAAGTCGAGAGCCATTATCTGGCAAAGCGAACATTGGCAATTTAGGGGCGTCAGACAAGAGCCATAAAGTAAACCAACTCCGAACATCCAACCTTTTGGTAGGCGTCAACTCGTCGGTGGTTTTCTGACCTGGCTATTAAAACCGGCTACTCTGGGGTAACAAGGGGTTCTAACTAGTCGAGATGTGTTTTGTTGCAGTTTTATGGGAAATACAATTTAAGCAAATTGCTTCACCTGCGGAGATTCTAATGACAATGTCTATCCTGCTGCGACATGAGAAAAGGAAAGAAAAGAAAATCCAAATAACACATCCCCTCACCTCAGAGAACCAACTCTGACCACCAAGCAGTAACTGTAACGTGCTGGCACATACACTCCTGGCTTAAACTCGGTCCTTCGACACACCTTCCTCGATCGACTCTGCCTCCATCACCCCGACACCCTGGAGGGAAGGGGGAAGCTGCAGTGGACTGACAGGGCGCCCGAAGTCCATGCTCGATAGGGCGTCACCCCAATACCTAGCCTCAGCCTCATCGTCGTAAGGCTCGTCGCCCTCCTCGGCCATTGCCGCTCGGAGCTCGTCATCTAGGGTTCGATAGCTGGGCGGACGGCCGTCAGCCAGATCACGGCGCTGGTGGGGCATATTCGGGGGCAAGCGTATGTGATGGGGACGCTCGTTGTCATCCTTGGCAAGGTCCTGGGCTGGCGTATGGGTATCGGGACACGCGGTCTGATTCGTATCCGTGGGTGACTCAGGGGTACCGCGGCTGTTGTTCTGATCTGATTCATTGCTGTCGTCACCTATCGCCACGGGATTGTGCTGAATCTCGACACCCTTGGCTGGAGGAAGACCGTCTCCTGGCACCGGCGACCGTGCCATGAGTTCCTCTAATTTCTTTCGTAGTTGCGCAGCCTCTTCCTCACGCTGTCTCTGATGCAAAGAGGCCAGGTCGTACTGTCCGCGCATACTAGCATATTTGTTGGCGTACTCGTCGCGACTCAGTTCGGCGAGATAGACCCAGAAAATGAGAACGAACATCGCCGCACCGAGGAGTGATGCTAGGACGGCGAGGCAAATTCCCCAGCCGTCATCTTGAGTGCAACTGCCGGCCTCGGAGGCGGAAGTCATCGTTGCTGTGTGTGGGTGCAAGGTTGTCCCAAAAGCGAATGGGGTTGCAGATATCTCGAGATTTTGGATGCTGTGATGTTCAGATATCTAAGCCTATGAGGATTAGAGTGATACTGGAAGAGAGTGATGATACTGTGTAGCCGACGGGGATATATATATTACATCGATCAGTGCTTCTAAGCTACACAACTATTATACCTAGCTGTGGTTGTTGGTGCGATCTGCGGCGGGGGGGTATGGACACAATTGAGTTATCACATTGGTAGACCCAGAAGTTGAAAGCAGAGCTTGTCAACAGCCAGAGAAAAGCTGTTTCTAGTGGTTAAAGAGAACATGCGAGACACCTGCCACGGAAACAGACAACGGTAGTTGCTCAAAGACTATGCTTCGGCGGCGAAGCAGACCAGGCAATATGGTCATTTTGCGACGAAGGGAGGTAATCTCCACTTCGAAAACTGCCTGTGAATGGTTAGAAACCAAGAATTATGGTATCTTAGGGGTATTAGCAGCACATCTGTCGGTAGCGAGGAAAAGCCTTGGGAACCCAATTCTTTGTGTAGAGTATTCATGACACTATCTGGCTGCTCCAACCGGCCTCGTAGCTCTGGTATGCTTCCCTGATCGCGTGAATGGCCAGACCCGAACGCCTTCGCTAAACCCACCATGATAAAACACTCTCTCTATCTTACCGATGCAAGAAAATGGAAGGCTAGCGGTTTGATCTTGATCGTGTAGGTTTTGGGGCCGCAGTGCTATCATCCAAACCCCTGGTACGGATCCGGCCACGGTGCCGACCGGTAATGATCCGTCTTGTCTCAACAGTTGTGGCAGCCAACTTGAGCTTGCTTCCTTCCCCATCGGTTAGGTAATCGTTGAACCAGCTCTCCTCGGCACCGTCTAGTGGCAGGCTGACAAGTTCCTTATTCCTTGCGCCGCCAACCGCTCGGTCATCAAGGACAGAGGAGATCAGCCTCTCAAACAGAAGCTGCCGCGTGGATTCCGCGTATGTCCGAGAGAAAAAGAGGGCCTCTGTGACGCTTGTTCTTGCCAAGGCGCCGAACAAGACGTCCAGAGCCTCCGAGGTCTTGAAGACCGGCTGCGTTGTGTGGTAATATGCTAAAGGGAGGCTGTAATCGTTGGCCTTCGCATGGCGGACGAGGATTACGACAATCTCATCGGCAAACTCGGGGGGTAGCGAGGGATGTGCGAGGTACTCGAGAGCAAACTAGAAGGGATCTATTAGCGACCAAGGTACATCATGATGCCTGAGCCGGCGGGCATACCTTAAACTCCTTCCGATCCATATGCCAAAGGCCCCTCATAAGGATCTGGTACTTTCTGGGAAGCCCGGATCTGCTGGCGAAGTCTTCAGCAAGCTGCGACTTGGAGCCGCGGACACCATCGTAATCGAGCAGCAGGTAATAGAAGACTGAAAGCTTGTGGTGTGCCGAGACTTTGCTCTCGCACACTTGCTGATGAAGGCTACGGAGGCCATTTTCGCCTTTAGGAGGGTAGGCTTTGCCTAAAGGTACCAATAATTAGCGACGGAGTTTGCGAAACACAAGATGGCCCTTCCTTACCTTCACCAATCCCCAGGGCCTTCAAGACACGGTCGACGAAGAGGACCCCATCTAGTGTCCTTCGGAGCGTCTCAATTTCTTGAGTGCCCCTCTGGTCATAGGGAACCGCTCCCTCCGAAGGGAATACGGCGTGAAGACGGGTGTAGTTGAGCATTTTTCGGGCCGCGATCTCTTGATATTTGCGTTGATCTAAGAAAGGTCATCACCAAGGTCTAGCTTGGATGGGGAGCTTTAGCCCCCGTTAAATAAACTATTACGGAGATATGCAATAATACGGAAATAGAATATTGAACTAACGATGCCGCTAAAATCGCGCCTGCGCTGACGCGACGCGCCAAAACCTCCTGTTTGATGTGGCTCAAAGTGTGTGGCTTGGTTTTGTTTACAAACCCCCAAAAGTCAACAGTGGGGTCGCGCGAAGCAACCCGATGTGATTCTGCTAACCCCTTCTTCAAGACAAACGGCTTGCAGGTTTGTAGAACTACCATTTCCACCATCCTAACTTTTTTTCTTTTCGTTGCGCCTATCGCTTGTTCCTATTTTCCGTCATACCACTCGCCCGATATGTCGTCGACGCGACCATCCCGTCGCGCAGCGACAAGGAGAACCGCTGTGATCGACTCCGACGACGACGAGATCGCTGAAACGACACAGAGGCTTGCTGAGGAGAGCGAGGATGACTTCAACCCGGTCGCGGAGAGCAGCAGTCCGCGCCGGCAGAGTAGGCGCAAGACCATGGAGCCACCAGCTACGCCAAAGCGACGGGGCCGTCCGAAGAAGAGCATCGCGCCCAGTGAAGTCAGCGAGATTCTCGACCCTGATCTCACCGCGATCCCGGACCAAGAGGAACCATCGAAGAAGCCCTCGCCTCGAAAGCGCAAGAGCGTGGCACCCAGAGCAGTGAAGGCGGAGACCCCAGATCTTGAGGTTCCGCTGCCCACCCCAAAACCTTCCGCATCGCCAGAGCCTTCCGAGCTCTTACCGAGCACCCCGTTGGCCGACATTACATCTATGACGATCAACGAGCAGCGGCGGCCGGTGGACGAGACGCTCCTAGCGGCGGTCAAGCCGGTTAGAGCAATGGACACGATCCTCGAGAAGCCGATGGATATTGTCTTGAAGTCGCGTACCATGACTATGCCAATGGTCGAGGACAAGGGACCAATGCCGCGCATAGTCATTACCTACCTCATTTTGACCAACTTCAAGAGCTATGCGGGAAGGCAGGAGGTCGGACCATTCCATGGTTCGTTCTCGTCTGTAGTCGGGCCTAACGGCTCGGGCAAGTCCAACGTCATTGACTCGCTCCTGTTCGTCTTCGGTTTCCGTGCCAGCAAGATGCGACAAGGCAAGATCTCGGCTCTTATCCACAACTCTGCGCAATTTCCGAACCTGGAGTATTGTGAAGTTGCGGTGCACTTCCAAGAAGTGATGGACCTAGTAAGTGCTGCCACCGACGTTCTGATGACCGTATAAATGCTCATGCCTGTATAGCCTGGCGGCGGACACGAAGTCATCCCAGACTCCAGCCTCATCATTTCACGAAAGGCCTTCAAGAACAATTCCAGCCAGTACTACATCAATAACAAGTCATCCAACTTCACCACAGTCACAACTCTTCTGCGGGATCGTGGTGTTGATCTGGACCACAAGCGTTTCTTGATCTTGCAAGGCGAGGTTGAGTCGATCGCTCAAATGAAGGCAAAGGCGGGGAATGAACATGAGGACGGGCTTCTCGAATATCTCGAGGACATCATCGGCACCTCCAAGTACAAGACTCCGATTGAAGAGGCAGCTGCCGAGGTAGAAAGTTTCAACGAAGTCTGCCTTGAAAAGAGCGGCCGTGTTCAGCACGTCGAGAAGGAGAGGAATAGCCTCGAGGACAAAAAGGACAAGGCATTGGCTTATGTTCGAGATGAGAACGAGCTTGCTATGAAACAGGCTGCGTTGTACCAGCTATACATCAGCGAGTGCGAGGATAATCTTGCCGTCACCAACGAGGTGATCGAGCAGATGCAAGCGCAGCTTGAGACCGAGCTAGAGAAGCACAACGGCAGCGAGCAGATCATCAAACAACTTGGGAAGGCATACTCGAAGGGCAACAAGGAAGTCGAGGCTCAAGAGAAGGAAACGCAGGGCCTGCTTAAGGAGATGGCCAAGTTCGACCAAGAGCGCGTCAAATTCGACGAAAAACGGAAATTCCTCAACGACAAGCGCAAGAAACTCGAGAAGACGATCGCTAATGCTGAGAACTCTGCCACAGAGGCGGAGCAGACGATCGAGGAATGTGCCGAAGAGATCGAAACCCGAGCCCAAGAAATCGCCGCGCTTGAGGAACAGGTCAAGGAGGAGGAGGCCGAGCTAGCCAACATCCGAGAGGGTCTCAAGGGGAAAACCCAGACCTTCTCCAACCAGATTGCCGCAAAGCAGAAGTCGCTAGAGCCCTGGAAGGAAAAGATCAACCAGAAGCAGTCGGCGATTGCCGTCGCCGAGAGTGAGCTGACAATCCTGCAAGAAAAGGCAAACGCCGGTGCTGTCGCTCTTGAGGAGGTGGAAGCCAAGATTGTGACCATACAGGAGGGCCGAGATGCCAAGTCTGAGGAGCTCAAAGAGTGCCAGGCCGAGAAGGCAAAGCTTGAGAAGGCAGCCAAAGAGGTTGGGGCTGAGCTCGAAAAGCTTGCCCAGGATGAGCCAAAGTTACGATCGCAGCTCTCTAACGCCAGGCAGAAGGCTGATGAAGCCCGGTCCAGTCTGTCGGCAACCCAGACACGAGGAAATGTCCTCACTGCCCTCATGCGGATGAAGGAATCCGGCCGCATCGATGGATTCCACGGCAGACTTGGGAATCTTGGTGCGATCGACCAGAAATACGATGTTGCCATTTCCACCGCCTGCGGAGCCCTCGACAACTTTGTCACGGATACCGTCGAGGCCGGCCAGCAGTGCATTGAGTACTTGCGGAAGACAAACCTCGGTCGTGGTAACTTCATCTGCCTGGATAAGTTGCGAACTCGCGATTTCTCTCCTATCCAGACTCCGGAGAATGCTCCGCGACTTTTCGACCTGGTCAAAGCCAAGGACGAGGCATTCTTGCCCGCGTTCTACCACGCACTCCAGGACACGCTCGTTGCTAAGGATCTGGCACAGGCCAACCGCATTGCCTACGGCGCCCGGAGGTGGAGGGTTGTCACACTCGAAGGCCAGTTGATCGACAAATCTGGTACAATGTCTGGCGGTGGCTCTACGGTCAAGAAAGGCCTGATGTCGTCCAAGCTCGTGGCCGAAACAACCAAGGAGCAGGTTTCCAAACTTGAAGTGGACCGAGATGCTCTAGAACAGCGGTTCCAGGAGTTCCAGGAGCACCAGCGCGAACTCGAATCGCGCCTCCGCTCTCTCAAGGACCAGATTCCTCGACTCGAGACCAAGATGCAAAAGATCAACCTCGAGATAGAGAGTGCTGCCAAGAACCTCGCAGACGCCCAACGCCGCATCAAGGAGCTGAGCAAGGAGCATCAGCCGTCACAGTCGGACGACAACCGGGTTGCTGCACTACAGAAGGAGGTCGTGAAGCTAAACAAGGAAGTTGAGAAACTTCATGACGAGACCTCGAGCGTGGAGGATGAGATTAAAGTCTTGCAGGACAAGATCATGGAAGTTGGTGGTGAGAAGCTGCGAGCCCAAAGGGCCAAGGTCGACTCCCTGAAGGAGGACGCCGCGTCTCAGGGCGAGGAGATGTCCAATGCCGAGGTCAGGAAAGCCAAGACCGAGAAGCAGAAGACAAAGCTCGAGAAGGATCACGCCAAGGCCACCAAGGAGCTTCAAAATGCCGTTCGAGACCTAGAGAAGCTCGAGGAGGAAATCCAGAACCAGGGGGACACTGCCGAATCCTTCAGGACACGGGCCGAGGAGGCTCAAGAGGCGCTAGCTGCCAAGAAGGAAGAGCTCGCCGAGCTAAAGTCTGAGCTCGACGAGAAGACTGCAGAGCTCAATGCCACTCGTGCCGTCGAAATTGAGATGCGCAATAAACTCGAGGAGAACCAGAAGGTCTGCTCCGAGAGCCAGAAACAGCTTCAGTACTGGGAGCACAAGTTTTCGAAGCTCACCCTCCAGAACATCGAGGACCTCGAGCAAGGCAACAGCCAACCCACCAAGAGCCAGCCCAAGGAGGGCGACGAGGAGGCCTCGGAAGGCGACGAAGAGCCCGACCTGGACGCGCAACTCCAAGCCGACGCGGAAGCCGACGCAACCCCAGAGCCCGACGAGACCATTCGGGGGCCAGGCCGATCCAGTCCCCTGGAGCTTCCTCGGTACACGAAGGATGAGCTTGCCGACATGAGCAAGGTGGCGCTCAAGGGAGAGATCGCAGCACTCGAGGAGAAGACGCAGAACGTCAACGTCGACCTCGCCGTCCTGTCGGAGTACCGTCGGCGCGTGGAGGAGCACATGGCGCGGTCTTCGGATCTCGCAACTACGGTGGCACAGCGTGACGCGGCCAAGAAGCGCTGCGACGACCTACGGCGCCTACGGCTCGAGGGCTTCATGGAGGGCTTCAGCATGATCTCGCTGCGGCTAAAGGAAATGTACCAGATGATCACGATGGGAGGCAACGCGGAGCTTGAGCTGGTCGACTCGCTGGATCCGTTTAGCGAGGGTATCCTCTTCAGTGTGATGCCGCCCAAGAAGAGCTGGAAGAATATCAGTAACCTGTCTGGTGGCGAGAAGACACTTAGTTCGCTGGCATTGGTGTTTGCTCTGCACCACTATAAGCCAACGCCGTTGTATGTCATGGACGAGATCGACGCCGCCTTGGACTTCAGAAACGTGAGCATACCTATACACTT
>Ga0164242_10010320_pt1 | contig 10018 bp, 5 predicted proteins | sample OricomgcompostMG_FD_108783 | JGI IMG/M metagenome (GOLD analysis project Ga0164242, IMG submission 108783) | Miracle-Growth compost microbial communities from Emeryville, California, USA - Original compost - Miracle growth compost (MG) ... | reverse complement strand
GGCCGTCGAACTGGCCAAGCCGTAGAGCTGCGAGCCGTTCACCGCGTCGTGGCTTGCGGCGCTCACCGCGCCGTTTGCGACGTTGTGCAGGGCGACCGGCACTGTCGAATCGGCACCGCCAAAAGTCACGGAATCGTGTGCAGAAGAGTCGTAGACCACCGCGTCCGCCACCTTGGCGTACAGGTTCGTCACGTCGCCAGCGATGTTCGATACGTTTTCGTTCGTCGCGAACAATTGTGCGCCATTCACCGCATCGGAGCTCGACGCGTTCAGCGCACCATTGGCAACGTTCGTCAGCGGTACCGCCTTGCTGGCGTCCACTCCGCCCAGCGTCACTTTGTCGTGTGCCGAAGTGTCATACGACACTGCGTTGGCCAACCCGGCCGACGTAGTCGTATCCATCGCATTGAGCGCACTGCCCACGTCCGAATAGGTGCCGCCCGCCACGGCATAAGTGGGGGCCACGATCGAGCCATCGGCATTGATGGTGGTGCCGCCACCGAGGGCCTTCGTCACGCCCTTGAGTTGCGAAACGTTCACCGCATCCGTGTCGCTCTGACCGGCTGCCATGTTCACGATGCGGCGTGTATTGGCCTGACTCTGTACAAGGCTCGTGGTGCCGTCCGGGTTGACCACCGCGCGCGTAGCGGTGCCGTCGCTGCCCACCGACACCGTGTTCGCCACGTTTGCGACCGAGCCCGAGCCCAATGCCACTGCATCGTTCGCCGTGGCCAGCGATTGAACGCCCACTGCTGTGCTGCCGCCGCCGTCGGCTTCGGTATTCGAACCAATGGCGATGCTGCCGGCGGCATTCGCGCGCGCGGTGTCGGTTGGAGCCGTCGAGCCGGACGCGTTACCGGTGCCTCGCACTTGCGAGTAATATGCGGCGGTCTTGTAGGGCAGGCCATCAGCGGTCGAAAGATCGACTCCGGAACCCTGCGAGGCGCCCAGCCGCCCGGCCCTGAGCAGTTCAGGCTTCACCACGGTAAAGCCACCCCCGGTTTGCTCCGAAATCATGTCCATCACCTGGCCAACGTTGGCCGCATCGGTATCCTGAACGCCGGATGCAACGTTGCTGATGACCGTGCCCTTCGGCAGATAGCCCTGGTTCCGGTCTGCATTCGCGAAGTACGGACTGTTGCCCTGGCCGGGATCGAGCACGATTTGCGCATTCGCCGTGCCGATGGTGTTCGGCACATAGAGCACCGCAGGATTGTTCACACTGCCGTCGGCTTGCGTGATAAAGCCGCCGTATGTGTACCCCTTCGGATTCGACGAACTCGCCTGCGCGCCCCAGCCTGCGGTGGTCAGCGTGTTTTGGACGTTTGTGATCTGGTTGCTGACATTTGTGACCGTGTTGCTCACGCCGTACAACTGCGCACCGTTGACGGCGTCGGTACTCGAGGCGCTCAAGGCGCCTGCTGCCACGTTATGGATAGCGACCGGCGCGGCCGCGCCCAATCCGCCCAGCGTCACCGAGTTGTGTGCCGACGAGTCGTACTCGACCGCATCGGTAACACCACTGATATTCGTGATCTGGGATTGCAGGTTGCTGATGTCGGTCGTGTTCTGCGTGACCTTCGTGTTGGTCGCGTACAGTTGCGAGCCGTTCACCGCGTCCGTGCTCGAAGCCGTCACTCGACCTGCCGCCACGTTCTGGATCTGGCGTTCCGCGCCTGCGGAACCGACGCTCACCACGCCCATCGGACTCGTGCCCGCGTAGTTGTACGTCGTGCCACCGATTACGCCGCTGGCCGTCGGCGTGGCGGTACCCGTCACCGCCTTGTTGCCCAGTGCCACCGAGTTCGCCGTCGTGGCGGTCGCGTAGTAGCCCAGCGCCAACGCACCCGCCGATGCGCTCGAGTAGCTGCCCAGCGCAGCGCTGCCGGTGTCCGCGGCCTTCGCCTGGGAGCCGATCGCGACCGCGCTCACACCGCTTGCCGTCGAGACCACGCCGACTGCCAAGCTGTTCGTGCCGCTAGCCGATGCCTGTCCGCCCAACGCAGTGGCTCCCGCGTTTGCAAGCGAGGCAAAGCCGAAGGCCGCGCCTTCCTGGCCGGCTACCGTGGCGTAGGTGCCGTAGACCGACGCCGCCAGCACACCTTTACCGCTGGAATTACAGCCCACGACATTCGAAAAGGTTCCGCTACCGTCGGCAGCGGTTGCATTCGTGTCCCCGTAGGTAACGCCGTTGAGTACGGAAGGACCGCTGCCGGAGGTACATGTTGTAGCCGAATTAATGACACTGGCATTCGCGCTCCCCGCCGCGCCTGCCGCTGCGCCGGCCATCGCGATCGACAATGCGGTACGGCTGAGCTTGGAGTTCGTGGACTTACCCCGAGCTCGAGCGGTTTCCGCGACAGCCACCCACGTCCCCGTGGATTCGTTCCAGATTGATCGGTATGTCTTGTTCATTCTCTGCCTTACCTTGATTAAAGACGGGATCCCAACCGGCGCCTGCTCATCCCGCGCAGGCGCATTGCGAGCGGATTCAAAGCCGCACGAATGCAATTCCCTTGAGCAGGAGAGCGGCCTCCTTCATACGAAGACTCACTTTCCCGTTGAGCGCTGAAAATCAAACCTGTCAGAATTAACTGAGAATTCCGGCGCCACACGAATGCCCAAGAGGCATTAACAACGCGTAACTCTATTAACCAGAAAAAGCAGCGAATATAAGAAAACTCCCAAAGAACCCGGTCACCCAAAGAAGGCGACCCAAACCCTATCAAAACAAGGCATACGGCACGATCGAGAACCCTGAAAAACCTCTTCGGTCAATCACAGCTATTGAGCGATAAATATCCCGAACACCGACAGATTTAACTGAGAACGACCCTCGCCTTAACAATGGAAATTGTCGAATAGCGCGGAACACCGATCACATCCATCAGAAAATATTGCAGATTCTTATTCCGATATTAAAAAATAAGAATGCTCTTTAATAAGAGAGATCTTCATTCGACAGCCCCCAATATTCATTCAGGACGTGACACCGCACTCAATTTCACAAATGTGCCCCTCACCGGCACATTGCGACGCAATGCCGCATTTCGCGTTGTGTTGCACATTACCCACGTGCCCTTCCGCTTCGTGCGTTGGTTTTGAGATTCGTCCTATATCTGACGATCTGTAAGATAAATACACTTTTGACGTCGGGAAACGCAGGCACAACTGCCCACGTGTCACGCGCAGCCTTCGCGCTCAGCGCCTCTTTAGCCAGCCATTGCAGGCGACCATTTGATCGTTTCCCGTCTTTGCGAACCGCCCGGTTCGCCGTATCAACATAGGAAACGTCATGAAACATCTGTTCGCCCTTGCGGCCGCGTGCGTGCTAGCCACCACCGCTTTTGCCTCCGTCCCCACCACTCCCGTCACGAATGAAGCCCTCCATCTGCAGATACTCGAACACCAATGGACCCAGGCGGCCGCCACCGGCGACCGTTCCATGCTCAACGATCTGCTGGACGATAAATTCTTCGAAGTCCTGCCTAATGGGGTGCATCGCTCGAAGCGCGAACTGCTCGCGGCTGGCGCGCTGCCGCCGGGCGGCTCGCAGATGCTGGAAGATGTGCGCGTGCAGGTGCTCGGCAATCTGGCCGTCGTCACCGGCATCAACCGCTATACGCCCGCTCAGGGCTATCGGCCGGTCGAATACCGCTTTGCCGACGTCTTCATGAAGCGAGAGGATGGCTGGCGCGTCGTGGGTGCGCGCATGCGCCGCAAGGAAACAGGCAGCGTCTGATACTGCCCGTCAGCGGAGGGATGAAAGAGGATGGAGCGAGGCGAGCGTCAGAAAGGCTTGATGACGACCAGCGCCACCGCAGCCAGCATGCCGAGCACCGGAAGCTCGTTGAACATGCGATACCACTTGTCGGAGCGGCGGTTCTCGCCGCGCTCGAAGGTCTTGAGCAGACGCCCGCAGTACGCGTGATAGGCGATGAGCAGAATCACCACGCCCACCTTCGCGTGGATCCACCCCTGGCCGCGCCCGATACCGACCACGAGCCACAGCCACAGTCCGCACAGCAGCGCGGGCACGGCGATCATCGTCATGAAGCGATAGAGCTTGCGCGCCATGATGAGCAGACGTTTGATGGCTGCGGGCTCGGTTTCCATCGCGAGATTCACGAAGATGCGCGGCAGGTAGAAGAGGCCCGCGAACCACGCGGCAATCAGAACGATGTGAAACGTCTTGACCCAGAGCATCGGCATCCTTTTTCTTCTTGATGGACGGTTGAGCGACGAGGCGGCGCACTTCGCGGCGCGCCGCCTCGTGTATCGAACAACTACTGGCGCCCTTCGCCGTGGCCCAGCACGACGTATTTGAGCGAGGTCAGCCCTTCCAGGCCGACCGGGCCGCGCGCATGCAGCTTGTCGTTGGAAATGCCGATCTCCGCGCCCAGGCCGAACTCGAAGCCGTCGGCGAAACGCGTCGAGGCGTTCACCATCACGCTCGCCGAATCCACTTCGCGCAAGAAGCGCATCGCGCGGTCGTGGTCTTCGGTGACGATGGCGTCGGTGTGATGCGAGCCGTAGTGATTGATGTGTTCGACGGCCTGCTCGAGGTTGTCGACAATCTTGACCGCCAGCACCGGCGCGAGGTACTCGGTGCGCCAGTCTTCCTCGGTGGCGTCCACGAGCGGGCCGACACCCGCATCCGCGAGAATCGCGCGCGCGGCCGCGTCCACGCGCAGTTCGACGTCCTTGTCGCGATAGAGGCGGCCCAGCGGCGGCAGCACCTCGTGCGCGATGCCGCGCGCGACGAGTAGTGTCTCCATGGTGTTGCAGGTGCCGTAGCGGTGCGTCTTGGCGTTATCGCAGACGGTGAGCGCCTTGGCGAGATCCGCGCGGTCGTCCACGTAGACGTGGCAGATGCCGTCGAGGTGCTTGATCATCGGCACGCGCGCCTCGGCCATCAGGCGCTCGATCAGGCTCTTGCCGCCGCGCGGCACGATCACGTCCACGAATTCCGTCATGGTGATGAGCTTGCCCACCGCCGCGCGGTCGGCGGTTTCCACCACCTGCACCGCGTCCTGCGGCAGACCGGCCGCCGCGAGCCCCTCGCCGATCAGCTTCGCGAGCGCCGTGTTGCATTCGAGCGCCTCGGAGCCGCCGCGCAGAATCGTGGCGTTGCCCGATTTCAGGCACAGCGCTGCGGCGTCGATGGTCACGTTCGGCCGCGATTCGTAGATGATGCCGATCACGCCCAGAGGCACGCGCATCTGGCCGACCTGGATGCCGCTCGGGCGGTACTTGAGGTTGCTGATCTCGCCGATGGGGTCGGGCAGCGCCACCACCTGGCGCAGGCCTTCCACCATGGTCCTGAGCGCCTTGTCCGAGAGCGTGAGGCGGTCGATGAACGCCGCGTCATGGCCCTTCTCCTTCGCCCGCGCGAGGTCGCGGGCGTTGGCGTCCTTCAGTTGCTGCGTCTCGCGTTCGATCGCCTGCGCGACGGCTTCGAGCGCGGCGTCCTTCGCAGCCGTCGAGGCTCGGGCCATCGCGCGCGAAGCCTTGCGGGCGCGGCGGCCGAGGTCGGTCATGTACTGGTCGATATCCATGGTTTCTGTCGTGATGCGGCGCGCCCGGTCGATGCGGTGTGAGGCTGCGCGGTTCAGGTTAGGTCGATTTTAAGGCCAGTGGGCCGGCTTTGCTGCGCACACCCGGGTATGGGGCGCGAGCGGCTACGCACTGGCAGGTCGGCGTCAGACAGCGCGAGGCGCTCGCAGGCACCGTCGATAGCAGGTGCCGGAGCGCGAGCCCGGCCAGCACGACTAGCCTGGCCTGCGCCCCGGCCCTGCGGTGCGCGGTCGGGCAGCGGCTGCCGCAGCCGCTGCAGCCGGGTTCGCGCCCGAGCCGCCAGGTTGCGCGCGCCCCGAGGCTCCGGCACCGCGCGCGGGTGGAGTCGAACGCGCTGAACGCGCCGGCACACCGCCGTCGCGTGGCGCGGCAACCGTCATCGCCAGTTCGAACAGGCCGTCCCAGGCATCGGGCGGCAGCGCGTCGCGCCAGTCACTGCGCGATTGCCCCGAAAGCCCCTTCACCTGGCGGTCGAGGCGCGCCGCGAGCGCGAGGCCGCGTTCGAGCGTCGTCTCGGTCAGCCGCGAGAGCGCCGGCCCGATGAGCCGCTCGCGCGGCCCCCAAACACGGTTCTCGCGCAGCAGCATCGCGAGCGGCCTGCCCGCCGCCACGCCGCGCTTGATGCGCAACAGCGTGCGAACCTCTTCCACGACGGCCCACAGCACCAGCACCGAAGCCTCGCCTTCGCCCTGCAGCCCGTCGAGCATGCGCGCGAGGCGCCCGACGTCGCCGGTGAGCATCGCTTCGTTGAGCTTGAAGACGTCGTAGCGCGCGACGTTGAGCACGGCGTCGTGAATCTGCTCGAAGCTCAGCACGCCTTCGGGATAGAGCAGCCCGAGCTTCTGGATTTCCTGATGCGCCGCGAGCAAGTTGCCTTCCACGCGCTCCGCGACGAATTGCAACGCGCGCCGTCCGTCCTCTCCGGGCGCGACGCGCTGCCCCTGCTGGGCCAGACGCTGCCCGATCCAGTTCGGCAGCGCCGCACGCTCGACCGGATCGATCTTGATCGCCACGCCGCTGTCCGCCAACGCCGTGAACCACGCCGACTTTTGCGTGGCGGCATCAAGGCGGGGCAGCGTAATGAGCGTGAGCACGTCGGGATTCGCGCCCGCTTTTGCCGATGCCGCGAGCGTCTTGAGCGCATCCGCGCCTTCCTTGCCGGGCTTGCCGGTCGGAATGCGCAACTCCACCAGTTGGCGATCGCCGAACAGCGACATCGACTGGCTCGCGCCAAGGAGTGCGCTCCAGTCGAAGCCACGCTCGACGGTGAACACCGAGCGATCGGTGAAACCCGCGGCGCGCGCGCTCGCGCGAATGCGGTCGCACGCTTCCTGGGCGAGCAGATGCTCGTCGCCGTAGACGACGTACAGACCCGCCATCGCTTTGGCGAGATGCGGCTCGAGTGCGTCCAGTCGCAGTTGCATGAAGAGCGTTCTAGAAGGAGGACGAGACGCGCATCACAGCGGCGGCGGCGGCAGCGGCGCGCCAGGCGCGACGCCCGGTACGACCTGGCTTGCCGTGGGGTGCAGCGTCTTCAAGATCGCAAGACGGCGCGTGAGCTGGTCGACGGCGTCGTTCTGCATGTCGGCGAAGAGCAGATCGGATTCGGAGACCTTCGCGGTCGAGTACTGGTCGCTATAGGTCATCGCGCGGTTCAGCGCGATCGAGCTCGGCCGGATCAGCGGTGAGCCGTCCGGCGCCGTGAGCGTGTAGTTCAGCGAATAATTGACCTGATACTCCTCGACCACGCCAAGCGAGTTCAGCGTGAGCGTGCTGAAGCCGCGCGACTCGCTCACGCGCAGCACCGCGTCGGCGTTGGCTGGCGAATCGACCACGACGGAATCGCTACCGCCTTCGATCATGCGCGTGAGGCGCGCCGTCACGGGCGGCGACGCGCCAACGACGGCGAGCCGCTTGAACGCGTAATTCTGCTCGCCACGCAGCTGGAACCCGCACGCCGAAAGCATCAGCGCGCTGCCCGCCAGTAACAGAAACGATCTGCGAATCACCTGGACTCCCTGATTCAGAACGGCGGCGGCACACGATGCGTCGATCGCGCGCCGCCGCCAGCACGTCATGTCAGACCACGACGTTCACGAGACGGCCCGGCACGACGATGATTTTCTTCGGCGCGCGCCCTTCGGCGAACTTCGCGAACATCTCGTGGGCAAGCGCAGCCGCTTCGATCGCGTCCTTGCCCGCATCCTTGGCCACCGTCACGGCGCCGCGCACCTTGCCGTTCACCTGCAGCACGAGTTCGATCTCGGCTTGCTCCAGCGCCTTTTCGTCGACCTTCGGCCAGGGCGCGTCGAGCAGGGTGCCGTATTCGTCGGCATAGCCGAGCGCCTTCCAGAGTTCGAACGTGAGGTGCGGCACGACCGGATACAGCACGCGCAGCAGCACGCCGAAGGTCTCGCGCTGCACGCCCGCGCCGGCGCCCTTGGCGCCTTCGATGGCGTTGAGCATCTTCATCGCCGCCGAAACGACGGTGTTGTACTGCAGACGCTGATAGTCGAAGTCGGCCTGCTTGAGCACGCCATAGACTTCGCGGCGCAGCGTCTTTTCGACGTCGGCAAGCGTGGCGGCGTCGAACGACGCGCGCGACTGGATCGCCTCGGCGTTCGCATAGCCGAACGACCAGACACGACGCAGGAAGCGGCTCGCGCCCTCCACGCCCGCGCCCGACCATTCGAGCTGCTGCTCGGGCGGCGCGGCGAACATCGTGAACAGGCGCGCCGTGTCCGCGCCGTACTGGTCGATCAACACCTGCGGGTCGACGCCGTTGTTCTTCGACTTCGACATCTTCTCGACGCCACCCAGCACGACCGGCTGGCCGTCGCGGTTGAGCGTCGCGCCGATCGGACGGCCCTTGTCGTCGTGCGTGACGGTCACGTCGGCCGGGTTGTACCAGGTCTTCTTGCCCGCGGCGTCTTCGCGGTAGAAGGTTTCGTTGAGCACCATGCCCTGCGTGAGCAGGTTCTTCGCCGGCTCGCCGAACTTCACGAGGCCGAGGTCGCGCGAGACCTTCGCCCAGAAGCGCGAGTACAACAGGTGCAGGATCGCATGCTCGATGCCGCCGATGTACTGGTCCATCGGCATCCAGTAGTCGGTGCGCTCGTCGACCATGTTCTTCGCATCGGGCGCGGCGTAGCGGTAGAAGTACCACGACGAATCGACGAAGGTGTCCATCGTGTCGGTTTCGCGCTTCGCAGCGGCGCCGCACTTCGGGCACTTGCAGTTCAGGAACGCTTCCGACTTCGCGAGCGGGTTGCCCGTGCCATCCGGCACGAGGTCTTCGGGCAGCACGACCGGCAGATCCTGCTCGGGCACCGGCACGTCGCCGCAACTCGGGCAATGGATGATGGGGATCGGCGTGCCCCAGTAGCGCTGGCGCGAAATGCCCCAGTCGCGCAGGCGCCACGTGACCTGCTTGTCGCCGTAGCCATGCGCCTTGAGGTCGGCCGCGACCGCGTCGACGGCGGCCGCGTAGCTCAAGCCGTCGAACTTGCCGCTGTTGATGCAGACCGCGCGCTCCTTGTCGCCGTACCACTCCTGCCAGCCGTCGAGCGAGTAGGTCTCGCCTTCCGCGGCTATAACCTGCTTGATCGGCAGTTCATACTTCTTCGCGAACGCGAAATCGCGCTCGTCGTGGCCCGGCACGCCCATCACCGCGCCTTCGCCATAGCTCATCAGCACGTAGTTGCCGATCCACACCGGTACTTGCTCGTTCGTGATCGGGTGCGTGACCGTGAAGCCCGTGTCGACGCCCTTCTTCTCCATCGTCGCCATGTCCGCTTCGGCCACGCCGCCGCGCTTGCATTCGTCGATGAACGGCAGCAGCTCCGGCTTGTCTTGCGCGAGACGCGTGGCGAGCGGGTGCTCCGCCGCGATCGCGCAGAAGGTCACGCCCATGATGGTGTCGGCGCGCGTGGTGAACACGCGCAGCAGCGTCTTTTCGCCGTCGAGCTCGTACGGGAAGCCGAAGTTCACGCCGAAGCTCTTGCCGATCCAGTTCTGCTGCATGATCTTGACGCGCTCGGGCCAGCCGAGGCCGTCGAGGTCGTTCAGCAGCTCATCGGCGTACTGCGTGATGCGCAGGTAGTACATCGGGATTTCGCGCTTTTCCACGAGCGCGCCCGAGCGCCAGCCGCGTCCGTCGATCACCTGCTCGTTGGCGAGCACGGTCTGATCGACCGGGTCCCAATTCACCGTGCCGGTCTTCTTGTAGGCGATGCCCTTTTCGAGCATCTTCAGGAAGAACCACTGGTTCCACTTGTAGTAGTCGGGCTTGCAGGTGGCGATTTCGCGCGACCAGTCGATCGCGAGGCCCATCGACTGCATCTGGCCCTTCATGTACTCGATGTTGCTGTACGTCCACTGCGCGGGCGGCACGCCGTTGGCCATCGCGGCGTTCTCGGCGGGCATGCCGAACGCGTCCCAG
>Ga0164242_10010319_pt1 | contig 10018 bp, 7 predicted proteins | sample OricomgcompostMG_FD_108783 | JGI IMG/M metagenome (GOLD analysis project Ga0164242, IMG submission 108783) | Miracle-Growth compost microbial communities from Emeryville, California, USA - Original compost - Miracle growth compost (MG) ... | reverse complement strand
GGAGGATCGTTGGAGCGGGAGTCGGTCCGCAAGGCGATGGATGCGGCCTCCCATGCTTTCGTGCAATATGATGAGCTGGCCGCAGGGATTGGCCAGCGACTGGCCGAGCTGACGGGCGCCGAATGGGGCATGGTGTCGGCGGGCTGCGCCTCCTGCCTGAAGCAGGCTACACTGGCCTGCGTCACCGGGGGTAACCCGGAGAAGCTTATCCGGGTGCCGTATTTGACCGGCCTGGAAAAAACCGAAGTCGTGATCCCGAGGAGCTCGCGCAACGTCTATGACCACGCGATCCGGAATGTGGGGGTGAAGGTCATCGATGTCGACACGCCCGAAGAGATGGAAGCGGCACTGAACCGCCGTACGGCCATGATCTATGTGCTGGCAAGCGGGTCCTCGGCGACGGGTCAACCGTTGTCGGTGGAAAACATCGTACGCATAGCCAAGCCGCACAATATTCCCGTGTTGGTGGATGCAGCCGCAGAAGACCTGACGGTGCCCATTGTGCACTTACAACGGGGCGCCACACTGGTCGCTTATAGCGGCGGTAAGGCCTTTTGTGGCCCGCAGTGTTCGGGCTTGTTGTTCGGCCGCAAAGACCTGGTGGAAGCGGCCTGGTATGCCAGTGCTCCCCATCATGGCCCCGGCCGGGATAATAAGGTGGGTCGTGAGGAGATGATCGGCGCCCTGGCGGCCATAGAAGCCTGGAAGACCTTCGACCACAAAGCACAATGGGCCACGTGGTTGTCTTATCTGGATACGGTGTCCAAGAGCGTGACCCGCGTCGACGGGGTGAGCGCTACGGTAAGGAATCCCCGCGGTTTGTCGAACAACAGCCCCGTGCTGGTGATCGGCTGGGATCCCCAAAAGCTTCATATTACCGGAGAGGAACTGGCCGAAGAAGTAGGCAGGAACAAACCCAGGATCGCCCTTGCCTTTGGCAATGACCGGGCAAGCGGCCAGACGCAGATCCGAGTCACCGCAGGGCAGATGCAGCCCGGAGAGGATAAAGTAGTAGCCGACCGTTTGTATGGAATCCTGTCCCAACAGCGGAGTCCCAAGCCTGCCGATATGGCCAGGCCGGCGGCAAACCTGAGCGGCCGGTGGGAGGTCACCGTACAGTTTTACAGCAGCAGCAGCAGTCCATACACCTGGTTTATTTCCCAGGATGGGAACTGGCTGCAGGGAGTGCACCAGGGCGAACTGTCGACCTGGGATCTGGTGGGAACCGTGGAAGGCGACCAGGTCAAAGTGAGGGGAAGGTCCCATATCCCCGGAGACCAGGTATCGTTCACCTATACGGGGACTGTATCGGGGGATACCATTACCGGATCGGTCTATATGGTGGAATACGGCACGGCGAAGTTTACCGCCAAACGCTCCGCGGCTACCCCAAGGCATACCCCCATCACCGTACCGGGAGGACCGCCCCTGGCTACCTAAAATAATAAACACTATCTTCGGGCAATATTTTTTAACCCTCTTTATTAGAACCATGACAGTAATCAGGCATTTTAGATGGCAACGTATTTTAGGATGTGCAATGATCACATCGCTCTGTTTTTTGGCTTTCTCCTCATGCAGTGTCCAACAACCAAGCGATACCTATAACTTATTAATTGGTACATACTCCACGCCGGGTGAGGAAGGAAGTATTTACGTCTATAGGTTTAACGCGGATAGCGGTACTGTCCAGTTAAAAAACAGGCTGCGGGTCAATAGCCCTTCTTATCTGACCGTTTCCAAGGATTTGAACAACGTGTATGCCGTGAGCGAAGACAGCACGACCTATGTCAATGCATTTTCCTACGAGGCTAAATCGGGAAGCTTGAAATTAATTAACCGGATTCCGGCCGGAGGCCGCGGACCCACCTATATTTCTGTAGATTCCTCCAAAAGGTATGTGTTTACAGCCAACTATGGCGGAGGATCCTTGTCGGCATTGCAGATCGGGGAAAACGGAGGACTGGAAGGGGAGCCCTATGTGATCAAACATTCGGGTTCTGGCCTTATTCCGGGCCGGCAAAGCCATTCCCATGTGCATTCAGTAGTGCTTACCCCGGACAATAAATTCGTGGTTACGCAGGATCTGGGCACCGATAAAGTGTATTTGTATCGGTTTAATCCGGATTCTGTACAGGCTCCCCTTGTTCCGGCCCAGCAGGCGTCTATTACGCTTCCTCCGGGTACCGGTCCCAGGCATCTTACCTTTGCTCCGAACGGCAAGTACGCCTACCTGATCAGCGAGATAAGTTCTGTGATGATGGCCTTTGAATATGCCGATGATAGTTTGAAACTGATCCAGAGCCTCTCTACGATGCCCGACGGATTCACCGGCACGGGCAATGGCGCAGATGTGCATGTGTCCCCCGACGGGCGTTTCCTCTATGGGTCGAACCGCGGAGACCTGGACGATATCGTCGTGTATTCCATCGACCAGAGTACCGGAAAATTAACCTTCGTGCAACGCGTATCTGCCGAAGGAGCGCATGCCCGCACTTTTGCGATTGATCCCAGCGGCAATTATCTGGTGATCGCCAACGGGCGCTCCAATAACCTGACGATTTTCAAACGGGACAAACAGACCGGGAAACTGACCTCTGTGGGCCATATCAATGACATCACGCGGCCCTCCTGCGTGAAGTTTACTTCCGCCCAATAAAGGGCGCATGGCAAAAATACCGGGCACTGCAAGTGTCCTTTGAAGACTACATGGTCACGGGCGCAAGGGCAGCATACAGGCTGCATCGAACACCGTGGCCATGTGGTTTTATATAGACCCCTTCAGCCACAGCACGAACCACAGGCCTTAGATAGATGTGGGCTTGGCAGGTAGCCCCTGCTGGGCCTTTTTCGTAGACTCAAATTATTTGAACAGATTTATCACCTTTATCGAGAGCTTTTCGTGATGACAAACCAATAGCAGTTTATGGCAACGGAGTTTCAAAAGCGCTATTTTTTTTGACTTCTTCTACTTTACAGCGTTGCTAAATGCGAGAGGGGGTCAGTAACAATACAAGCCCGCTGATGGTAGACCATACCGGCAATCAAGTCTAAGATTGCTCCCAAATGTTCTAATAGACTCCCGCCGCCCGTGCTTTCAGCGTTTGGGCAAATAGCCGGAAAGCGAACCGGTTTTGTGCCTGACCTACCAATGAGTCGACGGGGAATGCTGCCCGGGAGTCCTCGCGCGGAGACTCGCCTGGGTGGCAGGTGCTCAAAGCCAGCAGGCATACGGGTAATATCTTGTAAATCGCATTAAGCCAGATCATCGTGTGGGATACCCGGGACAAAAATGATACCGCTCGGCGAGAAGGGATCCGACGAACGCCACGATATCCTGTCCTAGGCTTGGTCCCCGTATAGTTCTTGCCAGCGCAGCATGCCTCCTTCCAGATTCTTCACCCGGGTATAACCCATGGTTTCCAACATGGCGGCGGCCTGCCCACTGCGGTTCCCGCTGCGGCAATACAGTACGATTTCTTCATCCTGCAGGGGTTCCAGTTCATCGATGTCCAGCGCCCGAAACCGGCCCAGCGGGATGAGGGTGCCCCCGATGTTGAACTCTTCGTGTTCTTCCGGTTCACGCACGTCTACCAAGTTCACCGGTTCTCCCCGGTCTAGTTGTTCTTTTAATGCTTCTACCGTGATGATGTCCATGGTCTTTTCTTTAAGTGTGGCAAATTGCCTTTGCTGCAAAATTAAGGTATTTGCAGCAAGCCCGTCACTGGATGAATGCCCCTCCGGTAGTGTCCATCGGGTTGGTTTGGGACAGCCACAGGTCCACGCTCTCGCCGGCCCGGATATAATTGGGTTGGCCGGTATTGTCATTTTTGGGCGGGTTTTGTCGGGTCACAAAAGCATTCATGGTGTCGCTCAGTATGCCGGAGGTCAGCACCACACCCACATTGAGCGCGTTGCCACTCAGCAAGTCAAGGGCCTGCTGATAGGTCAGCCCGACCAGGTTGGGCACCGGGTTGGCGACATTTCCAATGCCGTCTCCCAGCACGAGGGTAATCCGGCTGCCTTCGGGAATCATGGTGCCGGCTTTGATGGGTTTTCCCTGGAACAACTGTTCCAGGACGGCATCTTTGGCAATATCCGGCTTATAAAGGGTGTCACCCAGCTGCAGGCGCTGACTTTCCAGGGTCATCTGGGCGCTGCGGAACGAATAATTGACCAGGTCCGGCATCGCGGTGAGCGGAGGCTGTATTTTATTCAGGGTCAGATAGACGGTTCTCTCTACTTTGACGACGCTGCCGGCCTCCGGCGTTTGACGGACCACCGTGAGCGGGGGCAGAGAATCCACATAGGCAGAGTCCTGGACGATCACCTCGAAATGCATCGCCTTCAGGGCTTTTTCCGCCTGAGCCATCTTTTGTCCGGCTACCTGGGGAACCGTGAGCGTCTCGCCGTGGCGCGTCACATACCGCAGGGAAGAGAAAAAGACAATCCCCAACACGATGAAAAGGACGCAAACGGCCAGCAGGTTGGCACCGAAGGACCTATGGGTGAGCCATTTAAACACGATGTTCCAGTTTGTCTTCCGGGCGGGTAACGCCGGTCGGAAAGCCCGGAAGGAGGTAAAATTATCGCAGGCAATCTTCAATAAGCATGCCGTAAAAATCCGTCAAAGAGAGGCCTGCGGCGGTTACTTGCTGGGGAACAATGCTGTTCTCCGATTGTCCGGGCATGGTGTTGACCTCAAGGAAGAAAAGCTTGCCGGTTGCTTCTTCCAGGATAAAGTCCATCCGGACAATTCCCCGGCAATTCAGGGCGCAATATAACTTTTCTGCCGTTTTCTGGACCAATTCTCTGTCCTTTTCTTCCACCTGTGCCGGAGTCACTTCCCGGGAGACCCCCGGAGTGTACTTGGCTTCAAAGTCGAAAAAATCTTTGCCGCTGATGATCTCGGTGACCGGCAGGGTAATGAGCTTACCCTGGGCGCGAAACAACCCGCAGGTCAGCTCGCGGCCCTGGATGCATTCCTCGACCAGTACCTGTCCGCTTTCCTGGAAAGCCCGGCTGATCGCTTCCCCCAGGGCCTCGGAAGGGGCTGCCACTTTGGAGACGCCGAGGCTGGAACCTCCTTCGGCAGGCTTGACAAATACCGGAAATCGCAAGGCCCCGGCGAGGACATCTTCGGAGAAAGCCTGATCTTCAAAAAGATGGACGGACCGGGCTACTTCGACCAGGTGTAAGGCAGATACTACTTTATTGCAATAGCCCTTGTTAAAGGTGAGGGCTGAAGTGATCGATCCACAACCGGAGTAGGGGATCTTTAACATGTCAAAATACCCTTGCAGTTTACCGTCTTCTCCCGGCGTACCATGGATGCCGATAAAGACGGCATCGAAAGTGATGTGCCGGCCGTCGACCGATAAGGAGAAATCTGTTTTATCTACCGCGATATGGGCTCCCCGGGGATCGGTATAAAACCAGCCGTCTTCTTTGATCGAGATCTTATAGACCTGGTATTTTGCCTTATCCAGATGGCGTTCGATGGTGGCTGCGCTCTGGATGGAGATCACATACTCTCCCGAATAGCCTCCTGCCACTAGGGCGATGTTTTTTTTCATACAGGCGGGTGATTACCACTACCGCAGGCTTTTGCTTACAAAAAAGCCCAATCTTTACAGATCGGGCTTTGCTGCCTTCTGCAGTATGGTCAAATATGTAATTTGTCTTTTTTAGCCAGCAATTCCTCTACGGTCTCCACATACATTTCATCCGGTATGCAACAATCGACCGGGCAGACCGCTGCACACTGAGGCTCTTCATGGAAGCCTTGGCATTCGGTACATTTATTCGGGGTGATATAATAGATATCGGTGCTGATAGGTGCCATGCGCTGGTCCGCGTCCACGGTAGTTCCGTCCATCAGCGTAAACTCTCCTTTTACCGTGGTTCCGTCTGAAATCGCCCATTCTACTCCTCCTTCGTATATCGCGTTGTTGGGGCATTCCGGTTCACATGCGCCGCAATTGATGCATTCATCGGTGATCTTAATTGCCATGATTGGATTTATTTAAATGCGAAACAATACTTTTGCAAACAAAATTAGCACATCTTCGATTAAAAGTCTAATTTTTTGCCCATGATTTTGTCCCGAAGCGAACGGATTGCCTTGATGGCCAGACTCGGAGAATACCTTCTCAGCGACGATCCCTCATGGCTGGAAGTGAAAAGAGAAGCCACCCGGAAAAACCCCTGGTTTATCCCTGCTTTTGTCGATCGGGCGGTCCATGAAATCGCCGAAGCCTACTTGTCTCCGCACAAGTTGGAGCAATGGCTGGCCGCCTATCCCGAAACCGGCAAACCCGCTGCCGTAAAAGACGTGGGCCTGGTGCTTGCCGGCAACATCCCTGCGGTGGGCTTTCATGATTTTCTATGTGGATTTATGTCGGGTCACCATCTTTCCCTGAAAGTGTCTTCCCGGGATGCGGTGTTGATCCCGCACTGGATCGATATGCTGACCCAGTGGTCTTCCGGCCTGGAATCGCAGATACACATCCGGGAAATGCTTAAAGGCTGCGATGCCTACATTGCTACAGGAAGCAATAATTCGGCCCGGTATTTTGCGTATTATTTCGGTAAGTATCCGCACATCATTCGCCGCAACCGGACCTCTGTAGCGGTCCTGGATGGCACCGAAACCCCTGAGGAACTTCAGGGGCTGGCCGACGATGTGTTGCTGTATTTCGGTCTCGGGTGCCGCAACGTCACGAAACTTTATGTGCCGGAAGGATATGATTTTTCTGCCCTGGAGCAAGCCTTCAGCCGCTATGGATTTTTGCAGGATGTGCATCATTATCACGACAACTTCGATTACAACCTCTCTCTTTTATTGCTCAATCAAATCCCTTACCGCACGGACGGCACGGTATTGCTCGTGGAGCAAAAGCAGTGGTTTTCTCCGATCAGCGTCCTGTACTATGAGACGTATCGGGAGCCTGAAGCGGTATGGAAAGCGTTGGAAGGAAGCGAGGATCTGCAGGGTGTGGTCGGTCACCGCGAGCGCCCTTTTGGCTCCGCGCAATCTCCTGCACTAAGCGACTATGCCGACCGCGTAGATACCCTGGCATTTCTCAATACCTTGTGAATATTTTGCCGGCGTATTTTTGGCGGGCACCCGTCATTTTTTCATGAAAATTATGCCGGGTACGGACCCCCTCAGGTCCTTGTCCTGACTGACTTTAACCTGCTGTTAACTATTCGCTTAAATAATTGTTAAAGTAACATTGGGCGTGAGACATTCCTTCTGTTCAGGTGTTAATTTTGCATCATAGCGGAAGTGAACCGCAAATCATTTAAAAAACTTTTCATGATGAAAATAAAAAACTTTAAACACGTTTCGCTGATCGTTCTGGTGAGTGCCGTGACTGCCTTCGTGTGTGTGTTTACGTATGCCCGGTTTTTTCCCGGCCACCAGGAAGTATACCTCAGCGATAACCCGGTTAAGGTACATTATGCCAGCTATGACAGCCAGGCTACAAGCACCGGAGTTCCGGACAATTTTACCAATGCGGCCCAGGTCGTGATCCCGGTGACGGTGCATATCAACACCAAAGTTCCCCCCAAGGAAGTATCCGGAGGTCAGACGACCAGCCCTTTTGGCGGCTTCTTCGGCGACCCGTTCTCTGACATGTGGGGAGGCGGCCATTACTATACGCCGGGCAAACTGGCGTCCGGCTCCGGAGTGATCATCTCCAACGACGGATACATAGTCACCAACAATCACGTGGTAGACGGCGCCGAACAGATTATTGTGACCCTGGACAATGCCAAGAGCTATAAAGCCAAGATCGTGGGCACCGATCCGAATACCGATCTGGCAGTATTGAAAATTGACGCAAAGGATTTGCCTTATGTCGTCTTCGGTAATTCCGACCAGGTGCAGGTAGGGCAATGGGTACTGGCATGCGGCTATCCGCTGAACCTGCAGACCACCGTGACCGCCGGTATCATCAGCGCCAAATCGCGCAATCTCGGCATCAACGATGAAGGCACCAACCCGATCGAATCCTATCTGCAAACCGATGCAGCGGTCAACCCGGGAAACAGTGGCGGACCTCTGGTCAACACCCAGGGGGAGCTGGTCGGCATCAACTCGGCCATCGCTACCCCCACCGGATCTTTCGCGGGCTATGCTTACGCGATTCCCTCGAACCTGGTCAGAAAAGTGGTGAATGATATTTTGAAGTACGGCATGGTGCAGCGCGCCTTTTTGGGAGTGTATCTGCCGAACAAGCGGGCCAATGCCATGAATATTTCTTTTGACCCGAACAGCGACGCGATTCCCGGTTTTAAAGTGGTCGGCGTGGTAGACAATGGTGCGGCTGCGGAAGCCGGGGTGCGTAAGGGAGACATCATCACCCACTTAGGCGGCGCCAAGATCAATTCCGAAGCAGATCTGCTCGGAGCGATTGCCAGCCACCGCCCGGGAGACAAGGTCGATCTGACCTATGTCCGTGACGGGGAGAGCCATAAGGTGACTGTGGTCCTTAAAAATAAAAACGGCACGACCGGCATCGTGAAAGCCACCATCATGGATGAGCTGGGAGCAAACCTGCAAACCCTGCCTCCCAAGATCGCCAAGCAGATCGGCATCGACGGCGGAGTGGTTGTGGCCAGCATTGGCAGCGGACTGATCAAGCAACAAACCGATATGCAACGCGGGTTCATTATTGTGAAGGCCGGCAATTATCCGGTCCGTAACGTGGAAGACTTGCAGAACGCGCTGGAAAAGCAGGGAAACAACGTGATGCTTGCAGGTTTTTATCCCAACCAGACCGGCATGTTTTATTATGCGTTGAATGATCTGAAGTCGGGTATTGTAAACTAAATGCCTCCGATAATTGTAATTCAGGCATTAATTTTTAGGATAGTCCCAGGTCCCGGCTGCTCGGCCGGGGCCTGGTTGCATTAGGCGGTGGCCATCGCCGAAAGTTCCCCTCAGACAAGGTTTTTCCTTTTTTATGCGCTGCGTTGATTTTTTGCATCATGCCGCAGCGGCTAACTACCTGATAGTCAGAAAAGGTAATTTCAGCCGGGTGGGATCGGTACCTATTTTTTTGGAATTATATTTTATCTTTGCCCACTTATTAAGACATGATTACAAATCTGAATACGTATGCAACTTAAGGGGCTGGTAAAGTTTTTTACCGTGGTGTTGATTCTGATATCGCTGTATCAGCTGTCATTCACCTTTGTGGTACATCGTGAAGAAAAGAAGATCGAGGCACAGGCCGATCACTGGGTACAAAGCCAGTTCAAGTCCCCCGAGGCACTCTATCCCGGTGACCGGGAAAAGCAGGTGTTCTACCAGGATCATCTGGACTCCCTGAAACGGGTGCGGATACAATATATAGAAGACAGCACATCGGACCAGATTGTTTACAACACTTTAGTCAAAAAATACACCCTGCCCCAAGCCAAAGCGCAAGAGCTGAACCTGGGCCTTGACCTGCAGGGAGGCATGAATGTGGTGATGGAGGTCTCCCTGGACGGGCTCATCCGTTCCATGGCCAATAATTCCCCGGACCCGGCCCTGAACCGGGCCCTTGAGCTGGCTACCCAGCGCAAGGCCAACAGCGCGGCAGACTACATCACGCTGTTCGGACAGGCCTGGAACGAGGTAAAGCCGGCCAATGCCAGGCTGGCTCCGCTGTTTGCCAACGCTTTTGTCAAACAGATCAATTACAACTCTACCGATGCCCAGGTGCTCAGTGTGATCCGTGCCGAATCCAAAGACGCGATCAACCGGACCTATCATATCCTCCAACAGCGTATCGATAAGTTCGGGGTGGCTCAGCCGGAAATCAACCTGGATCCGGATAAAGGGATCATCAGCGTCGCACTGGCCGGCGTGCATAACCCGGAGCGGGTGCGCAATTACCTGCAGGCTACCGCTAAACTGGAGTTCTGGGAAACTTTTCAACCTGACCAGGAATTCATCTCCACGGTAATGCAGCCGTTGAACGAAGCCATCACCGCTTATCTGCAGAGCAACAAAAAACCG
>Ga0164242_10010318_pt1 | contig 10019 bp, 10 predicted proteins | sample OricomgcompostMG_FD_108783 | JGI IMG/M metagenome (GOLD analysis project Ga0164242, IMG submission 108783) | Miracle-Growth compost microbial communities from Emeryville, California, USA - Original compost - Miracle growth compost (MG) ... | reverse complement strand
TTTCGCGAAGCATGGGATTAACTTATAGCCCAATACAAAGTTATTACCTGCCAAAAGTGATCGAAAAAGACAGATTTGGCAGACAATAATACTAATATTGGCCTCAAGTGTGTCTTCCGATCGCATGCATGGATAGTTAACTGATTAGGTTCTAGGCATCCGTATCTGCTCAATACCACACTGGTTTGCTTTATCTAGGAGCCATTCCTCCTTAACAAAAAGATTATCCATTTCTCCACATGCTCTCTCCATAAGATATTTAGCAAGTATATGCTCTCCCATCTTTTGATGCCTGATTTATCATATTAAAATTTTTAAGCCGTTTCATTGTCAAAATAATTATTCAGTTCTCAAACTCTTCACCGGGTTTGACGTCGCTGCTTTTATTGATTGAAAGCTTATTGTTGCTATCGCAATTAATACCGCTGTTAATCCTGCCATAAAAGATATCCATCCGCTTATGTTAATTCTATAAACAAATTTTTGAAGCCATCTATGCATTGCCCACCATGCGACGGGCGAAGCAATAACAATTGCGGCGAGCACGAGTGCTATAAAATCTTTTGAAAGCATTGTGGTTATCTGTGCAACGGAAGCGCCCAACACTTTGCGTATACCAATTTCCTTGGTGCGCTGCTGTGCCATAAATGTGGCAAGGCCAAACAAACCAAGACAGGCAATAAAAATGGTAAATGTGGTAAACATCACAAAAATTTTAGAAAGCTTATCTTCAGCGGTATAGATAGCATTATAAGCATCATCCATGAAAAAATATTCAAATGGCTTTCCCTTATCGTATTTTTCATAAATGGTTTTTATTTGTCCGATTAGTGTGGGTACATTTACATGCGGTTTCATTTTTGCAAACATGCAACCGCCCATATCCCATGCCGATGCAGTATCTGAACTAATGAACATACACAATGCACCGATTTTATTTTGCAATGATTCATAATTAAAATCTTTTAGCACACCGGCTATCTCAGTTTGCCGGCCAGATACAAAGATTTTTTTATGAACAGGATTGTTGTTAAGGTTTAGTTTTTCGATTGCCGTTTCATTAATGATCAATTGGTTTTGCTTTTGATAGAAAAATGAATCATCAGGTGCTCTCTTCCATCGCAAGCCAAGCAACGGAATAAAATTTTTATCAACAGCAATAATCGGCAAAGCAACATCTGTATTTGTGCTTTTTGATTTTGAAATGAATTCGTCATATCCTTTATACATAGGATAGTTTGCTGTTGCGGTTTCCTCTATTCCTGCCAGCGAAGCGGCTTCCTGTTTAAAGGAAGCATAATGATCTCCGATAGAAGGATCAAAGGGTATCATTACAATATTGTCTTTTTCAACACCCGTATCTGTATGCCTGAAAAAATACATTTGTTCATTAATTACGATGGCACATATAATTAAAGCAACGGAAATAATAAACTGAAAAACAGTAAAAAATTTTCTGATGTTTAAACTACCACTTTGCCTGCTGAACTTACCGTATAAAACTTTTACAGGTTTATAGGCAGATAAGAGAATGGAAGGATATGCAGCTGCTAGTATTACTGTAATAATGAATAGTGCCGCAAATGATAATAGTAAATAAGGGCTGATTGATCTTTGTACGGCGCCAAGCACTTTTCTTATGCCTATTTCTTTTGCGCGGGTAGTCGATCGTGCTGTAGCAAGACTTACATAATTGTAGTATCTTTAGTCTATGTTTCTGAATGCGAGTTTAAAAAGGAAACGAGTACGGGAGTCCGGCACATTCATTACCGGCGGTGTGAGAGTTATCGCGTTCATGATACCGTGCGCCACCATATCATACTGCACCTGGGACCCTTAGACGAATTGCCAGAAATCGAGCAGAAGAGGCCCTGGTGGCGAGAATTGTGGAACTTATCAAGGACAGTCGTATAGGCAACAAAGGGTTGTTTGTAGTCGAGGATCCAGCAGTGGAATTTCCTGCGCAGGAAAGCTTCCGATTGATCAAGGAGAATAATAGACTAGACTTCTGCGACCGACATGCCTATCAAGTCGTAGTCACGGATTCCGTGAAAAATAGGGATGTCCGCGAAGTCGGAGTGATAGATCTGCTTTCGGACAGGGACTCAGGAACTTTATGTCAGTGGCTAAAGGATCATCCCGAAGTAACCATTGTATCCAGAGATCGTGGAGGACGGTATGCAAAAGGTGGTCGCGAGGGCGCTCCGTAGGCTATCCAGGTAGCTGACCGCTTTCACTTATTGATGAATTTGGGGGATGCCACCCAGAAAATGTTTCAATCCATGTGCAAAGAGCTCAAGGAATCTTTTGCGCTGTACCATAAGGCTGGCGAACCTGAGAGTCCGGTGTTACCCATAGACCAGGAACCTCAGTTGAAAGAATGCGGTCCTGAGTTGATTGAGACATATACCTGTCATACTACCGTCATCACAGAACAGCAATTTCGGTTCAACCAAGTAAAAGAGTTGTATAGCCAGGGATACGCTATCGAAGCCATTGCAAGGGCGCTCCATATCCAGTGGGTTACGATCCGGAAATATATAAGCATGGAAACACTTCCCAATCGGGAAAGTAGAAGGACAACTAATTTTGCCTCCTTTCATCCATTCCTATTGCATGAAAGCAATGTGGGAAGGGCATATAAGGAACTTTATGAGGTTGTTAAAAAACAAGGGTTTGGTGGGGAGTATTCCCAGTTCTGTGGCAACATGAATGCGCTTTTTAAGGAACATAAGATTATACCGATATCCCAAAAAATATGTCCAACGCCTATAAAGACCTGGTCATCGAGGAGGTTGTCGATAATGATCCAGCAGGACATAAAGGATTTGAATAAGGAAGATGCAGAATTTCTGACGCTTCTCTATGAGAAGAATCCGATAATTAAGGAAACAAAAGAATTCATCAGCCGTTTCAAAAAACTGTTTCAGAATAAGGAAGAAGGCACATTGAAAACATGGCTAGCCGATGTTTCAAAATCAACATCGGGAATAAAGAAATTCGCCAAGGGATTAGAGTCTGATTTTGAGGCTGTCAATAATGCGGTAGTGACTCCTTATAGCAACGGACAATTGGAAGGGCAGGTTAATAGACTGAAAAATATAAATAGGCGCATGTACGGCAGGGCTGGATTTGAATTACTTCGAAGGAGGGTGATCTTTAAATCCGGCTAATTCACCAAATGTGACGAAGAACCACCATCGTCGGAATATATACCGGTAAGCCTCATTCCGAGGCGTACCGGTACTCATTTAGACAAATCGATCCCTGATTTTGTGATCCGAATGCTCGGCCTAACGGCTGGTTTCTTTGAGGAAAACCTTGGTGCTTTCAGTGCCATATCTACGGATATTCTTCCAGCCGGTAGACGTTAAATTGCTGCTCCTTATGGAGCTTTAGATCGTGTATCATCTGTTCCTTCCCGTAATCGATACGGTGGAAAATAACGAAACTGGGTGACTTACTTTCCATTTGCTCATGAAGCGCTATTTTAAAGCTATTGCCCTGAAATCCCAATTTGGCTAGGAATCCTATCAGCCTTTTTTTTCTTCACCATTCATATAGGTACCGATAATTTGATTGTATGTTAGGGTCGTCCATTATAATTTCCTGCCTTGGCGCGCATCAATTTTTTGTTTTGGGAACAACGAGTTTTTCACTTCAGGATTTTGATATTGTCACCTCTTTAATCCCGCTCCCTTCAGAACATCTTCCGGAATATTGGTGTTTAAAAACATCTTACCATCGGTAAGTTTCGGCATAATCTGCCTCGCAATATCAGCGATCAAAATATTCTTCCCTTTCGGATGTAACAATAATGTGTTGATAGGCATGCCAAGGCTAAGCACACTAACCGACTGGTCAGGTATGCCAAATACAATACCTTTTTCTGCCGCTCGCTTGATCTTTTTCATGAATCTCAGGAACTCTCTTTGAGTCATATACTGATCCATCAGCCCATCGATTAAGAGTTCCAGATTCATTTTTGAGGCATATTCCGGTCTTAAGATCGACGTTCAGGGTGGTAGCGTTTTACGGTGGTTCTCTACTTCCTGGATAAGTTCCTCGAATGCTTTATTCATAGATTTCAAATCAGTGGCTCCGCCCTGCCGATGTTGAGTACAATAGTCGCGGGAGTTCCATTAATATACAGAGTGGCCGAAAAGGCAATGCTATCTTTGTTTAAGCGCGGATTATACTGAATGTTTTTAATTCAATGTTCATGACAATAAAATTTTACAGCCTTGCCTGTATACTTTATGAATTGTGGATCAATAAATTGACCAAGCAGATGCATGCTTACAGGCTATGATCTTAGGCAATAAAATGTTGATAAAACAAAATTGTAGACAGAAGAAGTAATTTTCTTACACCGGCGTGTTAGCTAACAAAAATGTTTCTCAAAGGAATGCCGGAAAAATCTTACTTATTACAGATTGCTAATGGCAGTTGTGAATCTATTCGGATTTTTGAATGGCAAGGATGACCTAGGAGGAAGCACGATTCTCTTCTTGCGGTGTTTTTGATATTTATTCATTCTCCTTGAATCACTTTACTAGACAGCCTTCTCCCTGCTTTATCAATGGATATGTTACTTTTCCATACCCTTTGCGTTGACGGAAAGATAAATTTTGGTGCATATAAAGGAGCTTAAGTTATTGAACGAGATAAAATAAAATTATAGTAGCAAAAGTAAACTTGCGTATATTTGAGTTATTGGAATATAGTTCGCCCGTGGGCGTGTAGGGTATTTCATTGATTCTCAATTCCCATTCCGTCGCCAAGCCGCGCTCTATGGTTTGCGTTTGGCCAAATATCAACGCTTCTTGCTTTGGGATGGTGTCTATTGGGATGCTAGCCATGAGTCTGGATTTTCCTGTATGGGTCTTTTATCTTTAAGTAATCTCGAATATCTCACCCTTTCAGATTGGGAGTCCATCAAGTGCAACCGATTGGAGCAAATTCTAATAAAACAATAGAGAATGATAATTGGAACAGTCTTAAGAAACATAAAAACATACTCGGGTATAAATTATATACCACTGATATATGGGAAAAATTTTAATGGACGCGTTGGTAATAACGGTATTGGTAAAAGTTCTGTGTTGGAAGCCCTTGATTGCATTTTTAATAGTAGAAAATGGAATCATAATATTGTGGTAAAGAAAAGTGGTTATTCCACTGCAAGGCCTCACATGGTTCCTATTTTCATGTTGACTGGGTTTTCAAATATAAAAACTATAGCGAGTTATCTTTAGCTGTAGACAGTATATTAAATGATTTTACGTTTGGAGTTACCGCAGATAAATTTGAAAATGCAAAAAAAGAGATATGATCCTTACTTGGTTTTGAGTGTCAACGACCTGATAGGAAATCCGTAAAGGGCTAGATAGTTTATGGGGCGGAGTATAAAATAAATTGATTCTTATTGAATGTAAAAGTGAAGTAAGCGAAGCGAGAGAGGCGATAAATAAACATGAAGCATCTCAAATGAATTTTCATTGCGGTTGGTTTGAAAACGAATAGGGAAAAGGGACCCCAGTAAAGAATATGTTAATTATTCCAACAGTACAATTGTCTTATGAAGCCGACTTTACTCATAAGGTTGATATTATGAGACGTAATAAAATGAGGAGCTTAAAGGATGCAATAAAAAGTTTTATAAAAGAATTTATGCCTTACGATATAAACGAAATTAGCGAGGAAAGGATTCAAACATTTATAAATTTTCACAAGTTGGATACCAAAATATTTGCAGTTTATACACGGAAGAATACTATCACAAAAAGAAAGTAGATATTCTTAACAATTATTCAGAAAAAAACGAAGTATAATAAATATATGAGCTAGGGCTGAGAATACTAGAAGCTGCTGTGAGATTTTTCCGTTCCCACTGATGTAAACCGATTGTATTTATGTTGTTTAGAAAATCTGTTTATCATTGTGGTTGGCATAATATGTAGAAGTTTAAACTTAATCTGACAATTCTTTGAGGTACTTTTTAATGTGTGTACCAGTTCGAGATGAAAATAAGACAGAAGAACTAACGAAAGCAAAAGTAACATGCGCATATTTGATAGATATAGCATCTTTAGTGTTCCGGAGGGAGCTTTGTTACATCGGTCATCCGCTTTATGTCGATTCCATCCTTTAGTCGGAATTATGCGGATAGCAAACCGTTAGCATCAAGAATAAATATTGACTTCGAAACAACAATGAAATAGATTTATAGCCACAAATGAACGAAGAAAACTGGAGATATATTCTCATTAACGGAAAGTTCAGACAACTTGAAGTGAAAAATCCTGTTTACGAAAATGGAATTCTAAAATCTATTGAGGGACTTAAACCATTCAACAAGAAAGATGAGAATGACAACCCCATTGAAGCAACTATTCAAGATGCATATTCAGAAAAAAGGAAAATATATTTTGATTTTTTTAAAAAGCCTTTTAAAAATTTGCTAGTGCTCTCAGGAGCTGGTTCATCAATGGACGTTGGAGGGCTTTCAATGGAACAATTATGGACGAAGGCTGAAGAAAAGTATAAAATTAATACTAAGGACGGTTTTAAAATAATTCAAAAATCAGTGAACTATTATTCGGGAAAAAGCGATTTGGAAGCCCTACTTTCTCAAATTGATGGGTATACCAAATTTTCTGGCGATAAAGAAATTGAGATAGGAACACAGAAAAAGAAATTGTCTGATATAAAAAACGAATTGTTTGATTTAATTAAAATACATTGCTCACTTAGGAAACCACAAGAAAATTTTCCACACAAAGTATTTCTTGAAAAACTATTGCAACGGAAACAGACAAGTCCACGAGTGAAAGTATTTACGCTGAACTATGATCTTTTATTTGAATATGCAGCAACGGAAGTTAATGCAATTGTAATTGATGGCTTTTCATTTACAATACCAAGAACTTTCAGTGGAAGGTTTTTTGACTATGATATCGTTCAAAGAGAAGGAAGCAAATTGCAAGGAGAGGATAACTTTATTCAACGCGTTTTTCACCTTCACAAATTACACGGGTCTCTTGAGTGGGAAAGGAATGACGAGGATAAAAGGGTCAGGATAAAATATAATCCTAAAAAGCCTTTACTAGTTTATCCTCGGGAAGCTAAATATGAGGATTCTTACGAACAGCCATTTTTTGAAATGATGGCAAGATTCCAAAGAAATTTAAGATTAAATAATGACACAATGCTGATATGCATTGGATATAGTTTTAATGACAAACATATTAATGCCGCTATTGAAGAAGCACTAAACCAGAATCCTGGATTTAGGCTTGCCATAATTGACCCTGGATTTGATAATGATAACGCCTCTCATTCCTTAAAGGTCATTAAAAAAGAGGCTTTGCAATCTGAAAGAATACTAATGATTTCTGAAACTTTTACTGACTTTGCTAATTATTTTCCAGAAATAAAAACCTATGAAAGCTATGATATGGAACAAATTAACCTGAAAAATGAAGAATCAAAAAATCAGTCCTTTTAGACACGAATTTTTCCTTGGCTATATTAACCAGGTGTTACCACAATTTGTAAAGATACATTTTCCTTCATCTGTATTATTGAATGGCTTTACTCATTATGGCCAGGAATTTAATGGAGGATTGGTAGGAAATTTTGTCATTATTGAAGGAGAGAAGTATGGTTTCCTTGGCCGCATTACTGAACTTCTATTACCCGAATCGGAAAGACTTTCCTTGAATGAGAAAGCTTTTCAAACAAGTGATTTTCATCCAACAGGTAAAATAGAAATTCTTCTATCTTTTGACCTTTATGATCCATATAAAAGTAAAAAAGGATTAACGGCATATCCGAATATTGGGGCACGGGTATTTGCTAGTTCAGGTGAACTCGTTCAAGAATATATGTCAAGATTTGGCGTAAAGAATGGAGAAATAATAAAAGCTGTTAAACTTGGATGTTTAGTTTCAAATTCTAATACCGAAGTAAAAGTTAATATCCAATCAATATTTGGTCGCCATTGCGCGGTTGTGGGAACAACAGGAGGTGGCAAAAGCTATACAGTAAGTAAATTAATTGAAGCGCTCCAGAGTTCAGACAATAAAGCCATATTAATTGATGCTACTGGTGAATATTCTAGTTTTGACAGCTTTGGTGGCTGCCAAGAATGTAAACTTGGAATTGATTACCATTTTCATTATTCAAACCTATCTGTGTCAGACTTATTTGTGATGTTTAGACCGTCAGGACAAGTACAACAGCCTATTTTGCTGGAAGCGATAAATTCCTTGAAATTAGCCACCATTTTAAAAAGGGAAAGTCTTCAGTATAAGACGGTATTGGGCGAGAATTCAATTGTAACATACAATTTTAAAGGCAGAAACTCAGAAGCGTTGTCAATTGACTTGGAAGATGGATGTGTTGTCAAAAAAGGAAGAAAAACTTTGCCTTTCAATAGATTGTGCGCCAAATATTCGAACGAGTTGAACGATTTTAACAGAACCAATTTCGATATTCAAAAGTTGACCAAACAAATTAACAATGAGTGTTTTCAGATATTTGATGATGAATGGTCTCGTCAACCTGACAGTAGAAATCAAGGGAACGCCTCAAGTTTAATATTAAGAATTCATCAAGCACTATCCGATCCAGAATTTAAAAATATATTTGGATTTAATAATGATGTCAAAAAAGATCTTATTACAGAGATTCGAAATTTTATTAGTTTAGAGAACAGAAATAATCTTCTTAGAATTGCATTTGACAATGTCCCATTTTCATTTCAGATAAGAGAAATAGTTGCCAATGCTGTAGGATCCTTCTTATTAAGGGCGGCAAGGGAGGGTAAATTTGATTCAAAAAAGGCCATTAACAATCACCCGATTGTTTTACTCATTGATGAAGCCCATCAGTTTGTAAATAAGTCTATAAAAGATGAATACTTTGAAAGCACCCGTCTTGACTCATTTGACCTAATTGCAAAGGAATGTAGAAAACATGGGCTTTTTCTTTGTATCGCAACCCAGATGCCGAGAGATATACCTCACGGAACACTCAGCCAAATGGGAACGTTCATAGTTCATAGACTAATTAACCAAAATGATAAGGAAGCTATTGCCAACGCATGCAGTTCCGCTAACAAAAACACGTTGGAATTTTTGCCGATACTTGGAGAAGGGGAAGCAGTATTGACGGGAGTTGACTTTCCAATGCCTATTATTATGAAGTTTGACCTCCCAATAAATGAACCAAAATCAAAAACTCCTCAATTAACAAGAATTGACGCAGAGTAATCCAGGAAGGTTATCTGTCAAATGCCGGCATAAATCTTCCTTGCAACTCCATTATTATGAATAGGAAAATTAAACATATTTCCATATTTTAAGATTATTTTCATTATAAGGTGATCGTCAAACAGAAGTAAAATGAAACATGTAGCGATATGCGAATCTATTAAGATCCCCTAAAACAAGCGCAAATAAATCTAGAATTAGTTTCCATAATTGGCTATATCGTTAATTTTCTTCATGGACCGGTTTATTATAAACATATTGGGAGTATAAAGAATATAAATGAAACTAACCGACCTCCTTACCAAGGGATATTTCCCTGAGGAACTACCGCCACCTTTTACTACTGAAGATTTGGCTAATATCAAAGACATCACGGCCCTATTAGACAACTTTGATCCACTAAAAGGGCATAAGAGAATTAATACAAAAATGATTAATTTCTCAATTCCGAAGATTAAAGGATATCGCCGCACCCTGGGTATCCCTCACCCTCTAGCCTTTATTCGTTTAGCTAACACAATCTCGACAAATTGGTCGACGATTGTTATGCATTGCAATACTTCAAGAATTTCATTGTCGCCGCTTAAGCTGGGTGTGGCATCAGAACGGGCAATTTTCAAACCTAATTTTAATATCACCACGAAAGAAAAGATAGTTCGCTCTACAGGCAAAAGGTTTCTACTTAAAATTGATATTGCGAAATTTTATAGCTCCATATATACTCACAGCATTCCATGGGCA
>Ga0164242_10010317_pt1 | contig 10019 bp, 6 predicted proteins | sample OricomgcompostMG_FD_108783 | JGI IMG/M metagenome (GOLD analysis project Ga0164242, IMG submission 108783) | Miracle-Growth compost microbial communities from Emeryville, California, USA - Original compost - Miracle growth compost (MG) ... | reverse complement strand
AGGTATCTTAATTTGATGCTTCTCAAAACCCTGTGGTCCCTGTTTTCCTGCGACACTAAATTACCTTGTGCAGCAAGGTCCCTGGTATAGATGGAATATTTTAAAATCCCTTTATTGATGAAGTAGGCAATGGCCGAGACGATCATCAAAGGAACCATCAGCACGTAGCCCCCGGTAATTTCAGCAGCGAGGAAAATACCGGTCAATGGCGCGTGCATTACCCCGCTGATACTTGCTGCCATCCCTGCAATAATGAAGTTGGTAACGTTTAAATGCACCAGCCCTGTTTGGTTGAGTCCGAAAGCAAAAACAAAACCAGCCAGGCCTCCAACTACCACACTGGGCCCAAACATTCCTCCGTTGCCGCCACTGCCCATGGTGATGATGCACGCAAAGGTTTTTCCTACTAAGGAAAGTGCGCCAAATAATACCAGTGCCCAGCCGATCTCCTGGTATCTTGAAAAGAAACTGTTCGCTAATAGCGATGAATAATTTCCGTCCAGTAATTTTTGAATGGTAATATAACCTTCGCCATAAAGTGCGGGAAGAAAAGCGATCAGGATACCCAGGGTAATCCCGCCGATCCAGGCCTTTTGATACTGGTTTTTTATTTTCCTGAAAACCCCAAAAAGGTAGCTGTTCAGACGGCTGAAATAAATAGAATATAAGCCCACGATGATCCCCAGCGCAATATAATACCAGAAAGCATCCATGAGCCATCCTTTCGTTATCAGAACAAAGAGTGGTTCTTTATATATGATCTGTGAAACAACGGATGAAATAGCCGAAGAAATCAATAAGGGAATCACGGCAGGAATAGAAAATTCAGGCATGATCACCTCTATGGCGAAGATCATCCCTGCCACCGGGCTATTGAAAGCGCCGGAAATACCTGCCGCTGCTCCACATGCTAACAACATGGTCGTTTCGCGGTAATTCAGTCCAAAAAAGCGACCTATATTAGACCCGATTGACGCGCCACTGGCAACAGCAGGTGCTTCAAGACCGGCAGATCCGCCGAGGCCCACAGTTAGGGCACTGGAAATTACCTGGCTGTAGATATTGTGAAAATCGAGTTTGCTGGAATTGTGTGAAATATTAAAAAGGATCGCGGGGATCCCATGTTGAAATTTAGTGCGGCGGATAAAAGTTTTAATATAAAAAACCGTAAGAAGGATCCCGATCAGCGGAAAGAAAAAATATAAGTAGTACTTGTATTCCCAATGAAGGTCATTTTGCAGGAAGTTGGCCACGTAATGCGTCAGTTCTTTTAAAACTGACGAGGCTATTCCTCCAAGTATTCCGACGACAGCTGCTGCTAAGATTAAAAAATTAGCATTAGAAATTTTTTGTTTGCGCCATTGATTGATTCTGTTAAGATATCTTACCAGCTTCCCATACATCTTCGGTACAACTATTTTAACGGTGAAATGATGCTGCGAAGGTAAATAGAAATAGTGGGTATGGCGAAGGGAGAAATGAGGAAGTTTTCCTAAGGAAATTTTTTGCCAAAGGTGTAACTTCTGCGTCATTAAAAACGTGTCACTTCAGTCACTCGTAAATGGCACAACTAATATTTTATAAATTTAAATAGCATCATTTTATTAAACAAGAAAATTATTCCTTTTTTAAATCGTCGTAGACAGGTCTCTACCTGCCCCTACATCGTACGTGATACCTCGTACATCGTACCTAAATTCACATCCTACCTCAAACCTCGTACATCGTACATAAAATATTCCGGTTGCAGGGTTTAAAATTTATCTTATTCTTGTACTGCAATAATCAACTGCCGATGAACCTTCAACTTTTAATTACCTGCCTTTTCCTGTTTGTGGGCTCCATGGTTTTTGCACGGTTGGTTACCGACACTGCCAAAGAGAAACTGGACCGGGTATTTAGAACAGTAGAAGTGATCCCATCGTTCAAAGGAGGTCCGGAGGCCATGCATACTTACCTTAATGAAACCGTGGAAACCGACTCCCCGCAGGAAGGTGAAGAGGGAACGGTAACTTTTATCGTATCCGAGAAAGAAAATATTTACGAGGTTCAATTCATCGACAGCGACCTCAGTTTCCAAAGATCCCTGGCAAAGGCCCTTTCCAAAAGCTCAGGCATGTGGAACAGCGCACTGGTAAATGATATTCCTGTACACGCTTATTTCACGCTGAAAGTTTCTTACAGGGATGGAAAGATTTGGGGGGAGGTGCCAGTTCATCTGTTTTGACCAAAAGTAGAAACTCTTAAAATACCAGGGTTAAATGGAGTATTGAGCCAGCAGCCGATGAAATAAATCAGCTAAATAAAAAAGAAAAAGAACCTCTGCCAGCTTTGATAAATTATTGAACACTTTTTCCATCATCCGCTTGCGGGTTATTTTGAAATACAACTTCTTTGTACCAATAATCGCCATCCGTTCAGGTCACGGATCTTATGTTTAGATTCAACCTGGTTTTCTTGCCATTCCACCGGTAATATCTAAAAGCTAAATCATTAAGAGACGTTTCAGAAGCCGGGCCAAATTCGCTTAGAAGTATCCTTGCTTCTTTAAAAATTGCAGCTGAGTCAGTGTTTTTATTATCCGGTAGCAACCTGTATGGAATAGTGATTGTTTCAAGGTTATCGTTTCCATTGAAATGCAGGAAAACTGTAGAAACATCAGAGCCAAACGCTTTTCCTAACGATGGATATTTACCAACTTCAACAGAATAGGTATCAGTGGCTTGATTGTAATGACTATTTTTTAAGTAATCCGTGTATAGGTTTTTTGAAGTGCCCAGTTTAAATATTTTAAATCCGTTAATTGAATCCAGTTTAGCAATATTTTGTCCGCCAGCTAGAGCAGCGATTAAAGCGAAGAGGCTTAATAAAAAAGAGCTTTTCATCTTAATAGATTTATTTGGAAAATGATTTAACCAAAGGGAATTTACAACGCTATTATAACGACACTATGCTCAATTAAAAAACTAAAGTACCGAATATGAAGATAGGAGCGTAAAAGAAATCTATCCCTTCATAAATCTTTTCATTCTGTCATTCCATAAATCTCTCATTACGCCTGTCTATTTCTTTATCCGGCAAACACAATAACCCTTTTCCAGGATACTGATAAGATTCTTTTCCATTCTGATATTCTTCTTTCAGGCGTGAAGTTATTTCTACTTCCCGATCCTTTGTTATCGTTATAATAGCCGGAACCGGTAACCCCGGCGGAGCCATTCAATTTTTCTTTTGCAACAAAAGTAATTGCCCGCGATGATTGCTGAGATGAATGGTGCGATCTAATAAAACATTCAACCTGTTGCGCTGGGGCTCTTTCATAAAATCTTCTTCAGAGATATTTGCATGACGTGTAAACCAATCATCAGCAGGAAGATTTTTGATATGGTTTGATAAAGCTTCATTCACCTCGTTCCATTGTTGTCTCAATTGCGACGCCGAAGGAATTTCTTCAACAGCTTTATCCGGTGATTCTAAAAATATCCGGTTCAATTCCGGATACCTGGCTTCCTCAAAACGAAGCAATGGCAACATCCGATCGTGCACTGCTGTCAGATGACCTAATAAATAGATCCCGCGGTTTCTGCCGGGCGAAACTTCCTGCAGTAACTCTTCGTCAGATAAATTATCAAAAATTTTGTTGGTCGCCATAACCTGCTTCTGCCAGCTATCGGTTATCATCTTTATCAATAATCCATTATTCATTTTATTAATTTTAAACAAATGTAAATGAAAAGAAGTTGTGCGTCACAAGATCAATAAAGGAAGAAAGCTGAACCTGCATGATCTTTTTGAATTTATCTCAACAAGTTCACAACGCCTTTCATTTGCTGCCCTTTATTATTGTTGTCCGTAAAACTGATCATCCATACATAAGTTCCCTGGATGGCAGGCTCTCCCTTAAAACTGCCATCCCACCCTTCATTAATTTTATTTGTTTCAAAAACTTTTTCTCCCCATGCATTATATACAACCATGTGGAACAACTTTACAGCAAACGGATATTTTACCCGGAAAACGTCATTAAGTCCGTCATTATTTGGCGTAAAACCTGTAGGCATCAGGATATTACAAAAGGCTGATGATATTACAATTGAATCAGTATAAGTTCCACATTCGTTTGATGCGGTAAGTGAATAGATGCCCTCCTTACTTGCACTAAATGATGATCGGTTACTTCCATCCTGCCACAAGAATGAACCGTTAATGGTAACAGAGGGTTTTAAGATATATTGTTCCCCTTCACAAATGGAAGTGTCTTTTCCAAGAGTAAAATAAGGGATAGCGATTTGATTGATGATAATCGTATCTGATGCTGTACATTGGTTCAGGTCAACCTTTACATGATACTCACCTCCATTTTTTACAACTAATGCCGGTGAATTGCTTCCGTCCTGCCAACTATAAACGGCATTAGGGTTAAACGCATTCAGCGTGATAGATTGTCCCTGGCATAAGGTCGTATCCTTTCCAAGCTTAACGAATGGCGCTGGATTAACCACCACTTTGACTGATGCTGTATCTGAGAAACATTGCTTTTCACCTGTAGCTACAACGGTATAAGTGGTTGAAGTTAAAGGTGAAGCCACTGGCGAGGAAACCGTAATATTGTCTAATCCCATTGTATTATTAATCCAATGATAGGTGATTCCTCCTGAAGCTTCCAAGCTTGTACTACTACCACTGCAGACCGAAACTTCCTTCTGTAATGTCAGGGTAAATGGATGAATAACATTTATTGAAATGGAATCCGTATTGCTACATCCATAAACGTTTGTTGCAGCAACTGTGTATTTGGTATTGATAACAGGGGAGGCGGTTACCGAAGCTCCATTAGTAATATTCAGGCTGGCTGCAGGAGACCATGTATAAGAATCACCTCCATCAACACTTAGCTGGATGGAAGATCCCTCACATATTGTTTGATCCTTAACAGACAAAATAACCTGAGGCTTTGAATGAACCCGGAGTACATGATTCACAGTATCAATACAACCGTTATTATCAACTATTAGTTTCACAGGATAATCGCCTGCATTGTCATATTTTTTGACCGGTGGATTTTGTTGATTTACCACTGTTCCATCATCAAAGATCCATTTCCACGATGGTGTGCCGGGAAGCAAGGTGCTTCCACTAAATTGAGCTACAGATTGTTGGCAAATATCTGTAGGCCCGTTTATCTTTCCGCCCAGCCCTTGTGCTGCAATTATCGTTATCGCTGTTGCTTTGATGCATCCATCAGATGATTGTACCTGTAGCGTCACCTCGTAATTGCCTGGTTGGCGGAAGGTAAAAGCAGGCGCCTGGGTGTTAGCGGTATCTTTTTTATTTCCGGTGCCAAAATCCCAGTGATAAGTGAGCGATTGTCCGCCCTCTGAAGCAATGTTGGTGATCACCGGGTTAAACTGCACCTCTTTTGGTGCACAAATTTTAGAACTATTCTTCAAGGAAACATTTAAAGAATCTATGGAAATTTTATTGTTTAATACGGCTGAAGAGACACATCCGTTACCATCTTTTGAAATTAATTTAGGAATATAATTTCCGGGTGTCTTATAATAATGCACTGAAAAAGTATCACTGGCCTGGACGATTGTACCGTCGCCAAAATCCCATAAATAAGAAGAGGCATCTCCTGACAATGCAGCCAGCGTTACTGATTGCGCTGTGCAGGTTCGGTTCATACTGGCACTGATGGTTACCTTATTATCTTTTATAAATATTGAATCGGTATAGGTTTTTGAAAGACCGTTATTTCCGGTTACAAATAATTTGACCAGGTAGCGCCCGGGCTGGTTGTAAACATGGGATGGATTATTAATATTGTCTGAGGTAAACCCATCTCCGAAATCCCATTTCAAATGAGTGTAATCAACAGAGGTATTAACGAATTGAACAAGCACTGATGAACAATCATTGGTATTTAAAAACGAAGAGGTAAAAGAAAAGTTAGCATTAAAATTCTTTACGGTTATTTGCTGGTAGATCGTATCCGCACAGCCTGTAGTAACGCTTTTTGCAATAAGCCTGATCTTAAAATTGCCCGCTTTGCTGAATACATGAAGCGGGTTAAACTCAGTTGAAGTGCTTCCGTCACCAAAATTCCATTCATATTTGATATTTCCCCCACCAAATTCATTCGTGGAATTATAAAACTGAACAGGCGTGTTCAAGTGAAAAGTTAGGGAGATAATCGTAAAATTAGCCTTCGGTCCATTGGCTGTTACCATGTGCCCAACAAAATCAGTAGATGAACATCCACCTGCATCAATTGTGGTTAGGGTAACAGAATAAGTGCCTGGCTCTGAATAAGTATGTGAAACGATACCTGCCTTCGTTGTCATCAGGGTTTGTCCATCTCCAAAATTCCACTCGCGGCTGATGATGTTGGTGTTTGTTGAAATAGAACTGTCATTAAAATAAAATGGCCTTTGAAAACATCCTTCTTTGTTTACTACTTCAAAACGTGCAACAGAGCCGGTAACTTTGATTGGAATAAAATTAGTTGTATCAAGGCAGATTTCGTGAAATGGCGTTGTTGGTGTAAACATTTCCATGTTGGTTACTATCCTTATGGAATCTTCTCCTTTTGCCACATTTTTAAAGATATTATTATACACCGGGCCGGTAATCCAGTTTTCAAAATCGTAGCTGCCACTCCCAAGCAGGAACTCTGTGCCGTCCTTGTATTGATAGCTGTGAACGTAGTAGGATGGACCAAATATAAATCTTTGCTGCGAAAAATTAGAAAGTGAATAGCTTAACCCGTTTTCCTGGCAAATAGCAGTATCCTTAGAGCTTAACAGCATATCCGATTTTAAAACAACCGGAACACTAAAAATAGAATCCTGGTTAGTGCATTGCCCGTTTGAGGTGGTTAACACTGCTTTGTAGTCGCCGGTTGCAGCATAATGATGGCTAACAGATACCTGATCTTTATTAAACGGTGCGCTTGTTCCGTCGCCAAAATCCCACATTCCACTTTCCGCATAGCGGGAGGCATGTTTAAATATTATTGTTGCCCTGTCGCCCTCACATGTAGTGATAACATCAGTTATTTTAGGAAAGGAAGGCATCACATGAATGTAGTCAACACGGGTAAGCGTATCCCTGCATCCGGTATTATATACAATTTCTGTAATGGTATGTTTCCCCGTATCCTGGAACTGGTAATCGAATGTATTATAATAGCCATTGCCGGCATTTTGTCCATCAACAAGCCACGCACTGTTTTGAAAATTGTAATCCAGAGTTGACTTAAACGTAACGATTGAGTTGCCACAAATTTCTGTTCCGGATGTAGATTCGAAATCTGCCTTAACTCCCGGATAAACATAAATATCGGAATAATATGCGTTGGTGGTACATCCTGTGGTTGTAGTGTAAGTTAACGTAACTGAATTAATAATATTATGAAAAGTATAACTGGGTTCGGCTAGTGTAGAACGGTCGCCATTCCCGAATTCCCAGTTATAGCTAAGGATATCCTGGTTAGAAATGGCTTTAAACTTTTTTGGTAATGAATCGCAGGCAACATCAGGACTGTTATCAGCGCGCTGGATATAAGTGTAAGGAACCTGCAGGGTTAAAGGTTGGGTGATACTGGTTTGACATCCATTAGAGTCTGTCACAAACAAGGTAATGTTTCGCGTACCGGTATAGAAGTTATAACTTACCTTTTTGCCTGTTGCATTAACCGGAAGTGGTACGTAAAAAGGATCAAAATTCCATTCAGACTTAACGGCTCCGACAGTGGTATCAGTAAAAGTAACCTGCATAGGTTCGGTACATTGCTGGCTTATTTCTGCTATAAATCCTTTAGGCTTTAAAAGTTCCTTCACTTCCACTTTTTTAGTAATTGTTTCTACACAATCCCCAAAGTGGTTGGTTAACTGGATCGTATGTTCTCCTGCAACAGGAAAGGTGTAATAATAGTTGCCATAATAATCCGGTGATACGGTCTGCTTTCCATCTATCAGCAGTGAAAAAGAAGCAGGAGCAGGTGTGCTGGTATTTTTAATTTCTACAGGAGAATTTTTACAGATGAGGTCCGGAACAGAAAGCTGCGACGTGAAATTGCCTACATTCAGCCAGGAAGTTTTTACGATACTGTCTTTACACCCGTCCTGGCTTTCAACTGCAAGACTTACAGTATAAGTACCCTTTTTGCTGAAAACATGCACGGGGGCTTTTTCGGTTGACCCAATACCATCACCAAAATCCCAGCTATACTTTAAAGGGCCATCGCCTACGCTCTTGTTCTCCATCTGCACCGGATCGCCCTGGAAACAAATAAAAGTTTTCTGTGCGTCAAAAGCTGCGGTAACTCCGCTAAAAACTTTAAGGATATTACTGATCGTTTTACTGTTGCTGCATCCGTGGTTATCCGTTACCGATAATCGTACCTGCGCGTCCTGTGCCGTTAAATAGGCGTGCGACACCTGGGGGTCATTTGTTTGCTGCGTGAATCCATCCCCAAAGTCCCAGGTATAACCTGTTATATCTCCATTATCGGCAGTTGCTTTTGCTGTAAATGTTGCTGCCTGGGGTGTACAAACTTTGGATGATGAAGATGAGAAATCAATCACTGGTTTTTGATAAACAGTAATTGTTTTGGAAGTGGTGGAAGTTTGACTGCCGTCTGTGACGGTGAGCGTTACTGTATAATTTTTTTGATCAAGAAATACCGCCCCCGGATCTTTTAGAGTAGATGTATTTCCGTTCCCGAAATCCCATTGATAAACAGCAGAGGATGATGCGGTGGAAGTATTGGTAAAGCGCACCGTCAAAGGAGAACAGCCACCGGTTATGTCTGCCGTAAAGCCGGCATTTACCTGCGATTGAGCCGAACACCAACTGCCTAATGAACAAAGGAAAACTAATAAAAGTTGTTTTTCAAACAGGTGCAAAAGGAGCTTTGAATCGCCGGTCTTTTTGTCAACGGGAGTCATCCCGGCAAGCCGGCAAAACCGGAAAGAAAGCAGAAGGTGCGGCTTAAATTTTAAAAGCATTTTTTTGCAGTTAGCAGAGGTCAGAGCATAAAAATATAAAATTAGAATGATTAAGCGATTTTGCAAATATTTTTTTCAGAAGTGACACCTTTTGTCTTTTGAAGGTGTCACTTCTGAACTTTGCGGGGGTTTTTCCTCGTAAAGAAGTGACACCTTTATTTTTTACCGGTGAAAATTTATTTTACTATTTTCCCGGGTGTAGATTTTTTCGAAAGGTGTCACTTCGCGGATAAGAAGTGACACCTTTTGTCTTTGAAGGTGTCACTTCTGAACTTTGCGGGTGCTCTTCCTCGTAAAGAAGTGACACCTTTATATTTTACAGGTGAAAGTTCATTTTACTATTTTCGCCGGTGTAGATTTTTTCGAAAGGTGTCACTTCGCGGATAAGAAGTGACACCTTTATTTTTTACCGGTGAAAATTCATTTTTCCATTTTCCTGCTGTGTAGATTTTTCGAAAGGGGGAACTTCTCAAAACGCCATCATCTCCGCAAAATTCCCGAAAAACGGCATGAGCCATACAATCGCCCAAATTGCAGGTTTGCGAAAATGCAACAGCATATCCTCAAAGTCAAACTTATTAATAAGACGAATTTTGCCCAGTGGGGAGTAAGCCAGCCAACCCTTATCCATCCACCTGTTAAGCGTTTTTGGATGCAGGTGAAGTTTTTTTGCCAATACAGATGCCTCATACCAGGTATCTGAAAAGACGATGGGTTGGTACTTATCCACTTCCTCGTCCTCGAGCTTCAGCGAACTGATCACTTCCGCATCCTTGCTCATGGCGGCCATTGCTTTTGTAATATCCTCCTGGGTGGGGGTGAACTTGCTTATGCGTGCAGAGGAGGTTTTTGGGGTTTTTTTTGATGCAGTTTTGGCTGCAGTTACCTTTTGCTTTCTCATATGATTGTTTTTTTTGTTGACAATTTCAGTTGTGAAATTCATAAAAACAAAAATCCGCGTGGTTAGCAATTGTTCCGGAAGTGACACCTTTTGCATTTGAAGGT
>Ga0164242_10010316_pt1 | contig 10020 bp, 3 predicted proteins | sample OricomgcompostMG_FD_108783 | JGI IMG/M metagenome (GOLD analysis project Ga0164242, IMG submission 108783) | Miracle-Growth compost microbial communities from Emeryville, California, USA - Original compost - Miracle growth compost (MG) ... | reverse complement strand
TCGTCCCGTACCTCTTCCCACACGATCTCGGTGCGCACTGCCACGCCGCTGGCGTTCGGATGCCCGTTCAGGTGGTCCACGGTCACCCTCAGGAAGTCGCGATCCCACGTGTCGTCGTCGTCGTGAATGACCACGAAAGGCGCCTGCGTGGCGACCAGCCCGGCGTTGCTCGCAGCTTCCATGCCACTCGACGTCTCGTTGTGGATGACACTGACCCGCGGGTCGCTGCCGAAGCATTCCGCGACCAGTCGGTCGACGGTCTGCCGGTCGCCCCCGTCGTTCACGACGACGAGCTCCCAATCCGCGAGGCTCTGAGCGGCGACGTCGGCAAGCGCCCGCGCCAGCAGACGCGGGCGGCCGAGAGTGCGCGTGACAATCGAGACCTGAGCTGTCATCGTGTCGCTATTTTCCCTTCGCGGCGGATATGACTTTGACGATGAAGCCTCGCGGGTCACGCACGGCGCGCTGCAGGCGCGCAGCCCAACGCGCGGCATGACGCCGAACACGGGCTCCGCGCGGCAGAGACTGAACGCCGAGCTGGTCGAGGGCACGGTCATCGACCTCGGCCTGCTGCGCGCGCTGACTGCGCCGGAGCGCCTCGCTGCTGTCGGCAAGTGACGTCCAGACGGGCGGCAGCTTTCGCCACGTCGGCACGAACGCCACCATCGATGCGCCCGTGCGGCCCTCGTGCGCGGAACAGAGCGCGTCCCACCAATTCGCAGCCACGTCGCGCTGTCTCGGACTCGCGGCCCGTAGGTGAGCGGAGATCGCCTCGGCGTCCGCCAAGAGTGCGTCTGCCGCCCCGATTGCCCGCCTGTCGCGCACAGCGTCGATGCCGGCCACCGCGCCGCGTAGGCCCCAGTTCTCAAACGCGCCGGACATTCGGGAGAACGAGTAGTAGCTGGGCGCGAAGGCGAAGATCGGTTTGGCCGCGCTCAGCCCGAAGACGACCGGGTGGAAGCGGCTCGTGACGACACAGCTCGCGCTACCGTAGCGGGCAGCGGCCTCGGTCGCGGAGCTGATCTGCTCGAGTGAGAAGCTCCCGGACGGCATCCGCTCGGCAATCTGCTCGTGCACCGCGAAATCGGCGTCCGGGCTACCGGGCGTCTGCATGTGCGGCTGGAACACGACCGGGCCGCCGACGCGCGCGTGGAGCATCGCAAGCAGCTCCGCGAAGCCTTCGTGGACCGCGCTGTCATGAGGCAGCGCGATATCGCGCGAAAGTGTGACGGAGATCCAGGGGTCACCCGCGGAGCCCTCGCCGGGCGCGAGGAAACTCGCGTCGTCAAGTCCGACTCGCGGAGGACGTGCGCCGGTCAACCGGGACACCAGCCTGGCTGATTCGCGATCGCGAACGCCGGCGCGCTGGGCCAGGCCGAACAGCTCCGCCAGGACCGGGGCTTCCGCATAGGAGGCGGCGGGACCGACTGTCTGCCCGCTGAGCGTGAGCGGTTTACCGAGGTGTCGCGCCAGCTGGCCCACGATCGCGCGCTCGATCAACAGCCAGCCGTACAGGGAGTTCAGGTTTCCGCCGCCGGCGATGTGGACGCCATCGCACTGCGTGATGATATCCGCGAGTCGCGCCGTCTCGGGGTCATCGAAGCGCCCTGCCGCGGCGGCTCGGTAACGTTCAAGCCGCTCGGCTTCGTTCCAGGGCACGGCGATCGTGCGCTCCACGCGTGCGCCGGGGTACTCCGGAGCGGCGAGCTCGGGGTCGAATGCAAGCATGACGGGCTCGTGCCCGCGCTGGGAGAAGGCCCGTGCGGTCGCCTGCCCGATCGCCTCGTCGCCGACGTGGTAAACCGGCTGACCGATGTCGGCGAGCACGGCGATCCGCATAGCGCTCCCTTCGCGCTCCGCGCCCGAACTGACTGCATCGGAGCGATCGAAGCAAGTTTAGACGGTCGCCAAGCGGCGCCCGCTCAGCCCGCAGCTGCGGCTCGCACCTGATCCAGAGCGGAGCGAATGGCCTTGTCGGCCGGGTCGAGTCGCGCCGCCTTCTGAAGCAGCTGGGCAGCGCCAGACAGGTCTCCGGTCGTGGCGTCCAGAGCGCCGGCCCGGAACAACAACTGTGGGTCGTGCGGTGAAAGCGAGATCGCCGCGTTCAGCTCGCGCAGCGCACCGGCCGTGTCGCCGGCGTATTGCTGCTCGACCGCGAGCGCGGTGTGCGAGCGCGGATCGTGCGGTAACTCGGCAACCGCCCGTAGAGCCCATGTCCTGCCACTCGCCTCCGACGCCCCTGTGCGGTCTGCCACTTGCGCGTAGCTTTCTGCGGCTATGAGGGCGATGTCCGCGTCGGCGGGCCGGAACGTCGCGGCTGCGGAGAACAATCCGGCGGCTCGCTGGTCGCCAGCGTTCGTTGCCCGCACGGCCGCACCCAAGGCGAGCTCGGCGGTCAATGCGGAGGCGAGAACGACGACGAGCGCGCTCCAGCCCGCGGCAACGATACGAAGGCGAACGACGGAGGCGTGGACGGTGGGCGCCTGCGCGATGAGGGACCCGACAAGCAGGCACGCCAGTCCCGTGGTGCCGATCGAGGTGAAGCCGAACACGAGGGCAACCGCGAACGCACCGAGGGCGAGCGCGGTGTGCACAAGGCGATCCTTCTCGCTGATGCCCGCGGTTGTGGCGTTTCCTTTTCGCGCAGCTGGGTGCGCCGCGTCCGTCTGGCTTCCGATGCGGCTCAGTGCGCCGCGCAGGGCCAGGGATGCCAGCACGACGAGTAGCAGCAAGAGACTCAGCCCACCGGCGACGTATGCCTGCAGCACGACGCTGTGCGGAGAATCCGTCACCGTGCCGACGCCGACCTGCGCAAACCAGTGCTGCGGCAGGAATCGGCCCAGCCGGCTCGAGAACGAGTTGGGGCCGGTCCCCAGCAGCGGAGATCGCGCGGTCTCGCGCAGCGCTGCGGTCCAGAGGTCGAAGCGCTCCGTCACCGTCGCACCGGACAGCGGGCTGGTGCCGAGGATGCGAGAGCGCGTTGCAGGCACCGCCAGCGCAAACAGCGCGATACAGCCGAAGGCCACCGCCGACACGGCGACCACTCGCCCTGCGCTTCGCCGTCTCCGCGCACGGAAGAACTGATACACCGCAGAGGCCGCGCCGGCGAGTACGAGTCCGAGAAGCGCCGCGCGCGACGCAGAGAGGACTGCCGCGAGGGCGGCTGCACCAGCGCCAGTGGCCCAGAGCCAGCTGCGGCCCGAGCCGAACGTGCGCTCGCGCACCGGCACCAGGGCGAACGGAACCAGCAGGACAGCCAGCATGGCGGCCACCGCGCCCTCGTCGGAGGCATTGCCGAGAAGCGACCCGGGCCTCGCGAGATCACTCGGAATCGGGCGTAGCCCGACCGCTTCGAAGACGGCCTCTGCGGCGATCAAGAGCGCGATGACCGAGGATGCGGTAGCGAGGCGCTCTCGCTCGGCGACAGTCGACGCGGGACCGACCAGACGCGCTCCGATCCAGGCGGCAGCCACGTAGCAGAGGCTGGTTACGATGCCTTCCTCTCGCGGCCATCTTCCGAAGAGCTGCTGCTCGAGGGGAATGCCGTTGGCGAGGCTGGACGCGATCAGTATCGCTGCCGCGACGGCCACGCCCACCCCGAACCAGCGAGGGAGCCTGCCACGCGGGACTGCGGCGCTCGCCACTAATGCCGCGACGCCGAGCAGGAGCTCCTTGGGGTACACCCAGCGGCCCAGGGCCCCCGGCAGGAACGCCACAGTGCTCAGCACAGCCAGCCAGAGAGCCCACGTCGCTGCGGCCGTCTGTGTAGGACCCCGCGGCGTGCTCCTGGTCCTCCGCCTCGGGTTCACTTCCTCGACGAGAAGGGGCTCGGCAACCCGTCATTCGAGTAGCGATAGAGGAACGCCGCCATCGCATCGCGTTCGACGCTGTCCAGCGGGTGGTAGCTCTTCGTCCCGTTCCCGTTGTCGTACCCGGTCGTGATCCCAGTGGACGCGAGCCAGGTCATTTCCTTGAAGTACTGCGTCTGAGGCGTCACATCTGAGAATGGCGAGGTCGTAGGCGGGGTGAAGGCCGGAGAGCCGGCGAACCGGTACAGGAACGCTGCCATCGCATCGCGATGTACGGGGTCCAACGGGTGATAGCTCTTCGTCCCGTCGCCGTTGTCATACCCCGTCGTGATCCCCGCCGACGCCAGCCAAGTGATCTGCTTGTAGAACTGGTTGTCCGTCGCGACGTCGGTGAACGGGCTCACGACGGGCGGAGTGAATGACGGAGAGCCGGCGAACCGGTACAGGAAGGCCGCCATCGCATCGCGGTTCACGGAGGCGACCGGTAGGAAGGATCCGTCCGGGTACCCGGTCGTGATTCCGGTCGATGCGAGCCACTGGATCTCCTGGTAGTACTGCGTCGACTGCGACACATCGGAGAAGTCCTTCGGCGCGAAATACGTGAACCGATCTGCGGCCGACACCGCCGACGTGCCGCCCGCAGTCGTCACCGTCACATCGACCGCCCCGACAGACCCTGCGGGAGACGTGGCGGTCAGTGACTTCCCGTCGCTCGACACCGTGACGACGCTGCCCGTAGCTGAGCCGAACCTGACACCCGTCGCGCCCGCAAGACCGGTACCCGTCACGGTGACGAGGGTGCCACCCGTGGCCGGGCCCTCGGCCGGCGTCTCGCCCGTCACCACAGGCGCAGGCACGTAGCCGAATCTATCCGCCGCGTTCACCGCCGACGTCCCGCCCGGTGTCGTCACCGTGACGTCTGCGGTACCGGAACCCGGTGGCGAGGTCACGGTCAACGATGTTGGGCTGACGACCCGGAGACCGCTGCCTGTCGCGGACCCGAAGCTGACACGGGTCGCTCCCGTAAAGCCGGTCCCCGTCACTGTCACAGTCGTGCCGCCCCCGGCTGGGCCGGATGAGGGCGAGATCGCTGCCACGGTGGGTGCCGCCGGCGGCGTGCTGGTGGACCCGAGCTTGCCGATGACGCCCACCTTGTTCGCGTTCGCCAAGGTGACGACGTCCGCAGAGGCGAACGAGGGCTGCGCGACCGCGCCCCATGAGGAAACTTGCGGGGCGGCCGAAGCGCTCAGCGCGCCGTTCTTATCCGTCGCGAGCCCGAGGTAGCTCGCCGCGTCGGCCAACGAGTAGCCCGACGAGAGAGCGGTCGTGTAGCCGAGTTTGTAGCTGCCTGGGAACAGCTTCTTGAAGCTGAAGGTGCCGTCAGGCTGAATCGCCGTCTGCTGCACAAGGTTTGAGTACGCATCGCTCGCACCTGAGGACAGGTACGCGACAACGGTGCCGTACTGCTGAGCCTGCCCCGAGGAATCCGCCACGGACCCGCTCAAACTGCTCGCGCTCGGCGCAGTGATGTCGATGGACTTCGTCGCACCAGCGCTCACCGCGACGGCCGTCGCACCGGCCTGCGTGAGCGCGCCGCCCTGGGACGAGTACCAGTACTCGACGGTGCCGTTCACGAGCTCGATGTCGTAACTTCCTGCAGCGAGGCCGTGCAGGGAGTAGCTCGCCTTGGACGCCGAGAGGACTTGAACCGCCGCGATGTCGGTAGACCCGTGTGGGTGCGCGTAGATCGCGATGCCACCGGACGGCACGGTCGCCGTCCCGGCGATGGTGCCGCCGAGCGGAAGTTTCGCGCTCTGTACGGATGCTGCGCCGCCCGTGACTGTGATGCCGGAACCGGGCCCCGTCGTGGCGTTCCCACCCGGACCGAACAGGCTGAGATAGCTGCTCGCGAACTGCCCGTCGTAGTTATACGGACCGTCGTATTCGATCGTGTACGTGCCGGGCACGACGCCTGTGATCGAGTAGCTGCCATCCGGTGCCGTCTCAGCGCTGTAGTTGGTGCTGTTCCCGGAAGCATCAGTCGACGTGAGATACACGGACGCGTCTTCGAGGGCTGTCGCCCCACCGCCGGCCTTTGCGCCACTCACGATGCCGGACACCGTTCCCCCCAGCAGAAGGGTGGCGTCGATGCCCGTGCGATTCGCGTTGTCGATCGTCACCGTGGTGCCCGGCGACGAGGTCGCCCCGCCGTAGTACTCACTCGCGTACTGCCTGCTAGCGCCCGTGCCGGTGCTGAACTGCACGCTGTAGTCGCCGTTGCCGACGCCGGATACGGACCAGTGGCCCGAGGCATCCGTCGTCGCGTAGCCGTAGCAATAGGCCGCGCATTGCGTTGACGTGTTCCACAGGTCGACGGAGACGCCTGCCAGTGGCACCGCAGCGCCCCCGCCAGAGGCGGCGCCCGTGACCGTGCCAGACATGGTGAACCCCGTTGCGAGCGCGATATTGGCGCCGCTCGTGACGCCGCCGGCAGAAACCGTCAGAGCATTCCCGGGGGCAGTCATGCCACCGCCGTAGTACGTCGTCGCATAGCCCTCGGCGCCCGCGTACAGCGTGTATGTGCCCGCGGGCACATCCTTGACGGTGTAGCTGCCGTCCTTCGCGCTGTCGGCGAAGAACGCACAGGCTGCGCCCGGGCACTGCTGCGAGGTGCTGACGAGCTCGAGCGCGGCGTTCGCCATTGGGATGCCTGCGGCTGTTACGACGCCGCTGACCGAACCGCCCAAAGCGAGCGTCTGGTTCGCCGTCGCGACGGCGCCGCGAGTCACGGTGACCGGTGCGCCCGGGCCATCCAGCGCTCCGCCGTAGTACGCGCCCACGTGAGCGCTGTCGCCGGAGAAGAACTGAAGCGTGTAATCGCCGGCCGGAACGTTGGCGAAGGAGTAGGAGCCGTCAGCAACAGTGCTGGCGATCGCGGTGTAGCCCGTCGTCGCGCTCGAGAGCGACACGGTGACGCCTGCGAGGTGCTCAGTGCCCCCGCCCGGTTTCGGCCCATCGACGACACCACTGACCGCGCCGCCGGTTGCCCACACGTCGAGGAAGTTCTGGGTGGCCGACTTACCGGGGGTGAGGGACAGCGTGTTTCCGGGGCTGACCACGGCGTTCCCGGCGTAGGTCATCGCGTGCTTCCCGTCGGCGGCCGCCGCGGACGCCGTATAGGAGCCCGCTGGGACGCCAGCGAGCGTGAAGTTGCCACTGGAATCGGTCTGAGCCGAGTAGTAGCAGTCGGCTGCGCAATTTGCATTCGTATTGAGCAGAGCCACCGTGGCTCCCGCGAGCGGCGTTTGCGTGCTCGTGCTGCCGGCCGCGTATCCCTTCACCGTGCCGCTCACCGAAGCGCCGAGCGGCAGAGTCAGATTCTGACCGGAGAGCACCTGCGCCGCCGCCACGGTGAACGCCGCGCCGTCACCCGACGTGCCCGCGCCGAGGTACGACGCGACGTGCGTGCTGTCGGCAGCGCTGACCTTCAGCGTGTATTGCCCGGGGTTGATCCCACCGATCGTGTAGCTGCCGTTCGACGCGGTCTGCACCGGCGGGGGAGCCGCGCAGGCAGCTGTGTTGCACGGCAGATCGGTCGGCACCAGCGTGACGGTCGCGCCACTCAGGGGCGCTGTGCCCCCGGCGGATGTGCCGCCGAGGACAGTTCCCGAGACCGTGGCACCCAGCTGAGCGGTGATGTTGGCCGTCGCGTTCGCCCCGGAGGCCACGGTGACGAGCGTGCCAGGACCGGTCAGGGTGTCGCCGTTGTACGTCTGGAGGTGCGCGCCGTCCGACGGCACGACGTGCACTTCGTAGGTCCCCGCGGGGAGCGCACCCAACGTGTACGCGCCGCTTGCCGAGGTCTGGGCATCTCCGTCCGGAACGTAGCCATCGTGCGGTGATACGAGTTCGGCGATGACCTCGGCGTCGCTGAGGCCGCTCGCCGTTCCGCCGTTTACGGCGCCCTTGACGGTGCCCGAGATCGACGCGCCCAGCTGCATCGTGATGTTGATGTTGGTCACCGTGTTCGGCGCCGTGACCGTCAGCGTCTGACCCGGGCTCGCTGTACCGCCGCCGTAGTACGTCGTCAGAGCCTTGCTTCCCTCTGGCGAATATGCGGCGACCGAGTAGGTGCCGCTGGGGACGCCTTGAACCGCGTACGCGCCGGCACTGTCGGTCTCGGCGTAAAACCAGCAGTCGCGCTCGCATTGATACGCAGTCGATTGGAGCGCGACCTCGGTGTTCGCGGGTGCGGCCGCAGAGCCGACACGGATCGTTCCCGTCACCGTCGCACCGAGCGGGAGAGTCACGCTCTTCCCTGTGACGGCGCCACCTGCGGTGATCGTTACGCTCTGGCCCGGGTAGCCCCCGCCGCCGAGGTAGCCCGGGACATGAGCGTCACCGTTGTCAGGGGTGAACTCAAGGTAGTACGTGCCTGGGGGCAGGCCGGTGAGCGTGTAGCTGCCGTCGTCATCCGAGTAGCCATTGTCGACCCATGTTCCATCGGCGGTCATCACCTCGATGGATACGGGGCCTAGCGGTGCGCTGCCTCCGCTGCTTGTGGCCCCCTTCACCACTCCGCTGACCGAGCCGCCGAGCGGTGCGTCGAAGTTGACGCCCGATAGCGTCTGGCCCCCAGCGACGGTGACCGTGTTGCCCGGCGACTGCGTCGTGTTTCCGTAGTACACAGCCACGTGATTGTCACCGCTGCCCGGCTGGGCCTCGATCGAATAGGTGGTGCCGGCGGGAATCCCGTCGATTTCGTAGTTGCCCGCCGCGTCGGTCGTCGCCGACAGGAAGCACCCGATCTCGCAGCCCGCGAAGTCCACCGTGTTGAGGTACACGTACGCGTCGGCCAAGGGCTGCGTTCCGCCCCCGGCCTTGTCGCCCACGAACGTGCCCTTCACCGCTCCGCCGAGAGCCAGGGTGATGCTGGCGGTCGTCGTCGTGTTCGCCGTCACGGTGACAGGAGAGCCTGGGAAGTCCTGAGCGTCGCCGTAGTACGCCCCGACATGCAAGTCGCCGCTTTGAGGCTCGAAATCGAGGTAGTACGCCCCCGGTTGTAGTCCCGTGAACTGGAAAGTGCCGTTCGACCCTGTCGTCTTGGTTGCGGACGAGTTCTCGTCGGAGTCATAGAGCTGCACCGTGACGCTGCCGAGCGCGGCCGAGGAGCCGCTTGTGGTGGCCCCCTTGACGGTGCCGCTGATCGTTCCCGTGGCGACGGCGGCGTGCGCCGCGTCGCTGCGGCCCGGCGTGAGGGCGGATGTTCCGACGAGCAACCCCGCGACCAACGCGAACAGAGCGACGATTGCGAGGCGATAGGGACGCGTTCGCGACAAATCCGACATTGATCCACCCACCGTAAAAACTTGAGACCTGCTCAGTATCGCCGATCTGACACCCAAGGTGGCAGAGGCCAGTGGGCCCGGCAACCCGCCACTTTGAGGGACACAAGACGGCGGTCTAGCCAGGACACTTACAGTGCTAGCGACATTAACTGTGCCGGGTTGTTATAGTCATTGGGAAGTTAAGGGGTCCATTTGACCGATGTGTCGCTCGCCGTCTCGACCGTGATCTTCGCGCTGCGCTCCTCCGGCCGCTTCGGTGAAGACGAGGGCGAGCGGGCGCTATGGCTGCCGTTGGTGCGGCGCATCCGCGAGCCGTACGACGGCATGTGGGCGCTTCCGGGCGGCCCGCTCGGCGCCGCGGAAGGCCTTGCCGAGGCGGCGACGTCGACGCTCGCGCGCACGACCGGGCTCACCCCTCGGTACCTCGAGCAGCTCTATGCCTTCGGTGACCCCGAGCGCTCGGGCGACGACGTCTCACGGGTCGTCTCGGTCGTCTACTGGGCGCTCGTCGGCGACGACGAGGCGCGCGCTGCGCGCATCGGGCAGAACGTGCGATGGTTTCCGGCCGACGAGCTGCCGCCCCTCGCGTTCGACCACGCGCTCATCGTCGAGTACGCGCTGTGGCGGCTGCGGAACAAGGTCGAGTACAGCCGGATCGCGAGCGCGTTCCTCGGGCCGACCTTCACGCTCGCGCAGCTGCGCGAGGTCTACGAGGCCGTGCTCCGGCGCGCTCTCGACCCGGCGAACTTCCGCCGCCAGATCGAGGCGAGCGGCGTGCTCGAAGACACCGGCGAAGTGCTCACCGGCGTGCGGCACCGGCCGCCTCGGCTGTACCGCTATAACACCACGGTCGACCTCGCGGA
>Ga0164242_10010315_pt1 | contig 10021 bp, 8 predicted proteins | sample OricomgcompostMG_FD_108783 | JGI IMG/M metagenome (GOLD analysis project Ga0164242, IMG submission 108783) | Miracle-Growth compost microbial communities from Emeryville, California, USA - Original compost - Miracle growth compost (MG) ... | reverse complement strand
TTTCTATTACAATAGTGCTTAATAGTTCTTTTCATGAAAGTTAAAAATAATCTATATCTGATATTCAAAAAAGTAAGGAATCCCCAAATCGGTATTTCATGTACCATTCGATACATATAAATATTAAAATGATAATCCCCATAACAATGGCTGCCAAATGTCCCCTTTTGTCAAATTCAAAGGTTTGGGGATGGATAGAAAACTCGGAATAAACATTGGGTGCGATGCGCAGATCGGGACGGAAAAGTGTGATTCCCTGTATAAAGGGGCTCCTGAGTAACCGGCTATTCCGAGCATAGTAACTATAGGCCACATCCGGATGCAAAAAATGCACCTTTTGTTCGTTGCCTTTCAAAAACACATTCAAAAATATCTGGCGATAATTAGGGTTTCCTGTGTATATTAGGTTTGAGCCTATAAAGACATCATAAACAATATTATCATTTGATGATATCTCCAATTGGCTATACAACAAGGGTTCAACGGCGCTGTTTATCTTTTCAAAAAAAACTCCTTTACTGTTCTCCGTGATATGCCTGACCGCCTTGCTTTTTAAACGTTTTAGATATCGTATGGCGACATAGCTCAGCCAGATCACGATCGGATAGTAGCTTATGCCGAAAGCGAAGAGTCGCTCACCTTCAATCGTGCCGTCTATACAAAACAAAACTGGAGTGATGTAAAACAATAATACGATCGAACCAAATAGAAGAAAAAACACCACCCGTATACACCAAGTCCAGATCCAATTGGGTTCAGATTTTATCTCAGGAAAATTATCTTGTGTAAATACGATCATAATACACAGCATTTAGGGTGGTCAGGGCTCATGCTTATTCTTTTGGACGGATAATGTATTCCGTTCCATCCAAACCGACATAAAAGCTCGTCTTCTCCGATGGAGAAAAAGCGCGGAACAGCGGATACCATACTGGTTTCAGGTTACGGTTAAAAAGCAATTCGATCATGGTATATTTTGGTTCGATAACGATTTGCCCCGTATCCCAGTGTTTCAATCCTTCCAATTGCGTCTTCTCATCCCGGAAAGTACGCAAGGGTACGCTTTTCCTATTCAGGTAACAGCGAATAAGCATATCTGGCATGCGGCTGCTTGTACCTTTTGGTGGAAGGGTGTCGATCTTTGTTATCTCAAAGAAAGCAGGGTCAACGATCGACATGCTATCGTTCATAATCTGGAAAAGCGTCGTCTTGTCCATGCCCGTTACCTTAAACCCATCGCTTTCATCAAGTGAAATAAAAGGTGCATCGGATTTAAAATCGGCTAGGTTATAGTGGTACACTAGATTACCTTTTTTATCAATACGGTACCGCTTTTCATCCTTCGTTACCACCCAGGCATAATCATCGGTTCCAAATTGGACAATATCCGCGTTGTTCACATTGGTAATCTGGAAGGAGAAATCCGTTTCAAAAAATTCCGCCTGATAAAATTGTGGCTCGATAATTAGGTTCATATCCCGGTCGCAATAACCATATAATCCGTTTTTCATTACCGGAATTAGCTCAGGGTAAGGGAAACGGGTCAGATCAGTGTTTTTCAAAATATCGGTTGATCGAAGATCATCGTCCGGCACATCAAATAGAGTGGTGTCGATTTTCAGTTGTTCTACAGATGTAGCCATTATCCCAAATCCAAAATCGGTTTTTTTAGTATTTGCAGTAATTTTCAGTGGTAGTCCTGGTATTTTTTTTAAAAAATCATGCTTGCCAAAGTATAATCTTGGGAGGTCTTTTACGTACCAAATCTGGAACTCTACATCCTTACCAAAGTAGAGCCGAGCAAGACTACAAGGATAGCCAGCAATGACCTGTGTGCTGTCTCTCAGCGTTAATGTCATCGCATCCACATAAGGTTCTTCGGAAAAAGGGTCGAAACTTTGTTGAGGTTCTGTAGCCTTTTTTAATTGAACTGTTTTTGTTGAATCTACTTGCTTCCAATACTTAATACTGGTGCTGTCAGTAAAATTGACGATCTGTACGTATGGCTGGGTGCCATTTTGCTCTACCCGGATTTTTTCTTTGGTAACATAAGCTCGTATAAATGGCTTGATCTCATTCCAGAAAACCTTTGCATCCTGTAGTTCAGCCGTAGCAGCGTCGGATCCAGATAAGTATACACGATAATCTATTTTATAACCTTCGTTTTTGGGTTTGGCGGCTACTGTTTCGCGATATTCTTTGCCATTCAGCCCGACATAAAATTTTTTGTCACCACTGCCTGGGGAAACCAGGATCAACGGATACTGGGGTATGTGAAAGTAGGAATATAATTCTTCATGAATAATGGGGTATCGTGCAGGAATCAACACCTCGCCAGTCCTCATGTCGCGCGCACCCCATAGCAGTGTCTGGTCATCCTGAAACTTTTCATAAGGTTGTTTGGGTAACGTCGGGTTCATACTTTCTTTCGCAGTGATTTCGTTAAAATCTTCGGGATCGTACCGGTACACCACCTTTCCCTTATTATCGATACGCATTCGCTGTCCACCCCGCCAAACGGTGGCATAGGCACTACCACCAAATATTTTCTTTTTAGGGTCCTTGATGTCGTGAAAGTCCAGATCTTCCACAAAAAACGTGGCCCATTTAAACTGTGGTTCGACGATGATCTTTTTATCTATATCACAATAACCGTATAGTCCGTTTTTCAATATCGGGATGAGGTCGGGATAAGATAAGCTATCGCTCTTTTCATGCGCATAGCTTGAAAATACAGTGGAAAGCAGTAGAATAAGCGCTAAATAAATTTTCATATACGTATCGATGTATCGTTTAATAGCCCAAAATTACGGTAATCGGGCAAGCTTTGAAATCCTTGTTTTCAAGGATTTTTATTGTTGTTGACCCTTTAAGCCAGGCAAACACTTGCTAGTGGTAGTATCAAAAATTATCATACCACTGAAAAGTACTTAAAGGAATTTCTAACAGAAAAATTTGGGAAGTAAGATATCCCGTTGTCGGATGTCAGCTAGTTTTGGTTTTAGTAAGAAACGGACTTACATATTATTAATCTTTGACGCGCAAACCTGTCTCACTACCGCTTTAAAATCTTCGAAAGCCTGATTATATTGTTCCCGCTTTGTTTTTCTGAATATGGCCCAAGTGGAGCAAGAAATACTTAAAAAATGTATTCTACCAAAATAAAACATAGCTTTAGAAGCAGAAGAACGAGATCGGCTCTCGTATTTGTCTTTGGGAAAAGAGACCGATTTTACATCTTCCCACAAAACTACTATTTGCCTTAGTCCTACTTTAAGTTTAAATCCTCTCCTAAAAACAAAAACTTTAGCTTTCTGAACACTGAGACCGAAAAAAGTTTTGATCGATATAGAACATAAAATTAAACCAAAGAAAGTAACTAAAAATAAATTTAGCAATGGAAAATCCGGTAATATGCATATTTCTGAATCACCTACCAATCTGATAATAGCTATCATTGGAATCAGAGAAATTGGAATGGAATAAAAAAGATTTATATATCGAAAAATAGGAAACTCAAAAATCTGTATTTCGTAGATATCGGCATGATTATTCATGAACAGTATTTTTTGCAGAGTAATGAAGCATGATGCATATCAGTCCACCCAAAATGTGAGACCATCAACCGATGGAAGGATTTCTTCCCCTTCGGGTTGTAGGACGATTACCTCTTCGTCATTATTTATATCATACACCTGAGCGTCGTTCGCGGTAATAACCGGGTTCCAGTAAAAGAATGTAGGGCCGATTTTTTTTTGCAATCAGCAGGTGTTTCCCATCAGGTGAGAAATCGGTGTGGATTTCTCCGCCGCTGCTTTCCGTGACCTGTCGCAAATCACTGCCATCCACACCCATCACGTATATATGATTGTCCACCAGCAAGGTAAGTTGTGTGCCCTGCTTGTTTACCCGTAGGTTACCCCATTGTGTGTAGGACATTTCTTTTACCAAGTTCTGGCTTTTATATGGAGGGTCGGATCGGAAGATATACCGGCCATCCAACGTAAATATAATACGGTTGCCGGGAAGCCACAGCACTTCGTCGTTTATTCCAAGTGATACAGGTCCCGTTTGGATGTTCACAGCTTCCAAATGGGTAAGAACGTTTCCGTCTAGATCGGTTATGACGATACCATTGGCAAGCGTAGGACTATATAGCACTTTTTTATTATCGGGCGAGAGCAAAACCTGTACGTTAGTATCTGAACCTTTGGGCGAATCATAATCAAATTCATCGGAAATCGTTCCATCCGAATTGTGTATCAACGTGATTTGGGCGACATCAAATACACCGGCTTCCCGTTCGCTGGTCAGCCTGAACTGTCCGTCCCGGCCGATATCCCAAAAATTGAAGCCGTAGGTGTTGAACGTGAAATAAGTGCTCTGTCGGTTTGTACGCAGATCCGGGTAATAAACGTCTCGGGTAAAAGTATATATAAGTTTAGCGGGCAGATTCCCCTTCCCGTCATTTCCCTTGCCAGGATCGCGATCATCATTCTTGCTGCACGACCAAATACCCAGCGCAGCGATCAGTATGATTGTTATAGTTTGTAATTTCGTTTTCACACCTCAATTTTTCTTATTACTATCGATGTAAAACGAAGTTAGCTTGTCGATTCATAAGAGGCAATCCACGAAACCAAGGATTTTTATTGTTGCGGAGTCTAACTTCCTGATCTTTTCCAGTTCGTCTTTCCGCTTATCGAATTGATTCAAGATGGATCCTGGCTCCCAGGCATCATCTTCCGTTTTACCATGGCCTAAAGAAATATAGTCGATTACCTTATCATCCTTTATAAAGTATTCACATCGCCAAACTGACTGCGTGTAATTATTGAAGCGCATTGCTTTTATTTCTTCAATGGCATAGATTGGCTTTTTGTTTTTTACAATATACAGTTCAGTGTATAGCTGCCCTTGATGGTAACGCGAAATACGTAAAGCTTGCGTATAGGTATCCATTTGGTCTATGGCCCAAAATTCTGGATAGCCATTAAAATCGGTGACAGCGTCAATGTCCTGATTGATCTTGCTGAAATACAACTCCCGTACAGTAAGTATGGATGCTTTTGCATCCGCTAAAGTTTGTTGAGCAACAATCTTAGGAAATGTGCCGACAATGGCAATGCATAACGTCAGTACTGTTTTTTGAAGAAAAGCTATTTTATTGTGCATCTTGGTTCTTTTATTTTAAAATTATCCAATTTCATTCCGTAGCATATCCAATTTATTATTGTGTATTAACTGTATTGTGATGTAATCGTCCATTTTCATGTCTTTAAATCCAAGTCCGGGCTTAAGATCATATTTTTCCAAGAGTCAAACGACTTGAATTCCGTTTCTATCAGATAACGATACCCCCGGCGCGTCAACCAGTGTCTTTCATGCAAAACAGTGATTGCCACTGGTTGCGTGCTTGTGAAGGGTTATTCATATAATCTAGGGTTTATCTCATTAATCTATTTCAGTAGGAATCCCAACCGGACGGTCTACGGTCACCTGCTCTCTGGTTTTTACCATTAAATCACTGATCTCATCCGTTACAATATTCCAACGGAAGCTAACGGTATAATTGTGGTAGAAGAACTGGATTTCCCATATATCTTTAGCAATTCGATTGCTATAGGTGTCTAATCCTCCTATCCATGACGTCAAATTATATTCAGCATGGTTTTTCAGGTGCAGCATCAACATGTAGCGGAAATTGTGAATGGTGTAACTCCCCTCTGTTTCATAGGGAGCCACCATATTGGATATTTTATAACTACCACCGTCTTTTTCCAGTACGCTCAAAAGATCTTCCTTTAGTTCGGGGGCATCATATTTGAAGTTTTTCGCATAGGACATGTCAGGGTGGGGATATTTAGCCAGTTCATCATTTCTTAGCTGGATATAATCCTGACGGTGCGCCTGATAATAGCGCGTCATCCTTTCGGCGACTTCGGTTATGATTCCAATAGAATCATTCTCCTCATTGCTCCGTTCATTGTATAGCGACCAGCGAAAGCTATTTAGGGTACTATCTAATTGCTGAAGAGGTGTCCGACTTTTGGGAAGCTGCCCGATCAGCCAATCAGGTGGCTGCCGCTTCCCTGTATATATCCACAGTCCGGGTTTCGACACGCGGTTATCAGTTATGTTCCAACCGAATTTTAATGCGTACAGCCGGTTGACGACCGTGATCTGCCATTGGTCTTCCTGTATCGAATCGACAAAAAACAGATCTCCATACATACGTAGGTTTATCACCTGTTCGGTTGTGAACTGCTTTTCGGTTATTAAATATTCCATGGCATATCCATTCAGGATCTCGGCGACAAAGCGGGTATCGGCAACGCCAAGCGTGCGGAAATTCCCGATTCGCTGTGCAAGCCGTAGCACTTCTTCTAGCGGGAAACCCCTATCTTCATAAGGCACATAAAAATCTGGCACCCGTTCGTAACCGGGCAACGTATCGGGCGCGCAAGGATAACGCGCCAGATCGGTTTTTCGTAAGCTGAGATACTGTTTCCGATGCTGCTGAAAGAAAGCGTCCATTTCCTTATATACGGAATGTTTCCAGACATCATCTACATGGTTTTCCACCCAATCGATCCATTGCTCAAAATCCGCGGCCTTTTCCCTTCGGTAGGGCAGCATCCATTCATTCATTTTTTTCTGGAGCTGCTGTTCTTCAGTTAATAAAACCGTAGTTTGCCCTTGGCAGGAACTTATGCACGCTATCAGGGAAAAGTATATGAAAAGTATGCGTATCTGTTGCGTCATAAAATTAACGTTTAGGTGGTGCTGGTTTTCCCATGAATTCGTACATCTTTTCCGATGGCGTATCTGAATTACTGCTCCGGATAAATATATCGCTAAGCTCATCGGTAGCAACATTCCACTTATAGCGAATGGTATAGAATTGATAGAAAGCCTGTATATCCCAAACGTCTTCGGCCAATTTTTTGGCATGCACGTCCCGTCCGGCTACCCAGGGAGCGCTGTTATAGTAGATCACATGCCCTGAATGCTTCATACACAAATAGTAAAAATGGAAGAGGGTCCGTTCCCCGTCGATTTCATAAGGTGCATCAGAGGGGGATAACTGGAAAAGGTTGTCATTTTGGTAGAGCATGGTCAAAAAATCTTCTTTTAACGCAGGGGCATCCTCACGGAAAGCTTTGGCATATACTTCATCAATTTGCGGATATTGAGACAATTCCTCATTTCGTAGCCTGATATATGCTTCGCGATGGCTAGCGTAAAAGTCCATCAGTTTGCGCTGCATACTTACGGTCCGTTGGGCATTGTCAGTAGTTGTACTATCGGGCTGGTCATCATACAATTTCCAACGGAACCTGTTTAATTCGCGCTCCAATCGCTGAAAGGGTGTATACGTCTTCGGAAAGGAATTGTTGAGCCAGCCGGCAGGTTGCTGTCCGCCCGTGTACACCCACAATTCAGGATCAGTGCATTGGTTGTTTTCGATGTTCCAGTTAAATCTCAAGGCGTACATACGGTTTATAAAGGTAATCTGCCACTGGTTTCCTTCAATCAGATCGGCAAAGGGTAGCACACCATAGGCATATTGACGAGGCACTTCTTCGTGCTTCATTCCGTGTTGCGTAATCAGGTAATTAATGATAAACCCACCTAACGCAGTGGTTCCAAACCAAGTATCGGCAACACGTAGCACACGAAAATTTGTCACACGTTGCAGCACCTCGAACTTTTGTTTCATCCTGAGATCCGTATCGTTGTAAGCACGATCAAAATCGGATATCCGCTCATAATCGGACAATAATTTAGGTGCAGGTTTGTAACGAGCCAGATCAGCTTTTCGCAAGCGGAGATACTGCTGCTGATGTTTCAGGTAAAAGCTCTCCATGTGTTTATAGATTGGATGTTTCCATACAGAGAGTTCAAGATCTTCCATCTGTGTGATCCATATATCAAAAGCATTTTTTTCTTCCCGGTGGCAGGTTCTCATCCATTCGTCCATTTCCTTACGGAACTGTTGCTCTGCTGTCAATAGAGCGGATGTCTGTCCCATGCAGAGAACGAGGTTCCCCATAAGGAATAAAGAAAATATGAAGATGCGTAGCGGTTGGTTCATTTTTTTACGGATATTAAGATTGGATTTTTCTATTTTTCCCTATATTCCTTCAAGGTGGATAGGTGCAGGTAAAAAGAGATAAATTCATCTTTTTCCTGTTGCGATACCCAACCATCCGGTTTAAGGGAGTAATAGGTCGGTTTTATCAATATTTTTCCATGGAGATCCATGAGGCCCCATAATCCGTCATGCACCGAATGGTACCGCCAGTACCGAGGGTTGTGCATTGGATAGACCTCATAATATTCGGGAGCGATCAACCACTGTTGTTGCTCAAAATCCCAGATGCCCTGCCGCACCGCCTTATCCTGGCGTAGGATAACATGGTACATTGAACTATCATTGAGTGAGCTTATCCGATCGATTTTCCAACCCTCGGGGACTTGGTTCTTCGGAATATAATATTCCTTCCCCGGCCAGAGGATATCGCCCGACCTTTCGGTGACCATAAAGGGAATACCCGTAGGTAAGGTTTGGTGCCAGTTTCCCTGCATATCCAAAAATCGAAAAAAGCGCTCTCCATCGCGGAAGCTCATAAACACGAAGTAATCTGATTTGGGAACCGAAGCGAGCATCCAGAGGCCTCGGATCAGTTCCTCTGCCGTGGGATCGTCGAAATGCCTATTCTCGTGTATGAGATGGGGTAAGGCTTTCGAGAAATCGGGGTAGATAAAAATAAGGCCTTCGTCGTTGCGGTAGGCAGAAGCTATTCGTGCATAATCTCTGGTAAGACGTTTTCCAACCGACACATCTTCTACCTTGAAGGCGATGGAATCTAATAATGTATAGCCTTTTCTGTTGCCCTGTTTGCCGTTGCGATCCAAAATATACAAACGTCGACCTTTCCGCCGGGCAAAGGTGTGTTCGGTTAACGAGTCCCTGATCCCATCGGAGAGCAAATGTGCACCTTTTAAATCGACATTGTAAAGTCTACCATCGATCAGTACCTGGTTGCTGTCCAGTGTTCTGATGTCGAAGTGCTTGTCTGTTATAAATCTGTCATCAGTAGTCCGCTCGCTCCGTATTTTCCGGGGTTTATCCCCAAGGATAAACACGGTTTTCTTTAACCGTTTCACCTTGGTGTCAAAAAGGCGATAGTCGTTACCTGTTCCCATCAGGTTGAATCCTGGAAGGAATTTCCATTCCCAGAAATGCCATCGGGTATAAAAGGATTCATGTACCTCCGCTAAGGTGAAATCTTCCAGCGTATGCAGGTGTATTACATCGTATTCCGAAGCGATGATCAACTTGTTGTTTTGATCAATCACCCCTTGTTTATCCAGGCTATCTGTGATCACTGCAAAACCCTGCCCGGTCAAGAGGCTTGCACGTTTATATTGGGGCTCAATCTTGATATGCAGGTTTTCGTCGGCATACCCAAACTTTCCGGACTTATCCCGATAGGGATACAGTCTTTCTTGCAGCCTATCACTGGCTGGTTGCGGCTGAGCACAGGCACTGTCGGTAAGCAGGACACATAGTAAAACCATAAATTTTGTCATAAACTCAAATGTTCAATAATGAGAAGATCTCACCAATACAAATTTCTCAAAAATAAGAGCTTCAACCTATCCACGAAAACCACTATTTTTTTGTTTGAATTTTGATATCGTATAGTAGTGGTCTACATTTGATAGAAAAAAACTGCATTTAAACTTGGAAAATGATGTGCAAGAATGGTTTTCTGCTCTTGATCATGATCGTTGCATTTAGTCTGCCAACTGTACTTTTGGCCCAGTCAAAGTCGGGTATGGATATAGATTTCACTAAGATCTACAATACGAACTATACCTCTATTGATATCCCTGTTCGAGTCAGCGTATATATCTATGTCCCACCTTCGTCAAAGTCACCGACAAATTGCTCACTCACAGATAATCTGGCTACTCCCGAAGGTACCATTGCCATGGATGGCAACATTGG